>JAESFN010000095.1_pt1 | contig 168315 bp, 180 predicted proteins | sample 9269411 | NCBI WGS metagenome assembly JAESFN01 (sample SAMN14505399, study PRJNA617100) | algae metagenome | isolation source: Iphinoe sp. HA4291-MV1 and co-occurring heterotrophs from trail next to... | place: USA: Maunawili Falls, Hawaii | collected 2009-07-25
TAACCACCACACATGTCCAGCGCCTCCTAGCGCGCCGGTATCGGGTAGCTGCCACCATCTGCGATACGTTCACCATCCGGATTGATGGCGTCGGTCATCGCCTTGGTGCAATTGCTACATAATACCGACGACCTCGTCGGCGCACATCCGTGCCCAGAGCTGGTTGAGGCAATCCGCCTTGCTCGTAGGTCCGGGCCTCTGGCACGGCACGACGTGAATCCGCGCGCCCACGAACGGTGTCACCGCAGCAAGCGTCGCCGGATCATTGGGGTAGCAGCCGACGTAGATCCGGTAGTCCCCGTCGCCGAAAGCCGTGCGGGCGCAAGACAGCATGCCGCCGATAACCGGCGCTTCGTCCCACGCGGGCACGAAGATCGCGAGGGGGCCGGACCCGCTGGCCTGCCGAGGCAATCCGGAATTGTCGGCCCGAGGGTGACGGGCCCGTAAAAGTCGTTTCGCTCTAAGACCGATCCAGATCAGGTCTACAGCAACATCACCTGCACCAAGAAACAGGAAGCCAATCGCCGCAAACAGGGCGATTTCATGCGCAACGACCTCACCAGCGCTGAATATAGCGTTCAGCATCGTTGCCAAATCCCCCCCGATTCGGGGCGAGATTCATCCATTAACGATGTTTTATTATCAAGAAGATTCTTTTTGAATGAATAGAGTCATCTTAAACCGATGAAATAAAGGACATCACGTTCACACCGATTGCATCGGTCGCATAGCCACCTTCCATGACGATCACAGTATCCGTGCCCAAATTTCCGATGCGGCGACCAATATTCTCATAGTCACCGGTGCGCAGGCAGAAATGCGAGATAGGATCATCCGCATAGGTATCCGCGCCGAAAGAGCAGATCAGCAAATCGGGCGCGAAGGATATGATGGTTTCGAGAGCCCGTTCGAGCGCCGGCATATATGTCCGGAGGTCGGTCCCGCGCGGCAGTGGCAGATTGAGCGTGGCCCCTTCTCCCGCACCGTCGCCGGTTTCGTCGGCATGTCCCCAGAAATAGGGATAGTCGGTTCTCGGGTCGGCGTGGATCGAAACGAAGAGGATGTCGGCGCGGTCGTAGAAGATGTCCTGTGTGCCGTTGCCGTGATGATAGTCGATGTCGAGGATCGCGACGCGTCGTCCGGCGGCGGTCGCGGCCTCGGCGACAATGGCCGCGTTGTTGAGATAGCAATAGCCGCCAAGATAATCGGCGCCGGCATGGTGGCCAGGCGGGCGGCAGAGCGCGAAGGCGGCCCGGTCACCCGCCAGCACTGCGTCGAGAGCGGTCAGCGCGGTCTGTGCCGACCAGTAGACGCCCTCCCAGGTGCCCGCGGCGATCGGGCTCGACGCGTCGAAGCTGTAGGCGCCGAGCCTCGCGTCGATCCGGTCGAGATCGAGCGGACGGCGGCGGACGACCGGCCACGCATAGGCGCCGGCATCGCCCGGTCTCCCGGCGGCACGCCAGTCCTTGTGCGCCGACCAGAGGAAGGCGAGATAGGCCTCGTCATGGATGGCACGGAGCGGTGCCTCGCCATGATCGACGGCGGCCTCCACCGTTCCGAGCGCCGCCAATATCCCCTCCGCCCGCGCCGGGCTTTCCGCGTAGGGCACGAAGGCCCCGTTGTGCAGCTCGAGCGCCGGCGCATGGGCGAGCTGGCGAGCGTCGAAAAAGGCACGCATCATCGGGTGGGCACGAGATCGGCCGGCAGGGTCGGTTCCGAGAGCAACTGCTGCATGGCTGTCCAGCGCGCCGCCTGCGACGGGCCGGCACGCTCGATATGGGCCGCGACCATCTCCTCGCCGAGCCCGTAGTTGATCACGTAGGCGCGGTAATGCCGGGTGAAATCGACCGATTGCGCGGCGCGCGCATGCGACATGAGCTGATAGCGCTGGGTGAGCGCGATCGCCTCGTCCCGGGTGATCCGGCCGTCGAGCAGGTCGCGGGCGATGGTGAAGCGCGCGCCGCCCAGCTCGCGCATCGCTTCCTGTAGCTGAAGATAGGCGGCGGCATCTGCGGGCGGGAGGCCGGCGAGCGGGTAGAGGACGCGGGTCTCGAATGCGAGGCGCTCATTGCCGGGAAAGGCGATCCGGATGCCGTAATTGGCCGTGCCTTCAGCGATGAAGGACATCGGCGAATAGAGCGGGTAGATTGCGAACTCGACCCAGCCGCGCGCCCGGGCCAGCTCGCGTTCCAGCAGCATGCCGTAGACATGATGCCCGGGATAGCCTTCGTGACAGCCGAGGTCGACGGCACGGCCCAGGCGCACCGGCAGATCGGTGTTGATCTGGATGTGGCTGCGATAGTGGCCCTGATAGGAATTGTAGCCGGACCAGGGCTTGTCGGTGACGAACTCCAGCGTGAACGCCTCGTCTTCGGGCAACGGGATATGGGCGGCGGTGCGGCGGCGACATTCGGCGATGGCGGCGCGCATCACCGCATCGAGCCGGTCACGGGGAATGACGAGGCGGTCCTGGAAGGCATCGACCCGGTCGGCGAGCGCCCCCTCTCCCGGCACCAGCCGTTCGATCCGGGCGAGGATGGGATCGTAGTCGGCGAGCGGCTTCAGGTCCGGGCCCACCGAATAGAGTCCCCGGGCCTCGTCGGCGAAACTCAGCCGCTCGCCGCGGATCAGGCGAAGCCGGGTATCGGCGGCGTTGAGCTGGGCCAGCAGGAAGGCCCGGCGCCGCGCCTCCGGGCTGCCCCGGGCGACGGGAATCGCCTCCGCGCGCTGTTCGAGCGCGTCCACCGCGCCCGCCAGGTCGGGCAGGCTGCGCGGGTTGGCGCGCGCCGCGTCGCGCCATTCACCCGGTCCGAAATAGGCATCGACGAAGCCGTCGTCGCGCGCGCCGATCTCCAGCATGGCGCGCACATAATCGCGCGCGACGGCGTCGAGGCTGTCGGCCTGTTGTGCGGCGGCGGGCGCGGCGAAAAGCACCGAGAGGGCGATGAAGGCGTGCATTCTCATGCAGCCTTCATCGCTCAGGCGGTCCCGGCTGACAACTCCGCGGGGCGCTACAGCTTCCCGGTGAGCTCCGGGACGATCTTGAACAGGTCGCCGACCAGGCCGACGTCGGCGACCTGGAAGATCGGGGCGTCCTCATCCTTGTTGATCGCGACGATCGTCTTCGAATCCTTCATGCCGGCGAGGTGCTGGATCGCGCCGGAGATGCCGATCGCGATATAGACCTCGGGGGCGACGATCTTGCCGGTCTGGCCGACCTGATAGTCGTTCGGCGCATAGCCCGCGTCCACTGCCGCGCGGCTGGCGCCGACGCCGGCCTTGAGCTTGTCGGCGAGCGGATCGAGCAGGCTGTGGAACTGGTCCGACGAGCCGAACGCGCGGCCGCCCGAGACGATGACCTTCGCGCTGGTCAGCTCCGGACGCTCCGACTTGCTGAGCTCGGCGCCGACGAAGCTGGAAAGTCCCGCATCGCCACCGCCAGACGCGGCCTCGACGCTCGCCGATCCGCCCGATGCCGCCGCCTTCTCGAACGCGGTGCCGCGCACGGTGATGACCTTCTTCGCGTCGGACGACTTCACCGTCGCGATCGCGTTGCCGGCATAGATCGGCCGGGTGAAGGTGTCGGCGCTCTCGACGGAGAGGATGTCGCTGATCTGCATCACGTCGAGCAGGGCCGCGACGCGTGGCGCGATGTTCTTGCCGGTCGTGGTCGCGGGCGCGACGAAGGCGTCGTAATTCGCCATCAGGCCGGCGACGAGCGGCGCGACATTCTCGGCGAGATTTTGCCCGTAGGCCGCATCGTCGGCGGCCAGCACCTTGCCGACGCCGGCGATCTTCGCGGCCGCATCGGCGACACCGCCGACACCCTGACCCGCGACGAGCAGATGGACGTCGCCCAGCTTCGAAGCGGCGGTCACCGCGGCAAGGGTGGCGTCCTTGACCTTGCCGCCCTCATGCTCAACCAGAACCAGGCTCGTCATGCCACCACTCCCAAAGCCTTGAGCTTGCCGATCAGTTCGTCCACGTCCCCGACCTTGACGCCCGCCTGCCGCTTCGCCGGCTCGACGACCTTCAGCGTCGTGAGACGAGGCGCGATGTCGACGCCGTAATCCGCCGGCGCCTTGGTCGCGAGCGGCTTGGACTTGGCCTTCATGATGTTGGGGAGCGACGCGTAGCGCGGCTCGTTGAGGCGCAGGTCGGTGGTGACCACCGCCGGCGTGTTGAGCTTCACCGTCTCGAGGCCGCCATCGACCTCGCGCGTCACGTCGACCTTGTCGCCGCTGAGCTCGACCTTCGATGCAAAGGTGCCCTGCGGCCAGCCCAAGAGCGCCGCCAGCATCTGGCCGGTCTGGTTGGAATCGTCGTCGATCGCCTGCTTGCCGAGAATGACCAGCCCCGGCTGCTCCTCGTCAACCACGCCTTTGAGCAGCTTGGCCACCGCCAGCGGCTCGACGTCGTCGTCGGTCTGGATCAGGATCGCGCGGTCGGCGCCCATGGCGAGCGCGGTGCGCAAAGTCTCCTGCGCCTTGGCCGGGCCGATCGAGACCGCGACGATCTCGGTCGCGGCGCCCTTCTCCTTCAGCCGGATCGCCTCTTCCACGGCGATCTCGTCGAACGGGTTCATGCTCATCTTGACGTTGGCGAGATCGACGCCGGTGCCGTCGGCCTTGACCCGCGGCTTGACGTTGAAATCGATCACCCGCTTCACGGCGACCAGGAGCTTCATATTCTACCCCTCTCCTCTCTTTCGTAATGCCGGATCTGATCCGGCATCCACCTTCCTGTCCGCCTCGGTGAAGGCAAGGTGGACCCCGGATCAAGTCCGGGGTGACCGATGAACTGTTACGCCGGTTCCTTCTGCCGGACCTCGGCGACGATCTTGCGGGCGGCATCGCCAAGGTCATTCGCCGGAACGATGGCGAGGCCGGAATCGGCGAGGATGCGCTTGCCCTCCTCGACATTGGTGCCCTCGAGCCGGACGACCAGCGGCACCGAAAGCTGCACTTCCTTGGCCGCCGCGACGATGCCGTCCGCGATGATGTCGCAGCGCATGATGCCGCCGAAGATGTTGACGAGGATGCCCTCGACCGCCGGGTCGCTCAGGATGATCTTGAACGCCGCCGTCACCTTTTCCTTGGACGCGCCGCCGCCGACGTCGAGGAAGTTGGCCGGGAAGGCGCCGTTCAGCTTGATGATGTCCATCGTCGCCATGGCGAGCCCGGCACCATTCACCATGCAGCCGATATTGCCGTCGAGCTTGATGTAGGCGAGGTCGTATTTCGACGCCTCCAGCTCCATCGGATCCTCTTCGGTCTCGTCGCGCAGCGCCTCGAGGTCCTTGTGACGGAACTCGGCGTTCGAATCGAAGCCGACCTTGGCGTCGAGGACGAGCAGCTTGCCGTCGTCCGTGACGGCGAGCGGGTTGATCTCGATCTGCGCGGCGTCAGTGCCGACGAACGCGTCGTAGAGCAGCTTCGCGACCTTCTGCGCCTGTTTGGCGAGGTCGCCCGAAAGCTCCAGCGCCGCCGCAACGGCGCGGCCGTGATGCGGCATGAAGCCGGTCGCCGGATCGACGTCGAACGTGTGGATCTTCTCCGGCGTGTCGTGCGCCACGTCCTCGATGTTCATGCCGCCCTCGGTCGAGGCGACGAAGGCGATCCGGCCGGTCGCGCGGTCGACCAGAAGCGCGAGGTAGAATTCCTTCGCGATGTCGACGCCGTCGGTGACGTAGAGGCGGTTGACCTGCTTGCCGGCCTCGCCCGTCTGCACCGTCACCAAAGTGTTGCCGAGCATCTCGCTCGCCGCGGTGCGCACCTCTTCCGTCGTGCGCGCGAGGCGGACGCCGCCCTTGGCGTCAGGACCAAGCTCCCTGAACTTGCCCTTGCCGCGCCCGCCGGCATGGATCTGCGCCTTGACGACGTAGAGCGGCCCGGGAAGCTTGCCCGCGGCGGCCACCGCTTCGTCGACACTCATCGCGGCATGGCCCGCCGGAACGGGGACGCCGAACTTGGCCAGGAGGTCCTTGGCCTGATATTCGTGAATGTTCATCGCCCGTCGCTAAAGCATAGAGTCGCGGCGATGGGAAGCGCTGCGATGCAGCATCCTGATTAGCCGGCCATGCCTGTGGCGCAGAGCGCAGCCGAGCCGGAGGCCACCGTCCAGATTTCGGGATCGCGCAAGGACCGCACACGACCGAGGAACTGCCCGATCGAAGCGGCCTCCCGCGCGGCCGGCAGGTCGCCGAGACGGCGCAGCTGGATCAGCGACAGGCGATCGACCATCCGCCCGGCCATGCAGGCGGACAGGTCATCCGGCAGCCCGGCCGTCACGAGGCCGGTGCGCAGCCGCGCTTCCGGCGTCGCGCAGGCCGTCAGCGCGAAGGTGGCGCCGAAGAGCGCCAGCCTCCTCACGCCGCCCGCCCGATCGCCTTCTGCCGCCGCCGCTGCACCGACGAGCCCAGACCGATCGCCTCGCGATATTTGGCGACGGTGCGCCGCGCGATATCGAAGCCTTCGCCCTTCAGCATGTCGACCAGCGTGTCGTCGGAGAGGATCGCATTGGCCTCTTCCGCGGCGATGAGCGCCTTGATCCGGCTCTTCACCGCCTCGGCCGAGACCGCATCGCCGCCGTCGGCCGACTGGATGCCGCTGGTGAAGAAATATTTGAGCTCGAACAGGCCGCGCTCGCAGGCGAGGTATTTGTTCGAGGTGACGCGGCTCACCGTCGATTCGTGCATGCCGATCGTCTCGGCGACGGCGCGCAGGGTGAGTGGCTTCAGGTGCGCGACACCGTGACGGAAGAAGCCCTCCTGCCGGGTCACGATCTCGCTCGCCACCTTGACGATGGTGCGGGCGCGCTGGTCGAGCGCCTTCATCAGCCAGTTGGCGCTCTGCAGGCATTCGTTGAGCCAGGCCCTGGACTGGCGGTCCTGCGGGCCACTCGACAATTCCTGATAATAGGATCGGTTGAGCAGGAGCTTCGGCAACGTGGCGCTGTTCAGCTCCACCGCCCAGACGGCGCCGCGCCGGGCGACGAAAATGTCCGGTGTGATCGCATCGACCCGCCCGGCATCGGCGGAGAATCTGAGGCCGGGCTTGGGATCATAGGCGCGCAGCTCGCGGATCATGTCGGCGAGATCCTCGTCGTCGACCTGGCAGATGCGCTTCAGGGCCGGCAGATTGCCCTTGGCGAGATAGTCGAGATTGGCGATCAGCCGCGCCATGCACGGATCGTAGCGATCGGCATCCTTGGCCTGCAGCGCCAGGCATTCGGCGAGGTTGCGTGCCGCCACGCCGGCGGGATCGAGCGTCTGGATGACGGCAAGGACGCGCTCGACCTGCGCCAGTGGAACGCCGAGGCGCTGGGCGACGTCGAGCAGCGGGCTCAGGAAATAGCCGGTCTCGTCGATCTGCTCGACGATATGGGTGGCGATGACGAAGTCCGTGCCGGAGAGCAGCTCGCCGGCCTGACGCATCAGATGCTCCTGGAGCGAGATGCCGGCGCTTTCGAACGCGTCGAAATCCGGCCCGTCCTCTGCGCCCCCGCCGGTGCCGATACCCTCCAGGCCGAGGCCGCCGTCGAGGCCCCTCGCATCCGGGCCCATCCCGGAATCGACGGCGCTGTCCTGGTGGAAATCCTCGCTGTTCGCGTCGATATCGAGCGCGCCCTCGCCGCCACCGGCATCGATCTCGGGCAGCGGTTCGCCTTCATAATCGAACTCGTCGCCCTCGAACTCGACGTCGCTCGCGGTTTCCGGCTCGGGTGCGGCCGGGGCTTCGGGATCGGACGCGCCAGTCTCAAGCAGCGGATTCTTCTCGATCTCCTCGGCGATGAACGCCTCGACCTCGAGATTCGACAGCGCGAGCAGGCGGATCGCCTGCTGCAACTGCGGCGTCATCACCAGCGATTGCGATTGTCTGAGATCGAGGCGGGGCCCAAGCGCCATGACGAATCTTACCGCCTCACAGCTCGAAGCTCTCGCCGAGATACAGGCGGCGGACATTCTCGTCGGCCACCAGATCCTCCGGGCTGCCGGCGAACAGGACCTGGCCGCCATAGATGATGCAGGCGCGGTCGACGATCTCGAGCGTCTCGCGGACATTGTGATCGGTGATCAGGACGCCGATGTCGCGCTGCTTCAGCTGGACGATGAGATCGCGGATGTCGGAGATCGAGATCGGATCGATGCCGGCGAAGGGCTCGTCGAGCAGCATGATCGACGGGTTGGCCGCAAGCGCGCGCGCGATCTCGCAACGCCGCCGTTCGCCGCCCGACAGCGCCATGGCGGGCGCGTCGCGCAGGCGCCCGATATGGAATTCCTCCAGCAATTGCTCGAGCCGCGCCTGACGCGCCGCCTTGTCGGGCTCGGCGACCTCGAGCACCGCCATGATGTTCTGGCTGACCGTCAGGCCACGGAAGATCGACGTCTCCTGCGGCAGATAACCGAGGCCGAGGATGGCGCGGCGGTACATGGGGAGGCCGGTAATGTCTTCGCCATCGAGCAGGATGCGGCCGCTGTCCGGCTTCACCAGGCCCATGACGGAATAGAAGCAGGTCGTCTTGCCGGCGCCGTTCGGGCCGAGCAGGCCGACCACCTCGCCGCGGTCGACGCCGAGGCTGACATCGGTCAGAACCGCCTTCTTGTCGTAGGACTTGGCGATCGAGATGACGGAAAGCCCGCGCGACAGCTCGCCGACCGCTGCCTGGGCGTCGGGGCGTTCGATCGGCAAAGTCTCGTTCATGCGTGCTCCCGCCTGCGTCGCGCCTAGTTAGGCGTTCGGGTGCAAAGCCTCAACCGGCAAGAGTCTTGCATGGCGGCTTTTCGACGCTTTGGCGGGCTCAGTTGCCCTTTGGCTGCGGGGTCCGGGGCTGCGGAGCCTGGCGCGTCGTCGGGTTCGCACGCTGGGGCACGGTGAAGCGCCCGGTGACGCGCCCACCCTCCGTCCGCCCCGGCGAGCCCGCGGTGCCGCCGTCCATCACCGCCCGCCCGCTGTCGAGATCGAGCACGAGCCGCCCGCCGTTCACGTTGGAGGCCCCGCGGGTCAGGGTGACGCCGCCGATCATCGTCACCACCCGGCGCTGCAGATCGTAGATCGCGACCTGGCTGCGCGCGGTTTCGGACGGGCTTCGCAATGTGACCCCGCCACTCGCCTCCAGCCGCTGGATGTCGATCCCGCTCTGATCGGCATAGGCGACGGTGAGCCGCGCCGAATTGAGCCGGAGATTGCCCTGCCGCACGTCGACATTGCCGGAAAAGATCGCGCGGTCGGCGCGGTCCTGGACCTCGATCCGGTCCGCGGCGACGTCCACCGGCTGATTGGTGTCGTGCCCCTTGAGCGCCGAGCCGCTCCCCTGTCCGGCGGCGGGCTGGGACAGGACGAAGGCGGCGGCGAAGGTGCCTGCAAGTCCCATGGCGGCAAGCCAGCGGCGGGCGGTCATCGAACGGCTCCCTGGACGATATGAAGCTTGGGCCGGCCGGTCAGCACGACCGTCCGGTCGTTGAGTCCGGCCTCGATACGGCCGCCCGAAAAGCGACCGAGCGGCATCTCTCCTTCGACCGCGCCATTGCTGACGAGGCGGCGCTGGCGCAGGTCGACGACCACGTCACGGGTCTGCATCCGATAGCCGTCGGACGCGGTGAGGAGGATCGGGCCCATCACATCGACCCGGTCGTTGCGCATGTCGTAGCGCGCGCGGTTGGCCTGGATCTGGGCGGGCCCATTCTCGAGCCCCATCTCGGCGCGCATGCCGTTGATGTAGACAATCTGTTCGGCGGCGCTGCGCTGGAGCGCTTGCTGCGCGTCGATGACGAACGGCCGCCCGCGATTGTCGACGCCGCGATACTGGGCGGAATCCACCCGCATGCGATCGTCGGCGTGCTCGACCTTGTTCTTGTCGAGCAGGAAGCTGACCTCCTGCTTGTCCTCGAGCGGCGAGAAGGCGAGAAAGGCGAGCACGACGCCGATCAGCGCCGGCAGGCCGATCTTCATCACGTGGATCACGCGATCATGCGCGCCCCCCGGAACCGCCCAGACGCGCTTCTCCCGCCGCTCGCGTTCGGCAAGCTCAGACATGGCGAGGCCCGGACGCCGCCTCAGACATGGGCAAACTCAGACATGGGCGAAGATGTCCTGCTCGGCCCAGCCCGCCAGGTCGAGCAGGGCGCGATGGGGAAGGAAGTCGAAGCAGGCCTGGGCGAGCGCGGTGCGGCCCTCGCGGGCGAGGCGCACATCGAGCTGCGCCTTGAGCCCATGCAGATAGCGCACGTCGGACGCGGCATAGTCCTTCTGCGCGTCGCTGAGCTCCGGCGCACCCCAGTCGGAGGTCTGCTGCTGCTTGGATATCTCCTGGCCGAGCACCTCCCTGACGAGATCCTTGAGGCCATGGCGGTCGGTATAGGTGCGGATGAGGCGCGAGGCGGTCTTCGTGCAGTAGACCGGTGCCGCCATCACGCCGAGATAGGCCTGGATCGACGCGAGGTCGAAGCGGGCGAAATGGTAGAGCTTGAGCCGCGCGGGATCGGCGAGCACCGCCTTGAGATTCGGCGCGGCATAGTCGCTGCCGGGGCCGAAGCGGACGAGATGCTCGTCGCCGCCTCCGTCCGACACCTGCACCACGCACAGCCGGTCGCGTCCCAGCTGGAGCCCCATCGTCTCGGTGTCGACGGCGATCGGGCCGGGGCCGAGAGCGCCTGCGGGCAGATCTTCTTCGTGAAAATGGACTGTCATCAGCCCCGCATAGGACCAAGCGCCTGAACGCTCAATGGCCTCCCGGCGCTCAGTCCTCCGCGTCTTCGCGCCGCCGCTTCGCCCGCCGCGACATCATGTTGAGCCCTTCGACCAGCGCCGAGAAGGCCATGGCCGCGTAGATATAGCCCTTGGGGACATGGACGCCGAAGCCGTCGGCGATCAGCACCGCGCCGATCATCAGCAGGAAGCCCAGTGCCAGCATCACGACGGTCGGGTTCTTGTTGATGAAGTTGGCGAGCGGATCGGCGGCCAGCATCATCGTCCCGACCGCGACCAGCACCGCGATCACCATGATGACCAGATGATCGGTCATCCCGACCGCGGTCAGGATGGAATCGACCGAGAAGACGAGGTCGAGCAGCAGGATCTGGAAGATCGCCGCGCCAAATCCCAAAGTCGCCCGGGAAGTATCGAACACGTCGTCCGCGGGCGAGGGGTCGACATTGTGATGGATTTCCTTGGTCGCCTTCCAGACCAGGAACAGGCCGCCGGCGATCAGGATGAGGTCGCGCCAGGAGAAGGCGGTCTCGAAGCCGGGATTGCCATGCGCGTCCGGCGCGCCCTGGATGCCGAGATCGAAGGCGGGCGTGGTGAGGCCGACCAGCCAGGCGATGCCCGAGAGCAGCACCAGCCGCATGATCAGCGCCAGGCTGATGCCGATCCGCCGGGCGCGCTGGCGGTGCGCCTCCGGCAGCTTGTTCGACAGGATCGAGATGAAGATCAGATTGTCGATTCCGAGCACCACTTCCATCACGATGAGGGTGATGAGAGCCGCCCAGGCTTCAGGCTGGGCGAAGATGCTAAAGGCGTCGATCATGTCGTCTCCGGGGCAGGTTGCTGGCCTTGCCCATGCATGAAGTGCGGCGCGCCGGCAATCCAGCGCCGGTTTCGCGCGAGCAACGCAGGCAAAATCACTCGCCCGGTTGGTTTTTTTCGGCTATAGGATTCGTTGCCGTGCCGCTTTCCGGCGCGGAGGCCTTTGCGCGTTCTTGCCCGGCGCGGTGGTTATGACAGGGGATTGGGCGCGGGAAAGTAACTGAATCAGATGGGTTTCGACAGAGGGCGCCGCGGCGAGCGCGGTGGTCGCGGCAGAGACAAGCGCGACAATATCGGCGGCGGTGACGATTTCGGCGGCGGTGGTTTCGAAAGAGGCGGCTTCGGAGGCGGTGACCGCTTCGGAGGCGGCGGCGACCGGTTCGGCGGAGGCGGTGATCGCTTCGGCGGAGGCGGTGGCGGCGGCTATCGCGGCGGCGGCGGCGGTGGCGGCTTCGGCGGCTCGCGCGGCGGCGGCGGTGGCTTCGGCGGCCCGCGCGGCGGCGGCGGCGGCATGCCCCCGCAGGTCGTCGGCGAAGCCAAGGGCGTCGTCAAATTCTTCAACGCACACAAGGGCTTCGGCTTCATCGTTCGCGATGATGGCGGCGAGGACGTGTTCGTCCACATCTCTGCGGTCGAGCAGGCCGGCCTGACCGGTCTCGCCGAAGGCCAGCCGCTCGAGTTCACGTTGGTGGACCGGGGCGGCCGCGTGTCGGCAACCGATCTCAAGATCGAGGGCGACCCGCTCCCGGTCGAGGACGCGGCGCCGCGCGATCGCGGGCCGCAGCGCCAGCTGACCGGCGAGAAGGCGACGGGCACCGTCAAGTTCTTCAACGCGACCAAGGGCTTCGGCTTCATCACCCGCGATGACGGGCAGCCGGATGCCTTCGTCCACATCTCGGCCGTCGAACGGGCCGGCATGATCTCCCTGAACGAGGGCGACCGGATCGAGTTCGAACTCGAGGTCGACCGGCGCGGCAAGACCGCGGCGGTGAATCTGACGCCGATCCAGTAAGAAAGTCCGAAGAGACTATCGCAACGGAAAGGCCGGCCTTTGCGCCGGCCTTTTCTGTTCAGGCCGCGATCGGCCGGTGACCGCGGAACAGGCCGCGCATGCCCTGGCTGGTCGCGGACGCCAGCGGCAGCGCCGTCTCGCAGAAACCGCATTCCGCCGTGACGCGCCCGACGAGCCAGTGGGTCCGGCCGCAGCCGGGGCAGTGATTGGGCTCGTTCTCGCGGTAGACGGTCGCGTAGCCGCGCCGCGCCGGATCGTAGAACAGCCCCTTGGCGGGTGCCGCGGCGTGCGATGCCTTGGCCATATCGGTCTCCTTTTCACGCAAGGCGGGCTTGCGCCGACCCTGCGGTGAGCCAGTTACACCCTCATGTCATCGCGCGATTTTCGCCCGTCCCGGATCGGGATCGACGGCGGCGCGAGGATTAACGCGCCGCATCGCGGTCAGGTCGCCATCCGCATCAGCGTCTCGATCCTGTCGGCCTCCGCCGCCGGCTTGTCGGTGCGGATACGCGCGATGCGCGGGAAACGCATCGCCAGGCCCGATTTGTGACGCTTGCTCAAATGGATCGAATCGAAGGCGATCTCCAGGACGAGCACTTTCTCCACCTCGCGCACCGGGCCGAAGCGGGCGGTCGTCCGGGTGCGCACGAACCGGTCGAGCCATTTCAGCTCTTCGTCGGTGAAGCCGAAATAGGCCTTGCCCACGGGCAGCAATTCGCCGCCGTCACCCCAGCAGCCGAAGGTATAGTCGGAATAATAGGAGGAGCGCTTGCCGCTGCCGCGCTGGGCGTACATCAGCACGCAATCGGCGGTGAGCGGATCGCGCTTCCACTTGTACCACAGGCCGGTCTTCCGGCCGGTGACATAGGGGCTGTCGCGCCGTTTCAGCATCACGCCCTCGATCGCCGCGTCGCGGGCGCCGGCGCGCACCGCCTCCAGCGCCTCGAAATCCGCCGCCTCGATCAGCGCGGACAGGTCGAAACGGGTCGGGTCGAGCCGCGGCACGACGGCCTCGAGACGGCGGCGGCGCGCGCTCCAGGGCAGCGGCCGCAAATCCTCCGTCCCGTCGAGCAGGATGTCGTAGAGCCGGACGAAGGCGGGATAGTCGGCGAGCATCCGGGCCGGGACGGTCTTGCGCCCCAGCCGCTGCTGGAGTGCGTTGAAGCTCGCCGCGCCGCCCGATTCGAGGGCGCCGCCCTGCGTCTCGCCGCGCACCAGCAACTCGCCATCGAGCACGCCCTCGACCGCGAAGGCGTGGGCGACGTCGGGGAAGCTGCGGGTCACGTCGTCGCCGGCACGGCTGTAGAGCCGGGTCTCGCTGCCGGCGCGGACCAGCTGGACCCGGATGCCGTCCCATTTCCACTCGGCGGCATAATCGTCGAGCGACACCCGCAGATCTTCGAGCGGGTGGGCAAGCATGAACGGACGGAAGACGGGCAGGTTGCCGATGGTCGGCTGGTCGCCGCGCCCCTCCGCCCACGCGAAGATCGCCAGATAGGGCGGGCCGATGCCGTGCCACACCTCTTCCACCGCGTCGACGTCGAGCTTGAACGCCTCGGCCAGCGCGACCTTGGCCAGCCGCGCGGAGATGCCGATGCGCAGCGCGCCGGTGGCGAGCTTCAGGAGCGCGAAGCGCCCGCTCGCATCGAGATGGTCGAGCATCGCCGCGAGCGCGCCGGGCGCTTCGGCGCGGCCCAGCGACGCCAGCCGCTCGACGACATCGGCGAGCCGCAGCGCCCCGTCATCAGGATCGCCCTCCGCCCCGTCCGGTTTCGGCCAGAGCAGCGACACCGTCTCGGCCATGTCGCCGACATAGTCGCGGCTCATGGTGAGCAGCACCGGATCGACCCGCGCCTCGGCGATGGCGCGGATCGCCGCCGGCTTGACCGCGGGCAGATCGAGCTCCCCGGTCAGCGCCGCCAGGGCATAGCCGCGGTCGGGATCGGGCGTGCGCCGGAGATAATCGCCGATCAGCCGGAGCTTGGCGCTGCGCGAGCGGGTGTAGACGATCGCGTCGAGAAGCTGGGAGAAGGCCCGCACGCGCCGGTCAACGCCGAGGCTGCAACGTCAGGTCCGGCTCGCCTCGAACAGGAACCAGGCGCGCTTCTCGGCGCGGTCGGTCCAGTCGTCGAGGATACCGGACGTCGCATTGTCCCTGGCCGCGTCGACGATCTCCTTGGCTTCGTGGAGCTGCTCGACCAGCCTGAGATTGTCCTCGCGGAGCTCGACCAGCATGTCCCTGGCGGCGACGAAGTCCCTGTCATTGTCCCTGATCGACTGGCGACGGGCGATGTCGCCGATCGATCGCAACGTCGTATTGCCGGTCTTGCGGATACGCTCGGCGATCTCGTCGGTCGTGCCGAGGATGTCGGCGGCCTGCTCGTCGAGCAGCAGATGATAGTCGCGGAAATGCGGCCCCGAGACGTGCCAGTGGAAATTCTTGGTCTTGAGATAGATCGCATAGCTGTCGGCGAGGATGCCGTTCAGGGCATCGGCCACCGATCTGGTGGCGTTGCTGGCGAGGTCGGTCGGGGTCTGCAATTTGGCATCGGTCGTGGACATATTTGCCTCCGTGATCGGGAATGCGCGTCTTTCGGTAGATAGGAACCGGTCAATGCGCGAACCACCGGAAAGTTACCCGCGCGGCACGGTAAATCCCGATGACTGTGATCGACGCGGGTGATGAAGGCGGTATCTGCCGCGCGCCCGATCGGCCCGCGTCAGGCGAGCTGAAGCGCCTGGACCGCGACGATGAAGCCGGCGATCAGGAACAGGCCCGCGACGACGTAGCGGATGACGCGGATCGGAACGAGCCTGTCGAACTGGTCGCCAAGCAGCGCGGCGGGCAGACAGGCGGCGAGCGTTCCCGCCGCCGCGCCCGCCGCGGCCAGCGGCAGACTGTGGAACCGCCCCGCCAGCGCGAAGGTGAAGAATTGCGCGCGTTCGCCCATTTCGGCGGCGAGGCAGAGAATCGCGGCGGTGAGGAGGGTGGGAAGCGTCATCGAGCCCAGCGACGGCGCGCCGCGGCGGATCAGCCCGGCAATGCCGCCGTACAACAAGGCGAGCGCGACCATCAGGCTCATCGCCCGCGCCGGCACGGTGCCGGCGATCAGCAGCCCGGCGCCGGCCGCGACGACGCTGCTCGCGGCGATGGCGACGGCGAGGCCGGTCATGACGAGGCCGGGACGGCCGCTGCGGGCCGAGAGGGCGGCCGTCATGCGCTGGGTCGGGTCGCCCCATCCGGCGAGGAACGCCGCGACGAAGGCGGTGACGAGTGCGTCCATCGCGCGGCGGTCAGGCGCGCAGCCGGACCGAGATCGACGCGAGCATCGCCTCGCTCGCGGCCTCGTCATCCTGGCCGCAGCCGACCGCATCGCGCAGCCGATCGAAATAGATATCCGCCGGGCAGCCGCGCGGCTGGTTGCGGACGGCGCGCTCCAGCGCCTCGGCAAGGCAGACGACCGGGATGAGGCCATAGGCGCCGGCCATGATGCGGATCGAGGCGAGACGCTGGACGAAGTCGCGCACGGTCATCTTCGCCGCCGCCTGCTGCAGGCTGTCGAGCCGGTCGCAAAGCTCGGCCCTCACCACGGTCATTCCGTCCTGTTCCCAGTGCATGCCCCCGCTCCCGTCATGGGCCCCGGCCGCGCAGGATGCGCCCGTCATGGTTACCGGGCCGTTAAGCCCCTCTCCCCTTGACAGAATCACTCCACGCCGGCAGAGGCATCGCGCAGCGAGGGCGGCGGTTTCGCCGCTTTCTTCATTTTCACGCACCCAGATTTCGAAAGAGGCTGTCATGGCCAAGCCGACCACGGTCAAGATCAAGCTCGTCAGCTCCGCCGACACGGGGTTCTTCTACGTGACCAAGAAGAATCCGCGGAACATCACGGAGAAGATGACCTTCCGCAAATATGATCCCGTCGCGCGCAAGCACGTCGAGTTCAAGGAAGCCAAGATCAAGTAACGACCCGCCAGGGTCGTCATCCCGGACTTGATCCGGGATCCATGAGCACCGCTCCTTGAGGTTAGGCCCGGCCGGCGTTCATGGATCCTGACTTTCGTCAGGATGACGATTGAGGGGAGCCTGGGGCTCCTTCGTTTCAATCTCTTCGGAAGCGGCCGGATCCTCGGGTTCGGCCGCTTCCGGCGTTTCGGGCAGCTCGACCAGCGCCGCCTCGGCCCGCTCCGCGGCGACGGCGAGCAGCTCGTTCACCGCCTCGACGAACTTCAGCACCGAGATCGGCTTGGAGACATAGCCTTCCGCGCCGGCGTCGCGGATACGCTCCTCGTCACCCTTGGCGGCATAGGCGGTCACCGCCATGATCGGCGTCGTCACCAGCTCATCGTCGGTCTTCATCTGCTCGATCAGCTCGAGCCCGCTCACATGCGGCAGCTGGATGTCCATGACGACCAGATCGGGGGCGAAGGCGCGGGCACGCTCGACCGCCTCGCGGCCGTCGCGCACCGGCTCGGCCTCATGGCCGTGCGCGCGAAGCAGGTCGCAGAACAGCTTCAGGTTGAGCTCGTTGTCCTCGACAACCAGAATTTTTTGTCCCACGGGGCAACCCGTAGGCGATGAGTGGCAAACAAACAAATAACGATGAGGCGATCGCACTCTCCGCGCTCGGCTGGACGCTGGGCGACGACGGACGGGCCGACCGCTTCCTTGCGCTGACCGGCCTGACGCCGGACGATCTGCGCGCCAGCCTTCACGAGCCGGCGACGCTTGCCGCCGCGCTGCGCTTCCTCGAGGCCCATGAACCGGACCTCGTCGCCTGCGCCGGGGCGATCGGCGTCGCGCCGGCCGACCTGCCCGATGTGCGGCGGAGGCTGGAGGCATGAACCGGCCGCTGCTGATCAGCGACTGCGACGAGGTGCTGCTGCATTTCATCACCCATTTCGCCGAATGGGTGGACGAGGCCGCCGACCTGCATTTCGCGCTCGACGCGCCCGGCTTCGTCGGCGCGCTCCGGCACAAGGACGGACGGATCGTTCCGGAGGAGCGGATCTGGCCGCTGCTCGACCTGTTCTTCGAAGGCGAGATGCACCGGCAGAATCTCGTGCCCGGCGCGGCCGAAGCGCTGCGCGCGATCGGCGAGGCGGCCGACATCGTCATCCTCACCAATATCGGCGACGATTATCAGGCCAACCGCGTCGCCCAGCTCGAGGCATTCGACATCCGCCACCGGGTGCTGTGCAACCAGGGCGGCAAGGGCCGGCCGGTCCGCGAACTGATCGGGGAGATGCGGCCCAGCGTCACCGTCTTCGTCGACGATCTCGCGGTCCACCACGAATCGGTCGCGAAGCACGCGCCCGACGTCTGGCGCCTCCACATGATCGCCGAGCCGCGGCTGGCCGCGACCACCCCGCCCTCTCCGCACGCCCACGCGCGGATCGACGATTGGGGCACGGCGCTGCCGTGGATCCTGGGCAAGTTTGCGGACGGAGCTGCCGCCTGACGCCGGTCAGATCGCCATGAAAATACCGACGTTCGCCCTGAGCCTGTCGAAGGGCTGTCCTCTCCTTCGGTAGAAGAGAAGGGCAGGGCTTCGACGAGCTCAGCCCGAACGGTCTGTGATCCGGCCGGCGGAACCGGTCCCAGCCTCTACCGTCCCCTATTGCAGCGCGCCAGCGCCTCTTCCGACAAAGCCGTGCCCGCGACTTCGAAGGCGAGAATCCGGTCGAGCTGGAGCCCGAGACGCGTGCACGCCCGCTCCTGGGCGCGCGCCTCGGCCGGCACCCGGCCGGTGCAGGTCTCGCCCTCGCAGCGCCAGATGCGGCCGTCCACCGCCACCCGCTCGGCCCCGCGGAACGCGGGCGCGACCCGCGCGGTCGCCGGCACCTCCGGCTGACGCTGGGCGGGTGCCGGCGCGGACAATGCCAGCGCCATCAGTGCAAAACCCGCTGAAACGATCTGTTTCATCTCTCATCCTCCTGCCTTGGGGCAGGAGAATCGCGTGCGGCCGACCGGGCTCGCCAGTGGCCCGTTTGCCATCTATGATCAATATCGTGCCAAAGGATATGCCCCCGCGCCCGCGCCACCATGTCGTGGTCGTCGCTTATGACGGGCTCGCTTTGTTCGAATTCGGCATGACGGCGGAGATTTTCGGCGAGGTGCGCTACGACATCAGTCCGCACTGGTACCGTTTCTCGGCGGCCAACATCCAGCCGCGTCCGGTCCGCGCGCCCGGCGGCGTGACGATCACCACCGACGGCGGTATCGACCTCCTCGCCGAAGCCGACACGATCATCATTCCCGGCTGGCCGCCCGAGGATCGCGAGCATCCCGTCCGCGCCGCCCTTGTCGCGGCCCACGCCCGCGGCGCGCGGCTGGTCTCGATCTGCACCGGGTCCTTCCTGCTCGCCTCGGCCGGCCTGCTCGACGGCCGGCGCGCGACCACCCACTGGCGGCACATGGACCGCATGATCGCCGAATATCCCGCGATCGAAGTCGTGCGCGACGTCCTCTATCTCGACGACGGCGCGATCCTGACCTCGGCCGGCGGCGCCTCGGGCGTCGACCTGTGCCTTCACCTCGTCCGCCAGGATTATGGCGGCGCCATCGCCAACATGATCGCGCGGCGGCTGGTGGTCGCGGCCCATCGCGGCGGCGACCAGCGCCAGTTCGTCGAGCGCCCGCTGCCCCGCGACCATGAGGCGGGCCGGCTCGGCCGGCTGATGGACGACATTCGCGCCCGGCTCGACGAGGTCTGGACCGTCGCCGGCATGGCCGCCCGCGCCGGCATGAGCCGCCGCACCCTCGTCCGCCGCTTCAACGAGGCGACCGGCCTGCCGCCCGCCGAATGGCTGCGGCGGGAACGGATCGGCCGCGCCCGCGAGCTGCTCGAAACCAGCGCCGCGCCGGTCGAGGAGATCGCCCGCCTCGCCGGCTTCGGCACCGCCGCGGCGTTGCGCCACCATTTCGCGCGACAGCTCGACGTCACCCCGACGCACTACCGCCAGCATTTCGGCCACGCGGACGCTTGACCCGGATGCGCCGGCAGTGCTTAGCGGCGGCATGACCGACAGCATCTTAGCCCGCATCGCCGAGCTCGGCCTCACCCTTCCCGAGGCCGCCGCGCCTGTCGCCGCCTATGTGCCGACGCTGGAAGTCGGCGGCCTGCTCTTCATCTCCGGCCAGATCTCCTTCGCGCCCGACGGCAGCCGGATCACCGGCACGCTCGGCAAGGACATGGACGTCACCGCCGGCCAGCAGGCGGCCGAGCGCTGCGGCCTGATGCTGATCGCGCAGATGCAGAAGGCGCTTGGCTCGCTCGACCGGGTCGAACGCATCGTGAAGCTGGGCGCGTTCGTCGCCTCGACCCCCGACTTCACCGATCAGCCCAAGGTCGCCAACGGCGCGTCGGAGCTGATGGAGAAGGTGTTCGGCGAGGCCGGGCGCCATACCCGCAGCGCCGTCGGCGTGCCCGTGCTCCCGCTCGGTGCCGCGGTCGAGATCGATGCCATCATCGCCGTCAAGGCCGGCTAGGCTCGGCGAACTCTTCGCGAAGCCCTTCGCCCACCGCGGCCTGCACGGCCGCGGCATCGTCGAGAACAGCCCGTCGGCGTTCCGCGCCGCGATCGAGGCCGGCCATGGCATCGAGCTCGATGTCCAGGTCTCGGCCGATAGCGCGGCGATCGTCTTCCACGATTACGACCTCAGGCGGCTGGCCGGCGCGGACGGCAGACTGGCCGATCTCCCCGCCGCCGCCATCTCGGCCCACCGCCTGACCGGCACCGACGAAGCCATCCCGACCCTCGCCGAGGTGCTGGCGCTGATCGCCGGCCGCGCGCCGCTGCTGATCGAGGTGAAATCGCCCGGCCGCGACGTCGCGCCCCTGTGCGAGGCTGTGCGCCGCGATCTCGGTTCCTATATCGGTCCGGTGGCGGTGATGTCGTTCAATCCGGCGATCGGGCACTGGTTCGCGAAACACGCGCCCGACCTGCTGCGCGGCCTCGTGGTGACAGAGGAGCAGCGGCCACTACGCGGACGAATTCGCCGGTGGTTCTCGCTCAAATGGTCGAAGGCCGATTTCCTCGCCTACGACATCCGCGACCTGCCCTCCCGCTTTGTCGATGCGGCGCGGGCGAAGGGCATGAAGGTCGGCACCTGGACGGTCCGCACCGACGCCCAGCGCGCGACCGCGGCAGCGAGCGCTGATCAGATCATCTACGAGGTGACGGCATGAGCGGCGAGGCGGTCGTCGCCCGCATCGCGCAGGGCGTCTCGGAGTTCACTCCCGAAGACTGGGACCGCTGCGCCGGCGCCGATGACCCGTTTCTCAGTCACGCCTACCTCGCGGCCCTCGAGGAATCGGGCAGCGCGGTCCTCGAAACCGGCTGGCAGCCCGTCCCGATCGCCATCGATGGCCCGGACGGCCGCCCGGACGCCGTCCTCCCCGCCTATGTGAAGAGCCACAGCCAGGGCGAATATGTCTTCGACCATGCCTGGGCCGACGCGTTCGAGCGGGCCGGCGGACGCTATTATCCCAAGCTCCAGATCGCCGTCCCCTTCACCCCGGTGCCGGGCCGCCGCCTGCTCACCCGCGCCGCGCCGCTCGCGCCCGCACTGATCGCCGCCGCCGAGCGGATCGTCGAGGCGAACCGCCTCTCCTCCGCCCACGCCACCTTCATCCATGACGACGAGGTCGCCATCTTCGAACGCGCCGGCTGGCTGATCCGCGAGGACAGCCAGTTCCACTGGCACAATGACGGCTATGGCAGCTTCGACGACTTCCTCGCCTCATTGACCTCGCGCAAGCGCAAGGCGATCCGCAAGGAGCGCGCCGCCGCCGCAGAAGGCATGGAAATCCTCCACCTCACCGGCGACGCGATCACCGAGGCTCACTGGAACGCCTTCTGGACCTTCTATCAGGACACCGGCGCCCGCAAATGGGGTCGCCCCTATCTCACCCGCCGCTTCTTCTCGCTGCTCGGCCAGCGGCTCGCCGACAGGGCGCTGCTCGTCCTTGCTCTCCGCGATGGCATCCCCGTCGCCGGCGCGCTCAACCTGATCGGCACCGACGCCCTTTACGGCCGCTACTGGGGCTGCACCGAGGACGTGCCCCACCTCCATTTCGAGCTCTGCTATTATCAGGCGATCGATTTCGCCATCGCGCACGGCCTGCCCCGCGTCGAGGCGGGCGCGCAGGGCGGCCACAAGCTCGCCCGCGGCTACCGTCCGGTCCCGACCTGGTCCGCCCATTACATCGCCAATCCCGGCTTCCGCCGCGCCGTCGCCGATTATCTCGCCGCCGAACGCGCCACCGTCGCCCGCGAGATCGAGGCCATGGGCGATCTGACCCCGTTCCGGAAACCAGCGTAGGAGGCCAGTATGATGCTTTCCCCTCTTCTGATCGCGCTTGCCGCGCAGGCGCCGGTCGCGTCCCCTCCCCCGCCCGAACCCTATCGCGCCCATGGCACCGAGCCCTTCTGGTCGATCGAGATCGCGAACGGGCAGGCCAGCTTCGCCGGCCCTGACAATCCCCGTTTTTCCGAGCCGATCGGGCCGCGCCAGCTCAGGAACGGACAGACCAGCACCTATACCGGCCAGCGCATCATCCTCGTCGTCGTCGCCGGTGCGGAGTGCAACAACGGGATGAGCGAGGAGACCTGGCCGGACACGACGATCGCCATCGTCGACGGCCAGATCTACGCCAATGGCTGCGGCGGGGAGCCGTTGCCGGGAACCGGGAGCCGCTAGCTCACCAGCGGAGCAACCGTCGCAACCTCACTGTCCCGCGCGCGTGGTTGCGCGGCGATCGCCTCGATCTCGACCAGATAGCCGTAGTGCAGCTCGGGCACCGGAACGACGGTTCGCGCCGGCCGGTGGTCGCCGAAGATCTCGGCGAACAGCGCGTTGAACCGCGCCCAATGGTCCATTCCGACGATAAACACCGTGACGCGCAGGACGTCCTGGGGCCCGGCCCCCGTGGCGGCCAGCGTGTCGAACAGGTTGCGAAAGGTCTGGCGGACCTGATCCTCGAAGCCCGCCCGCGCCAGTTCATGCCCGCCGTCGGCGACGGGCAGGTGCCCGGCAGTGAAGACGAGGCCGTTATGGACGGTCGCGAGCGAATAATGCCCGCCGGGCATCCGGCCCGGCACATCCACAGTCTCTATTGGAACCTCCCGTCGGATTGCCAGTGCAGCACCCTAGCATATCGGGTGGCGGACGCGACCGGCCACGATGGACGAAAAGCGGCCCCGCACCACGTGCCTCGCAGGCAGGGAGGCCGGCGCCCGCTCTCGATCGCCACAGGGACTCGCCGGGATGGCCCTCCGCCGGATGTCCACATCCGGACACCGGCCGTTCGGAAGCGAACAGGCTGTTGCACGATCATGACGAAAGGCCCTGCGGACAGGAGGGTGGCATGCGACTTGCTAGCGCTGGTGCGTGGGCCAAAGGGGGACTGAATGATATCGAAGCTTTTGCCACTCACTTTCCTGCTGACCCTTCACGCGCCGGCCTACGCGCAGCCACCGGCCGCGCCCGGTGAATCGCAAGCCGGCGCGAATGAGGCGGTGCGGGCGGGGGAACGGCTCGTCGCGGCCCTGGGTCGTGACGCCGCAGCCCGGCGCGCCTTTGTGGAAACGGAGTTCTCCGCCGCGGCGCTCACGCGCGAGCCGGTGGCAGAGAGGGCGGCCGCGCTGGACCGTCTCGTCCGGGACGTGGGGCGCGTTTCGATCGTCCAGACCCTCGTCCGCAGCGAGCGGCACGCCGACCTGATCCTCGCAGCCGAAAACGGCAGGTTCCTGTCCGCCGTCATCTTCATGAGCACGCGCGAACCGGGCAAGATCGTCAGCTTCTTCGCCCTTCCGGCGCGCGATCCCGCGCGAACCGCCCGCGAGGCCTGGCCGGAATCGGGGGTTCCGCTCGACCGCCTTCCGCAGGAGATCGAATGGCGGGTCGCCGCGCAGGCACGGGACCATTTCTTCTACGGTACGGTCCTGGTCGCCCGGCGAGACGAAGTCCTGTTCCGGGGCGCCTACGGTCCGGCCAACATGGAAACCGCGACTCCGAACCGGGTGGACACCCTGTTCAACGCGGCATCCGTGGGGAAGATGTTCACAGGCGTCGCCATCCTGGCGCTCGTCGATCAGGGCCGGATAAGCCTCGACGATCCGGTCACCCGATGGGTGCCGGAATTCAGCGGCACCGCGGCCGGCCGGACCATCACCCTGCGGCAGCTTCTTTCCCACACCAGCGGCGTGGGCAACTGGGCCGCGCAATTCCGGCCGCACGTCAGCCAGCGTGCCGCCGTGGAAACGATGACCGAACCGCTGATCGCGGAGCCCGGCGCCCGCATGTTCTACAGCAACGCCAACTACGTGTTGCTGGGCGCCGTTCTGGAGGCCGTCACCGGGCAGAGCCTGGACGACGTGCTTCAGGAGCTGGTCTTCCGCCCGGCGAACATGACGTCCACGTCTCTCGCATCAGGCGCCGAGGCCGGGGCAAGGGGCGCGATCAGATATCACTTTGCGGAGGATGATCCGCTGGGGTTTAGAGGCCATGTGCCGCAGCTCGAAACCCACAATCTGCGCGCGGACGCGTCGGGCGGAACCCATACAAACATCGACGATCTTTTCGCCTTTCACCGGGCCCTCCTTCAGGGGCGCCTGTTGAGCGCGAACCTCACGCGCGAGATGCTGTCACCTTTTGTCGACTATCCGGGCGCGCCCCGCCCCTCCCGCTATGGCTACGGCCTGCGCTTCAGCAATTGCGGCGCGCGACAGGCATTCGGTCATTCGGGCGGCGGGACCAACGCCGGTGTCAGCAATGCGACCTACGCGACCATGGACGGGGAGTGGACGGTGATCGTCCTGTCGAACACCAATGCGGCAGGGGCGAATCTCGCGATATCCCTGTGTGAAGCGGTTTCCGGACTGGGCTAGTCCCCGGCTCGCCAGAGGCATCTTCCGGCAGAAACGTCGGCCCGCGCGCGTTGCTACGCGCGCGGGAAACGTCACTGCAACCATCGCGCTGGACGGCGCAAGGAAAGGCAGAGGGCAAACCTGCCGATTGTTGGATACAAATAGGATTTCGCCTGACACGCTGGCCGGATGACGCCTCCGACTCGCCCGGTCCCGCGCCCGCCCGCCGCCATGGTTTCGCGGCCTCCGGCCGCTCACGGCGTGGCGCCGGTTTTTTCTCCCTGGGGACCTGAACCTTTTGAACTTTCCGCTGAACCTTCCCCCTCCGAATGGCTTGCCGATGCGCTCGCGGCGCCTATGATCCGGGCCGAAAATCGACAGGGAGACGGGTGATGCGGCTTTGGCTGTGGATGTGGGCTCTGATGTTCGTGGCCACGGTGCCGGCGTCGGCCGAGGTGCCGCAGGGGCCGGAACGGCTGTTCACCGGCCGCGACCTGTTCGGCCTGTCGGTCGCCGCCGATCCGCAGATCAGCCCCGACGGGCGCCAGATCGCCTATGTCCGCCGCTCCGGCGACATCATGACCGACCGGTTCCGGCCGACCATCTGGCTGATCGACACGGCCAGCGGGCGGCAGGTGCCGCTCGCCGCGGGGCCGGGCGCGCACAGCCAGCCGCGCTGGTCCCCGAGCGGCGACAGGATCGCCTACGTCTCCTCGGCCGAGGGCGGCGCGCCGCAGCTCTTCGTGCGCTGGATGGCATCGGGCGAAGCGGTGCGGATCACCGGCCTGCCCGATTCGCCGGGCAGCATCGCCTGGTCGCCCGACGGCCGCCAGATCGCCTACACGATGTTCGTGCCCGACGAGGGCCAACGGCTCGGCGCCGCCCCGCAGCCGCGCCCCGAGGGCGCACAATGGGCGCCGCCGCTCGAGGTCATCACCGCCGTCACCTACCGTGCCGACGGCGCCGGCTATCTGAAGCCGGGCTATCAGCAGATCTTCGTCGTCTCCGCGGAGGGCGGCGTGCCGCGCCAGCTCAGCTACGGCCCTTACAACAATGACGGCCGGATCTCCTGGGCACCGGACGGACGGACCCTTTATTTCAGCGCCAACCGTTCCGACACCTGGGAGCGCGACGGCCAGAACAGCGAGGTCTATGCCCTCGATCTCGCCAGCAACCGGATCACCGCGCTCACCACCCGCGACGGGCCGGACACCGCGCCGGAAATGTCGCCGGACGGGCGGACGATCGCCTATCTCGGCTATGACGACCGCAATCGCGGCTATGAGAATGCGCGCCTCTACGTGATGGACCGCGACGGATCGAACGGTCGCGTGTTGACCGGGGCGCTCGATCGCAGCGTCGACAGCGTCGTCTGGGCCGCCGACGGGCGCGGCCTCTACATCTCCTATGACGACCACGGCACGACCACCGTCGCCCGGGTGGGCCTCGACGGATCGCGGCGCGTCGTCGCGGAGGGGTTGACCGGTGGCGCCCTCGACAGGCCCTATTCCGGCGGCAGCTTCAGCGTGGCGCGCGACGGCGCGCTCGCCATCACCCGCGGCACCGCCACCCGCCCGTCCGATGTCGTGCTGGTGCGCGGCGGCGACACCCGCCAGCTCACCCGGCTCAACGACGAGCTGCTCGGCGGCAAGGCGCTGGGCGCGGTCCGGCGGATCGAGGTGCCTTCGTCCTTCGATCAGCGGCCGATCGAGGCCTGGCTGACGCTCCCCGCCAACTATACGGAGGGCCAGCGCTATCCGCTGATCCTCGAAATCCATGGCGGCCCGTTCGCCGCCTACGGCCCCAGTTTCTCGACCGACAACCAGCTCTATGCCGCCGCCGGCTATGCGGTGCTGTCGGTCAACCCGCGCGGGTCGACCTCCTATGGCGAGGAGTTCGCCAACCTCATCCACCATGCCTATCCCGGCAACGATTATGACGACCTGATGAGCGTGGTCGATGCGTCGATCGCGCAAGGGGTGGTCGATCCGGAGCGGCTGTTCGTCACCGGCGGATCGGGCGGCGGCGTGCTGACCTCGTGGATCGTCGGCAAGACCAACCGTTTCCGCGCCGCCGCGACGCAGAAGCCAGTGATCGACTGGGCCAGCTTCGTGCTCACCGCGGACGGGCCGGGCTTCTTCTCGCGCTACTGGTTCGGGCGGTTCCCGTGGGAGGATCCGCAGGCCTACTGGCAGCGCTCGCCGCTGAGCCTCGTCGGCAACGTCCAGACCCCCACCCTCGTGGTGGTCGGCAGCGAGGATTATCGCACCCCGGTCAGCGAGTCGGAACAATATTACACGGCGCTGCAGTTGCGCGGCGTGCCGACCGCGCTCGTCAAGGTGCCCGGCGCGAGCCATGGCAGCATCGCCGCCCGGCCGTCGCAGAGCGCCGCCAAGGCCTCGGCGATCCTCGCCTGGTTCCAGCGCTACCGCGATACGCCCTGGCGGCCGGCGGCCGCCCCGGCGGCGCCCTAGAGCGATTTCTGGTCAGATGGACTCATCTGACGACTTGGAAATCGCGGCAAACAAATAACGGGAGCACGCGATCTGACCCAATCAGATCGCGTGCTCCCCGCTACCAGCCCTCGGGCGGACGGGCGACCCAGGTATGGTCCTCGACGATGTCGGCAAGGACCGGCCGGCCCCGCCCGTCGCGCGAGGGTTCGAAGCGGTAGCGCCGCTCGATCAGGCGGCAGGTGTTGAAATCGAGGTCGCGATTGCCGCTCGAATCGGTGATCCGGCAATTGACCGCCCGCCCGTCGAGGCTGACCGTGAACCGGACCCCGACGGTGCCGTCCGCGCCCATGTCCAGGGCCGCGCGCGGATAGTCGGCGTCGCTCAGCCGTCCGCGCAGGTGTCGCGGCGGCGTGCCGCGTCCACCCCCGCCGCCATCGCCGTCGCCATAGCCGCCGGAGCCCCGCCCGTCGCCATATCCCCCCGCCCCGAAGCCGGGCCCGCGCACGTCGGCCGCCCCCTGCGACGGATCGGAGCCGATCCCGGCGACCGGAGCCGCGGTGATCGGCGGCGGCACCGGAAGGCGCACCACCGGAGGCGGCGCGACGATCTGGGTCGCCTCGGAGTGCAGGTTCGGCGGCGAGGCGGCGCCTTCGCGGCCGGGGCTGTGGCGCTGCTTCGGGCTCGGCTCGACGGTACGCGGCGGTGGCGGGCGGACGGGTTCGGGCTCGACCGGAGCGGGCGGGGCAACGTCGAACACGTCGAGCGAGCGCTCGACCATGCGCGGGATCGGCACGCCGAGCCCCCAGATCAATGCAGCGCCGATCAGCGCGTGCACCAGCACGGCGGCGGCACCCGCCTCGATCCGCGCCCGGGCGCCCTCGGGGCTGACGCTGGTCATGGTTCACATATCATAGACGAGACACGCCGGCATTGCAGCACCGGACGGCATGGCCGGTCGTTTGGCCGCCGTTCAGGCCGGCACGGCGAACAGACGCCAGTGGGCGCACGCCGGGTGACCGGCTTCGAATGGGGTGTTCTCATGAAATCGATCAGAGGTTCGACGGCCCTTGCGGCCGTGCCCGTCGCCACTGCCGCGCCGGCTGTCGCCCATCCCGAGGACAGCTCGATCAATGCCGTCTATGCCGGCCTCGTCCGCGCCCGCGCCGCCGGCGACGTCACCGGCATGACCGCCGCCTTCGCGCCGGAGGCCTTGCTTGTCGATGCGCGGCCCGGTCCCGCAGTTTCCGGCGCCGAGCTGGCCGAACGGCTGCGGCCGCAGGCGGCGCGGCTTGCCGCCGACGGCGTCCGGATCGACACCCGCTACCGGATCGAGCGGCGGGCGGTGAATGGCGAGGTGGCGGTGGACGCGGGCTATATGCGTCAAACCATGGTGCGGCCCAACGGTCAGGCGCAGGACCGCTATGCCCGCTTCCTGGTGACACTGCGTCGCGGGCTGGAGGGCTGGAAGATCATTGGCGATTCGAACATGCCCGCGACCGAAGCGGCCTGGGCAGCTGCAGCGCCGATGGACGGGCTGCATCACGACGGCTGAGCGAGGGCCGGGCGGCCTAGCTGTCCAGCAGGGCGGCTTCAGCGGCCTTCTTGGCTTCGAGTTCGGCACGCATCCGGTCGGTGCGGCCGGCACGGGCTGCCATATCCTCCCAGGCCGCGGCGGAGCGCAGGCAGCGGTCGCGGACATTGTCGAGACTGGACGCCTCCGCATCGGCGCGGGCCTCGGCGGCGCGGGCGAGATAGAAATCCTGGTTTGTGGCCATCAGGCGGCTTTCCGGAGCAAGAGGAGCGTCCCCGCGGGCAGGGCGCCCGCGGGGACCGCGCGAATCAGGCGCTCTGCAGGTTGACGGCGCTGGTCTTGCCGCGACGATCCTGCTCGAGCTCGTAGGAGACACGCTGATCCTGATTGAGGGTCGCCATGCCGGCCTTCTCGACCGCGCTGATGTGGACGAAGGCGTCGCTCCCGCCATCCTCGGGTGCGATGAAGCCATAACCCTTCTGGGCGTTGAAAAATTTAACCTTGCCGACGGGCATTTCAGTTCTTCCTTTCTGGGTGGGTCGCCCGGAATGGGCGCGCCCGCTGTGCGGCAGCGAAGAGAAGGAAGAAGGAGCCGCAAAGCACCGAAGACCGTCAGCTGCGACCGTAGCATCTGACAAGATAGGCGCTTCGGCCCGCAAGCGCAAATGCAGGGCGGGCCGGCAGGCACCGCCCGGCGCGCGGACGGCTCGCTTCACGGCGCCGTTCGACCGGTTGATCGCGGCGACCGGCCTGTTGGCTTCGTCGCGGGCGCATCGAAAGGCGCGCCCCGCCTGGCTAGTCGAGCCGCACATTCTGTTCGGCGGCGCACTGGCGGATGGACTCGTTCTGGCCCGATCCGGCGAGCACCTTGTCGACCGCGCAGCCGCACAGGGCGGCGACGTTGGTCCCGTCAGGGACGTTTCCGGGGGCGCCGCTGGTGCAATCGGCGAGCAGTGCCGCGCGGCTCTGGCCGCCCGCGGCGGCGGCGCTGTTGCCCGCAGCGGCCATGTTGCCGTCCGGCGCCAGCCCGGCCGGCGGGGCCGAGAGGTTGGCGGGCCCGGCGGCAACCGCGGCGCTGGCGGCGCCGTCATTGCCGGTGGCGCTGTCATTGGCCGCGCTCCCGGCATTGTTGCAGGCGGCGAGCGCGAGGGCGGCGAGGCTGGTCAGGATCAGGCGCATGGACATCTTCCCCCTTGTCGCGGGTCCGTGCCCGCCCGCCCAATAGGGCAGGGGCGGCGCGGCTTGTAAAGCGGTGCGCGGACAGCGGGCGCGCAATCCCGCGCCGTCACTCCCGCCCGGCGGCGCAGGCGGCGAGCCAGGCATGGTCCCCGGCGGTGAGCGGCAGCCGGCTGGCGGGCACGCGGGGCATGCCGACGGCGCGCGACACCCCGGCGCATCTGGCCGGCTGGCCCGGGCGGGCAGTGTAGAGGCGGCCGTTGCAGACATAGTGGGTGAGATCGTAGCGGCCCCAGCCGACTTCCACCCGGTCCCCGGGCGCGAGGCCGGGTGGCTCCTGACCGGCGCAATAGGTGCTGGTCTCCGATCCGGGATCGCCGCAGATCCGGTCGAAATGGACGCGATTGCCCGCGGCCGTGCCGACAAGGCGGTGGGTGTAATAGGCGTTGGTCGCGAAATCCTGCTGCATGCCGCACACCCGCGCACCGCTCTGCACCATCGTCGTCCAGGCGCAGACCGATGAGCCCTGATAATCCTCGCAGCTCTGCCAGCTGCCGCTGAGCGGCGCCGGAGCGGAACGTTCGGTGAGCCCGGCGGAGGCCGGGACCAGCAAGGCGGCGAGAAAGACGGCGGCAATACGCATACAGGCCTCCCCTTCTGGCAACCACCGGAGCCGGTCCGGCGGCACGCGAGACCAGGGCGGCATAGCGCAGCGCGGCAGCGGCTGGAAGCGGGCGGACGGCGCGAAATGCCCGGGCACAACATGCACGGGCACAGGGTGGCAACGGACGCATGCACGCCAAGGCCCGGCGGCTTGGCCGCGTTCGACCCGGACCCGGATCGCCCCCGCCCCCGCCCCCGACCCTGGCCCCGGCCCCGAACCCGCATCGACGGGGCGGCACGGGCGCGATAGGACAAGGGCGAGTCGCCGCGGCGAGGAGGCAGGGTGCAGGCGTCGAGCACCATCTATTCCCTGTTCGGGCTGGTCGTCGGCCTCGGCATCGCCGAGATCCTGCGCGGCTTCGCCGAGGCGTGGCGGACGACGCGCGGCGTCGGCAAGGTGCGCGAGGCGATCCGGATCGGCTGGCTGGTGCCGCTGCTCGGCACCCTGGTCATCATGGACCAGACCCAGTTCTACATCACCGCCTATGTGATGCGCGACGCCATCCCCTTCACCTATTTCTCGCTGCTGTCGGTGCTCGCCGTGGTCGGCACCTATTATGTCTGCTCGACCTTCGTCTTCCCGGACGACCTGCTCCACTGGCGCGATTTCGACGCCTATTACCTGCGCATCAAGCGGATCGTGGCGAGCGGCGTGCTGGCGGTGAACGTGGCGCTGCTCGGCTTCTCCACCGTGCTCGTGCTCGCCGGCCACAGCTTCGATTCCCCGCACCAGGCGACGCTGTTCGACACCCTGCTCGCCCTCGCCTTCCTGCCGCTGATCGCCGCCCTGATCTTCGTGCGATCGAAGCGCGCCGATCTGGTGCTGCTGATCCTGCTCAACCTCAACCTGGTCGCTGGCGCGATCGCGCCGCTGGTGGAGGCGGCCTGAGCGCGGGGCTTGCCGCGCGTGACACGGCTCCGAAACCTGCGAGTTGATCCAGATCAATCAGAAATTCAATGACTTGGCAGGAACCGGCGTGCGTCGAGGGACGTTCCTGCGCCATGCCCCGTACCCTCCGTACCGGCATCGATGTGAGAGGATTGCCCCGATGAACAACGAGAAACAGGACCGCAACGCGCAGCAGCAGAGCCAGCAGGACCGCGACCGCCAGCAACAGCAACAGGGCGGCCAGCAGCAGGACCCGAACCGGCAACAGCAGCAGCAGAACGGCGACAAGGACCGTCAGCAGGGCGGCCAGCACGACGACGAGCGTCAGGGCGGCGGCCAGCAGCGCTGACCCATCGCCGTTCCGTGCAGGAGCGAGGGGCCGTCCGGACGACCGGGCGGCCTTTTTGCATGGGTTGAGCCGGGGGCGGATCGGCGAATGTTCCCAATGTTCGCACTGCCCATGGAGGGTCGGCCGGTGAGGGGTACGAGGCGCGGCGGCAGAAAGCGGGACGGCGCCCGTGCGGGCCGTGCCGCCTCAAGGTGACCCCGGATCGGACCCGGAGCAGGCTTCGCCACCTCGACAAGGTGACAAAGGTAACGGGGCGTTCGGCGGAAATTGCGACGGGTTGAGGCGGATTGGTGTCGGCGGGCGCGCGCCGTTGCCCGGCACCGGGCCGGGCCGATGCGGACCGATCCCCGACGTTTCGGTCTGGCAGACAGGCGGGCTGAGCCGGGGCGGCGCCCGTCTCCGGCGCGACGTCGGGTGCGGCGGGACGCGCGGCGGCATCGGTGGATGCGGCGTCGCCCGGCAGGGTGCGATGCGTGTCCATCCGCAGGATAGATCAGGTCAAATCCTATTCTTCAAGTGTTTTGTTCTCTATTTGATCTTTCGAGGCAGATGCTGTTCAGAACCCTCGGCGCTTTCCAGGTCGCTCACCTTCGTTTCGGTCACGGGCCCGATATTTCACGCGAAGGCGCGAAGACGAAAAACGCGAAGAGCGCGAAGAGTCCGGGGTTCGCACGAACTGCAGCGCTTCTCCGGCGCCTTCGCGTTCTTCGCGCCTTCGCGTGAGATATTGCTGCCGCTGGCGGAGCTCGGAGGGCTCGAACGGGCGCGGTCTGCCGGCGGCCGCGTCAGAAGGGCAGAACGGGCGGGCGGGGCGGCAGCGGCAGCGGGCCGGTGAACCGTTCGATCAGCACGACGATGTTGACCGTGGTCACGCCCATGCACAGCCAGATTCCCCAATAGGCGGTGCGCATGCCCGACAGGCGGGACCGGCAATCGAGCCATGCGATCATCGTGGGCTGGCCGGGCGCCGAGAGCGGGCACATGCGCTTGAGCGTCTCGATCTCCCGGTCCAGCCAGCCCAGCGGGTCCTTGCCGTAGATGGTCAGGGTGGTCACCCCGACCGTGACAATGGTGGCGATGACGCAGATCGCGACCCAGGGAATGGCGGCCAGGATCGCCGCCGCGGTGATCGTCGTGCCCGGATAGATCCCGCCGATGATCGTATCGAGCGCGACGACCTCGAAACCATATATCTGCGGAAGATTGAACAGGAACAGCGCCAGCAGGACCATGCTGCTGAGCCAGAAGAAGGTGAAGAAGGCGAAGCCGGCCAGTCGTGTCAGCAACAGGGGAAGGTGACTGTGTCCGGTTTCCGGCGCGACGTTCTTCGATTCATCTTTGCCCATATTGCCCTCCCCCGGTTCATGTTGCCTGTATCACAATCGATACGAAGCTGAAATGACAGGTGATCGCGACAGTCTTCATCGCGGGAGTGGCGATCCGGGAGGCCCGTCATTGTGTCGGGCATGGAGCCATAGAGTAATCGGACACCGCAATCGAAACTGGCGCCGCAACAGGCCTGCGATCCCGGGACTCTGGACTTGCCGGGACAATTGAGTCAGCGTCTGCTCTTCGACAAGGAGGGAGGCGGGAATGCCGGAAGACGATGTCCGCTGCGGCGACAACCGGGCCGATCCCTCCATTGCCGAAAGGTTCGTTGCGAAGGCGGACGGCGACATGTCGGACCAGTCCGACGTGCCGACGGCGCCCTACTGGTACGCGGCCTGCGATCGCGGATGGACCGGGCCAAGGCGGGACCGTTATGGCCCGGCGTGGCGGGATTCCATCGAGCATGCCGAGCATACCGGGCACGAGACGGGCGTCGTGGATTCCTACGACGACTGAGGGAGAACTGATCTCCGCTCCGGCAGCGCGAAACACGGGTCCGCGCGGATTCCCGGCGCTTTCGCAACCGCTTGGGGCGCACCTTGGGGCGCACCTTGTGGCGCACCTCCGGACGCCCGAGCTTGCCAGCCTGGCTCGGATCGATCCCCTGGCATCGGCGCCTTCTCAGCCGTTCGCCAGCGTCCGGGCCGCAGGCCCATTGTTTCACGCCCTTCGACTGCCTTGCAGGCGCTCAGGATAAACTTGGCCTTCGGCCAAGGCGCGAAGGGCGCGAAGAAGTCTGCACCCGGCCGAAGGCCCGGTCTTGTCCCCGACGACGGTCATGCCCTGGCACCCTGGAGGAAAGCCTGCGGCGCCTTTGCGGATCGCGGACTCTTCGCGTCTTTGCGCCTTTGCGTGAAACATGGCTGCCGCCGGGACGGGACATGCGGGTGGAGTCAGGCGCCGGAATCCTGGCGTTCCCCGTGCCGCTGTGAGCGCAGGCCGTTCGGTGCTATGCCGTAACGATGGGGGACGGGGACAATCCGGCGGGCTGGGTCGCCGCCATCTTCGTCGTGGCGGCGCTGATGTTCGCCTATGGCCTGTGGGCGATCCGTTCCGGCTACGTCCATGTCGGCGACCGCTGGCAGCGCGTCTACCGCGACAAGGAGCCCAAGAGCTTCTGGTTCACAGTGGTTGTGTTCACGATGATTTTGCCGGCAGGCATCGTTGGGGCGGCGCTGTGGGAGCTTGGTCTCTTGGGTTGAGAGTCGGGTGAATTTAATAAACTGGCACGGTAACCGCACGGTAACCACCTACCGTATTCCGCTACTCTCATTTTGATTGACCACTTGTTCGCAACCTGACTCCCTGAGGTACTTCATAAACTTCGGTCGTGAAATTATCGGCCTGAAAAATACGTTATTCATGATTTGATCGCAATCAAATCGACCCAGATATTCCTTCCATTTCTCGAGAAATGAAATGGGCTCTACCACTTTACCCTTGTCAGCGAGGTTGGCAGCCTTCCAGAAAAAAGCTTCCGCAACTTGATGCCTAAGAGGTTCAAATTTAGAATTAGAGTATTTTTCAATTACCACATCATAGTCCTCATCCTCCATGAGGGGCATGTCTAAATTGGCGTATGTCAATCCTCTGTTTACGTAGGCTATTGCAGTGACTAAATTCACATAGTCATCCGTCTCGGAGGAATATTTATCAATGACCTTCGTATACTCAACCACCTCTTGTATTTCGCCATCCAGTTTTCCCGTAGCATAGGCGATCCAGTAGGACGCCCGAGCTTGCTCAACCAGCAACGCCAAGGGGTGCGCAGTAATTTGCCTGCTGAGTTCCCGCACCGCCGTCCAGTTCTCTGCCTGCTGCTCAGCAGCGAGCTTCTCCTGCAATGTCTGGAGATCGATCAACGAGGCCGAGTCAGTGGGAGAACTGACAACAGGCTCAGCTACAGTCTCCGCAGCCTCGATAGATGCCGTGGCAGCCTTCGCAGCCTCCCTGAGCGCGGACATTTGTTCGGACGCCTCGGCGGCTCGCTGGGCCGCAAGAGTCGCGTGCTCATCCGCCTGCGTCGCCGCTAGAGCTGCCGATTCAGCGGCGCGCTGAGCTGCAGTTGAAGCGACCTCGGCCGCCCGTCTCGCCTCTGCCGCTGCCGCCATAATCCCGTCTAGCTCAGATCTTCTATCTGCCAGCTCCGCTCGCGCGGCCTGAGATGCTGCCTGAGCCGTTCTAAAACCAAACGCCAGGACCAACAACGTAATAAGTATCCCAAAGGTGCCTATAATTATTTCTAGTCTAGAGTGAGAGCTATCGCTCACTTCTTCTTTGATATTCAGCAATGTGATTTGCTGATTTCTTTGATCAAGCTCTCGAATCAAATTAGTGTTTTCTCGCTCCATTGAAGCTAGGCGATTAACAATTATCTGCGTATTATCAGCCGTGTCAGCGGGCCTGAATTGAGCTGACGCGGCGGCGCCATAGAATTCCAAAAGGAATATGAAGAGCAGGGCCGCAGAGGCGAACTTCATAGTTCGGATGCGCAAAAAGTTCATACAGTTCTGATACCGAAATAAGAAGCTCTAGGCGATCCGTTTTCGGCCCTATTCAATCGCAGCACTGGTCCGCCGTCTTTATCGCCTCGTGCATTCCATGTGCGCTGTCCCGACCGCCTTCGGGCGGTCGTCCCTGCGGGTACCACCACGATGCTCCCCTGTTACCCGGCGATTTCTCGCTGGCGTATCGAGGAGCGCCGCGCTCTAACCGACGCCTCCTCCACTACCGATACTGCACTCTCATCAGCGAGCAGCGGAGCGAGATACTGACCTGTGTACGAACGCGACTTTTTGGCGACCTGCTCCGGCGTCCCCTCGGCGACGATCTCCCCGCCTTTATCTCCGCCCTCAGGCCCAAGATCCACGATCCAGTCCGCCGTCTTGATCACCTCGAGATTGTGCTCGATCACCACCACGCTGTTCCCCTGCTCCACCAGCGCGTGGAGGACCTCCAGGAGCTTGCGCACGTCCTCGAAATGCAGGCCCGTGGTGGGCTCGTCGAGGATGTAGAGGGTCTGGCCGGTGGCGCGGCGGCTGAGCTCCTTGGCGAGTTTGACGCGCTGGGCCTCGCCGCCGCTGAGGGTCGTCGCCTGCTGGCCGACCTTGATATAGCCGAGGCCGACCTCGGCCAGCATCGCCATCTTGTCGCGGATCGGCGGGACCGCCTTGAAGAATTCGACCGCGTCCTCGACCGTCATGTCGAGCACGTCGGCGATGCTCATCCCCTTGAACTTCACCTCCAGCGTCTCGCGATTGTAGCGCTGCCCGTGGCAGACGTCGCAGGTGACGTAGACGTCGGGGAGGAAGTGCATCTCGATCTTGATCAGGCCGTCGCCGCTGCACGCCTCGCAGCGGCCGCCCTTGACGTTGAAGCTGAACCGGCCGGGCTTGTAGCCGCGGGCCTGCGCCTCCGGCAGGCCGGCGAACCAGTCGCGGATGTTGGTGAAGGCGCCGGTATAGGTGGCGGGGTTGGAGCGCGGGGTGCGGCCGATCGGCGACTGATCGATGTCGATCACCTTGTCCAGCCATTGCAGACCGTCGATCTTCTCGTAGCGGCCTGCCTGGAGGCGGGCGCCGTTCAGGTGGCGCGCGGCGGCGGCGTAGAGCGTGTCGATGGTGAAGCTCGACTTGCCCGAGCCGGAGACGCCGGTGATGCAGGTGAAGGTGCCGAGCGGGATCGAGGCGCTGACCGACTTGAGGTTGTTGGCGGTGGCGCCGGTGAGGGTGAGCTTCTTACCCGTGCCCTTGCGGCGGGCGGCGGGGAGCGGGACGGCGCGGCGGCCGGTGAGATAATCGGCGGTCAGTGACTTCTCGTTCGCCAGCACCTCGTCGAGCTTGCCGCGGGCGACGACCTCGCCGCCATGGACGCCCGCACCCGGCCCCATGTCGATGACGTAATCGGCCTGGCGGATCGCGTCCTCGTCATGCTCGACGACGAGCACGGTGTTGCCGAGATCGCGCAGGCGCTTGAGGGTGACGAGGAGGCGGTCATTGTCGCGCTGGTGGAGGCCGATCGACGGCTCGTCGAGGACGTAGAGGACGCCGGAGAGGCCGGAGCCGATCTGGCTGGCGAGGCGGATTCGCTGGCTCTCGCCGCCCGAAAGGGTGCCCGAGGTGCGGTCGAGGTTGAGATAGTCGAGGCCGACATTGTTGAGGAAGCCGAGCCGCTCGTTGATCTCCTTGAGGATCGCGCGGGCGATCTCCTTTTGCGTGGGCCCCAGCTTCTCCTCCAGCGTCGAGAACCAGTCGAGCGCGTGGCGGACGGAGCGGCGGGTGGACATCGAGATGTCCTCGCCGGCGATCTTCACCGCGAGCGGCTCGGGGCGCAGGCGCGCGCCGTGGCAGACCTCACAGGGCTGCGGCGTCTGGTACTTGGCGAGCTCCTCGCGCATCCAGGCGGACTCGGTCTGGAGCAGGCGGCGGTTGAGATTGCCGATCACGCCGTCGAACGCCTTCTCGACCTCGTAGCTCTTCTTGCCGTCGATGAAGCGGAGCGTGACCTTGCGGCCGCCGGTGCCGTTCAGGATGACGTCGTGGACGCTTTCCGGGAGCTCCTTCCACGGCGTCTCCAGGCTGAAGTCGTAGGCGCGGGCGAGGCTGGCGAGGACCTGCATGTAATAGGGGCTGGGCGGGTTGGACTTGGCCCAGGGGACGATGGCGCCCTTCTTGATCGAGAGATTCTCGTTGGGGACGACGAGGTCCGGATCGAAGAGCTGCTTCTCGCCGAGGCCGTCGCAGCCGGGGCAGGCGCCCTGCGGGGCGTTGAAGCTGAACAGGCGCGGCTCGATCTCGGCGATGGTGAAGCCCGAGACCGGGCAGGCGAACTTCTCGGAGAAGGTGACGCGGCCTTCGGGGGCGTGGGTGGCCAGCACGTTGCGCTCGGCGGCTTCCTCCAGCGCCTTAGCTACACCCGTTCGGGCTGAGCCTGTCGAAGCCCTGCCTTCCTCTTCCTCCGCAGAAGACAAGGACAGCCCTTCGACAGGCTCAGGGCGAACGGGGTTTCCTGCATTGGCGCTGGGCGCATCGGCGGGGTCGAGATAGACGAGGCCGTCGGCGAGCTTGAGCGCGGTTTCAAGGGAATCGGCGAGGCGGGTCTGGAGGCCCTCCTTCACGACGATCCGGTCGACCACGACCTCGATGTCGTGCTTGTACTTCTTGTCGAGGGCGGGGGCCTCCTCGATGTCGTGGAAGACGCCGTCGATGCGGACGCGGGTGAAGCCGGCCTTCTGCCATTCCGCCAGCTCCTTGCGATACTCGCCCTTGCGGCCGCGGACGACCGGGGCGAGCAGATAGAGGCGGGTGCCTTCGGGGAGCGCCATGGTGCGGTCGACCATCTGGCTGACTGTCTGCGCGGCGATCGGGAGACCGGTGGCGGGCGAATAGGGGATGCCGACGCGCGCCCAGAGCAGGCGCATGTAATCGTAGATCTCGGTGACCGTCGCGACCGTCGAGCGTGGGTTCCGCGACGTCGTCTTCTGCTCGATCGAGATGGCGGGGGAGAGGCCCTCGATATGATCGACGTCGGGCTTCTGCATCATCTCGAGGAACTGGCGCGCATAGGCCGAGAGCGACTCGACGTAGCGGCGCTGGCCCTCGGCATAGATGGTGTCGAAGGCGAGGCTCGACTTGCCCGAGCCGGAGAGGCCGGTGATCACCGTCAGCGTCTCGCGCGGGATGTCGACATCGACGTTCTTGAGATTGTGCTCGCGCGCGCCGCGGACGCTCAAATGAGTCAGCATAGAGATATCTGTTCCAGATTTGTTCTTGGTGTATCGAGGGTTGCGGCGGGCGTCAACGCGAGTGTCGCCGAGATGGGAGCAGATGCCGGTGAAGGCAAGGTGGTGTACTTCCCCGGCCCGGCCGCGTCGGCTCCGGAGGACCAAGATGAGTACGAATTGCCCGGACTCGCGCCGCGAACACTGCTAAATATCGCTGCAGTATCCGGCCTTGTCCTGCAACTATCCGGGGGGATGGAAATGACGACGCCCATCATCCATGACGGAATCCGTTATCTTCACCATTCGCAACTCGTGCCGATGGACGGTACGCATTCGCCGCTCCGCGAAGAAGCGGAGGATCGACAGGCCTTCTTCAGGCCGAAGCGCAAGATGCGACTGAACAATACGGCGGGCGTCTACGTCCCGCTCGGCGCACACAATCTGCTGCTGGTGATCGACAAGAACAGCGTCGCCTACGGCTCGCCGGAATGGAAGATGATCGCCGCCACCGCCGCCCATCTCGAGGCCTGCCACGCCACGCTTTCCGCGGCGGCACAGAAATCGCTTGCGGTGCTGCGAGCGGTCATCTTCTCGGGCAAGCCGGCGCGGTCCTATGCCGACGTCAAGCCGGACCTGTTCTTCTATGACGCCGACGAGCTGAAACGCCGGGACGGCAGCCTGGTCGGCCCAGCCTGGGCCGCGTCCTGCATCGTCCACGATGCCAATCATGTCTGGCAACACGACAATGGCGAGGAATGGCATGGCGTGGACGCCGAGGTCGCCTGCTGGAAACTGCAGGTCGAGAATGCCGGTGCGCTGGGCCTGTCCGAAGGCGAGGTGGTGCATCTCAAGAAGTTCATCGCCGATCCCGGGAAGATACTCGATCGCGCCACAAGCCCGACCTATTCCTGAGGCGCGCCGGACCGGTCTTTGCCGCTTCCGGATCGCGTCGGCGCATCCTATCCCTGCTCCCGGACCGGATGGGAGCGTGGCATGATCCTTTGGGCAGCACTGGCGATACAGGCCGCGGCGCCGCAAGCGGACGCGGCCGTCAACCGGGTGGTGCCGTTTCCCGCGGCCGAGGTGGCGAGGCCGACCGGGGACGGCGAGGCGGATCCGGGCGTTCTCCACTGCACGCTCGACCGGCACTGGTGCGCGCGGGTGCGGCCGGCGGAGGGGCCGGACGAGATCGCGCCATGGTATCTCGACGTCTTCGAAGGCGCGCCGGCCGACCCCCAGCGGGCGGGGCGCAGCCATGCACTGCCCGATACCGACGACGCCGCCCTGTCGATCCAGCCCGGCGCGTTCGCCACCGCCGACGGGGCACTGATCATACGGGTGCAGAAAGACCGGCGGACAACGTTCTCGGGCGGCTGGGCGCACGCGTCCTTCGTCGAGCTGGTGCGCGCACCCGGCGGAGAGGGGGCGGTCGAGGGGCTGTTCACCGTGCCGGCGGGCAGCGGGATCGGCATCCGGGCCTGCTTCGACGACGACGACATGCGCAACCGCGGGGGAGCCTGCCACGACGAATATGCATTCGACGGGACGCTGATGCTCGATCCGGCGGCGGGCCAGGGCACGCCCCGCTTCGTCCTCGAGACGCGGGCGCGCTCCTATCCCGGCCGGCGATCGCGCAGCGAGGATTCGACGCAGGCGCCGCCGCTCCGGCGGTCCGACCTCGCCTGGGCGGACGATCCGGGGTGCAGCTATCGCCGGACCTTTGCGCGGGATCCGCAAACCGGGCGCTACACGCCGGACGCGCCGCTGCCGGCCTGCGCGGACTATCTGGACTTCTGAGCCGCCGCGTGCGGTTCAGTTCCCGCCCGGGGCCGGGCGAGCGACCGCCGCGAGTTCCGGCTTCGGCGCGGTTGGCGCCTGCACAGGCGCGGGCCGGGGCTTGGAGGGATCGGCGTCAGTGAGTTCCTGCGCGGCGGTGCTGATCGAGGTGCGCAGGAGCACCAGCGTGGTCGGCGCGGTCACGACGGCGGCGACGACCAGGATGGCGAACAGCGTCGGCAGCACGAACCAGCGCAGATGATACAATGAGCGCTGATAGGGAAAACTGAGGCGGATGCGCGACAGGATCGAACGCGGCGGCGCGTCGCCGACGCCGTTCTGGATGCCGCGCCAAGCGGTCCGGCTGCGATCCGCCACCTTTTGATCGAGCCGCTGGCCGAACCAGATCGTGAGCAGCAGAAGCACCGCGAAAACGACAAACCAGAAGGGGTGGAGCGCGAAGGCGAAGAGCCATCGATCCGCGACGTCCGGGGTCAGCCACCGGATCCACTGAATCGGACCGGCGATCCAGTCCGACGAGGCGACGTTGCGCAGGACCAAAGGCAATTTGGGATTGATGCCGAGCACGGGCAGCCAGGGAAAGGCCAGGAGGATCAGCGAGGCCAGCATGGTGCAATAGTAGGCGAGCCGCCGCCACCAGACCTTGTCCCAGACGCTGTTCAATTCGGCCGCGCGGCGCGCGCGCGCGTCCGGGTCGGCGAAGACGCGGCGATCGGCCGCGGTGAGGAGCGTCGCGCTCAGCGATCCGCGTGGCGCGGCGGGCGCCACCTCGAAGCGCGCCGGGATGCTGACCGGGGCGTAATTGTCGGTGCCCGAGGCGATGCGCGCGATCACGCTCTCGTGCAGCCTGATCTCCCGGAGCAGTTCACGCCGTTCGATCCGTCCGTCATCACCGAGCCGCGCCTGCGGATCGCGATGGGCGAGGTGATCGTCGAAATCCTCCTTGAGATAGGCGGCGAGGCGGCGCGGCTGGTAGCGATAGTAGGAGCCAAGCCCCGACCGCGAATTGTGAACCGGGCCGTAGGGATTGGCGAAATCCTGGGCGCGCCCGACATAGCGCTTGAGGAAACGCAATTGCTCGTCCTCGGGGACGCCCTTGCGCGCCTCGTCCATCATCCAGAGCAGCGAGACATAGCTCAGGCTCTCGTCGGGATAGCCGCCGCCGACGTCCGCGTGCATGCCGGAGAACCAGACCTGGTTGAGCCGGCCGGCAGCCGGCTTCACGAGGGCGTATTCGGGGGCGCCGGCCGCTTCGTTCCAGGCAACCGGCGTTTCCTTGCCCAGCGTCACGAGGCCGTCCTCGCGATGCTCGTCCCAGAGCAGCGGGTGGAAAGCCTCGCGCGCGTCATCGAGCGCGAGGGCGTGGCTGGCGCGGCGCACCTTCACCGACAGGGCATAGTTCGGCATGGTCAGCGGCCAGATCCAGTCGTCGATCCCGCGCGTCATCTCGACGATCGGCCCGCCATAGGCGGCGACCGTGTCCCAGACGCCGACGAAATCGACGAAGGGATAGGTTCGCGCAACCTCCCCATAGGGCCGCACCTTCCGGATCCTGCGCATGAAATCGACGACACGATCGCGCAGCCAGCGCACTGCATAGGTGACGGGGCGCATGAAACGGCGGTTGGGGAGCAGCTCCCTGCAGAGCTCGCGATAGGCGCCGCGCGCCTGGACGGTCAGCTCGCTCTCGCTGTTGCAGCGCAGAACGCCCTGCGTCGCGATCAGCGCAACCAGCAGGCGGATGGTGAAGGCGCCGCGACTGAAGCCGAAGGCATAGATCGAATCCCCTTCGTTATAGTTGCGGCACAGATAACAGTAGAGGCGCAGCACGCCGTCACGCAGGCCGAACCCGAAAATGCCACCGAGCCACGCCAGTGGCCGGAAGTTCGACGTGCCGACTCCGTTGTCGTAGTGAGCGATCTGGAGGCGCAGGTCGCGATCGGCCGTCGGACCGAGATCGACCGATTCGTACATCCGCCAGACGTTGGTCTTGAACTGCTTGGCGCTGCTGTTCCCTGTCCCGTCCGAAAACAGGATGATTGTCTTGGGACGTTTCGCGTCCGCGGCCACCCCCATCGCCCGGCTCCTCTCCCGGGGCAGGACTATCTCCGTCAACCGTCAGGTGGTCAATATGAGGCCGGCATTGCTGTCAATATTCACCGGACAGTTTCTTGACGGTTTCGATCACGCAGGCGCAATCAATTGAATAGCCTCGATATTTCAAGTCGAGATAATTGGCTGACTTCTTCGCATGTCTGGACAACGCGATCCGGAAACCGCAGCATGCCGGCGGGATCATCTTGCGAATCGCGACTGCGCCCGCATCCGGAGGACTGCCGCCATGACCGATCCGACGATCAACGAGGCACTGCTCGGCCGCCTCGCCGCGCGCAACAATTTCGGGCTGCCCGGGGACGATCTGGTCTTCTTCGGCATCCGCGGCGCGCTGCCGGCCGACATTGCAGGGACGCCCTTCGCGAAGAGCCACACCCTGCGCCTGACCGACATCAACAACGTCCAGATGCGCTGCACGATCGGCCAGTACCGGCCGAAGACCGGCGAGCTTGCGGTGTTTCCGGGCTCGACCGTTCCCTCGATCGGCAATGTCCGCGCGGCGCGGGCGCGGGCCGGGATCGGCGCCAACATGCTGATGCTCGGCCGCTATCGCTACGAGCAGGGCATCCACAAGGCGGGACGGCCGAGCGGGCACCGCGCCTTCCGCCAGGCCGTCTTCTTCCCGGTGTGGCGGACCAGCGACGACCTCGACTACGACCTGCTCGACACGGCCGATCTCGACGGCGACCTCGTCTGGGACAATCTTCACTCGGCCTATCACGACAACCTCGACACCGCCGGGTTCAGCAGCGCGGGCTGCCAGGTGGTGTGCGGCCATCCGCGCTCGGCGGCGCGCGGCAACCGGCCCGAGACCGGGCCGTGGAAGCGGTTCATCGAGAACAGCTACGGTGCGCCTGGCGGGCAGCGGAAATATGTCTACCTGCTGTTCAGCGGCGCCGAGGTCGCGATGGTGGCGACCAGGCCGGCGGACCAGATCCGCCAGTCGGTCCGCTTCGGTTCGTCCGGCGCGCTGGTGAAGGAGGTGCAGACGGCGCTGCTGAACAAGGGCTTCGACCTCGGGATCGCGGACGGCGACTTCGCCCGCGCGACGATCGAGGCGCTGATGGCGTTCCAGACCCGCGAGTTCGGCCGCGGCAAGGCGGACGGCGTGGTCGGGCCGAACACCGCCGCGGCGCTGGGCGTCGACCTGCCGACGCTCGCCGACACCGAGCCGGAGACGCCGGCGTCCGACGGGGGCGTGCGGGTGTCGATCGACGCGCTCGACAAGCTGGCCGAGGCGGACGAGGGGCCGCACGACATTGCGGTCAAGCTCGATGGCAAGGACTGGTCCGCCGCGATCGATGGCGGCAAGGCCTTCTATGTCGGCACCTCGGTCACATGGAGCAACTATCGAGGCATCTACCAGCCGACGAGCAAGCTCAAGGACCTGCCCGGCGGCACATATGAAGCGGCGGACTGGGCGCGGGGGCTCGGCGAGAAGGGGCCATGGGCCTGGTTCCTGCTGCCGACGATCATGGGCGAGAGCAGCGGCCTGTTCGGGCGGATCAACACCTATGACGGGGCGGGCCTTACCTTCGGCATCCTCCAGCTCGCCTCGCACACGCCCGATGACAATCTGATCCTCCTGTTCCGGCGGCTGCTGGCGCTGGACGATGCGAAGCGCTGGTTCCCCGATCTCACCCTCGTCGGTGGCCAGGTCCACCGACGCACGGCGACCGGAACGGCTTCGCTGGAACGGATCGCGGCGAACGGGCGCCTGGCCGACTTCATGACCTGTCTCAATCCGGATGCGACGACGGTGTCGGAAGTGGAGGTGGCGAATGCGGCGCGGCTGCTCGGCTGGACGCTCGCATCCAAGGACGTGGCGCAGGCGCAGATCGATCTCGGCATCACCCGGTTCGGCCAGCGGGTGAAGCGGCTCGGCACGCATTACGGCGTCGATTTGCCAAAGCAGCCGATTCACCGGCTGATCTGGGTGGCGGACATCCTCCACCACGGCCGCGGCACCTATCGCGCGATCCGCGAGGCCATCCAGTCCGACGCGCCGGATGCGGCGCTGGCGAAGATCGGCGGCGGCGATCCCCGCTGGGCGGAGCGGATCGAAACGGTGAAGGCGCAGATCGCGCTGGTGAAGCCGAAGCTCGACGGCGAGACCTGGGGGAAAGGCGCGTTCGCGGTCTGACGCCGGCTCAGGCGGGCGTGAGCCGGGCCGTGCCGTCGACGAAATAGAGCCTGGTGAAGCCCTCGAAACCGGAATCCGTGCCGATCACGAGCCACAGGCGACCGCTCGAATCGGTGGTGACGACGGGGCCGGTCGTGCCCGTCGACAGGGACTTGAGCTGCCAGGCCGCGGCGAGGCAATTGCCGCCGGGACCGGTCTGGGCGATGTCGCCGATGACGCGTGCGTCGGCGCCGCCGGTCGACTGGTTGCCCTTGTCGAAATTGACGCGGACCGCGGAGCCCTGGACGACCTTCTCGGGCCGGAAGCCGGTCGCACCCGCCTTCACATAGACCGATTCGCCCGGCGATCCGCCGGCGCCGGGGCAGCCGGCCGGCACGTTGGTCGCGAGGCGCAGCTGGGTGTCCACCCGGTAGCGCCGGTTGGCGGCAAGGCCGTCGACGCGGCGGACCGCGTACATGAAGAGGTCGTCGGACCGGTTGTCCGCGGCGAGATAGAGGCCGGAAAAGCCGGCGAGCGGCGCGGGCAGCCGCTCATGGCCGAAGGCGAAGCCGATCGCGGCCTCCATGCCGAGGCTGTAGTCAGCATAGGCCGGCTCCCAGCCGTCGAGCCCGTTGGCGAACGAGAAATCGAGCCGCACCGGGGTTGGGGTCGGTGCGGGTCCCGGCCCCGGCGGATCGTCACCGATCTCGACGCGGCATCCGGCCGTGACGGCGAGGGCAGAGGCCAGAACGGCGCGGCGGGTCAGAAGCAGCATGAACGTCATCCGGTCCGTGAACGACCGATAGACGCCGCGGGGCGACCGAAGCCGCAGCACCAAACCTGCTCCATCCCGTTGAACCCGCGCCGTTCGCCCTGAGCTTGTCGAAGCATGTCCTGAGCGCCTGCCTTGCAGGCAGCCGAAGGGGGCTGTCCTTCTTCCCAACTCAAGAGAAACGGCAGGGCTTCGACAAGCTCAGCCCGAACGGTTTGTGGCTCGACTCTAGCGCCCGTTGTTGACGATCAGCGCGACGTCGGAGCCGTTCTGGAGCGGCGTGACGATGAGGTAGTAGGCACCGTCGGTACGGGCGTTGGTGCCGCCGAGGACCTGGTCGTTGCCGCGACGCTGCTGCTCCACATCATAGCCGGCGCGGGTCACGGCGCTGCGGTAGAAACCGAGCACGCGATCGGCACGGTCGGCGGTGCGGAAGGTGACGACGCGCAGGCGGCGGGCGTCGCGGCTGCCGGCGGCCTCCGTCACGCGCGCGCCGGGATAAGGCGGGAACTCGGCGGGAAGGCGCTGCGCCCATTGCGGACCATAATCGAGATCGGCGCCGATGCCGGCGGTCGCCGCCGCACCCTGCGCGCTCGCCGCACCGCCACGCCCCGCCGCGACGCGGGTGCCGGCGGGACCGGCCGGATATTGCGCCTGGACCGGCGTCTCGGGCGGGCGGGCGCTGTTCGGATGCGCCTGCTGAACGAGATTGGGATCGACCAGGATCTGGTCCTCGAGCGCGCTGGTCAGCGCCGGATCGGCGCCATTGGCCATCAGTTCGTTGTCAAGCGCAGCGAGATTGTTCTCGGCTCCACCGCCGCAGGCGGCGAGCGCGAGCAGGCCGGCAAGCGCGGCGGAACGAAGCAAAGGCGCGGAACGGTTCGTCATGAGCGGGCTCCTGTCGCGCCCGCTATGCCTCAATCCGCGCCGTCTTTCCCCTGCGTAAGTGGTTAATCCGGGGTGCTCTCGTCCCCTGTCCCGTTCCGGGACTGCCAGAAGGCGAAGGTTTCCGCCTGCACCGAACGGATGAAACGCGCCGCCTCGGGGCCCTCCCATGGGCCCGCATAGCCCCGTTCGCGCGCCGTGCCGCCGACCCACCATCCCTGGCCGGGAATGCCGTCGCTGGCGCGCACCAGCAGCACCGCAAGCTCCGGCTCACCGTGCATCGCGGCCTGCCGGTCGATCTCGTCGAGCATGGCGCAGAGCGCCCGCATCTTGGGGCGGGTGAAGCGGTAACCGAGATGCTCGAGCAGCTCGCCATAGGACAGCGCCACGCCGGAACGCGCCGCCGCGACGAGGTGCGCGCGCACCTCGTCCGGATCAGCCAGTGGATTCGAGCCGGTGTCCCGCGTCATGCGGGAGACCGTATCAATTCGCGTCGGTGAGCAACAGCCGGGCCTCGGTCCCGCCGCCGCTGCGCGGCGCGAGGCGCAGGGTGAACGTCCCGTCGTCGTTCCGGCGCGTGCCGGCGATCACGATCTCGTTCCCTTCTGCCGCATCGCGGGTGATCGCGAACTCCGCGTTGCGGGCCGGATCGCGATACCAGGTCGCCACCCGCTGGAGGTCGTCGCCGGTCGAGAAGCGCAGCTCGACCTCGTCCTGGCCGTCACGACCGTCGCCACGGTTGCCCTGAATGTGAATGCCACCGAACGTCGCGCCCGGATAGAGGATGCCATCATCGTCGTTGATGTCGGAACGGATCGATTCCGGAATGTCCATCTGCAGGTTGAAGCCGGGCGCCTCGATCGTCATCCGGCCCTCCTGGGACCGGTTCTCGGCGGTGGCATTCTCGGCGACCGGCGCCGCATCGTTGCCGATGCGCGCCTCGCAGGCCCCGAGCAGGGCGACAGCGGCCACCGCCGGAAGCAGCTTGATGAGCGTCATGCCTGGTCTCCTTTGCCGTCATCCTAACTGTGTTAGTTGTGTAACACAATAGCCCGCCTTGTTGTCGCCACACACCGGGCCTAGGCGCGCCGCCATGACCGAGGATCAGAGCCGCACGCGCGCCGGATTGCTGTTCGGCGTGGGCGCTTACCTGTCCTGGGGCCTGCTGCCGATCTACTTCAAGCTGGTCGCGATGGTGCCGTCGACCGAGATCGTCGCGCACCGGATCCTCTGGTCGCTCCTGTTCCTCGCCGGCCTCGCGACGCTCTGGCACCGCTGGCCGGCGATTCGCGCCGCGCTCGCGACCAGCCGGGTGATGATGACGCTGACGCTGACCGCGCTGCTGATCGGCGGCAACTGGCTGATCTACATCTACTCGATCGTGTCCGGCCATGTGATCGAAAGCAGCCTCGGCTATTATCTCAACCCGCTGATCAACGTCGTGCTCGGGGTCGTGCTGCTCAAGGAGAAATTGAGCCGGCTCCAGATCGTCGCCACCCTGCTGGCGGCGGCGGGCGTCAGCGTGCTGGCGCTGGGGGCCGGCACGGGGCTGTGGATCAGCTTCGCGCTGGCGGGGACGTTCGCCATGTACGGCTTCCTGCGCAAGATCGCCCCGGTCGACGCGCTGGAGGGCCTGTCGATCGAGACGCTGATCCTGACGCCGATCGCGCTCGGCTGGCTGCTCTGGCTGCAGCGGCAGGGCCAGGGCGGGCTCTTTGACCATGGCCCGGGGGTGGCGATGCTGCTGGTCTTCGGCGGCGTGATCACCGCCGTACCGCTGCTGCTGTTCACGGCGGCCGCGCGCCGGCTGCCCTATTCGACGATGGGCTTCCTTCAATATATCTCGCCCACCCTGCAGTTCCTGACCGCCGTGCTGCTGTTCGGCGAGCATCTTACGACCGCGCACATGATCTGCTTCGCGCTGATCTGGAGCGCGCTGGCGCTGGTCAGCTTCGACGGGCTGCGCGCCGCGGCCCGGGCCCGGGCCGCCGCCGGCACTTGAGAATCGGCCGCGCGCGCGGCATCCTGGCTGCTGACAGGAGGGGGCGATGAAGACCGATCCCCGGGTGGATGCCTATATCGCGCGGCAGGCGGATTTCGCCCGGCCGATCCTCGAACATCTGCGACGCGTCGTCCACGCCGCCTGCCCCGAGGGCGAGGAAGCGATGAAGTGGAGTTCGCCGACCTTTCTCTACAGGGGCCAGATGCTGGCCGGCATGGCGGCGTTCAAGGCGCACGCGGCCTTCGGTTTCTGGCAGGGCGGGCTGGTCACCGGCGACACGCCGGAGATGATGTCGGCGATGGGCCAGTTCGGGCGGCTGACCTCGGTCGGCGACCTGCCGGACGATGCCGCGCTCGACGCGCTTGTCCGCAAGGCGATGGCGCTGATCGACGACGGCGTGAAGGCGCCGCGCAGCAAGCACGCCAAACCGCCCTTCGAGGTTCCCGCCGACCTGCGCATGGCGCTGGACGGGAACGCGGCGGCCGCGGCGACGTTCGACGGCTTCCCGCCGAGCGCGCAGCGCGACTATGTCGAGTGGATCACGGAGGCGAAGCGCGCGGAGACCCGGGCCAAACGCGTTGCCCAGGCGACCGAATGGCTCGCCGAAGGGAAGCGGCGGAACTGGAAATACGAGAATTGCTAGCCTTGCCGTCACCCCGGACGTGATCCGGGGTCCACCTTTCGCCCTGCATCAGCCCGTCGAAAGGAAGGTGGATGCCGGATCAGGTCCGGGGTGACGAAGGGGGCTACGCGCCGGACTGATTCGCGTTCGGATCGGGCGGCGGCGCAGCGACCGGGCGGCATTGCGGCAGGTTGAGCTGGCGGTTCTGGGCGCAGTCGCGAATCTGGGTATCGCCGTTGGGCGCGATGAACACGCCCCAGTGCCGCCCGTCCTCGCAGAGCGCGACCCACATTTCGAGGCCGCGATGCTCCTGCTGATACGCGGACGCCTCGACGCGGCCGCAGCGCCGGCCGTTGTCGCGGATCGCGCGCATCAGACCGAGCCGCTGCATCTGCGGCGAGAGCGCCTTCAGCTGGTCGCTGTGCGGATTGGCGACCTTGATGCGGGTGACGTTCTCGGCCGGCCTGCCGTCGTCGCAGCCGGCGAGCAGGCCGAGCGCTATCGTGACGGCGGCGATGGCGGCAGTGCGCATTCGGGTCCCCTTCGGCTGGTGCGGTGTCGTGGCCCGGGAGGCAGCCGGTGCGGCCGGCGGGGAAATGGTGACCTTCGACATCGGCGTCCCTCCAACTCCCCCGCCGTCAATGAACGACCGGCCCTCCCGGTTGCGGCTCAGGCAGCCGCCACGGCGTCGCGATACTGGCTGCGCAGCTCGACCTTGTCGATCTTGCCGGTGCCGAGCTTGGGAAGCGGCGCTTCGACCACCCAGATCCGCGCCGGAAGCTTGTACTGGGCAATCTGGCCGGCGAGGAAGGCGGTGAGGCCCGCCGCGTCGATCCCGCCTTTCTCGCTGTAGACCACCGCCGCCGGCACCTCGCCGAAACGCGCGTCGGCAATGCCGAACACCGCCGCCTCCGAGACCGCGGGATGGGCGTAGACCGCGGCCTCGACTTCCTGCGCGGAAATGTTCTCGCCGCCGCGGATGATGATGTCCTTCTTGCGGTCGACGATGAAGAGATAGCCGTCTTCGTCGAGATAGCCGATGTCCCCCGTCCGGAAGAAACCGTCGGCGGTGAAGGCGGCGGCCGTCGCGGCATCGTCGCGCCAGTAGCCGCGGATGTTCGCGGCCGAACGGATGCCGATCTCGCCGCGTCCGCCGACCGGCAGGTGGGCGCCACCGTCGCCGAGGATGGCGAATTCGACGAAGGGGGCGTGCGCCCGGCCGGCCGAGGCGGGCTTGGCGTGATAGTTGGACCAGAAATTGCCGCAGCCCACCGCGTTGGTTTCGGTGAGCCCATAGCCCTGTGCCGGCTGGGCGCCCCTGAACGCCTCCTCGAGCCGCGGCACGTGGGCCACCGGCCGCGGCGCGCCGCCCGAGGCGATGTCGGTCATGGTCGAGAGGTCGTATTTGTCGCGATCGGGATGCTCCATGAGTTCCAGGCTCATCGTCGGCACCCCGACGAAATAGGTGATCTTCTCCTTCTCGATCAGCCGCAGCGCCTCGCCCGCGTCCCATTTCGGCAGGATCACCATGCCGCGGTTGATGACGAAGCTGTTCAGCATGCACGGCACCTCGCCGGTGACGTGGAACAGGGGCACGATGACCAGAGTCCGCGGCGGATTCTTCGGCGGATCGCCCATCGCCTCCTTGATGCCGAGCAGGACGGCGAGCTGGCTCGCATAAGCGTAGACGCCGGTCGTCACCGCCTGGTGGCTTGAGACGGCACCCTTGGCGAGGCCGGTCGAGCCCGACGTGAAGAGAATGGTCGCGTCGTCCCCGGGGGCGACCTGGGGCAGCTCCGCCTCTGCTCCGAGCAACGGCGCGATCGCGGCGTCGATCGGCTCCTCGATCGGCAGCGTCACGATGTTGAGCGAGAGGCCGGTGGCGGCGATGCGCCTGGCGCGGCCGGCATCGGCGATGACCAGTCCGGGTTCGCTGAGCTCGAGCGCGTGGCGCAATTCGCCCGCCTCCCACCAGCCGTTGATCAGGGTCGCGACAGCGCCTGCCTTCACGATCGCCATGTAGGAGACGATCCAGGCGGGGCAGTTGCGCATCGCGATCGCGACCCGGTCGCCTCTGGCGATACCGGCGCCGGCGAGCGATCTGGCGAGTGTCGTCGCGCGGGCATTCAGATCGGCGAAGGTCAGGCGCTCGTCGCCCGCGACCACCGCCTCGGTCGCCGCATTCACCATGCAGAAGAAGTCGAAGAAGGTCGGGAGCGTCGCCGGAAGCTGCAGCGCGATCATCCGTCCCTGATCGTCCGGACCGACCTGAACCTTGCCGCCGGGGCCGGTGACCGCCGCGATCGCGGCGTCATATCTGCGGTCGAGCTCGCTGGGCATCCTCGCTCCTGTCTTTGCCTTTTCTTTTGCCCCCACTATGAAGGCGCAAGCCCGGAGGGGGAAGCCTTGATCGACGCCTTACTGACACAAATGACAACAGCCGGTGACGCCCTCACCTACAACGGTCTCGGCCTCGATCCGATCGCGCTCGATCTCGGCTGGTTCCAGCTCAGATGGTACAGCCTCGCCTATCTCGTCGGCATCGTCCTCGGCTGGTGGTATCTGATGAAGCTGATCGCCCAGCCGGGCGCGCCGATGGCCAAGCGCCATGCCGACGACCTGGTGTTCTACGCGACGCTCGGCGTCATCCTCGGCGGCCGGCTCGGCTATGTCCTGTTCTACAAGCCGATGGAGTATCTCGCCAATCCGGTCGAGATCGTGCGCCTCTGGGACGGCGGCATGTCGTTCCACGGCGGCGTCATCGGCGTCAGCCTCGGCATCCTGTGGATGGCGCGCAAGCACGGGCTCGACTGGCTGCGGGTGCACGACTACGTCGCCTGCTGCATCCCGCCGGGCCTGTTCCTCGGCCGGCTCGCCAATTTCGTGAACGGCGAGCTGTGGGGCGGGGTGACGAACGTTCCGTGGGCGGTGCGTTTTCCGGAGGTCGTCGACGGCATGCGCGTGCTCGGCCCGCCGCGCCATCCGAGCCAGCTCTACGAGGCGATCCTCGAGGGGGTCGTGCTGTTCCTGATCCTCTGGGTCATGTTCTGGAAGACGCGCGCACGTTATCAGCCCGGCAAGCTCGTCGGCACCTTCCTGCTGGTCTACGGGCTCGCGCGCGTCCTCGTCGAGTTCATCCGCCAGCCCGATTCCCATCTCGTCGGCTTCGCCCAGACGACCGGCCTCCATATGGGCCAGTGGCTGTCGCTGCCGATGGTGCTGGGCGGTCTCTACCTGATCCTGACCGCCAGCAGGCGCGCTGAACGGGTGAAGGCGGTGCCGGAAGAAATCCAAACGACCCAGAGGTAAATCCACCGTTCGGGCTGAGCTTGTCGAAGCCCTGTCCTTTTCCGGAGGCAGCAAGGAAGTGCAGGGCTTCGACAAGCTCAGCCCGAACCGGGACCTTGAGAGAGAGCTGAGGGAGCGGATCGTACGCGACGGGCCGATCTCCGTCGCCGACTACATGGCCGAGGCCAATGCGCATTATTACGCGACGCGCGATCCGCTCGGCCGCGGTGGCGACTTCATCACCGCGCCGGAGATCAGCCAGATGTTCGGGGAGCTGGCCGGCCTGTGGCTGGCGGACCTGTGGCAGCGCGCCGGAGCGCCGGAGAATATGGCCTATGTCGAGCTGGGCCCCGGCCGGGGCACGCTGGCGGCAGATGCGCTGCGGGCGATGAAGGCGGCAGGCCTCGTCCCGCCGATCCATTTCGTCGAGACCAGCCCGGTGCTGCGGCAGGCGCAGGCGGAACGCGTACCGGACGCGCGGTGGCATGACGATGTCGCCGGACTGCCAGGGGATTGCCCGCTGCTGGTCGTCGCCAACGAATTCTTCGATGCGTTGCCGATCCGCCAGTTCGCCGCCGACGGACGCGAGCTGCGGGTGACGGCCGGCGAGGGCGGCTTCGCCCGTGACGGCGAGGTCGAGACGGAGACGTCGCCGGCCTCGATCGACATCATGCGCGATCTCGCGGCGCGGCTGGCGCGGCAGGGCGGCGCGATGCTGGTGATCGACTATGGTCATGACCGACCCGGCCGGGGCGACACGCTGCAGGCCGTCTCCGGCCATGCCTGGGCCGACGCCTGGACGGCGGCCGGCAACCGCGATCTCACCGCCCATGTCGATTTCCACGCGCTCGGCGGCGCGGCGCGGGACGGGGGTGCGCGTGTCGCTGGTCCGGTCGGCCAGGGCGACTGGCTCGACGCGATGGGGATCGCCCTGCGCGCCGCCGCCCTCGCCCGCACCGCGCCGAGCCGGACCGAAGAGATCGAGGCCGCGCGGCGGCGCCTCACTGCGCCGGAGCAGATGGGCCGCCTGTTCAGGGCGATGGCGATACTTGCGCCAACATGGCCTGATCCGGCAGGGTTCGCGCCATGACCATCACCTATCGCGACGCCACCCCGGCCGACGCCGCCACGATGGCGGACGTCGGCGCCCGCAGCTTCACCGAAACCTTCGGCCACCTCTACAGCCCGGAGAATCTCGCCGCCTTTCTCGAGAAACACAGCGAGGCGAGCTGGCGGGAAGAACTTGCCGATCCGCGATTTGCGGTCCGGCTGGCGGAGGAGGGCGACGCGACGGCGGGGTTCGCCAAGATCGGCCCGCCCTCGCTGCCGATCGAAACCGGGCCGGACGCGATCGAATTGTTCCAGTTCTACGTGCTGTCGCCGTGGCAGGGGGCGGGCCTCGCGCCGGTGCTGATGGACTGGGTGCTCGCCGCAGCGCGCGCGCGGGGCGCCCGGGACCTCCATCTCTCCGTGTTCACCGAGAATATCCGCGCCCGGAAATTCTACGCGCGCTACGGCTTCGCCGAGGTCGCGCGCCACGCCTTCATGGTCGGCACCCACGCCGACGAGGACATCATCATGCGCAAGACCCTGTGAGCATCGCCTACCGGCCGGCGACCGCGGCGGACGGCCCAGCGCTGGCCGCGATGGGCCGGCAGTGCTTCTTCGAGACGTTCGGCGGGGGATTCCCGGCGGACGACATGGCAAGGCATCTCGATCACAGTTTCGGCCCGGACGGCCTGATCGCCGACCTCGCGCGGCCCGACTGCCGGGTGCAGGTGGCGGAGGAAGGCGGCGCGGTCGCCGGCTATCTGAAGCTGATGCCGATGGGCCTGCCGATCGATCATCCGGCCGGATCGCTGGAGATCAAGCAGCTCTACATCCTGACGCCGTGGCAGGGGGCGGGCATCGCGGCGGCGCTGATGAACTGGGCGGTCGAGACGGCGACAGCAGACGGCGCCCCGGCCCTGTTCCTCAGCGTCTGGGAGAAAGGCGATCGCGCACAGGCCTTCTACCGCAAGCACGGCTTCGAGATCGTCGGAACGGCGCCGTTCACGCTCGGCAACACGGTCGCGATCGATCCGGTGATGCGGCGCGACCTGTAGAGCCGGATTCAGCCTGTTTCGCATATCTTCGTCATACCGGACTTGATCCGGCACCCACCTTCCTAAGGCGCTGAGAAGGCTAAGATGGACCCCGGATCAAGTCCGGGGTGACGATTCAAGCTGACCGTGGATGATACGAAAGCGCCTCAGCGCGGCGGACAGCGTGGATCGCCGGGGCAGACGATAAAACTCTCCTGCGGCGCCGAGGCATTGCCGGAGGCGGATTCGGTCGGCGCTGGCGCGGCGGCGGGCGGAGCACTTTCAGACTGCGGCGGCGCCGCGCTCTGGCCGCAGGCCGCCAGGGCCAGCGCCGCGAGCGCCGGCCATGTCCGCCACCCCGTCATTTCGGGCACCGGGGATGACCGGGACAGATCACGAAGCTCGACCTCGGCCCGCCCGGCGCGGGCGATGGTGAGGGAGTCGCGGCCGACGGGGCGGGCGGTGGTTCGGACGTCGGGGCCGGGCCAGCCGCGCCGTTGCGCGACCGGCGACGGCCGGGGAGAAATCCCCGTTGCTCCCTGCGGCCGTCCATGCCGGGCGCCAGCCGGGCAGGGTCCGACGGGTCGCTGTCGACCACCATCCGGCGGGTCGCAGGGGTTTGCGCAGGCGGATTGGCCACGGCGCCGGACATCGCCGCACCGCCGACAACGCCGGCCAGAAAGGATCGGCGGGTGAGCCTGCGGAGGATGCGGACGTCGGCCTTCATGCGCCAATCATCATAGTCGAAAAATGTGGCGGATGCGACGCGGCTGGCGCCGCACCCCCCGGCTCGCCTACAAAGGCGGCCGACCGGGGGCGGGATGAGCGACGTCTTCTTTTCCTACAAACGCGAGGACCGCGGCCGGGTGGCGCCGCTGGTCGCTGCCCTGCGCGCCGCCGGGATCGACACCTGGTGGGATCAGGACATTCCGGCCGGTGGCCACTGGCGCGAAACGATCGCCGAGCGGATCGCGGCGGCGAAGCTGTGCGTCGTCGCTTGGTCGCACGGATCGACCGGCACGGACGGCCGCTACGTCCGCGAGGAGGCGGAACTGGCCGCAACGCGTTCGGCCTATCTCGGTGTGCTGATCGACAGCGTGCCGCCGCCGTTCGGGTTCGGCGGCTGGCAGGCGGTGGACCTCGCCGGCTTCTCCGGGCACGACGACGACCCGCTGATTCCCTGGTTTGTCGATCAGGTGCGGGCGCGGCTGGAGGGCGGCGCACCCGCCGCCGCGCCGCCGCCGCGCCGGGCGCGTTCGAAACGCACCGGCTGGTGGATCGGCGGCCTTGCTGCGCTGCTGCTCGTTGCCGTCGGCATCGCCCTTGGCCCTGGCTGGATCGCCCGGAAGGCGGAGCCGGCCCCGCCGACGCCGACCGATTTCGTCAACGCGCGGACCGCGGCGCTCGAATGCGGCTGGGTACAGATTGGCACTGTGCGCTCGGGCGAAAGCGGCGCGCGCATCTTCCTGTCGGGGATCGCCGCGGCGCCCGATGCCCTGCAGGCGATGCTGATGCGGGACGCGGAAACAGCCGGCGTGCCGCTGGCGGAGGTCGACGTCGCCGATGTCGCCGTCGCACCGCCGGAAATCTGCGCGGAGCTGCAGCTGCTGCGCCCCTATCGCCGGGAGGACCGGCCGCGGCTCACCGTCATCCCGCCGCGCGGCACGCTCAGCCAGACGCGATACGGCTGGACGGGACGGTTCGAATTTGAATTGAACTTCGACGCTTTGCCGCCGCATGCGGCGCTGCTCGGTCTCGATTCGGAAGGCGGTATCGAAGTGCTCGTGCCCGATCTCCACGCCTTCCGCCGGCAGGCGCCGCCGTTGCGCACGCGCGGGCCGGTCGCCGCCTATGAGGGCTATTTCTTCGACGAGAACCGCGACGCCCGCAATGTCGGCCTGATCCTGATGACCGCGCGGCGGCCGATCGACGCGGCGACGGTCGGCGCGATCGGCGCGCAATCGAGCCGGGAGGATTACCGGAGGCTGCAGGCGGCCGCCGAGGCGGGCGGCTGGCAGTTCGAGCTGGCGCTGGTCAGGTGCGGATTCGAGACGGCAGGGACGGAGCGGCAATGCTGAACGGGATCGACGTCTTCGGATCGAAGCGGATCGACGTGCCCCACGGCTTCCTCGGCCGGCGCGGCGGCGTTTCCGAAGGGGTGTGCGCCGGGCTCAACGTCGGGCTCGGATCGGACGATTCGCGTGCAGCGATCATCGAGAATCGCCGCCGCGCGGTCGAGGCGGTGGCGCCGGGCGCCCGGCTGGTGACGGTGCATCAGGTGCACTCGCCCCATGCGGTGTTCGCGGCGGCGCCCTGGCCGGACGACGCCCGGCCGCATGCCGACGCCATCGTCACCGACCGGTCCGGCCTCGCACTCGGCATCCTCACCGCGGATTGCGCGCCGATCCTGTTCGCCGACGCGAAGGCCGGCGTCATCGGTGCCGCCCATGCCGGCTGGAAGGGCGCGTTCGGCGGGGTGATCGAAGCGACGCTCGCGGCCATGGAAAGGATCGGTGCCCGGCGTAGCGATGTGACGGCCGCGATCGGGCCGGCGATCGCACGCAAATCCTATGAGGTTGACGACGGCTTCCACCGCCGGTTCACCGAGGCCGATCCGCAGAATGACCGGTTCTTCGCGCCCGGACGCGACGGCCATCACCAGTTCGACCTGGAAGGCTATGTCGCCGCCCGGCTCGCCGCGGCCGGCATCGGCCGGGTCGAGGCCATGGGGCTCGACACCTATTCCGACCCCGAACGCTTCTTCAGCTACCGCCGCGCGACGCACCGGGGCGAACCAACCTACGGCCGCCAGATCGCGCTGATCGCCCTGCCCTGACCCCGTCAGGCGCGCGCGGTAATCATCCAGCAGGCGGCCGTGAAGCGAACCTCGTCGCCATGGACGAAGCCGGCGAAGGCCGCCTCCATCTTCGGCGTGATCTCCGCCCTCTCCGCATCGGTCATGGCGTCGAAGACCGGGCCGAACGCGCCCATGCGGGTGATGTAGGTCCCAAGGTCGCCGCGCGGAAACCGGCACGGCACGTCGACGGCGCGAAGCGCGATCGACTGCCAGCCGCTCGCCGCCAATATGTGTCGTACCCGCGTCTCGTCGGCGAAGCCGAACTGGCCGGGCCCATCGGAGCCCGGCTTTGGAAAATCGGGAATGAGCGCGGCGGCGGCGCGGCCGCCGGCGGTCATGAAATCATTCTCGGCCGGGCCGCGCCAGGCGACGCAGGCCAGCTTCGCACCGGGCCGCGCAGCGGTGCGCAGGTTGCCGAAGGCGGCGACCGGATCCTCGAAGAACATCACGCCGAAGCGGGACATGATCGCGTCGAAGGTCGCCGGATCGAAGCGGTGGTTCTGGGCATCCGTCTGGAGGAAGGCCGCGTTGACCACGCCCTCCCGTCCGGCGCGCGCCGTGGCCGCTTCGACCAGCGGCGCCGAGATGTCGACGCCGAGGGCACTCCCGCCGGGGCCAGCCAGCCTCGCTGCGGCCAGCGTGACCGCGCCGGCACCGCAGCCGACATCCAGCACCTTGCCGCCGTCGATCGGACCGACCTCACCGGTGATGAGCGGCACGATCGGCGCCAGCACCCGGTCGATCATCTCCTGAAGCTCGGCCCAGGTGCGGCCGGCGAGATCGTTCCAGTGCGCGGCCTGGTCCCGGTTGGCAAAAGTCGTGTCGGACATGGGCGGTCTCCGGTTGTTTTCTGAAGCGATTCGCGGCACCGTACCAGTTCAAGCGAACTTGAGGTCAAGCATGCGATTGCTGGACATCGCGGAGGTGGCGCAGCGTTCGGGCACGCCCGCATCGACGCTTCGTTACTATGAGGAGAAGGGGCTGATCGAGTCGGTCGGGCGGCGCGGCCTCAGGCGGCTGTTCGAGCCGGCGGTGCTGGAGCGGCTCGCGCTGATCGCACTCGGGCAGACGGCGGGCTTCCCGCTCTCCGAGATCGCGAACACCTTCCTGCGGGACGGCCGCGCCGAGATCGATCGCGAGCGGCTTCTGGCCAAGGCGGACGAGCTGGACGGGATGATCGGCCAGCTCACCGCGATCCGCGAGGGCCTGCGCCATGCCGCCGCCTGTCCGGCACCGCGCCATCTCGAATGCCCGACTTTCCGGCGGATCATGGGCCTCGCCGCATCCGGCGCGCTGCCCAGATCGCCGCTGCTGGCGACGCAGGGGCGCCGTCGGGGCTAGCAGCGGACCGGCGACCTGGGTTAGGAAGCGCGCGGGCAACGGACCTCACCCCTGGGCCGCTCTCGAGAGCCGGCCTTGAGCCCCCCAATGCGACGGGCTCGGTCTCCACACACACTCCGCGAGACGCGGAAGGAGACAGATATGGCAGACGAATCCGATCTCACCGGCACGACTCCGCGTCGGCGTCCCAAGCCGGACGTCCTCGAAATCGGCGGACGCAAGCTGAAGCCATCGACCCTGATGATGGGCCACGGCTTCGACCCCGCCTTGTCGGAAGGCTCTTTGAAGCCCCCGATCTTCCTCACCTCGACCTTCGTCTTCGAGAGCGCGGCCGCCGGCAAGCGCCACTTCGAAGGCGTCACCGGCAAGCGGCCGGGCGGCGCCGAGGGGCTCGTCTATTCGCGCTTCAACGGGCCGAACCAGGAGATCCTCGAGGACCGCCTGGGCCTGTGGGAGGATGCCGAGGACGCGCTCACCTTCTCCTCGGGCATGTCGGCGATCGCGACCTTGCTGCTCGCCTTCGTCCAGCCCGGCGACGTCGTCGTCCATTCGGGGCCGCTCTACGCGGCGACCGAGACGCTCATCGGCCGCATCCTCGGCCGCTTCGGCATCACCTGGCTCGATTTCCCGGCCGGCGCGACCGAGGACGAGATCGCCGACGTGATCGGCAAGGCGAAGGCGAAGGGCCGCGTCCCGCTCATCTATCTCGAAAGCCCGGCCAATCCGACCAACGCGCTGGTCGACGTGCAGGCGGTGCGCAAGGTGCGCGACAGCCTGTTCGCCGAAGGCGAGCGCCCGCCGATCGCGATCGACAACACCTTCCTCGGGCCGCTCTGGCAGCAGCCGCTGCGGCATGGCGCGGACCTCAGCGTCTACAGCCTCACCAAATATGCCGGCGGCCACAGCGATCTCGTCGCGGGCGGGATCACGGGCTCGAAGGACCTCATCAACACGATCCGCATGCTCCGCAACACGATCGGCACGATCACCGATCCCAATACGGCGTGGATGCTGCTGCGGAGCCTCGAGACGCTGGAGCTGCGGATGAGCCGTGCCGGCGAGAATGCCGCGAAGGTCTGCGCCTTCCTGAAGGATCACGCCAAGGTCGAGAGCGTCGGCTATCTCGGCTTCCTGACCGAGGGGCGGCAGGCGGACATCTATCGCCGCCACTGCACCGGCGCTGGGTCGACCTTCTCGCTCTACCTCAAGGGCGGCGAGCGGGAGAGCTTCGCCTTTCTCGACGCGCTGAAAATCGCCCATCTCGCGGTCAGCCTCGGCGGCACGGAGACGCTGGCGAGCTGCCCGGCGGCGATGACCCATTTGTCGGTCCCGCCCGAGCGCAAGGCGGCGCTCGGCATCACCGACAATCTGGTGCGCATCTCGATCGGCGTCGAGGATCCGGACGACCTCATCGCCGATTTCGATCAGGCGCTGGCGGCGGTCTAGCTCAGGAGCGAGCGCGCTTCCGGTCGCGCCATTCCAGCACCTCCCAGCCGGAATCCTTCGCCACCTTGACCAGCCGGTCGTGCGGGTTGGTGGCGAAGGCTTCGTCTGACCAGGCATGGACGGGCGCGTCGGAGACATGATCGGAATAGAAGCGGATGTGGACCGCTGCGCGCTCCAGCCCCTCGCGCTGGAGCCAGGCCTCGATCATGTCGAGCTTGCCGAGCCCGTAGCAATTGGCGCCGTCGATCCTGGCGACGATGCGCCCCTTGCGATCGGGGAGCGTGTCCGTCGCGATGACATCGTCGAAGCCCAGACGCTCGGCGATCGCGGCGGCGTAGAGCCGATAGGAGGCGGTCGCCATGACGAGACGACGGCCCGCCGCCTTGTCCTCGGCGATGCGGGTGCGCGCGCCGGGCAGGATATTGGTTTCGAGCTGGTCGTCGGCGAAGCTCCTGACCACCGGCTCCAGCTGCTGCGGCGTCGGGCGGCCGACGAGCAGGCGATAATTCCATTCCTTGAGACGGCCGCGATCGACCAGCCGCAGCGCATAGGGAATGAGGGTCAGGCCCACCACCGGCAGGAAGAGAGCGCGCCAGGGCGACAGATGGCGGACCGCGTAAGCGAGGAACAGCCCGAATGTCGGCCGTCGCGTCACCGTCTTGTCCATGTCGTAGATGGCGAGCGTCGTCGTCATGGAACTCCCGTCAGCATAAAAGCGTAACGACTGTCCATGGTTGCTTGCCGCCCGTCAGGAATTGAAGCAGTCTTTCGCGCATGAGCGTGACGGGCGATCGCAACGAGGCTGTCGAGGGCGGCCGTCGCGTACTGCACTTCAACGGCAGCCTGACCCTCCTGCGCGTGCGCAAGCTCAGCGAAGAGCTGAAGGCGGTTCAGGGCGAGGCTGTCGACGTCGACATTTCCGATGTCGAGCGGATGGACACGGTCGGGGCCTGGCTGATCCACAAGCTCCAGCGCGACCATGGCGCGCGGATCATCGGCGCCAGCGCGGAGCAGCAGCTCCTGCTCGATCAGGTCGCCAAGGCCGACCAGCCGATGCAGGTGCGCCCCGACAATGAGCAGCCGATGCTGCGCCTCGTCGCCGAGATCGGCGCGGCGACCCGGATCGCCCTGTCGACGACCTTGGGCCTGATCGGCTTCTTCGGATCACTCTGCCTCGCGGTCTGGCACCTGATCCGCCATCCCCGCCGCTTCCGGTTCAACGCGGTGGTGACCCGTTTCGAGGTGGTGGGCGTCCGCGCGCTCGCGATCATCGGGCTGATGAGCTTCCTCGTCGGCGTCGTCATCGCCCAGCAGGGCGCGGTGCAGCTCAGGCAGTTCGGCGCCGAAGTCTACACGATCAACCTGATCGGCCGCCTCACCTTCCGCGAGCTCGGCATCCTGATGACCGCGATCATGGTCGCCGGCCGTTCGGGCAGCGCCTTCGCCGCCCAGCTCGGATCGATGAAGCTGGCCGAGGAGATCGACGCGATGCGCACGATCGGCGTGTCGCCGATGGAGGCGCTGGTTTTTCCGCGGGTGCTGGCGACCGTGCTGCTGATGCCGCTGCTCGGCTTCTACGCCTCGATCGTCGCGCTGATCGGCGGCGGCCTTTTGTGCTGGATCTCGCTCGATATCCCGCCGATCACCTACATCCAGCGCATCCGCGAAGTGGTGCCGATGACCGACCTGTGGTCGGGGCTCGTCAAGGCGCCGGTCTTCGGCATGATCATCGCGATGGCGGGCTGCTACCAGGGCCTGCAGGTGCGCGGCAATGCCGAGGAGGTCGGCGAGCGCACCACGGCCGCGGTCGTCCAGGGCATCTTCCTGGTCATCGTGCTCGACGCCTTCTTCGCCGTCTTCTTCACCGAGATCGGATGGACCTGAGCATGCAGCCTGGCGAGCCCATCATTTCGGTCCGCGGCCTCAGGAACGTGTTCGGCGAGCAGGTCGTGCACGAGAATCTCGACCTCGACGTACGGCGCGGCGAGATTCTGGGCGTCGTCGGCGGCTCGGGTACCGGAAAATCGGTGCTGATGCGGTCGATCATCGGGCTCCAGACGCCCGATGCCGGCGACATCCGCGTCTTCGGCGAGGAGATGGTCGGGCGGGACGAGGATTCGGCCAAGCATATCCGCCGCCGCTGGGGCGTGCTGTTCCAGGGCGGCGCGCTGTTTTCGACCCTGACCGTGGCCGAGAATGTCCAGGTGCCGATCAAGGAGTTCTTCTCCGGGCTCGACCGCGACCTCCTGGACGAGATCGCGGCCTACAAGATCTCGATGACCGGCCTGCCGCCGCTCGCCGCCACCCGCTACCCGTCGGAGCTGTCCGGCGGCATGCGCAAGCGCGCCGGAATCGCCCGCGCGCTGGCGCTCGATCCGGAGCTGCTGTTCCTCGACGAACCGACCGCCGGGCTCGATCCGATCGGCGCCGCCGCCTTCGACGAGCTGATCGGCGAACTCTCCCACGCGCTCGGCCTCACCGTGTTCCTCATCACCCACGATCTCGACACGCTCTACGCAATCTGCGACCGGGTGGCAGTGCTGGCCGATCGCAAGGTCGTGGCAGTTGGAACGATTCCGGAACTGCTGGCTTTGGACCACGAGTGGATTCAGGAATATTTCATGGGGCCGCGCGGACGTGCGGCCGCGGGCGCAGTTGAACGGGAAAAGGCCGGGGCCTGATGGAGACACGTTCCAACCAAATCCTCGTCGGCAGCGTCGTGCTCGGGCTGATCGCGGCGCTCGTCGTCTTCATCGTCTGGCTGAGCCAGCTCGGCGAGGGCGGCCAGAAGACCTATGACGTCTTCTTCCAGCAATCGGTTGAAGGTCTGGCGAACGGCTCCGGCGTCACCTTCCGGGGCGTGCCCGTCGGCCAGATCGAATCGATCAATCTCGAGCCCAACAGCCCGCAGTTCATCCGGGTGCGCATCCGGGTGAGCGACACGACGCCCGTCTTGCAGGGTACGACCGCGACGATCCGCGGCGTCGGCTTCACCGGCGTCTCGCAGATCCAGCTTGACCCGCCCGAGCAGCAGGCGGGCCAGCGCGGCCAGCCGGCCGAGATCCGCTGCCCGGAGCAGAATCCCGAATCCGAATGCCCCTATGGCTATCCGGTGATCCCGACCCGGCCGGGAGCGCTCGGGCAATTGCTCAACACCGCACCGGAGCTGCTGGAGCGGGTCAGCACGCTGACCGAGCGGCTGACCGAGCTGCTGTCCGACCGCAACCAGGAAAGCTTCGCCGCCATCCTCGACAATGTCGAAGGCGTCACCCGCGCGCTCAACGAACGCGCGCCGGAGATCGCCGCCACGCTGGCCGAGGCGCGCGTCGCGATCCAGCAGGCCGGCCAGGCCGCCGAGCGGTTCGGCCAGCTCGCCGATTCCGCCAACACCCTGGTCAACCAGGACGGGCGGCCGCTGGTCGCCGACCTCAGGCGGACGCTGCAGTCGGCCGACCAGAGCATGCAGCAGCTCCAGTCGGCGATCGGCGAGGCGCGGCCGGGCATCCAGAACTTCTCGAACCAGACCCTGCCGGAGGTCGGCCAGCTCATCCGCGATCTGCGCGCCACGTCGGAATCGCTGCGCGACATCACCGATCGCCTGAACCAGCAGGGCGTCGGCGGCGTGATCGGCGGCCAGCGCCTGCCCGACTACCGGCCCGGAAGAGGAAACTGACCCATGCGCCTGAACGCTTTTGCGGCCACATTCCTCCTGCTGCCCCTCGCCGGCTGTTTCGGCGGAGGCGGGCCCGGCCAGCTGTTGACCCTGACCCCGGCCGAAAGCCGCCCCGCCGCCGCGCCGCGCACGGCCGGACAGGGTGCCACGATCACCGTCGCCGATCCGAGCGTGCCACAGGCGCTGCGGACCAATCGCGTGCCGGTCTATGTCAACGAAACGACGATCCAGTATCTGACCGGCGCCGCCTGGGTCGAATATCCGGGGCCGCTGTTCGCGCGCCTGCTCGGCGAGACGATCGCGGTGCGCACCGGCCGCGTCGTGCTCGATTCGAGCCAGTTCAGCCACGATCCCGGCACGCGCGTCACCGGTCATCTCGTCAGGTTCGGCCTCGATCCTGCTGCCATGGAGGCGGTGGTCGTCTATGATGCCGCAATGGCGCAGGGCGGCGGCGGCGTCGCGACCAACCGCTTCGAGGCACGCGTGTCGGTCGCGGAGGCCACAGCCGAAGCGGTGGCGCCGGCGCTCAACCAGGCCGCGAACCAGGTGGCCGAGCAGGTCGCGGCCTGGGTGGGCGCGACCGGAGGTGCCCGATGACGCGGCCCATCGCGCTGACGATCGGTGCCGTCTGCGGCGCTGCCCTCGCCTGGCTCCAGTCCAGCGGGTTCGAGGATACGGCCAAGGCGTCGGGGCGGCTGGTTGGCGGCGCCCTTGCCGGCATGCTCGTCGCGTGGCTCATTCACCGCCTGACGGGCGGCCGCCGCTAGCGCAAACCCAACGGACGCGGATCAGGCCAGGCTCTTGGAGGCCTGTTCGAACACATCCTTGCTGAGACCCGGCGTGGCGACAATCCGCTCCAGCTCGGCCTTCATCAGTGCGGCCCGGCCTTCGTCGAAACGGCGCCAGCGGCCGAGCGGGGGAACGAGCTTGGCCGCGGTCTGCGGATTGAGCTTGTCCTCGGCGAGGATCATGTCGGCGAGGAATCGGTAGCCGCGCCCCGTCGCATCGTGGAAGGCGCGCTGGTTGACCGAGAAGGCGCCGACGAGGGCGCGCAGCCGGTTGGGGTTGGCGAGGGTGAAATCGGGATGCTGCGCCAGCGTTTCGACCTCGGCCGGCGCATCGTCGCGGGTCGAGAGCGCCTGGACGGTGAACCATTTGTCGATGACCAGCGCATTGCCCTTGTAGCGATCGTAGAAGGCCGCCAGCGCCGCCTCGCGCTCGGCCGAGACGCCATTGACCAGGACGCCCATCGCGCCCTGGCGGTCGCTCATATTGTCGGCCTCGTCGAACTGGCGCCTGGCGAGTTCGGCGCCGTCGGGCGCGCCGGCAGCGGTGATATAGCCCAATGAGATGGTGCGCAGCCGGCGCGCGCCCTTGGCGGCGGGATTGTAGGCGTAGCGATTGGCCGTGCTCGCCGCATAGGCGCCGCGCCACAGATCCTCGAGCTCGCGGCCGAGATCGGTGCGGAGCGCCTCGCGGGCGCGGTTGATCGCGTCGGGATCGACCCGCTGCATGCGATCGCCGACGAAGGACTCGCTCGGCAGCAGCACCGCCTCGGCGACGAAGGCGGCCTCGAGCGTCTCGTTGGTCAGGGTCCGGCGGACCGCGTCGATCACCGGGCCATGGTCGCCGGCGCCCGAGCTGACCGAGGCGATCAGCGTATCGAGCATGAGCTGCTGCATCGCCTCGTAGCGCGCGAAGGGATCGTCGTCGCAGCCGGAGAGGAAGGCGAGATCGGCGGCGCTGCGATCGGTCTCGAGCACGATCGGGGCGGAGAAATCGCGGTTGATCGACAGGACCGGTTTGGCGGGCGCGCCATCGAGCCGGACATCGGCCGTCGCGGCGTCGAAGAGGATCAGCCGATCGTCGACCGCCCTGCCGGTCTCGCCATCCATCAGCGCGACGCGGAGCGGTATCGGCATCGGCTGCTTGGCCGGCTGACCCGGCGTCGGCGGCACCTCCTGCGTCAGGGTCAGCGTCACGCCGTCACCGCCACTGGCGAGGCTCGCCTTCACCTTCGGCGTGCCGGCCTGGCTGTACCAGAGGCGGAAACGGGAAAGGTCGGCGCCCGACGCCTCCTCCATCGCCCTGACGAAATCCTCGCAGGTCACCGCCTGCCCGTCATGCCGGTCGAAATAGAGGTCGCAGCCGGCGCGGAATTTCTCCGGGCCGAGGATGGTGTGCATCATCCGGATCAGCTCGGCGCCCTTGTTGTAGACGGTCGCCGTGTAGAAGTTGGAAATCTCGATATAGGAGTCGGGGCGAACCGGATGGGCGAGCGGCCCGGCATCCTCCGGGAACTGGGCGGCGCGCAGCATCCGGACGTCCTCGATCCGTTTGACCGCACGGCTGCCCATGTCGGCCGAGAATTGCTGGTCGCGAAAGACGGTGAAGCCTTCCTTCAGCGAGAGCTGGAACCAGTCGCGACAGGTGACGCGGTTGCCCGACCAGTTGTGGAAATATTCGTGCGCGACGACTCCGGCGATGCCGTCATAATCCTGGTCGGTCGCGGTGTCCGGATCGGCGAGGATGTAGCGCGAGTTGAAGACGTTGAGGCCCTTGTTCTCCATCGCGCCGAAGTTGAAGTCGGCGACCGCGACGATGTTGAACACGTCGAGGTCGTACTCGCGGCCGAACACCTCCTCGTCCCACTTCATCGCCGCCTTGAGGCTGGCCATGGCGTGATCGGTCCGCTCGAGGTCGCCATCACGCACCCAGATGCCGAGATCGACCTTGCGGCCGGACCGGGTGGTGAAGCTGTCCCGATTGGCGACGAGATCGCCGGCGACCAGGGCGAAGAGGTAGCAGGGCTTGGGGAAGGGATCATGCCATTCCGCCCAGTGTTTGCCATCAACGCCGTCGCCCGAGGCGACCGGGTCGCCGTTCGCCAGCAGCACCGGGAAGCGCGCCCTGTCGGCGGTCATCCTCACCTTGTAGCGGCTGAGCACATCAGGCCGGTCGGGGAAGGGTGTGATCCGGCGGAAGCCCTGCGCCTCGCACTGGGTGCACAGCATCCCGCCCGATTCGTAGAGGCCCATGAGCTGGGTGTTGGCGCGCGGATTGATCTCGACCTCGGTCTCGATCACGGCACGGTCGCCGCTGACCGGCACCTTCAGCACCTCGTCCTCGAACCAGTAATTGACCGGCACGCCATCGATCGCGACGCGGACGATGTGGAGGCCCTGGGCATCGAGCCGGACCGGCAGATTGTGATCGCCGCTCCGCGTGACGGTCAGTCTGGAGCGGACCACCGTGCGCTCGGCATCCAGATCGAACTCCAGCGCGATCTCCGGCACCAGCCAGTCCGGCGACCGATAGTCTTCGCGGCGGATCGCGCTGGGCGCGGCGGGGGCGGTCAGGGCGTCTGGCATGCGAGGAACTTAGGCCCGACACAGCGCCGGTGCAATCGAACGCGCGGCAAACGGGAGCGGGCTATCGACCGGCGGCGTCCGGAACGGCGAGGCTGGTGCGGCAGCCCCGCGCGCGATGAAGGCCGCGCAGGAAACCGCGCCGCGCGATCCCGGCATCGACGGCAGCCTCGAGCCGGCGCTGCTGGTCGGCAGCGCCGCTCAGCTCGCGGACCAGGCTGCGGAACGGTATGACCGAGTTGACGATCGTCCGCCCGCCGGACGCCGCAATCCGGCCGGCCTCGCTCCCCTGCGGCTCGGCCGGCATGTCGAAATCGGTGCCGAGCACGGAGCTGAGCGCGATGATGGCGTCCGCGACCCGGGTGCAGGTCCGCACCCCGTCGAGGGTATAGGGATCGGCGGCGGCGCGCTCGAGCGCGGGCGGAATCTCGGTCCGCTGAATGCCGACGTCGCGCGCCGGCTGGGTCACGATCTGCGTCGCGGAATTCTGGTCCGGCCGGTTTTCACGGGTGGTCTGGGCGGCGGCCCCGGTTGCGAGGATCGCGGCCGCGGCCCCGATCGTGAACCTCATCCCGAGTCGGGGCATCGGACGGCTCCTCCGGTTCGACCCGGTCACATTCTCAGGAGCAGGAGGTTTTTGCCAGCGGTTTCGCGCGCGGGGTCGGCGCCGTCCGGGGGACCCCGGATCAGCGACGCTTCAGCCAGGCGATCAGTTCGCTGAGCGGGATGACTTCATTGAACGAGATTCCGCAGACCGCGCCCTTCTGCCAGCGCACGACGCCGGGCAACGGGCGGAACTCGTCGAGCGTCACGACCACCGGATCGCCGATCTCGAACGCGCCGTCGGTCTCGACCTTGAGGCCGCTTTGGGAGATGTCGCGGGTCTGGATGCGGTGAACACGCGCGCCGGCGCGCAGGGTCGCCGGCCGATCGACCTCGATCCGCGGCGCACGGGTCCGCCAGCCATTGTCGAGCACCGCCGGATTGGCGAGCAGCTCCTCGATATCGACCGCGGTGTCGAACGCGATGCCGGCATTGGAGTCGCGAATCCAGGCGATCTGGCCGGTCACCGGCTGATTGGTCTTGAGCTCGACCGTCACCGGCTGGCCGAGCGCAACATGGCTGTAGACATGGGCCATGAGGCCGCCCGCCGAAATGTTGCGGATGAGGCACAGCTCGCGGCGCCCGTCGATCACAAGGGTGCCGACGCGCAGGATCTTGAGATGGCGTTCCTGGTGTCGCCGCTCCGGCGGCAACGGGACCTGGTTTGAGAAGGAGAAGCTCGTCTCCACGATCTCTTCCTGTGCAAGCATGTCTCTTCCATCCCCCGCGGACACTTTCCCGCGCCTTTCCACCTTCGCCGGAAACATATTTAAGAAGCCCTTACCGATGCCCTCGTTTTTGCCGCAGCCGGGACACGCGACGCGGACGCCGCGCCGGGAAAGCGTGGCGTTACAGATGCCTGTTATCTTCACGGCTTGCTTACCACTGCGGGTCTAGGGCGCGGGCGATGGACGCCGAAACCCAGATCCCGTCGGCGGCAGGCCCGGATCCCCGGCCCCGTTCCGCGGTCAGCGGCGCGGTCGGACTGGTCGGGCTCGCCGGCCTGGCCGCCTGGACAGCGGTGTCGCGCGCCTATGGCATGCAGGGCCCGCTGGCGGCGCTGACCGCGCTCTTCGCCTGCGGCATCCCGATGGTGCTGTGGTCGCTCATCGTCGACAAGGTCCACCGCAATCCGAGCACGGGGATCGACTGGGCGCGGACCCCGCGCCCGCTCAAGGACAGCCTCGACGTCAGCCTGGTGAAGATCGCCGGCCTGTGGGGCATCTGGGGGGTGATCGGCGCACTCTACTGCATCGCTCGCTGGTATTGGGACGGCGCCTATCTCTTCGCCATGCAGGTGATCGGGGTCGCGGCGATCCCGATGGCGCTCGCGTCGATCCCCTATGTGATCTGGCTCGACCGGCGCCTCGTCGAACCGAGGGACGGCGCGTGGCATTTCGGCCAGGTGCTGATCGGACGCGGCGACCTCGCCGACCGGCAGGAGATCCACGACTTCTTCCGCGCCTGGGCGGTGAAGGGCTTCTTCCTCGCCTTCATGATCTCGATCGTTCCGGGCAACTGGCAGCAGGCGATCGGGGCGGATTCGGGCTGGATCGCGGCCAATCCGGTCAATCTCGCCCACTGGCTGATCTCGGCGATGTTCATGATCGACGTGACCTTCGCGACGGTCGGCTATGTGCTGACGCTGAAGCCCCTCGACGCCCATATCCGCACCGCCAATCCCTATGCGGCAGGCTGGGCGGCGGCGCTGATCTGCTATCCGCCGTTCATCATGATGAATTCCGGCGGGCCGCTCGACTATCATATGGGCACGGCGGGGCCCGACGGCTGGACCCACTGGCTGGCGGACTATCCGCTGGTGCTGGCGCTGCTCGGCCTCTGGCTGGCATTCCTGACCGCCATCTATGCCTGGGCGACGGTCGCCTTCGGCATCCGCTTCTCCAACCTCACCCATCGCGGCATCCTGACCCACGGCCCCTATGCCTGGACCAAGCACCCGGCCTATGTGTCAAAGAACCTCTACTGGTGGTTCGCGGTCCTGCCGTTCCTGGCGGTCAGCGGCAATCCGGTCGACATGATCCGCAACACCGCGGTGCTGGCCATGGTGAGCGGCGTCTATTACTGGCGCGCGCGGACCGAGGAGCGGCACCTGATGGCCGACCCCGCCTATCGCGACTATGCCGCATGGATGGAGCGCAACGGCCCGATCCCGCGCCTGATCCATCGCCTGAGCCCGCGCCGGTGGGCGGCGCAGGTCCCGGCCGAATAGCCCGCGGGGCGATTGCGGGAAGCCGCCGCGCGCCGTACACCGCGGCAATGAGCGATCCCATCCCACCGAAGCGCGTCTTCCAGCCCGCGCGCGAAGAAGCCGAGAGCGCCGCCCAGGCGACCGTGAGCCCGCAGACCGTCGACCCGGCCTACCGCCTGGCCTTCCAGGACATGGATTTCCTGCTGCGCGAGGACCTGCGCCCGGTCCGCTTCCAGCTCGAGCTGCTGAAGCCCGAACTGCTGCTCGAGGAGGCGAACATCGCCTCAACCTTCGTCTTCTACGGATCGGCGCGCATCCCGGAGCCGTCGAGGGCCGATGCGCTGATCGACGCCGCCGCGACCGACCACCAGCGGCTCGTCGCCGAGCGGCTGAAGGCCAAGTCCCATTATTATGACGAGTGCCGCAAGCTCGCCCGCATCGCCAGCCGGGTGAAGCCGGACGCCGAAGGGCGACGCCAGTTCGTCGTCTGCTCGGGCGGCGGGCCGTCGATCATGGAGGCGGCCAATCGCGGCGCCCATGACGAGGGACAGGATACGATCGGCCTCAACATCGTCCTGCCGCACGAGCAGGCGCCGAACGAATATGTGACTCCGAACCTCAGCTTCCGCTTCCACTATTTCGCGCTGAGGAAGATGCATTTCCTGCTGCGCGCCCGGGCGGTGGCGGTGTTCCCCGGCGGCTTCGGCACGTTCGACGAGGCGTTTGAACTGCTGACCCTGGTCCAGACCGGCAAGGTCAAGCCGATGCCGATCCTGTTCTTCGGCCGCGACTACTGGAACAAGGTGGTCAACTTCCAGGCGCTGGTCGACGAGGGCGTGATCGCCCAGGCCGACCTCGATCTCTTCACCTTCTGCGAGACCGCCGACGAGGCCTGGGCCTCCGTCTGCCGCCATTATTCGTCGATCGCCGGGGATCTGGGCTGCTGCTAGCCATGGGGTTCTTCTCCCTGTTCGGGCCAAGGCTACCGATCGACGGGGAAGAGCTCGAATTCCAGCTCGCGACGTTCAAATGGCTGTCGGCGGAATTTGCCGAGTTCGCGGCCGCCCCGCTCGTGCTGCCGACGCCGGACGTTTTTCCGTCAAATGGACGGCGCGGTGTCGAGACGTTGTTCGACGAGGTGCGCGCCGCCGCCCGCATGGCGGACTGGCCATGCAAACTCGAAGCCGGAACGCGCAACCGGGAGGTCGATGCGGGGAACGCCCACCTTATCCGGCAAAGCGGCGCGCCGGCGCCCTGCGGCACCTTCGAGATCGTGGACGGGCCGGACGGGCGATGCGCCGTCATCACCTACAATCCGGGGCTGGTGAACGAGACCGAGGCGATGATCGCAACCTTCGCCCACGAGCTCGGCCACTATCTGATGGCGACGGCCGAAAGCACGCCACCCGGCGGCTGGGATCTGCACGAGCTGCACACGGATCTCATTGCTGTGTTTCTCGGCTTCGGCACCTTCCTCGCCAACAGCGCGCGCAGCTTCCGCCAGTTCCACGGCGCGGGCGAGATGGGCTGGTCGTCCGGCGGTCAGGGCTATCTGAGCGAAGGCGCGCTGGTGACGGCGCTCGTCATCGCCGAGCGGCTTGCCGGGCGCGACCCGATGGCCGCGGCACCCTATCTCAAGACCTATCTAAGAACGGACCTGAAGCAGGCCGCCAGGGCGCTCGCCCGCATACACCCGGATATGCGCCTGGCTGTCGCGGCAATCGACCTCGGGCAGTTCGCTGGCGACTAGGCCTATTGCGCGTTGCCCGGCGCCGCCTCGGCGGCATTGCCGGCCGCCGGCGCGGCTTCGTTGCCCGCAGGGGCCGCTTCGTTACCCGCGGGGGCGGCGGCATTGTCGCCGCCTTCCGCGGGGGCGCCCGCGGCCGGAGGCGGCGGGATGGTGAGACGGCCGCCATGCTGGTTGAGGTACAGCATCACGTCGGCGCGGTCCTGCGGATCGGAGAGGCCCGCGAAGGTCATCTTGGTGCCCGCGGCGAAATTGCGCGGCGACTTCAGCCACGCGCTCATATTCTCCCAGTCCCAGGTGCCGCCATGCTCGGTCAGCGCAGAGGAGAAGGCAAAGCCGCGGCTCGGGCTGGCGACGGCCTCACCCATCACACCGAAGAGATTCGGGCCGAGGCCATTGGCGCCGCCCTGATTGGCGTTGTGGCATGCAGCGCACTTGCGGAACACGGCCTCGCCGCGCGCGGCATCAGCGGTCTGCAGGAAATGCGCGATCGGCTGCTCGGCCTCGGCGCCCGCGCCGCCCTCTGCCTCGACGCCCGCGATCGGGTAGCCCATCGTTTCGGGACGCTCGGCCTTGAACAACTCGCCGGTGACAAGGGTGCCGCCCAACAGGACGATTCCGGCACCCAGCGCCCATCCCGCAATCGTGTTGAAGCGATCGTTCATGCCCCTCTGAAACCTCCGAAGACGCGCGGCTCCCCGCCGCGCTCGAACCAGCAAACTGGCGCCCCCTTTATGCGGGCATGGCGCTCGCCGCAAGCCGGGGCTTCGAGGCGCCGCCCCTGCCCTGCGATTCGCCCTGTCGGAAGGGCGTGGCTGAGGGCGCGCACTTATGCCCGTTATCCTCATTATCCACAGGTGGAATCCGCTTGGTGCGACTCGGTTTTCGTGACAGCTTCGGGTCGTGGCAGAGACGATCGGCCGGCAACGGTTCGAAAGCCTTCCCAGCCACAGCCCGAGTGAACGGGCCTCCTTGTCCCACCAGACCCGGAGGTTCCGGCGCAAAGGCAGGGCGGCTGACGAAGCCGCCGCCAGGCGGAAGCTCAGGGCTTGCCCGACGCGGAGGCGAAAGCGGCAGGCTTCGTGAAGCACCCAACCGGGACCGGATGCCTTCGGGCGGACGGAACCGGGCAGGCCGGACACCGGACCTTCGGGTTCAGGACCAGCCCGACGGAAAGCGGGACTTCGGTTCGCGCGCCGTCACCGGAATGGAGGAAGCTTCGGCTTTCGAGATTTCGGGCAGGACCGGGTTTCGGCCCGGGAGCTGCGAAACGGCGGGAACCCGGGGCTTCGGCTCATGGACCTGTCAGGCGGAACCGAGGCTTCGGCCGAGGATCCCGCGGCAACCGCACCAAGGCTTCGGCGGCGGTGTGGCGACGGCGGGAACGGAGGGCGCAAGTCCCCGATCTGCCGAGCGGCGAACCGCCAAGGCTTCGGCCCTGACGGGGAGCCAGCGGGGAACCCCGAAGGAGCCCGGTCTCCCGAAGGACTCCGGTGAACCAGGCCATGGACCCCGGTTCGGGCACGGTTTCGAAACCGCCCTTGCGGACTGCCTCGCCTCCCAGGCTTGGTGTCCATCCGCAAAAGGGACAGTGGGGGCCGGCGGCAACGCCGGCCCCCATTACTGTGTAGCGCATCGATCGAACGGCCCGTGAGCACCGGGATCGTTTCCTCCAATCTCCTTTCGTCCGATCACCGTATTCGCCCGGCTTGATCCGGCAGCGTACCGGCGCAATAGTCGCGCCGCGCACGGACAGGGGGCGGACATGTTCTCACGCAAGGATTCGGTGCCGGCGGTGCGGCCGGGCAAGACGTCACAGACCGGGCTGTCCTTCATCGGGCCGGAGGTCGTCATCGATGGCGATCTTGCCACCAGCGCGCAGCTCCATGTCGACGGCCGCATCAACGGCCATGTCCGCTGCGGCCAGCTCAGCCAGGGCACGCGCGGAACCATCGCGGGCGACATCGTCGCCGACGAGGCGCGCATTGCCGGACTGGTCGAAGGCACGGTCAACGCCGGGACGCTGATCGTCGAGGCGAGCGGGCGCATCACCGGGGATGTCACCTACGAGACGATCAGCATCGCGGCCGGCGCGCAGATCGACGGCCGGCTCGCCCGCCGCACCGCGCTGGCCGTGGGCGACGAGGCAACGACGATGCTGATCGCGACCCCGACCGACAGCCGCCCCGGGAAAACCGCGGCGACGACCGACCTCTTCCCGGGCGGCAGCAAGCCCGCATTGGTGGTGGACTGAGGGCCCGGGCATGGTGCCCCGATGACGGGCGCGACGACCTGGCGCTCGCAAATGGCCAAGGAAACCGCCAGTGCGCCTCCGCGCGAGGCGCATGGGAGCGGCGCTGTCAGCCTGTCAGGATCGAGCGGTGACCGCCGGCCGCCTGGGACCTTCTAGAGGCCCCACCAGGGCAGCCGCTCGTAATAACCGGCGACCTCCTCATAGTCCCGCGGCTGCGGCCGGTCCGCCCGGTCGAGCCGGAGCGTCGGCGCCTCCTGGAGCTGCTCGGGGGTGACGTCGATCGCATAGGCGTCAAGATCGACGTCGTAGCTGAGCATCTCCCACGGCACCGGATGCACCCGCTCGCTGAGACCGATCAGGCCGCGCAGCGAGAGGACCGCATAGGCGACCTTGCCGCTTTCCTTGTCGATCATCACCGAATGGATGGCACCGAGCCGCTTTTCGGCGCGGTCATAGACCGGCGTTCCTTCCACCCTGCGCGACGAAATGAGCGCGTGCCGTTGATCGAGCGCGTCGCTCTCGGCGAGCAGGGGCCGTGCTTGCTGTTGAGACATCATCGGTCTCCTTCGATCCCCCAGCGTCCGCGATCATAGCAGAAACGGCCACCGAAGGCACGGATTTTCAAAGGTTTGCATGCCCCGGGGTGCCGCCGGCGCCGGGGATCCCGGGCGTCGTGCCGCGCGGCAAGCCGCCCAGCTTCACCCGCGGACTCGACTCTCCCGCGCGAATCGGAACATAATGGGAACATTCACCCGAGTCGGAGGCCGCCATGCGGGCACCAGATCTCTATCGCTACTTTCTCGCCTTCAGGCCCGACCCGGTGCTGCGCTACTGGATCGCGTCGCTGCAACAGGCCGCGGGGCAGCACCAAAGGCGGATCGTCGAGCCGCACCTGCATCTGACCTTGTGCGTGCTGGCCGAGACCCTGGAGCGCAACCATTTCATCGCGCCCCGGGTCGACTCGGTACTGGCCGGCGCCAGCCTCTCATCTTTCCTGTTCCACTTCGGGAGCGTTCGCGGCGGCGATGGTGGCGCGGCGCTCTACACCACCGGGCCGAAGGCGGCGTATCGCGCCTTCTGCCGCGCCCTGTTCGCGCAACTCGCCGCGCGCGACATCGTCCCCGCGCTCGAGAAGCCTCAGCCCCATGTGACGCTGGGTCACGATCGATGCGCTTTCGAGCCGTTCAGGTTCCCGTGCGAATGGACGCCGGGCGAAATCCTCCTGATCGAGAGCGAGCATGGCAACGGCATCCACAACGTGCTGGGCAGCTGGCCATTGCAGCCGCCTCCACAGGGTTCGTTCCCGTTCGGACTGGCCCTTCCGCCCATTCCGCCGATGCACGCCGCGGGCGGAGCACGCTAGCGTCTAGTCGATGCGTCGCGCCCGGACGATCTCGACGGGATCGGCAAGCATCTGGCCGCGCATGCTGCCGCTGCCCGCATTCGGCACGGTCTCGGCCGCGAGGATGCGGCGGACGACATCCATGCCCTCCACGACGCGGCCGAAGGCGGCATAGCCCGGATCGTCGCCATGGGCGTCGAGCTGCGCCATCCGCGCGGTGGTGATGAAGAACTCGCCCATGGCATTGCCCGGGGCGCTGCGCGCCATCGAGATCGCGCCGGCCTCATGCCGAAGGCCGGTGTCGCGCGTCGATTCGTGTGCGATCGGCGGCAGCATGCGGCGATAGGAGCGGCGGATGCCGCCCTGGATGAAGCCGCGCTCGGCCGCGCCGGGCGTCGGCGCGGCCCGGTAGAAGCTGGTGCCGTCGAACCGGCCCTGATCGACATAGGCGAGGAAGTTGGCGGTGGTGACCGGCGCACGGCGGCCGTCGAGCTCGACGATGATCGCGCCGGCCGAGGTTTCGAGCCGGACACGGGCGGTATCAGGCACCGGCGCCGGCGCGGACGCTGCCTCGTTCGCCGGGGCGGTTGTTTCATTGGTGGCGGTCGGCGGGCCGGCCGGTTGCGGATCGCCGCAGGCGGCAAGCAGGACGAAGCCGGCGAGGCAGGTCAGGGTGCGAATCATGCGCGGCAGCTTAGGCCGGCACGGCCGCCAGCTGAACCGTCCGGAGCAGGAACCCGCAACCTGCAACGGTCGAGATCGTCCCGAGCGGTCCCTAGACCCGGTGGACCAGCCCGAGCGTCCGCAGCAGCGCGTAGACGCCGAGCGACGCGCCGAGCGCCAGGATCGCGGCGAGCGCGGTTCCGGCCGCGCCTTGCGCAAACGGCAGGCCGCCGGTGTTCATCCCGAAGAAGCCGGTCACCAGGGTCGCGGGCAGCAGCAGGGCCGAGAGGATCGACAGGACATAGAGATTCTGGTTGGTACGCTGCGCCGCCTGCAGATCGGCCTCCTCGCGCAGCAGGCGCAGCTGGCCGTGGATGGCGAGCATGTCGCTGTCGATCGCGCCCAGCTGCTGGGCCAGCTTCTCGACCGTCGGCAGCAGCGGCTCCGGCAGGTCCGCGTCCATTTCGAGCCGCTTGAACACCGCGCTCATGCCACCGAGCAGCCGGTGGAACTGCACGACGCGGCGGCGGATACCGATCAGCCGGCGGTGATCGAAACTTTCGGGATGGTCGAGCAGCGTGTCCTCGAACGCCTCGATCTGCGCCGCCTGATCGCGAGACCGCGCCGATATTCTCGACGATCGCCGATACGACCAGGTCGAGCGCCGTCGCCGGGCCCGGGACCGGTACGCCGTCCTGCTCGATATGGCTGCGCACGATGTCGGCCGAGCGCAGCGGATGGTGCCGCGCGGTGATCATCAGCCGCGGGCCGAGCGCCAGCCGCAGCACGCCGGTCCGTTCGGCGTCGAGCCGGTCGAAATCGCGCTCGACGTCGTGCAGCACGCAGCCGACATAACCGTCCTCGACCAGCGCGCGCTGGTGCCGCTCGGACGAGAGCAGCATCTCGCGCAGCGGCCGCGGCAACGCCTCCGACCCTTCGATCCAGCTCCGCGTCCACTGATCGGCGAGATTGAGATGGAGCCAGCGAAAATCGCACGCGCCCGGCGCGCAGGCGAGGTCCGCTTCGTCAGCGCAGGGCGCGCCCCGGCCGCCCTCGAAATCGAGCGCCCAGATGATCGACGGCCTGGTCAACATGCCCGCTTCTCCCGCAGGGACTCGGCGTGGCGGACAGCATAGCGGGTCCGCGAACGGAACTCACGCGGGGCGGTTAATCGGAGCGCTGCCGCGACGGATGGGCGGCACGCCAGTCGGCCGGATGCTGATGCGCGCCCCGCCAGACGCCGCGCCGGGCCCGCCGCGCCTCCGCCAGTTCCGCCTCGTGCTCCTCGAAGCGCGGGTCGCGGGCGCCGAGCGCGAAGCCGGCGCGGACCATCGCCGCGCCAAGGTCGCCGGCACCGGTGCGGCAGTCGGCGAGCTTGCGGCCGTAGCGGTCCGTCGCCCGCTCGACGCAGACCAGGCCGCCGGCGCTGATCAGGCGTTCGAGCTCCGCACGCGCGGCCTCGCCGCACGGCCAGACCTGCCGATCCGCATCGGTACAGGTCTGGCGATATTCCGGGGCGTCGATGCCGGCGATGCGGATCTCGTCCGCGCCGAGCCGGAGCGAATCGCCATCGATGACACGAACCTCGGCGCCATCCGCGGCGCGGATCGTGCGGCGTTCGGTGTCGCGGCGCTCGATCCACCACCAGGCGACGAGCGTCAGCAGAAGCAGCAGCAGATAGCCGATCCGGCGCGACATGGCGCCTCAGGGCTGGGGCGCGCCGCCGCGTCCGGCGAAGACCCGCTTCAGCAGGCGCCGGACGCGGATCAGCACGATGATCGACACCACGCCCAGCAACGCCGCGATGACCGCCGCCGTCGCCGGATTGGCAAGGACGAGCCAGAGCAGTCCGCCGGTGACGATGTCCTCGCCGGTCGACACGGCGACGTTGCTGAACGGCTCCGGGCTGGCGTTGACGACGGCGCGGGTGCCGGCCTTGGCGCCATGGCTGAGCAGGGCCGCGCCACCGCCGAGGAGAACGCTCGCGATCTGCCAGGCCGGGTCCTGCGCGTCGACGATCGCCATGGCGAGCAACGCGCCGCCGACCGGCCGGACCAGAGTATGGACCGCATCCCAGGCGGAATCGAGCCACGCGATCTTGTCCGCGAGGAACTCCGCGACGAGGCCGACGGCGGAGATGCCGATCACCCAGGGATTGGCGAGCGCGTCGAGCGCGGAGAGATGCTGCGGCAGATCGATCCAGCCGTAGCGCATCGCAAGCCCGGTGGCGAAGGTGCACAGATAGAGCCGCCAGCCCGACAACAGGCTGATGCTGGCCGCGAGACCGACAAGCTCGGCGATGCCCATGGGGCGATGCTGGCACGCCCGGCCCCGAAGCGCAATGAACGGCGCCACGGGCGGCGCGGGTGGATTTCCCCTACCTCGCGCAGCCGGCGCGCGGCATAGACGGCGCATCGATGCGAGGACATGGATGACCGCACCCGGCGCATTCGTCTGGCTGCCCGGGAAGGGCGAGGCTCCGGCGCGGGCGGTCCGCTTCGCCATCGGCGACCGGTCGCGCCGGCTGGTGTCGGGGGCGTGGACCGTCTTCGCCGACCGGCATGGCGTCTTCCGGATCGCAGGCACGGGCGGATTCGGCCTCACCACCCTCGCCATCCGCCGGCGCGGACTGGCGTTCAGCCATGCAAGTGACGGCGACATCCCCTTCGTCGGATGCGGTCTCATGCCCGACGGCCGTGCGGCGCGCTGGATTGCCGCCCCGGATGCGCCCTCCTGGCATGCCGCGTCCCTCGCCTTCCCCTGCGAGTTCCTGCGGCGGACACCGCGGCCGGCCGGCGATCCGGTACGACGCCCGATGATCCAGCTGCCCGAGCCCGAACGGGGACGGATGTACCGCATCGCGTTCCTCGTGACCGACAGCGTCTCCGGCCGCGTCGACTATGAGGACCGGTCCGATCTCTATCTCGGCCGCGTCACCGACGGGCGGCGGCGGAGCCTGCTGATCCTGGGGCGGGTCGTCGACAGCGACCTCGCCGCGCTCAGCCACACGCTGTCGCGGCTCTCGCCGGAAGCGCCGCTGCGCCTGCACAGCCATGTCCGGGCGCCACCCGCACAGGAACGGGGCCTGCTCCTCCTGACGCCCGGTACCGGCCATCTCGACATCGTCGAGCTGCACAATCTGCACCACCCGGCATCCGTTGCGACCGGACCGCGCGCCGCGCCCGCGCGCGCGGATCAGCTCCAGTTTCCCTTTGGCGGCACATGAACGCCACCCCTCGCTCCATGCCGTCCGCCCGTGTACAAGCCGCGGGAATTTCGGGAGACGGACCATGACCAGAGCCTGGTTCTCCATCGCGGCACTTCTCGCGATTGCCGGCTGCGACATACCCGAGCCCGACCGCGCCGAACGGGAAGCCTTCGAAGCCAACCAGGCCAATGCGGCAGCGACCACGCGCAACGACGTGGCGGCGAACGACATGACCGCCGCGGCGGAGGGCACCCTTTCCGCCTATGTCGGCCGGCATCCGGGCGAGGCGGTGAACGGCGTCACCTTCCGCGCCGATCCGGTGGTACGCCGGGCGGTCGAGGCGACGCTCGCCGATCCGGGCCTGCGCCGGTTCGTCCTCGACAGCCCCGCCACCGACGCGCCGATCGTTCGAAAGGACGGCCGCATCCTCGCCTGGGGCTGCGAGCCGCACAATTGCGGCTATCACAACTGGTCGATCTCGATCCTGCCGGACGCAAGCGCCGCAGACATCTGCCTCTATGACGATGACGACAGTGCCGACGGCCCGTCGCGCTGGCATCTTGCCGCCGGTGGAACCGAGGAGCGGCCGGGCAATTGTCCGTCCGAATGAGGGCGGACCGGCTCGTCGAGCCGCGCGTCCGTACTCGCCGCCCAGGGCACGGTCATAAACCATAGGCGGTCGGTTCTTGTTAATCGCTTGGGCCCTAGGCCCATGTCATGATCCGCCGTGTTCCCATCGGGCTGGTCGCCGCGTTCCTCGTCGGTTTCCTGCTGACCGGACTCCCGCAATGGTCGCTGCCCGGCAACGGCATCGGCCCGACCGATCCCGGTACGATGGCCGGCCTGGCCGGGCTCAGTGTGATCGCCATGATGCTGATCGTCGGCCAGATGGCGACGCCGCAGCGGAGCTGGCTCGTCATGGCCCTTTGCTATCCCGCCGCGGTCGCGGCGCAGGTCGTTGCCGCGGCGCCGGCCGCCACGGGCGCGCACGCGCTCTGGCTGCTCGACCTTGCCTTCGCTTTCGCCGCCGGTGCAGCCGCCGTCGCCCCCGGCATCCTTGCCGGTTGCTATGCCCATCGCCTGCAAAGCCAGGCGCGCGGCTAGACTGATCGCCTCCGAGGCGATGCGGAATGCAGCGGGTGCCGATCCTCGATGGCCATCAGCCGGCGGGCTGGAGCGCCGTCATCTTCCGGCGGTCGCGCAGGCGCCAGGCCTTCTCGTGAAAATAGAAGGCGACGGCGTTGAGGCACGGCTCGATCAGGGCGATTCCGCCCGCGATCGCGAACGAGCCGGTGAGGGCATAGGCCACCGAAAAGCCCACGATGAGATGGATGGCGAGATAGGAGATCGTCTTGGCGAGATCGCGGGACGGGGACAGGTCGTGGCCGTGCATGCGTCTCTAGTTAAGAATCGCTCGCAATAAATCCAATGGCTTTCTCCGGATTCTGTGATCGCCTGCGCCGATCACGCCGCCGCCGCGGGGAGCTGCCAGTCGATCGGGGCGAGACCGCAGCTCTCCAGGAAGGCATTGGCCCTGGAGAAATGGCGGCAGCCGAGGAAGCCGCTGTGCGCCGATAGCGGCGACGGGTGCGGCGCCTTCAGCACGAGATGGCGCCCGCCCTTGTCGACACTGTCGACCAGAGCCGCCTTCTTCTGCGCATAGCTGCCCCAGAGCAGGAAGACGACCGGATCGGATTGCCGGTTCACGGCGGCGATCGCGGCGTCGGTGAAGCGTTCCCAGCCGCGATCGCGATGCGAGGCCGCCTGGCCCATCTGGACGGTGAGCACGCTGTTGAGCAGGAGCACGCCCTGCTTCGCCCAATGTTCGAGAAAGCCGTGCCGCGCCGGCGGGATGCCGAGGTCGCCCTGCATCTCCTTGTAGATGTTGACCAGACTGGGCGGGATCCGCACCGCCGGCCGGACGCTGAAGCACAGGCCGTGCGCCTGATCCGGGCCATGATAGGGGTCCTGTCCGAGGATCACCACGCGGACCTGCCCCAGCGGGGTCAGGTCGAGCGCACGGAACCATTCGTTGCCCTTCGGGAAGATGCGCCGTCCGGCCGCCTTCTCGGCGACCAGGAAGGCCCGGAGCTGCGCCATATAGGGCTGGGCGAACTCGTCCCGGAGTGGCGCGAGCCAGCTGTCGTGAAGTTTGATCGCCTCGCTCATCCCCTGCCTTCCAGTATGTCCAGCGTCGCTGCGTCCCGGACGCCGCCGTAGAACGACAGGATCGCCTGGGCAAAGGGCGCGGGATCATCGGCGGCCGCCTCGAACAGCGTCATCGAGGACCGGAACTTCATGGCGTCCACCGGTCCGAAGATCGCCTCGGCCGTTCGATCGCTATGGGCCAGGACCGCGGCGATGCAGTCGGCAAGCCGCGCGCCCAGCACGGGATGGGCGAGCCAGGCGCGGGCCTCGTCGATCGACGCCAGCGCATAGACGCGCGCCATCGGGCTGTGCCCCAGTCCGGCGATCTGCGGGAAGACGAACCACATCCAGTGACTGGCCTTGCGCCCGTTCCTGAGTTCGGCCAGCGCATCCGCATAGCTGCCCCGCTGGGCGTCGACGAAACGGGACAGGTCCATGTCCGCGTCATATCGCGCCGCGACGGCACGAAAAAGGGGCGCCCGGACTGCGGACGCCCCGTCAGATGTCCTTCGCGGAAAGGTCCTACATCCCGTTCGTGTCGGCCGGGGGCATGGCATTTGCCTCGACCGCGTCGGCGCGGTTCTCGCCCGCGTCGCGGATCGCATCCGCCTGGTTTTCAAGCGAATCGGCAACCACCTCGTTCGACGTATTGCCCGCGACGTCCTCCAGATAGTCGGCCTGGTTTTCGGTCACTGCCTCGATATTCTCGGCCGCATTTTCCGCGGGCGTGCTCGCGCCGCCGCATGCGGTGAGCGCCAGCAGTCCCGCCGCGATCGCCCCCTGGGTCAGAATTCTCATTGAAACCCCTTTCCTACCGTCACAAAGCGGGGCGTCGGACCTCGCGGACCGGCGCCCCGGGAGGCCGCGTGACACCCAGCATCCCGCGGACACAAAGCATTGGCGCGGCTTAGGTTCCGCTTTTTCGGCCGGCGGCGATCCGGCACATCAGCGCGACCGGCGCTGCTCCGCATGCCAGGCGCGTACTGCGGCCAGCGTGCTGCTGACATGGTTGCGCCAGTCCATTTCGCTGTGCGCGTGGATCACGCGACCATCGGGCGCGATGACATAGGAGGTCCGGTTGGTCATGCTGGCGCCCTCGCGCAGCTGCACGTCATAGGCGCGGATCGTCTCGGGGCTCGCAGTCGCCACCGGGAACGCGTTGCGGCAGCCCTCGACCGAGAAACGGCGCAGCGTGTCATAATCGTCCGCCGACATGCCGATCACGCGGGCGCCGGCCGCGCGGAAGTCCGCGGCGGCCTCCGAGAAGGCATGTGCCTCGGCGGTACAGCCCGCCGTGAAGGCGCGCGGATAGAAATAGAGGACCACGGGCCCATGCCGCAGCTGCTCGGCGAGATGCAGCCGGAACGGGCGCCCGGCGAGCGCGCCGCTGGTGGTGAAATCGGGGGCACGGGCGCCCTGCGGCAGCGCCGGGACGGCAGCAGCGGGAACGAGCGCGAGCGCGGCGGCAACGACAGAGGCGAGGATGCGCATGGACGGGCGACTCCAGTGATGGGCCATTCCAGGATAGAGGCCAATTCCGCGGTCCGCCAGCCGTTCCCAGACGTCGAAGGGCATGGGCCGAACGCCTACCGGCCAGCCTCGACATGATCGTGGCCGGCGTGGTCGCCATGACCATGACCGGCATGGTCATGGCCGGCCCGATCGGACGGCGCGCCGCAATCGTCGCAATCGGCCCCCTCGCCGACCTCGATCTGGATGGTGACATGGCCGATGCCGAAACGGTCGTGCATGGCCCGCTGGACGTCCTTCAGGAAGCCGTTGCCGGGATAGCCGCCGGCGAGCACGAGATGCGCGGTCATCACCGTCTCGGTCGTTCCCGACGCCCAGATGTGAAGATCGTGCACCTTGGTGACGCCCGGCATCGCCGCCAGGGCGGCTTCGACCTCGTCGGTCTCGATCCCTTCGGGGACCGCGCCCATCGACAGATAGAGCGACTGTCTGAGCAGGCCCCAGGTGCTCCACAGGATGATCGCGGCGATGACCAGGCTGATCGCCGGATCGATCCACAGGGCGCCGGTCCACAGGATGGCGAGGCCGGCGACCACGACGCCTGCCGAAACGCCGGCGTCGGCGGCCATGTGAAGATAGGCGCCCTGGATGTTGATGTCGCTCTTGCGGCCGCGGACGAACAGCAGGGCCGTGCCGAAATTGATCACGACGCCCAGGGCGGCCACCAGGATCATCACGCCGCCCTGCACCGGCGGGGGATTGCCGAACCGCCCGATCGCCTCGGCCGTGATCGCGCCGACCGCGATCAGCAGCAGCACGCCATTGCTCAGGGATGCGAGGATCGAGGCGCCCCGATAGCCCCAGGTGAAGCGACGGGTCGGCGCCCGCCTGGACAGGCCCGCGCCGACCCAGGCCACCGCAAGCCCGACGACATCGGACAGGTTGTGGCCCGCATCGGCGAGCAGGGCCATCGAATCGAACATGATCCCGGCCGTCGCTTCGGCGGCGACGAACAGGCTGTTGAGCAGGATGCCGATCGCAAAGGCCCGGCCGAAATCGGGCGGGCCATGGCTGTGCCCGTTGTGATGGTGATGGTGTCCGCCCAAACCACGTCCTCCGCCCCGCGCGAGTCGGAGCCTGCCTAACCCACGATGCGCAGGTGATGCTAGGACATGGCGAAGCTCGGGCTCAGGCGCTTTCGAGCGCCTCGCTCAGGACCGCGGCGGAAAGGTAGAGCCGCTCGCGCACATCGGCGGGCAGCATATCGGCGAGGAGCCGGTCGAAGCCCGGGCGGTCCCGACGCCCTCCCGCACGGATCATCTCGAGCGCGAGCGCCTCGTCATGACTGAGTCGCGGACAACAGGGTGGCGCGGCGCAGAACGGGTCCGGCCAGGCCGCGCCGACTTCCTCCAGAAGAAGATGCAGGTGGGCGGCCGCGCGGGCGCAGCCGAGCCGCTCGGTCACCGCCCGGAGCGGACAATGGCCAAGCTTGCCCATCACGATCCAGAGCCGGAGCGCCATCACGGTCCGCGCCTCTGTGGCCGCCATGACGCGCAGATCGGGGGTTGCAGCGAGAGATTCAGCAAGCATCCTGGCCTCCTCTCCTCATTCTTATTGAGAACGCTTATCAATAGCAACACATGATGCGCGCCGTGGAGATGCTTGCGCGCCACGCGCCGCTGCCCCTAACGTGGCCGTCGAACCGGAGGGCCGATGCACAACCCCGAAATCTCCGCGATCGCCTCGCAGATCCAGCTGGCGGTCGCGCCGGTCTTCCTGCTGGCGGGCGTCGGCGCAATCCTCAACGTGCTCGCCAACCGCCTCGCCCGCGTCGTCGATCGTGCCCGCCGCGTTTCGACCGCCGCGGAATCGCTCGATCCGGTCGAGCGCGAACATGCCCTGATCGAGCTGCGCCTGCTCGCGCGCCGGATCAAGGCGGCGAACCTGGCGATCATCTGCTGCACCGCGAGCGCGCTGCTGGTCTGTGTGGTCGTCGCCATCCTGTTCATCGCCGAGCCGACCCAGATCGCCGCGGCGCGGGTGATCGCGACCCTGTTCATCCTCGCCATGGGCCTGCTGATCGCCGGCCTCGTCATCTTCCTGCAGGAGGTGCGCCTCGCCATGCTCAGCCTGCGCGCGCTCTCGAACTGGCGCCTCCACGGGCAAACCGGCGATCACCCGCCCGACATCAGCTGACCTCGCCTTTCGCTCAGACGTTGTTTTCCGCGCGCATCGGGTCCATTGGAACGCCATGCTTTCTCAACGGACGCGCTACACAATTCGCGCGCTTCTGCATCTCGCCGATCGCTACGGGGAAGGGCCGGTCCAGCTCGCGGAGATCGCCGAGGCGCAGAACCTGCCGCCCAAGTTCCTGACCGTCATCCTGTCGCAGATGCGCAGGGCCGGCCTGATCGAGACGATGCGCGGCCGCGAAGGCGGCTACTGGCTCGCGCGCCCGCCGGCCGAGATCACCTATGGCGAGATCGTGCGGTTGACGCGCGGCTCTCTTGGCCTCCTGCCCTGCGCCAGCCGCCTCGCCTACGAGAAGTGCAGGAATTGCATTACCGAGGAGAAGTGCCGCCTGCACCGTGCCATGCTGATGGTGCGTGACGAGACGGCCCGCATCCTCGACGGCCTCAGCCTTGCCGACCCGGTGCAGGGCGAGTTCCTGACCGAACGCGAGATCGCGTGACTTTCCCCCACGTCGCCGTGATCGGCGCCGGGGCCTCGGGGACGATCCAGGCGCTGCACCTCCTTCGCGAGGGCGCGAGCCGCGTCACCCTGATCGAACGCGCGCGGGTACCGGGGCGGGGCACGGCCTACGGGACGACACGGCCCGAGCATCTGCTCAATGTCACCGCCGCCCGGATGATCGTCTACCCGGACGATCCCGGGCATTTCGCGCGCTGGCTTGCCGAACGGACCGGCGGCGCGCCCGACGACTATGCGCCGCGGATGCTGTTCGGCGACTATCTGTGCGAGCTCAAGGACACGGCGGGCGACGCGATCGACATCGTCGCCGGTGAGGCGGTCGACGTCGTGCGGACCGGGGCGGGCGAGGAGATCCGCCTCGCCGACGGGCGCGGCATCCGCGCCGACGTCGCGATCCTCGCGCCCGGCAATCTGCGTCCGGCGACGCCCCCCCGGGTCGATCCGGAGCGCCTCGGCCCGGCCTATGTCGACGATCCCTGGTTCGGGGGATTTGCCGAAGTCCTCGATGACAGCGACACGATCCTGCTGCTGGGCACCGGGCTCACCGCGATCGATGCGGCGCTCACCCTCGATGCGACGGGGTTTGGCGGCCGGATTCTCGCCCTGTCCCGCCGCGGCCTGGCGCCGCGGTCGCATGTCCGGCATCGCGACGAGTCCAATGCCCGGCCCGATTATCCCGAAACCCTGAGCGGGCTCCTGCACGCCTTTCGCAAGCACAGCGCCAAGGTTGGCTGGCGCGCGGCCGTGCACGAGATGCGGCCGGTGACCCAGGCGCTGTGGACCGGCGCACCGCTGCCGACCAAGCTGCGCTTCCTGCGGCACCTGCGCCCGTGGTGGGACGTCCATCGCCACCGCATCGCTCCTGCGGTCGCAAGTCGGATCGCCGAGATGGAGGCCGAGGGCCGCCTGATCTTCGCTGCGGGCCGTGTCCGGTCAATCGCGCCGGACGATGGCGGCCTTGCGGTGACATGGCAGCCCCGTACAGGCCGGCATCATGAACAAGTGAAGGTCCGCTGCGCCGTCAACTGCACCGGCCCCGATCTCGGTCTCGCCAGCACCGGCGACCCTCTCCTCGCCACCCTGCGCGGCGCCGGGCGCATTCGCCCCGACCCGTGCCGGCTCGGCCTCAACGTCGACACCGAAAGCCGCGTCATCGACGCGTTCGGCCATGCGTCGCCGACGCTGTACGCTGTCGGCCCGATCACGCGCGGCCAGTTCTGGGAAAGCATCGCTGTCCCCGACATCGCCGTCCAGGCACGCGATGTCGCGGTGCGGATCGCCAGTTGAACCCGGCCGGCGCGAAATCGCGCTAGATCACGATCCGGAACAGCGCGCCGCCGTCGGCGCCGTCGAGCAGGCTGATCGACCCGCGATGGGCGAGGACGACCTGACGTGCCAGGCTGAGACCGACGCCGGTCCCCTTCTTCTTGGTGGTGAAGAAGGGCAGGAAGATATCCTGCCTCAGCCCTTCGGGCACGCCCGCGCCATTGTCCTCGACCTCGATCTGGGTGCGTCCGGAGCGGGTGCGCTGGAACGCGAGCGAGACGCGCGGCGCGCCGGCATGTTCGCGGGCGGCGTCGGCCGCGTTGCGCAGCAGGTTGATCAGCACCTGGCTCATCAGATCCGGATCAGCCTCGAGCGGCGGCAGCTCCTCCTCGACGCTGACGTCGAGCGCGATGCGTTCCGTCCCGTCTGCCGCGCGGAACAGGGCCGCAAGCTCCGCTGCCCAGGCGGCGACGTCGATCGGCCGCCGCCGGATTTCCGGCGCGCGGCTGATCTGGCGGTAGCTTTCGACGAAATTCATCACCCCGTCCGCGCGCCGGGCGAGCGTTTCCACGGCCTGGCGGGCATCCGAAATCCCGGCATTGCCGCCGGCGTCGACACTGCGCATCAGGTTGGCGGCACTGTGCGCAAGCGAGGTCACCGGCGTCATCGAATTCATGATCTCGTGGGTTAGCACGCGAATGAGATCGCTCTGTGCCGCGATCTCGATCGCATTCAGTTCGCCCTGGATCGGCTGCACCGCGACGACCCGGACGAGACCGCCGAGCCGGTGGACAACGGCCGCGCTCACCAGCATGGTCTGCGGCACGCCGTCGCTGAGCAACGGCACCAGCCGCGGCCGGTTCACCGCGCCGCCCTCAAGCGCATCCGCGAACGCGTCGCCATATTCGCGGAAGTCCTCGACCCTGACACCCTGGTGCCGGATCAGCAGCCGCCGCGCCGCCTTGTTGGCGAGCTCGACCTTGCCGTTGTCGACGGTGAGCAGGGCGGTCGGCGCGTCGTCGAGCACCGCCTCGTAGAAGCGATTGGCATCGATGAGCTTGTGCTTCTCGTCGCGCATCCGCTTCAGGGCGGAGTCGAGGACGCCGCCAAGCTCGGAAAAGCCGCTGCCGTCGGCACGATGGGAAAAGCTCTGGCTGAAGTCCCCGAAACGCACCGCGTCGATGAACCGTGCGAGCTCCATATTGGTGCGCTGGACATGCCGCCACAGCAGCGCCGCCGCGCCGGCGACCAGCAGGCCCGCGACGACGCGGGCGGCGCCGAGATCGGGCCGGCCCAAGGCCGCAACGAAGGCGAAGGCCAGGACCAGCAGCAGCGCCAGCCGCCAGGCAAGGCCGAACAGGAAGCGCGACCGGAAGGGCATGCTAAAGACCGTGCTTCTCCATCCGCCGGTAGAGCGAGGCGCGGGTCAGGCCCAGCTCGGCCGCGGCCAGCGAGATGTTGTAGCTGTGCTTCTTCAGCGCCTGCTCGACCATCTGCTTCTCGGCCCGCTCCAGGTTGAGATCGTCGCGCGCGGCCGCCGGCGCCAGCATGGCCGCGGACGGCGCCGGCGCGGTGGGCGCCGGCCGCGCCGCGCCGGCGCGCGACAGCGAGAAATCCTCGACCGTGAACGCGCCGGTATCAGCCAGGATCACCGCCCGTTCGGCGGCATGGCGGAGCGCCCGCACATTGCCCGGCCAGTCATAGTTCACCAGTGCATCGGCGACGCCCGGCGGGATCTCGCGCGCGTCCTTGCCGTACTTCTTCGCGTACATCGCGACGAAATGCTCGACGAGCAGCAGGATGTCCTCGCGCCGCTCGCGCAGCGGCGGCAGCTCGATCTCCACCGTGTTGAGGCGGAACAGGAGATCCTGGCGGAAGCGGCTTTCGTCGGCGAGCTGATCGACGCTGACATTGGTCGCGGCGATCACACGGATGTCGATCCCGACCGGCCGGTTGCCGCCGACCGGCACGATCTGCCGCTGCTCGAGCGCGGTCAGCAACTTGGGCTGGAGATGGAGCGGCAGGTTGCCGATCTCGTCGAGGAACAAGGTGCCGCCGTCCGCCGCCTGCATCCGCCCGATCCGGTCGCCCTTGGCGTCGGTGAAGGCCCCCTTCATGTGGCCGAACAGCTCGGATTCGAACAGGCTCTCGGCGACCGCGCCGAGATCGACGGAGACAAGGACGTTCTCCGCCCGGCGCGACCGGGCATGCAGCGCGCGCGCGACCAGTTCCTTGCCGGTGCCGTTCTCGCCCAGGATCAGGACGTTCGCTTCGGTCGGCGCGGCGCGCTCGATCAGCGAATAGACCCGCGCCATCGATGGCGACCTGCCGAGCAGCGGCGATTCGCCGCCCGCCACCGGTGCGGCGATCGCGACAGACCGCTTGCGCTCGGTGGTCGCCTCCTCGCGCGAATTGCGCAGCGCCGCCGCCGTCCTGACCGTCGCCAGCAGCCGCTCGTTCGACCAGGGCTTGGACACGAAATCCGTTGCGCCGCGCTTCATCGCGTCGACCGCGACCGAGACGCCGGCATGGGCGGTGATCATCACCACCACCGCCTCGGGATCGCGCTTCAGAATCTCGGCGAGCCAGTGGAAGCCCTCGGCGGCGTTGGTCGCGCCGCGCCCGAAATTGGCATCGAGCAGGATGACGTCGGGAAGCTCCTCGTCCATCGCCTGCATCGCCGATTCCGGCGCCTGGACGGTGATGACGTCGCGGAACATGTCGCGCAGCAGCAGCCGCGCGGACAGAAGAATGTCCGGATCGTCGTCGATGATGATGCAGCGTCCGAAACGCTTTGTCTGGCTCACTTCAGCCCTCCCGTGATGGCCCGATACCGGACAATCAACAACCGTGCCAAGCACTCGCTGCGGCCCCGCGTCCGCAGGCGAACAGGTCTGTCCGGAAGCGGACAGGGGCGGCGCCTCGATTCCGGGAGGCGAACGCATCGAAATCCCGGAAATCCGCCATTTCCTCGGCTTGGCACGCCTCCTGCTGATCTTTCGGCATGGGGGCAACCCGAACGAAGGAGCAAGAACGTGGAAAAGGTCGAGACATTCGCTTTCATGGTCGGCTTCGTGCTGACCGGCTTTCTCACGCTCGTGGCGCTGCCGCTGGCATGACGAAACTGCAGGGTGTGCGGCGGCGAACAGTGCCTGTCCGGAATCGGACAATCGCCGCCGCGGCCTGAGGAGGACAACAACGAATGAGCGTGGTGCGGATGACCAAGGGAGAGCATGGGCCCGAAAGCGGCGGCGCGATGGACCGCGTCGTCGAGACGAAGGGCCTTTCGAAGCAGATCAAGATCGGCCTGGCGGCGGCCGGCGTGGTCGTCATCGCCCTGCTCTTCTATTTCCTGGCGCCCACCGCCAACAGCCAGACGCTCGAAGCCGGACGTGTCACCATCTCGGAGGTGCAGCGCGGCCGGTTCGACGACTTCCTGCCGCTGCGCGCGCGGGTCGAGCCGTCGCTCACCGTCTTTCTCGACGCGGTCGAGGGCGGCCGGGTCGAACGCATCCTCGTCGAGGATGGCGCGATGGTCCAGGAAGGCCAGCCGCTTGCCACCCTCTCCAACTCCGATCTCCAGCTGAACGTGCTCGCCCGCCAGACCGAAGTCACCCAGCAGATCAATTCGATGCGCAGCCAGGAGCTCGCACTCAACCAGACCCGCCTCGCCAACGAACGCGCGCTGATCGAGGCCGATCTCGCCGCGCAGACTGCCGAGCGCCAGTTCCGGTTGCAGCAACCACTCGCCCAGCGCGGTTTCGTGCCGACCCGCACGTTCGAGGACAGCCGCGATTCCGCCCAGGCGATGCGGCGTCGCGCCGAGGTGCTGCGTCGCCAGCGCGGCGAGGACGAGCGGCTGCAATCGTCCCAGCTCGCCCAGCTACGCGCCTCCGCCAGCGCGCTGAACGACAGCCTCTCGATCGCCCGCGGCAGCCTTGAAGCGCTGAACCTGCGTGCCCCGGTGACCGGCCAGCTCACCGCCTTCTCGATCCAGATCGGTCAGTCGCTGCAGCGCGGCGAGCGGCTCGGCCAGATCGACAGCGCCGGGCGCAACAAGCTGCGCGCCCAGGTCGACGAATTCTATCTCGGCCGGGTCAGCCAGGGCCAGATCGCCACCGCCGACGCCGGCGGCCGCCAGGTGCGCCTGCGGGTCAGCAAGATCTACCCGCAGGTCCGCAACGGCACGTTCGAGATCGACCTGACCTTCCTCGGGGATGAGCCGCAGAACCTGCAGCGCGGCCAGACCATCCAGATCCGCCTGACGCTCGGCGATCCGACGCCGGCGGTGATGATCCCGAACGGCGCCTTCTACAACGAGACCGGCGGCAACTGGGTGTTCGTGGTCTCGCCGGACGGCGGCAGCGCGGTGAAGCGCCAGGTCCGCCTCGGCCGCCGCAATTCCGAATCGATCGAAGTGCTTGAGGGGCTCGAGCCCGGCGAGCGCGTCATCACCTCTCCGTATACGGGATTCGCCGATCGCGATCGGCTTTCCCTCAGTGGGCAATGAAGGGAGCCGATCTATGCTGAGCATGCGTAATCTCGCGCGGGTCTACCGCACCGACACCGTCGAGACGACGGCCCTGGACGGGATTTTCCTGGACGTCGCCGACGGCGAGTTCGTCGCGATTATGGGGCCGTCCGGCTGCGGCAAATCCACCTTGCTGAACGTGATCGGGATGCTCGACAGTCCGTCCAGCGGCTCCTACGTCTTCGACGGCACCGAAGTCGCGGGCCTGTCGGAATCGAAGCTCGCCGATTTCCGCAAGCGGAACATCGGCTTCATCTTCCAGTCGTTCAATCTCGTCGACGAACTCAGCGTCCGCGAGAATATCGAGCTTGCGCTGCTCTACCACAATGTCCCCGCGGGAGAGCGGCGCACCCGGGTCGACGAGGTGATGGATAAGGTGGGTATCGCCCACCGCGCCAGGCACCGGCCGTCCCAGCTGTCAGGCGGTCAGCAGCAGCGTGTCGCCGTCGCCCGGGCTCTTGTCGCAGCACCGAAGCTGATCCTCGCCGACGAACCGACCGGCAACCTCGACACCGCCCATGGCGAGGAGGTGATGAAGATGCTGCAGGCGCTGAACGCCGAAGGATCGACCATCTGCATGGTCACCCACTCGCCGGCCCATGCCGACTATGCCGGCCGGGTCGTCAACATGCTCGACGGCCGCATCCTCATCGAACACCGGCGGGCCGCCTGATGCGCCTGGTCTCTGGATTTCTTCTTCTGCCGCTTGCCGCCATTGCTGCGGCGGCAGGCGCGCAGACACGCACCGAGTCCAATGTCCTCATGTCCGAGGATCCACGCACCAGGAGCGCGCAGGAGGAATGGGGCTTTGCCGATGCGGTCATCGCCGGCGAGACCATTTACCTGTCGGGCATCGTGGTCGGCCAGCGCGAGGGCGAGACGCTCGAGGCGGCCTATGAGCGCAGCTATCGCCGGATCGGCGAGATCCTGCAGCGGGCGGGGGCGGGCTGGGACGATGTCGTCGACATCACCAGCTATCATACCGACATCACGGTCCAGATGCCGGCCATCGTCGCCGTGCAGCGGCGCTACATCCGCGCGCCCTTTCCGGCCTGGACGGCGATCGATGTCGACCGCCTGATCCCGGACCGGGGCATCACCGAAATCAAGATCATCGCGCGGCGTCCGGCTGCGGCGAGGGGAGAATGATCCGCATGCGCTATGTCCTGATCCCCGCCGCCCTGCTCCTCGCCTGCACCGCCCAGGCCGGAGAGCGGAGCCGCACGATCAACGCCGGCGGCGGCAGCGTCGAGGTCCGCCATCAGGGCGAAACCCCCGTGAACGGCTCGGGCCAGCGCATCCGGCAGGCCCGCGCGGCCGGCGATTTCAGCCGGGTGATCGTCGATGACGCCCTCGACGCCGAGATCGCGATCGGCCCACGCGCCGCGATCGAGATCGAAGGCGACGACAATCTGGTCGGCCGCATCCGCACCGATGCCGAGAGCGGCGTGCTCCATCTTCGCGTCGAGGGCAGCTATCGCGTGCGGCAGCCCATGGTCGCGCGGATCACGCTGCCACGGCTGGCCGGAGTCGACCTGCGCGCCAGCGGCGGCGCCCGGATTCGCGGCCTGACCGGCGGCACCCTCGCGCTGGTGACCAGCGGCTCGGGTGACTTCCACGCCGACGGAGAGGTGGACGACCTCTCGCTCGAGATACGGGGCTCGGGCACGGCCGAGCTGGACCGCCTGCGCGCCCGCGCCGCGCGGATCGTGATCAACGGGTCGGGCGACGTCCATGCGCATGTCACGGACGCACTCACCGCGACCGTCAACGGCAGCGGCAGCATCTTCTATGGCGGCCACCCCCGGCAGGTCAGCGACCAGGTCAACGGCAGCGGTCGCATCGCCCCGGCGGCACGCTAGGCAAACCGGCGGCACGCCAGGCAAAAGCGCGAAGGCACAGGAACGGAGACAACAGGATGTGGCGTAACTATCTCACCGTCGGAGTCCGGGCGTTGATGAAGAACCGGACCTACGCCTTCATCAACATCTTCGGCCTCGCCGTCGGCCTCGCCGCCTGCCTGATGCTGCTCCTCTACGTCCGCTACGAGACAAGCTACGATGCGTGGCTGCCGAACAGCGAAAATGTCTACCAGTTCCAGAGCCACTTCCGGAACCCGCAAACCGGCCAGGAGCTGAAACTCCAGCAGACCTCCTACATCGCCGGCCAGCGGGCGCGGACCGACTTCCCGCAGATCGAGCGGTCCGTCTACGCCTGGGGAAGCGGCCCGATCGCCCTGAGGAATGGCGAATCGCTCCAGGTCGAGGACGCGCTGCTCACGGACAGCCTGTTCTTCGACGTGCTGCGCTTTCCCCTCGTCAAGGGCGACCCGATGACGGCGCTCGCCCAGGTCAACACCATCGTGCTGACCGAAAGCGAGGCGCGGCGCATCTTCGGCGCCGAGGATCCGATGGGCAAGACAGTGACCCTGGTCCTGCGCGGCATCTCGACGGACTATCGGGTCACGGGAATCGCGCGCGATGTGCCGCGCAACTCGCACATCCGCTTCGACATGGTGGCCCGGATCGAGCCCGGTACCATCTACGCCGAAACGCCGCAGATGCTGACGAGCTGGGGCTGGCAGTCGGGCTGGTTCTATTTCACCGTGCGCCCCGGCACCGATGTCGATTCGATACGGGCGCAGCTGCCGGCCTGGGAGCGGCGCAACATCCCGGACGAAACGTTCGGCCAGACGACGACCAACCAGGGTGACGATCAGGACTGGAAGATCGCCAACCTGCGCGACATCCATCTTGGCGATACCAACCGCGGATCGATGACCCCGGGCAACGACCGCAGCACGATCGTCACCTTCACGGTCATCGCCTTCCTCATCCTCGGCATGGCCTGCGTCAACTTCACCAATCTCGCGACGGCCCGCGCCAGCCAGCGCGCCCGCGAGGTCGCGTTGCGCAAGGTGCTCGGGGCGAACCGCCAGCAGCTCATCACCCAGTTCCTCACCGAATCGGTGCTGATCGCGGCGATCGCGATGCTGGCCGCCCTGGCGCTGGTCGAACTGCTGCTCCCGGCCCTGTCCAGCTTCCTCGATGCCGACCTCAGCATGACCTATTTCGGCGCAGGAACCATGCTGCTGCCGATCCTGCTGCTCACCCTGCTGGTCGGCGCGGCAGGCGGCATTTATCCCGCATTCTACCTGTCGCGTTTCCAGCCGGCGCAGGTGCTGAAGGCGAACAAGTCATCCGCCGAAGCCGCTGGGTCGGGCCGGCTGCGCAACGCGCTGGTGATCGCCCAGTTCGCGGTCTCGATCGGCCTCATCATCTGCACCGCCATCGTCTATGCCCAGACCATCTACGCGCAGACGGCCGATCCCGGCTTCCGGCGTGAGGGCCTGATCCAGATCGAAGGCTTCGGCCGTCGTCAGCTGGCCGAGCGGGCGGAGACGATCGTCGAGGAGCTGAAGCGGGTGCCGGGCGTGGTCTCGATCGGACGGTCCAGCATCGGCATTTCGACGAACAGCAGCACCAACAATGGCGTGCAGGTGCCGGGGCAGGCGGAACCCGTCGTGATCGGCACCTACAATGTCGATCCGAATTTCTTCGAGACGATGGGGATCCGGCTGGTCGCCGGCCGGCTGTTTGACGAGAATCGCCCGGCCGACAACTTCAACCTGCCCGTCGTTCCCACGCCGGACTCGCAGCGAGCGCTGGTGGCGCGGGGCGTGAACGTGGTGATCAACGAACTCGCCGCCCGCCGCCTGGGCTTCCGCAGCCCGGCCGACGCGATCGGCAAGACGGTTCAGGCGGGCTTCGTCGACGACGAATATGGCGTGGCGACGGCCCGTATCATCGGCGTGGTCCAGGATTCGCGCTTCCGTTCGATCCGCCAGCCGCTGGATCCGATCATGTTCGGCTGGAACGCGACCGCCGCGGGCGTCCTGCTGGTCCGCTACGACACCAGTGATCCGCAGGGCGTACGCGACCGCATCGCCCAGACCTGGCGGCGGGTCGCTCCGGACGTGCCGTTCGACGGCGTGTTCAGCGAGGAGCGCGTCGCCGAGGTCTACGAGGCGGAAACGGCCCGCACCCAGGTCTTTGCCGGCTTCGCGGCGCTCGCCGTGATCATCGCCTGCCTCGGCCTGTTCGGCCTCGCCGCCTTCACTGCCGAGCGGCGCACCAAGGAGATCGGCATCCGCAAGGTGCTGGGCGCGCGCACCCGCGACATCGTCGGGCTGCTCGCCTGGCAATTCTCGAAGCCGGTCATCATCGCCAACCTGATCGCCTGGCCGGTCGCCTGGTGGGCAATGCGCGAATGGCTGAACACGTTCGACGCGCGCATCGACCTCGGCCCGACGCCGTTCGTGCTCGCCGGAGCGATCGCGCTGGCGATCGCGATCGGCACCATTTCCGGCCACGCCTTCAAGGTGGCACGGGCCAATCCGATACACGCGCTCCGATACGAATAGGAGGAGCGCGGCGCTTCAACTGACTACCGACGGGGAAGGGGATCATCATGTGGCGCAATTACGTGACCGTGGGCTTCCGCGCGTTGATGAAGAGCAGGACCTATGCCTTCATCAACATCTTCGGGCTGGCGATCGGCATGGCCGCCTGCCTGATGATCCTCCTCTACGTCCGCTATGAGTTCAGCTACGATCGCTGGATCCCCGAGGCGGACCGCGTCTACCAGATCCAGAGCTGGTACAAATCGAGCGAGACGGGCCAGGAGGCCCAACTCCAGATGACGCCCTATATCGCGGGCAAGTCGATCCGCGGCGATTTCCCGCAGATCGAGCAGGAAGTCTACGTCACCAACAACAATCCGGTCTTCTTCCGCCAGGGGCAGGCGACGTCGACCGAGGATTATCTGTGGGTCGACGGCAATTTCCTGGATGTGGTGCCGCTGCCGATGGTCCGCGGCGACGCCAACGCGCTCGACCAGGTCAATTCGGCCGTGATCACCCAGTCGGAGGCGCGCCGGCGCTTCGGCACGGACAATGTCGTCGGCCAGACGATGACGCTCATCACCCGCGGCGTCTCACGCGATTTCCGGATCACCGGTGTGCTGCGCGATCTGCCGCGCAACTCGCACTTCCGGATCAACAGCCTGATCCGGATCGATCTCGTCGCCTATTTTGCCGATACGCCGCAGGGGCTGGAATGCTGGGGCTGCCAGAACGGCTATGTCTATGTGAAACTGCGGCCCGGCGCCGATGCGCAGGAGATCCAGCGCGGCTTCCCGGCCTGGGAACGGCGGCGCATTCCCGACGAGAATGCCGGCGAGGCCCGCTTCAACGCCGGCGACGATCAGGACTGGCATATCGTCAACCTCGCGGACATCCATCTGGGCCGCGCCCAGGCGGGCGCCATGGCGCCCGGCAATGACCGGACGACAATCGTCACCTTCGCCATCGTCGCCTTGCTGATCCTCGGCATGGCGGTGGTCAATTTCACCAACCTTGCCACCGCCCGCGCCAGCCAGCGCGCCCGCGAGGTGGCCTTGCGCAAGGCGCTCGGCGCCACACGCGGCCAGCTGATTACCCAGTTCATCGGCGAATCGGTGATCGTCGCCGTGGTCGCGATGCTGATCGCGCTCGCGCTGGTCGAGCTGCTCATGCCGTCGCTCGCCGCCTTCCTCGAAGCCGACATGTCGGTCCGCTATTTCGGGCCGGACGGCGTGATCCTGCCGGTGCTGGCGCTCGTCGTCATCGTCGGAATCTTCGGCGGCCTCTACCCCGCCTTCTTCCTGTCACGGTTCGAGCCGGCGACGGTGCTCAAGGCCAACAAGTCCTCGTCGGAGACGCCCGGAACAGGTCGTATCCGCAACGTCCTGGTCGTCGCCCAGTTCGCGGTCTCCATCGCGCTCATCATCTGCACCGCGGTCATCTACGGTCAGACCGTCTATGCCCGCACCGTCAATCCGGGCTTCAACCGGAGCCACATCCTGCAGATCGACGGCCTGTCGCGCTACCAGCTGATCAACCAGGGCGAGATGATCGCAGAGCGGATGCGCCGGGTACCCGGCGTCGAATCGGTCGGACGCACCGATATCGGCGTCGCCACCCAGAACAACAACAATACCGGCGTGATGGTCCCCGGCAATCCCGAGCCGGTGACCATCGGCATCTACAGTGTCGACGAGGGCCTTCTGCCGGCGATGGGCATGCAGCTCGTCGCCGGGCGCTGGTTCGATCCGCAGCGACCGATGGACGACATGACCCTGCCCTATCCGCCCGATCCGGCGGCCGAGCGCGCCATGGCGGCGCGCGGCGCGAACGTCGTGATCAACGAGCTCGCCGCCCGTCGCCTCGGCTTCAACAATCCCCGCGACGTGGTCGGCCGCTCCTTCCGCGCGGCGCTGGTCGATTCGGAGATCGGCCTCGTGCCGATCACGGTGATCGGGGTCGTCCGCGATGCGCGCTTCCGCAACGTGCGCCTGCCGCTCGATCCGATCATTTTCCAGAACAGCAACAGCAACCACACCCATCTCATCATCCGGTTCAACGGCAATCCCGCCGACGTCCGCGCGCGGGTCGAGCAGGTGTGGAAGGGCATCACCACCGAGGTCCCGTTCGAGGCCGAGTTCAGCGACGACATCATGGCCGAGCTCTACCAGGCCGAGGATGCGCGGGCGAAGACCTTCGCCGGCTTCGCCATCCTGGCGATCATCGTCGCCTGCCTCGGCCTGTTCGGCCTCGCCGCTTTCACCGCCGAGCGCCGGACCAAGGAGATCGGCATCCGCAAGGTCCTGGGCGCCCGCACCCGCGACATCGTCCAGCTCCTCGCCTGGCAGTTCTCGAAGCCGATCATCATCGCCAACCTGATCGCCTGGCCGGCCGCCTGGTGGGTCATGCGCGACTGGCTCAACACGTTCGACGCCCGTGTTGACCTCGGCCCCGCGCCGTTCGTCCTGGCCGGCGTCGTTGCCCTGGTGATCGCGATCGGCACCATTGCCGGCCATGCGATCAAGGTCGCGCGCGCAAACCCGATCCATGCGCTCCGGTACGAGTGATGCCGCGCTGTGACGTTCGTCGAAGTGGCGCCGGCCTCCGCCGAATTTCCGGGGCCCGCAGGGCCCCGCCTTGCCAGACAGTCTGATTGAGATGGGATCCGAAATGACCACGCCCCTGATCCTCGCCGCCACCCTGCTCGGTATCACCGCGATGCTGACGCTCGCCGCCGCGCGCGCCTGGCGCGGCTGGCTCGAGCTGAAGCGCATCGAGCTCGCCTGTCGCACGACCCCCGCCGAGACGCAGGAGGGCGACGCCGGCCTGCGCATCGAGCTGGCCGCCGTGCGCGAGCGCCTGAAGAGGCTGGAAGCGATCGCGAGCGGCGTCGAGCTCTGACTTTCCGGATCGCCGCGCCCCCGCTATGGGGCGGCATGGCGAAGGGCGACAGCAACGGACCCGGACTGGCGGCGCGGCTGGCGATCGGCGGCGTCGCCGGCGTCGCCGCGACGCTCGCTCTGGCTTCGACCGTGCGTCGGCTGCAGGGCACCAGAACGGGCGGGCATGAAAGCCTCGTCGCGCAGATCCGTTTCAGCGATTTCGCCTGTGGCGCCGCGTTCGGCGCGCTGCTCGCCGCGGCCAGCCCGCGGCTGGGCCGCTTCACCGGGGCGCTCGCCGGCGGCGGGCTCTGGCTCGCGGGCGAGGCGGGGCTGCTTCCCGCGCTTTCGGTGCGCCCCGCCACGGGCCCACGCCCGAGCAGCGCGGTGCTGCTCGCAGGACACCTGGCCTGGGGCTGGTCGGCGGCGGAGGCGATCCAGCGCGCCGGCGAAGCACACGCGGCCGTGCGTTCGAGGCTGTCCGCCTAGAATTGCTTGACGCGGGCGATGTTGCGCTCGGCGCGGGCGAGGACATCCTCGACGCCGTCGCCGGGAAGGATCGCCGCCACGCCGACGGTCGCGCCCAGCGCCACCTGCCCGGCGCCGAGATCGAGCGGCTGGCCGGCGATGAACCGGGCGATCCGTTCGCCGGTGTCGATCGCGGAATCGGGATCGAGATGGTCGAGGATCAACGCGAACCCGCCACCGAGACGCGCGGCGACGTCGGTCGTGCGGATCAGCCCCCTGAGCAGACGCGCGACATGGGTCAGCGCGGCATCGCCGGCGATCCGCCCCCGCTGCTCGTTGAGGCGCCGCAGGCTCTTGAGATCGATCGAGAGCAGGGCCGCCGCCGTCCCGTGCCGGCGGACCTGCCCGACCACGCGGTCAAGCTCACGGCGGAAGGCACGTTCGTTGGCGAGACCGGTCAGCGGATCGCTGTCGACGGCATCCTCGAGATCGCCGATCCGGGCGCGCGTTTCGGCAAGTGCGGCGCGCAGCAGCGCATTCTCGTCGGCCAGCCGCGCCAGTTCCGCGCGCACGCCCGACGCGTCGTCATAGCTGCTGCCCATGCCGCCCGAATATTCTGCCCGCGCCGCCACTGCCTCGCCCTTGCCCGCCAGAGGTGCCCATTCTACGCCCGCACTGGTTAACAAGCCGCGAAGCGGCGATTGCCCAAGGGCCATGCGCTGGCTAAGGACAGCGCTTCGCCGTCCAGACAGGTTCAATACGACATGACCGCCGGAGCGCCTCTCATCGGGATCATCATGGGCAGCCGGTCCGACTGGGAGACGATGAAGGGCGCGGCCGATATGCTCGACGCCTTCGGCATCCCCTATGAGACGCGGGTGGTCTCCGCCCATCGCACGCCGGAGCGGCTCTACGATTATGCGCGCAGCGCCGTCGAGCGCGGCCTCAAGGCGATCATCGCCGGCGCCGGGGGCGCCGCCCATCTGCCCGGCATGGCGGCATCGATGACCCGGCTGCCGGTGCTTGGCGTCCCGGTGGAATCGAAGGCACTCAATGGCCTCGACAGCCTGCTCTCGATCGTCCAGATGCCCGCCGGCGTGCCGGTGGCGACGCTGGCGATCGGCAAGGCGGGTGCCGCCAATGCCGGCCTGCTTGCCGCGGCGATCCTCGCGACGTCGGATCCCGTGCTGGCGGCGCGGCTCGAAGCCTGGCGCGCGAGGCAGACCGACGGGGTCGCCGAAAGCCCCGAATGATCGTTCCGCCCGGCTCCATCATCGGCATCGTCGGCGGCGGCCAGCTCGGCCGCATGCTGAGCCTCGCCGCCGCCCAGCTCGGCTACACATGCCATATCTATGCGCCGGACGAGGCGCCGCCCGCCGCCGAGGTCGCGGCTCATTTCACCCGCGGCCGGTTCGATGACGAGGTAGCGCTCGGGCGCTTCGCGGACCAGGTCGACGTCGTCACCTACGAGTTCGAGAATATCGCCGCCGGTCCGCTGAGCGCGATCGCCAGCCGGGTCCCCCTCTTCCCGCCGCGCGAGTCCCTGGAGATCGCCCAGGACCGGCTCAGCGAGAAGAATTTCATCGTCCGCCTCGGCGGCCGCCCCGCCCCGTTCGCGCAGGTCGACGACCTGCCGGGACTGGACGCGGCGCTGGACGCTATCGGCGCGCCGGCCATCCTGAAGACCCGCCGGCTCGGCTATGACGGCAAGGGGCAGGTGCGGATCGGCGCACGGGCCGACGCCGCAGCCGCCTGGGAGGCCGTCGCGGGCGCGCCGTCGATCCTGGAGGGCTTCGTCGCCTTCGACGCTGAATTCTCGATCCTGCTCTGCCGCGGCGCCGACGGCGAGACCGTTTGCTGGGATGCGCCGCACAATATCCATGAGAGCGGCATCCTCGACCGGTCGATCGTGCCGGTCGATCGCGCCCTCTATCCCGCCGTCGTCAGCGCCGAAGCGCTGGCCCGGCGCGTCGCCGATGCGCTCGACCATGTCGGGGTGCTGGCGATGGAATTCTTCGCGGTGGGCGACGAGGCGGTGTTCAACGAGATGGCGCCGCGCGTCCACAACAGCGGCCACTGGACGATCGAGGGTGCGACCACGTCGCAGTTCGAGAATCACATCCGCGCGGTCTGCGGCCTGCCTCTGGGCGCGACCGACCGGACCGCACCGCGCGTCGAGATGACGAACCTGATCGGCAAGGATGTCGAGAGCTGGCGCGCGCTGCTCACCGAGCGCCACGCCCACCTCCACCTCTACGGCAAGACGGCGATCCGCCCCGGCCGCAAGATGGGCCACGTCACCCGGCTGGGCGGCCAGACCGGGGACTGACGCCGGGCGGAGAACCGCCCGGCGCCGCTTTTGTCCCTACTCCGCGCCCGGGACCGTCACGACCTCGATCGGCAGGCCGAGCTGCTCGAGCTGCGGCCGCACCCGGCTCGCCTCGCCGACCACCACCCAGACGAAATTGTCGCGGTTGAGGGTGCGCCGTGCCGTCGCGTCGAGCTCCTGCGCGGTCATCGCGCGATAGCGCGCCGCCACCGTCTCCCAGTAATTGTCGGGACGGCGGTAGAGCGCGTTCGAGCGCAGCGCGCCGAGCACCGCGGGCGAGGTCTCGAACTGCCCCGGCAACTGGCCGGTGCTGCCCGCGATCACCCGCGCCAGCTCGTTCGGCTGCACGCCTTCGGTCGTCAGGAAATTCCGCACCATTTCCTGTGCTGCGGTGATCGACGGACCGGTCTGGTCCGACTGGACCGGCGCCTGGATCACATAGGGCACCTGATGCTCCATGAGCGTCGGGCCGCCCCGCGCGCCGTAGGACCAGCCGCGGCGCTCGCGCAGCTCCATGTTGATGCGGGCGAGGAAATCGCCGCCCAGCACCTGATTGGCCGCGGTGAGGGTTAGCAGGTCCTGCGTGCCTTCGACGCCGAGGATCTGGCCTGCGACGATGATGCTCTGCGGCGATTGCGGACGATCGACCAGCACGATGCGCGCGCGGGTCGGCGGGATCGGCACGTTGAAGTTCTTCGTGCCGCGCGCCACCGAGGGCGCCCGCCAGTTGCCGAGCCGGCTTTCGAGCTGTGCGACGAGCTGGTTGAGCGGCATGTCGCCGACCGCGAAGATCGTCGCATTGTCGGGACGGATCCAAGTCTGGTGGAAACGGATCAGCTCGTCGCGGGTCAGCGCCCGGACCACCGCCGGATCGCCGGTGCCGGAGGCAGGCCGGCCATAGGGATGGCCGGTGCCGAACAGCACGCCCGGCAGCACCCGTCCCGCCATCGCGCCCGGACTGGTCAGCTCCTGGGCGATGCCGGCGAGCTGCTGCTGGCGCACCCGCTCCAGCTCCCGCGCATCGAAAGCGGGATTGCGGATGATGTCGGCGAGCAGATCGAGCGACGGCCCGATCGCCGGGGTCATCGCGGTCAGCGTGACCGCAGTGCGGTCCATGCTGGCGTTGGTCCCGACCGTCGCGCCGAGCCGCTCCTGCGCCTCGGCGAGCTGGGTCGAATTGAGGCTGGTCGTGCCCTCTTCGAGCATGTTCAGCATCAGCGACTGGGTGCCGAGCCGGTCGGCCGGGTCGGCGGCGACACCGGCATCGAACTCGACGGCGATACGCGTCACCGGAACGGCGTCGCGGCGCGCATAGACGACCTGGATGCCGTTCGACAGGCGCGCGCGCTCGACGGACGGGAAGTCGAGCACGGGGGCGGCGCCGATTTCCGGCGGCGTGCGCTGCTCATAAGGCAAGGGCGCGAGCGGCCGGTCGCCCGGCTGCGGCGGCGTGTAATAGCGCGGCCGCATGCTGGACGCGTTCGGCGCGCCGCCGCCGGCGCGGTTGCCGGTCACGCCCGGCGCCTCGTCATAGGCCTCCCGTTCGCCCGGGGCGACGGTCAACGCATAGACCGGACGGGTCAGCCAGCGCTGCATCGCGGCGCGGACCTGTTCGGGCGTTACCTGCGCCGCCTGTTCGAGCTGCGTACGGTAGAAATTGGCGTTGTCGGCGTAGAGCATGCCTTCGGCCAGGGCGACGGCCTTGCCGCCGAAGCCGCCCACCTGCTCCAGACCCTGGACACGGCCTGAGAGCGTGCGCATCACCGCGCGCCGCACCTCGTCCTCGGTCGGGCCGGTGCGAATATAGTCGCCGACGATCTCGTCCAGCCGGCGCGACACGGCCGCAGCGTCCTGGCCGGGCTTCACGTCCACCGTGATCTCGAAGATGCTGATGCGGTGGAAGGGCTGCACGCTCGCAGTCACCTGCACCGCACTCTGCTCGCCGCGCACCAGCTGGTTGTCGAGCCGCGAGCTGGCGAGGCCGCCAAGCACGCTGGCGGCGACGTCGAGCGGCACCTGGCTCTGATCGGCGAGACCCGGCACCACCCACCAGCGATAGAGCCGGGTCTGGGCAACGCGGTCATGCATCGTGCGGTCGACCCGCGCCGGCAGGGTCGGCACGGTGGCCTGCGCCGGCGTGTTGACCGGGCCGCGCGCGATGTCGCCGAAATAACGCTCGACCAGCGGCCGCGCCTCTGCGGCGTTGATGTCACCGGCGAGCACGAGCACCGCATTGTTGGGGCCGTACTTGCTGCGGAACCAGTCCCGCGCCGTATCGAGCGTCGCGGCCGACAGGTCCGCCATCGATCCGATCGTCGAGTGGCGATAGGGGTGCCCCTCGGGGAAGAGCCCCTCGAGCTGCGCATATTCGACCATGCCATAGGGCTGGTTGTCACCCTGGCGCTTCTCGTTCTGGACGACGCCGATCTGGTTGGTCAGATTCTCCTGCGTCAACGCGCCGAGCAGGTGGCCCATACGGTCGCTTTCGAGGAACAGCGCGCGCTCCAGCGCGGGCCGCGGCACCGTCTCGAAATAGTTGGTGCGATCGAACCAGGTGGTGCCGTTGAGATCGGTCGCCCCCATCTGGCGGGTATATTCGAAATACTCGCCGGGCGCGTTTTCGGAACCGTTGAACATGATGTGCTCGAACAGGTGCGCGAAGCCGGTACGGCCCGCCGGCTCATCCTTGGAGCCGACATTGTACCAGACGGAAACCGCGACGATCGGCGCCTTGCGGTCCTCATGCACGATGACGCGCAACCCGTTGGCAAGGGTGAACGTTTCGAACGGGATGTTCACCCGGTCGAGCAGCTGTTGCGGACTGGCGGCGGCCGGACCCGTCTGGGCAATGGCGGCCGGACCCGAAAGGGCGGACAGGCCGGCGAGCGAAATGCCGGCGGACACCGCCAGCATGGTCAGGATCTTGCGCATGGGAACTCCCAGAGGACAATGGCGGAACACTAGCGCGCTGTCCTGTCAGCGCAAGACAGTCTGATATGAAATTGCAGCACACTGACATGTAACCGCAGCACAGACGCCTTTTGCAGACCGGGCCTTGTGTTGCTCAATGGCAACACTAAGTATCGAGGGCATCGAAAAGGGGCGAAACGCACCATGAATCTCGAAAAGTTCACCGACCGCGCCCGCGGCTTCCTGCAATCGGCGCAGACCGTCGCCCTGCGGATGAATCACCAGCGCATCGCTCCCGTGCATGTGCTGAAGGCGTTGCTCGAGGACGAGCAGGGCATGGCCTCCGGCCTCATTGCCCGCGCCGGCGGCAGCGCCGAGACGGCGCGCCGCGAGGTCGACGAAGCGCTGGCCAAAATCCCCGCCGTTTCCGGCAGCGGCGCCACGGCGACGCCCGCACTCGACGGCGAAACGCTGCGGGTCCTCGATAGCGCCGAGCAGATCGCGCAGAAGGCCGGCGATTCCTATGTGACCGTCGAGCGGCTGCTGCTCGCCCTGGTGCTGGCGTCCAACACCGATGCGGGCAAGGCGCTGGCCGAGGCGGGGGTGAAGGCGGATGCGCTCAACACCGCGATCAACGACCTGCGCGGCGGCCGCACCGCCGACACCGCCGGTGCGGAGGATCGTTACGATGCGCTCAAGAAGTTCGCGCGCGACCTCACCCAGGCCGCGCGCGACGGCAAGCTCGACCCGGTCATCGGCCGCGACGAGGAGATCCGCCGCACTGTCCAGATCCTTGCGCGGCGCACCAAGAACAACCCGGTGCTGATCGGCGAGCCGGGCGTCGGCAAGACCGCGATCGCGGAAGGCCTCGCGCTCCGGATCGCCAATGGCGACGTGCCGGACAGCCTCAAGGACCGCCGCCTGATGGCGCTCGACATGGGCAGCCTGATCGCCGGCGCGAAGTATCGCGGCGAATTCGAGGAGCGCCTCAAGGGCGTGCTCGACGAAGTCCGCCAGGCCGAGGGCGAGGTCATCCTGTTCGTTGACGAGATGCACACATTGATCGGCGCCGGCGCGAGCGAGGGCGCGATGGACGCGTCCAATCTGCTGAAGCCCGCCCTCGCCCGCGGCGAACTGCACTGTATCGGCGCGACCACGCTCGATGAATATCGCAAGCACGTCGAGAAGGATCCGGCGCTGCAGCGGCGCTTCCAGCCGGTGTTCATCGGCGAGCCGACCGTCGAGGACACGATCTCGATCCTGCGCGGTCTCAAGGAAAAGTACGAGTTGCACCACGGCGTCCGGATCACCGATTCCGCCCTGGTCGCCGCCGCGACCTTGTCCCACCGCTACATCACCGACCGCTTCCTTCCGGACAAGGCGATCGACCTGATGGACGAAGCGGCGAGCCGCATCCGCATGGAGGTGGAATCGAAGCCGGAGGAGATCGAGACTCTCGACCGGCGGATCATCCAGCTCAAGATCGAGCGCGAGGCGCTGAAGAAGGAAAGCGACGCCGCCTCCAGGGACCGGCTGAAGACGCTGGAGGGCGAGCTCGTCGGGATCGAGGAGCAGTCGGCCGCGCTCACCACCCGCTGGCAGGCGGAGAAGGACAAGATCCACGCCGAGGCGAAGGTCAAGGAGCAGCTCGACGCCGCCCGGCTCGAACTCGATCAGGCGCAGCGCTCGGGCGACCTCGCCAAGGCAGGCGAGCTCCAATATGGCCGCATCCCTGCGCTGGAGAAGCAGCTCACCGAAGCCGCCGCCGCATCCGGCAGCGCGATGCTGCGCGAGGAGGTCCGCAGCGAGGATATCGCCTCGGTCGTCTCGCGCTGGACCGGCATCCCCGTCGACAAGATGCTGGAAGGCGAGCGCGAGAAGCTGCTCGCGATGGAGAACATCATCGGCAGGCGCGTCATCGGCCAGAAGGATGCGGTCCAGGCGGTAAGCCGCGCCATCCGCCGCGCCCGCGCCGGCCTGCAGGACCCGAACCGGCCGATGGGAAGCTTCCTGTTCCTCGGGCCGACCGGCGTCGGCAAGACCGAGCTCACCCGGGCGCTGGCCGGTTTCCTGTTCGACGACGACAACGCGATGGTCCGCATCGACATGTCGGAGTTCATGGAAAAGCACAGCGTCGCCCGGCTGGTCGGCGCGCCGCCGGGCTATGTCGGCTATGAAGAGGGCGGGACGCTGACCGAGGCGGTACGGCGGCGGCCCTATCAGGTCGTGCTCTTCGACGAGGTCGAGAAGGCCCATGCCGATGTCTTCAACATCCTGCTCCAGGTGCTCGATGACGGCCGGCTGACAGACGGCCAGGGCCGCACCGTCGACTTCACCAACACGATCATCATCCTGACCTCGAACCTCGGCAGCCAGTATCTCTCCGGCCTCGCCGACGACCAGACCGTCGAGAGCGTCGAACCGCAGGTGATGGAGATCGTGCGCGGCCATTTCCGCCCCGAATTCCTCAACCGGCTGGACGAGATCATCCTGTTCCACCGGCTGGCGCAGGACCATATGGGCCCGATCGTCGATATCCAGGTCGCACGTGTCCAGAAGCTCCTCAAGGACCGCAAGATCGTGCTCGATCTCACCGATGGCGCGCGCGCGTGGCTGGGCCGGGTCGGCTACGATCCCGTCTACGGCGCGCGGCCGCTGAAGCGTGCCGTCCAGAAGTACCTCCAGGACCCGCTCGCGGACGCGATCCTGAAAGGCGAGGTGAAGGACGGGGCGACGGTCCATGTCGAAGACGGCGACGGAGCGCTTCAGCTCAAGGTGTAGCGCAGGCAGCGCGCCGATTGTCGCCGGAATGCGCCCGCCATATGTTCGCGATCCAGCGTCAACGGGATCGGGGCGGGCCATGGCCGAGTCGGGGATCACGCGCCGCGGCTTCCTGGCGGCGACCGGAGCCGCGGCCCTGTCCGGCTGCGTGACCGCGTCCGCAGCATCGCGCCCGGTGCGCTATGTCGACAGCCTCTACACCCTGCCCGACGACCTGTCCGAACTGGCGGCCGCACAGCTTTCCGGCCTGATCTGCGACGTGTCCAATGGACAGGGGGTCTACAATGAAGACGGCACGCCCGACCTGTTCCGCACCTATGTCGTCAATGTCGACCGGACCGTCGCCCGGGTGTCAGGTCGCAGCGAGGCGTTCATCGCCTTGCGGGGCAGCGACATCGGCACGCAGCCGGGCTGCGCCATCTTCATGCAGATGCAGACCACCACGCCGATCGGCACCGATCTTTCGCGGATCGCCCATTTCCACGAAAAGGGCCTGCGCGTTCTGCAGTTCACGCACAATCGCAACGAGCCGTTCGCCGGCGGCGCGATCGAGCCGGTCCAGAGCGGGCTGACCCCGCTCGGCATCGAAGGGCTCGCCGAAATGAACCGGCTGCGCATGGTGCCCGATGTTTCGCACGGATCGGTGCCGACGATGCTGGGCGTGGCGAGACGCAGCACGACGCCGGTCATCATTTCTCATGGCGCGGCGCGGGCGATCGTCGACAGCCCCCGCTGCGCCCCCGACGAAGTGATCCGTGCGGTTGCCGACACCGGCGGGGTGATCGGCATCTTCATGCTGAGCTTCTGGCTGACACCCGATCCGGTACCGGCCCTGGCGCACCTGCTCGCGCAGTTTCGGCATGTCATCCGGGTCGGCGGGATCGACGCCGTCGGCATCGCCAACGATTTCTCGCTGGCAGGGGGCGGCAATCTCGACGAGATACTGGAGGGGTACCGGTCGTGGTGGCGGGCCATGCACAGGGCCGGCGTTCCCGGTTTCGATGGCCTGCCCCGGCATGTCGTCATCCCGGAGCTCAACCGGATCGATCGGATGGCGCGCATCCAGTCGGCGCTGGAGCAGGACGGGTTCCGGGCGCGGGAAATCGAAAAGATCATGGGCGGCAACTGGACACGCGTGTTGACGGACGTCCTGGGATAGGTTGCCGGGCACGCCAGGTCCGGGATCGGACCTATTCGAAAGTACTGGCGGCCGGCCCGAAGCCGCTGGCATCGGACGCCGCGAAGAAGGCGCGCAGCAGCGACTGCTCGACCTCCGTCAAATGCGGGTTCCAGGTGTCGAAGATCAGCACGGCCCGCAGCGCGTCGCTGTCATTCCAGGCCTCGTGCTCTATCGTGTCGTCGAAGGCCCAGGCCTCGCCCTCCCGCCATTCGCGCACCTCGCCGCCGACACGGAACCGGCAGCCGGGCGGGACGATCAGCGGCAGATGGACGATCGCGCGGGTGTTGCTGACGCCGCTGTGCGCAGGCAAGTGCGTGCGCGGCCGCAGCACCGAGAAGAAGGCGGTCGGCATCCGGCCCGGCACATGCGAACGCGGCACCGCCTCCAGCGCGGCCGCGGTTTCCGGACAGCGGCGGCAAGCCTCCCCGACGCGCTCACCGTGCCGCCACAGATGCAGCGCGCTCCAGTCGAGAGAGTGGTCGAGCGGGCTCCATTTGTTGGCAGGCGTGCCACGATCCATTTCCACATAGGGGGAGAAGCCGGACAGGCCGTCGCGCATCAGGGCTTCGAATTCCGCCCGGATCGCATCGGTCTTCGCCTCGATCTCCGCAAGCCACGGGAAGAGCGCGCGATCGAAGAACTCGTCGGCGGGAAGGAACGGGAAATGCAGCCCGGCGCAATCGTTGAGATGGATCCTGCGTCGTCCGAGCGCCGCGTCCACGCAGGCATCGAACCGCCGGCGGTCTCGCGAATCCAGCCCGGTACGCGCGCCCTCCAGGCCGCGATCGATCGCTCCGCCGAACCGCGCGCCGACATCTGCGACATAGGATCGGGCATGATCCAGCAGCGCGTCCAGAGCCCGGGGGCGCTCCGGCATCGCCTCGGCAATGGCGAGCACACCCCCCCAGCGCTGGGCGGCCTGCGGCTGCTCGCCGAGACGCTCATGCAGTTCCGCCAGCCGGATGTTCGCGGTGAGGTGCAACTGATCGATGTCGAGCACGCGCATCAGGCTCTGGCGTTCGCCATCCACGTCGCCCCGCTGCCGCCGGGCCGTCGCGAGATTGATCCACAGCGGCGGCGCGTCGGGATCGGCCGCGGCGGCACGGCTGAACAGGTCGTCGGCGCCTGCGAAATCGGATCGGCCAAGGGCGAGCATGCCGAGCGAGTTCAGCGCGGCGGCATGATCGGGCTGATGCGCCAGCACCTGTTCGAGGTGCCGTGCGGCCGTCGCAGCGTCCCCCCGACGCTGGGCGTCCTGGGCGTTCTGCAGGAGTTGCAGGATATGCGGATCGTCTAGGACGGTTTCGGACATGTCGGTCAATCTAGCTGAAGCGGTGCACGGAACGACGCGGCGGTTCCGATGGCTAGCAGATCGCCCGGCGTCGAAAAAGTGTCGCATTCGGACCCCCGGCCGTCTCGATCCCGGCGATTGATGATCGCGCGAAACCCCGGCAGAAGGCGGGGATGGCCACTGATCCCACCGTCGCTGCAATCGCCGGCGACCCGAACTGGCTCGCGCACCGTTACGATCCGATCGGCGATGCCGTTCACTTCATCGAGGTCTCGCGCGAGGGGCATCGGGCAGCCACATTCCTCACCGACGAATATCTGCCTGCGGCGAAAAGCCCGAGGTCGATCCGGCGCGGCGCGGCGATCGGTGCGGCGCGATCACCGGCGCCGGTCCACTTCATCTTCCATTCCGCCTATTGCTGCTCGACGCTGCTCGCCCGCGCCTTCGACGTGGACGGGATCGCGATGGGGCTCAAGGAGCCGGTGATCCTCAACGACATCAGCGGCTGGAAGCATCGGGGAGGCGAGCCCGCGAAGATCGCCGAGGTCCTGGACGGGGCGCTGCACCTGCTCGCACGGCCTTTCTCGCCGGGCGAGGCGACCATCGTCAAACCCTCCAATCTGATCAACAGCTTCGCGGCTGCGATGCTGGCGATGCGCCCCACCGCGCGCGCGTTGCTGCTCCATGCGCCGCTCCGGGTCTATCTTGGCTCGATCGCGAAGAAGGGGATGTGGGGGCGCCTCTGGGTGCGCGAGCTGTTCGTCAAGATCGCCCGCGACGGACTGGTCGATTACGGCTTTTCCGGCGAAGAGGTGATGCGGCAGACGGATCTGCAGATCGCTGCGATCGGCTGGCTGGCCCAGCACAGATTGTTCCAGGCGCTCGTCGATCGCTATGGCGCGGAGCGGGTGCGCACCCTCGACAGCGAGACACTCACCGCCCGGCCGGCCGATACGATCACGGCCCTCGCCCGTCTCTACGAGCTGCCGCTCAGCGCCGGAGATGTCGGCCGGATCGTCTCGGGTGACGCCTTCACCACCCATTCGAAGGGCACAGGCGCGTTCGACCGCGAGGCGAGGGCCGCCGAACAGCGCGATGCGGCGGCCGTTCACGCCGAGGAGGTCGACAAGGTCGCGATCTGGGCCGAGGCTGTCGCCGCGAATGCCGGCCAATCGCTTGAGCTCGGCGCGCCGCTCCTGCGCTGACGGCCGCAACGCCTGTCGGCTTGCTCCTGTCGCCCCGCCACAGACAAGAAAAAGGGCGGGTCCGAAGGACCCGCCCTTAAAAGTCTGAACGTCTGTTCCGCCTAGAAGCGGATGCGGGCGCTCGCCACGAACCGGCGACCCAGCGAGTCGTAGGTCGACGGGAACGTACCGCCGCTGTTGAAGGTCGTGGAACCCGCCTCGCCACCAACAATCGGCGGCTCCTTGTCGAACAGGTTCTGGACCGACAGCGTGACCGTCAGGTTGTCGTTGACCGCGAAACGCGTCGTCAGGTCGAAATAATCGTAAGCCTTGATACGATTGAAATCGACTTCGCGACCCGCAAGACCCGGCGCCAGCGTGTTCGGGAGCGTACCGGCGAACAGGTCGCCGAGACCCTCCTCGTAGCGCGTGCCCGAGATGTGACGCCACAGCAGCGACACGTCGATATCGCCGAACGTCAGCGTCGTGCGCTGCGACCACTGCCATTCCGGAATCGGCTGGAGGCAGTTGGCGCTGTAGAAGCCGACGCAGTCGCGGTTCACGCCCACGCCGTCGACCGCCTGGAACTTGGACTGTTCCGTCCAGTTCAGCACGAAGTTGAGGTTGAGGCCGGCGAAACCAAGGTCCCGCTGGTAGTTGGCGGTGAAGTCGATACCGCTGGTCTCCAGACGGCCCAGGTTCGAGGTCGTCAGGAACAGGCCCGGCGTATCGGCAGGGTCACCGCTCAGCTGACCGGTTGCCCCGTTACGCCGGATCTGGGTGCAGGCCTGGGTCGCGGCTGCACCAGCGGCCGGGGTGTAATTGCCCTGGGCGTTGGCCGGGCCGAAGCAGGCCTCGATCGCATCGCCCGGGGTCGGCGCGGTGATCGCGTCCCGGATCTTGATGCTGTAATAGTCGACCGAGAGCGACAGGCCGGGGATGAAGTTCGGCTGGAACACCGCACCAACCGTCCAGCTGCTTGCCTTCTCCGGGTTGAGGTTGAGGTTGCCGCCGCCGGTGCTGTTGGCCTGGCCCGAGGTCGGCTGCTGGATCGCGCCGATCTGACCGGCCGGTGCACCCTGAGCAATACAGATGGCCCGCAGTTCGCCGGACGGAATCGGGCGACCGGGGATCGGCGCCTGATTGTCGTCGAGGCTGGCGCAGGGATCGTTGCTGAGGTTGGTCAGCGTCGTGGTCACCGGTGCGAACAGCTCGTTGATGTTCGGTGCGCGAACCGCCCGGGCATAGTTGCCGCGGAAGCGGAGGCCGTCGAACGGGGCCCAGCTGCCGCCCACCTTCCAGGTGGTGGTGTTGAAGCTCGGGTTGTTCGGCGCGTCGACGCTGTAGCTGGAGTAGCGGATACCGCCCTCGAGCAGCAGTTCGTCGAAGAACGGACGATCCTGGACCAGCGGAATGATCAACTCGCCGAACGCTTCGTAGACGTTGAAGCCGCCGTCGATGTTCTGCGGCGCGCCGCCGAAGCCACCGAGATCGCCGCTCTGCGCGAGCGAATCCGAGACCTGCGAAGCGCGATACTGACGGAACTCGCCGCCGATCGCGAAGCTGACAGCGTCGCTCGCCCACGGGATCGTCCAGCCGAAGTCGCCGTTGATGGTGGCGCGGGCCTGGGCCAGCGAGCTGACGGTGCGGATGGTGCTCGATTCGCTGAGGAAGTCGGCGCCCTCAGGCGTGATCGAACCCGCCGGGCCGAAGAAGTTGATCGGCACGCAGCCGTTCGACGTGTCGCGGCAGGCCGTGCCGCCCGGGCCGGTCAGCAGCGACTGGCGGATGCGGCTGTTGAGCGTGTAGCCCTGCGTCGCCTGGACGTTCTCGGACTCGCCGTAGCTGCCCCAGAGATCCCAGTTGATCGTGTCGGTGATGCCGCCACGGGCGCCGGCGCGATAGTCGAAGAAGGTGGTGGTGAATTCGCTGACGCGCGGACCGACTTCAAGCGCACGGCGGCTGAGGTTGACCGTCACCTGACGATAGGCGGCGTCGCCCGGCTGCAGGTTCGGGTTGGCCGCGGCGGCGCATTCGGCGGCGGTGAACGTCGGCGTGAAGCCCGGGCCGCTGTTGGTGTCGAAGTTACAGAACGCATTGCGCTGCGCCGTCGACAGGAACGGGTTGTTCAGCGGCAGAACCACCGAAATGCCGAACGAACCCGACGGTGCGACGATCGTGTTGACCGTGTTCTTCGAGAAGATGCCGCGGGTGTAGACTTCGATCGCGTCCGAGATCTCGTAGCGCGCCGCGCCGTAGATGTTGAAGCGCTGGAACGGCGTCTGGTAGATGTTGTACGGGTTGAAGTTGAACGGAACCACGCTCGGGTTGAACCCGCCCGCGCCGTTCGACTGACGGGTGCCCTGTGCGTTGGTCACGCAGGCCGGCAGACCTGCCGTGCCGCAGCCGGACGTGATCTGGTCCGCGCCGGTCGGGTTCACGCCGGTGAAGCTGGTCGGCACGGAGGTGCCGGAGCCGCCGCGCGCGCCGGTCGCCGACGAGATGGCGAACAGCGAGAAATAGCGTGCGCCCTGATAGACGGCGTCCGCTTCCTGGTAGCCGACGCTGAGCACGGCGTTGCCGCGGCCGTCGTCGAAGTTCGCACCGATCGTCACGTCGGCACGGAAGACGTTGCCGTCGCCCTGCTCGGTGATCTGCTCGGACAGATTGATGTCGATGCCCGCGAAATCCTGGCGGGTGATGAAGTTGACCACGCCCGACACGGCGTCGGCGCCGTAGGTGGTGGAGGCGCCGCCGGTCAGCACGTCGACGCGCTGGATCAGCGCGAGCGGCACGTTGTTGAGGTCGAAGCGGCCGAGAAGGTCGACCGGCGACAGACGCACGCCGTCAAGCAGGACGACGTTGCGGTTCGAGCCGAGGTTGCGGAGGTTGACGAAGGACGAACCGCCGTTGCCGTTGTTGACCGCGGAGCCGATCGACGGGACCGCGCCCGGCAGCTCACGCAGCAGTTCTTCGGCGACGTTCGCCTGCTGAAGTTCGATCTCTTCTTCGCCGACCACGTTGACCGGGCTGGACGAGACCAGGTTCGGGTTCGTGATCAGCGTGCCGGTAATGACAATCGCTTCCTGATCGCCGGTTTCCTCGGCGGTCGTGGTCGCCTGACCGTCCTGCGCGTAAGCGGGCGTTGCGACGCTGGCCACGCCGATCAGCAGCGTCGACGTGAGCAGACGCTGACGAAGAGTCGTCTTCATAATGATTAGTCCCCTAGCAATGACGGCGAACCGTCTTTGAAGTGCCTCAATCCGGCCGCCGCCCGCTTTTCGGGTCATTCGTCCGGCTGAAAACAGCCAAAAAACGGCCGAGACCGCTTTTCGACGTTGCGTGTAGGACAGCAGCGAAGAGCAAGGCAATTGCACATCGCTGTGCAAGAACAAGTTGTGGAGGGGGTGTAGCAAAAAGGTCACATTGGTTCGCCAGTGGCGCGATTCCGCGGAACGCCGGGGACCTGCGGCGATTGTGGAACGATCGCCGCGACCGCTCTTGCCACCACAGCGCAGCCCGCTAGTTTCCCTGTTTCGCTGCAGCCGACCGGAGTGACCATGCGCTTCCTGATTCTCATCGCCGCCCTGGCCACGGTCCCTGTTTCCGCCTCCGCGCAGAATTCCGGGCCGCAGTCCCGCCCCGAGACGCTGACCCGCGTGCTGGGTTGCCGGGCGATCGAGGCCGCGGAGGCCCGGCTCGCCTGCTACGACCGGGAGGTGGCCGCGTTCGAGACCGCCGAATCCTCACGCCAGATCGTCGTGATGGACCGGCAGGAGGTCCGGCGAACCCGGCGGACGCTGTTCGGTCTGCCGCTTCCCGATCTCGGGATCTTCGGCGACGCCACGCCGGACGAAGAGGAAGGTGTCTCGGAGATTACGTCGACCGTCCGCAGCGCCACCCGCAATCAGAACGGCCAGTGGGTTATCGTGCTCGAGGACGGCGCCCGCTGGATTCAGACCGATACGCGCGGCCCGCGGCGCACCGTCAATGCCGGCATGCCGATCCGCATCCGGCGCGCGACGATGGGCTCCTACATGGCCAATGTCGGCGAGCAATCGGGGATACGGGTCCGCCGCGAGCGCTAGTTCATCGCCCCGGCGGCGGCCTGCGGATCAAGCCGCGCGCCGTTCCACACCAGGCTCCAGTGGAGGTGCGGGCCGGTCGCCCGTCCCGTGGCTCCCACCGTGCCCACCGGCTGACCCTGGCGCACGACATCGCCGGCGCGCACGCGGGCGTTGGCGAGGTGCAGGAAGGCGCTGGTGAGGCCCATGCCGTGATCGATGATGACGAGATTGCCTTCGAGGCTGAACATCGGCGGCGGCGCCAGCGTCACGACCCCGTCCGCCGGCGCGACGACGACCGCCCCGGCGCCGGCCGCGATGTCGGTGCCGCTGTGGTAGGCGGCCGGCACGCCGCGATAGACGCGCTGCGATCCGAACCGCCCGCTGATCCGCCCGCGCGCCGGCCAGATCAGCGGCTGTGCCCAGCCACCGGTTTCCGATCGCTGCGCCCGTGCCGCACCGATCCGGGCCAGCTCCGTCGCACGCAGCCGCTGGAACTCGGGGGTCGGGCCGCCGGAGGGGCGCGCCATGTTGACGTTCTGAACCGGCCAGTCGCGCGGCGCGACCGACAGCGTCTCGGCAATCTCCCGCCCGTCGCCGAACCGGGCGACCAGCCGCGCGGACGGGCCGGCATCGCGATCGAAGCCGACGAGGAAACGGCCGTCGGGTGCCAGTGGTACGGGGCGCCCATCCAGGGCGAGGGCCACGGTCCCGGCCGGGGCGCGGGCGCGGACCAGTGCTCCCTGCCGCGGCGCGCCGAGGAGCCGGAAAACGCCGGCCGGCACGGTCTGCGCGGTCGAAGCCGGCAGCGGGAGCATCAGAAACAGAAAGGCGAGCGCCGCGATGGCGACTCGCCTCATTCCCGCCCTTCCGCCTTCAACGAGGCTTCGGGCGAGGCATAGGCCTCCTGCCGCTCGGCGCTCCAGTAGCGCAGGTCGGCCAGGGGGATCGGCTGGTGCGTCACCGCGCAGACGACATGGTCGCCGGGCGTGAGCACGCGATAGGTGCCGGGAAGATAGTGGATCCGGGCGAGCCGGTTCTTGTTGGACATCAGCATGACGCCCTCCCGTCAATCACAAGAGCTTCGGCTGATCAAGCTTCGGCGGCGGCGAACCGCCCCGGCGGGGCGGCGGCGGACTGCCCTCGCCGACCGTCGCGTCGACCGCGCCGTCGTGGAAGACGAGGCCGAGCAGCCGCGCCGCGCGCGCCGCCGCCGCCGAGGTGACGACATGGCCGGCGCGGTCCTTCACCAGCGCATAGCCGCGCTTCAGCGGCCGCTCCGGATGCGCCGCCTCGGCAGTCCGCCACAGCGCGGCAAGCCGTTCACGGGCCCGCTCGTGTGCCGAGCGCAGCAGCACCGGACGCAAGGCCCCGGCGGCGTGACCGAGTTCGCCCCGCGCGCGATCGAGTCGTCCGCGCAACGCACGCGGCAGGCGCTCGCCGAGATCGTCGAGCCGCTGGCGCTGCGGCGCGAGCAGATCCTCCCTGGCCGGCCAATGGCGCAGCAGGGCCAGAAGCTGCTCACCCGCCCGCTCGTGCGTCCGTCGCGCGCAGCGCTCGGCCCGCGCGCCGAGCTCGCGCACCTGCGCCATCAGCTCGGCGCGGACCGGCACGGCGAGCTCGGCCGCCGCGGTCGGCGTCGGCGCCCGCCGGTCCGCGGCGAAATCGCAGAGCGTCGTATCGGTCTCATGACCGACGGCGGAGATGGTCGGAATGCCCGAGGCCGCGACGGCGCGGACGACCACCTCCTCATTGAACGCCCACAGATCCTCGATCGAACCGCCGCCGCGCGCGACGATCAGCAGATCGGGCGGCGCCGGCAGCGCATTGAAGCCGTGCACCGCCGCCGCGATCTTTTCCGCGGCCCCCTCGCCCTGGACCGGCACCGGCCACAGGATCACCCGCACCGGGAAACGGTCTTCCAGCCGGTGGAGGATGTCGCGGATCACCGCACCGGTGGGCGAGGTGACGACGCCGATCGTGCGCGGCGCGAAGGGCAGCCGCCGCTTGCGCGCCTCGTCGAACAGGCCCTCGGCCGCCAGCGCCTGCCGGCGCCTGTCGAGCAGCGCCATCAGAGCGCCCTGCCCGGCGAGCTCGAGCCGGTCGACGACGATCTGGTAGCGCGAGCGCGCCGGATAGGTGGTGAGCTTCCCCGTCGCGATCACCTCGATCCCGTCCTCGGGCCGGAAGCGCAGGTTTCCCGCCTGTCCGCGCCAGATCACCGCATCGATATTGGCCGCCTCGTCCTTCAGGGTGAAATAGCAATGGCCCGAGGCGACCCGCTTGAAGCCGGAAATCTCGCCGCGCACCCGGACATGATCGAACGCGCCCTCGACGGTGCGCTTGAGGGCGAAGGACAGTTCCGAGACCGACAAAGCCGGCGCGTTGTCGCCCGGCGCCTCGCTTGCTAGGAGCCCGCCATCGGGAAGGAAATCGTCGCTCATGCCAACGTGTCGCTCATGAATCTCTTGCTCATCGGTTCGGGTGGGCGCGAGCATGCGCTCGCCTGGAAGCTGGCGCAATCGCCGCTGCTGGACAAGCTCTACGCCGCCCCCGGCAATCCGGGGATCGCCGGGGCGGCGGAGCTGGTCGCGCTCGATCCGGCCGACCATCGCGCCATCATCGATTTCTGCCGCCGCCATTCGATCGGGCTGGTGGTGATCGGCCCCGAGGCACCGCTCGTCGACGGCCTCGCCGACAATCTGCGCACCACCGGCATCCCGGTCTTCGGCCCGAACCGGATTCCCGCCCAACTCGAAGGCTCCAAGGGCTTCACCAAGGATCTGTGCGCGCGCGCCTGCATCCCGACCGCCGGCTATGCCCGGGTCAGCGACCGGCTGGCCGCCGAGGCGGCGCTGCCCGATTTCGGCCTGCCCGTCGTCATCAAGGCGGACGGGCTCGCCGCCGGCAAGGGCGTGATCATCGCGGAGACCGGGGCGGAGGCCGCTGCCGCGCTCGACACGATGTTCGACGGCGGCTTCGGCGCGGCCGGCGCCGAGCTGGTGATCGAGGAATTCATGACCGGCGAGGAGGTGAGCTTCTTCGCGCTGGTCGACGGCGAGACGGTGCTGCCCTTCGGATCGGCGCAGGACCACAAGCGCGTCGGCGACGGCGACACCGGGCCGAACACTGGCGGCATGGGCGCCTACAGCCCCGCCTCGATCTTCACCCCCGAACTGGAGGCGCGCGCGCTCGACGAGATCGTCCGCCCGACCGCCCGCGCGCTGGCCGAGGCCGGCACGCCCTATTCCGGCATCCTCTATGCCGGCCTGATGCTGACTCCGGACGGGCCGAAGCTGGTCGAATACAATGCCCGCTTCGGCGATCCCGAATGCCAGGTGCTGATGATGCGGCTGGAAAGCGATCTGCTTGCGCTGATGCTGGCGACCGCGAAGGGCGAGCTGGCGGAGGCCGGGCCGCCGAGGTTCACGGACAATGCGGCACTGACCGTCGTGATGGCGGCCAGGGGCTATCCCGGCACACCCGAAAAGGGCGGCGCGATCGGCGGCCTCGACACAGCCGGGGCAGCCGGCGCCAGAGTCTTCCACGCCGGCACCGCGCTGGACGGCGGCAGGCTCGTCGCCAATGGCGGGCGCGTCCTCAACGTGACCGCGACGGGGAAGACCGTGCGGGAGGCGCAGGCGATGGCCTATGCGGCCGTCGACGCCCTCGATTTCCCGACCGGCTTCTGCCGGCGCGACATCGGCTGGCGCGAGGTCGCGCGCCGGAAGGGATCGTAACCCCGGGGCTGACGCGGGCGCGTTCGAGGGATATTGTGACGGCTACGAACGTTGGGGAGGCGGAATGCCGGCTTGGGGCAAATTGCTGATCGGGCTCGTCGCGGCGCTGGCCGCCGGCTGGATCAGCCATGGCCCGCTCGGGCGCGGCGAGGCGTTCGTCGGCCGGCTCCAGGCCCAGGCCGACGCGGTGCTCGCCAGGACCGAGGTGCCGGGCGTCCATGTCCGCTTCAGCCGCGATCCGCTGAGCCGCGAGGCGATCCTCTCCGGCCCCGCCGACGAATTCCAGCGCGAGGGCCAGGGCGAGTTCCCCGGCATCAACGACCGGATTGCCGCCATTGCCGGCGTGTCGGGCATCCGGTGGGAGAACTGACCATGCCCCTGCTCGCGGAAACCGAAATTCTCGTCGTCGTCGCCTGGCTGATCGGCTTCGGCCTCGGCTGGCTGCTGTTCCGGCCGAAGCGGGAGACCTTCCTGTGAGTCGCATACGATGCTGACGCTTGCCCAGTTCAACCTGCCGGTCCTCGCCGCCGCGCTTGCGATCGGCCTCGTCACCGGCTGGTGGATCGTCCGCCGCCCCAAACGGAAATGACCGCGTAAGGAAGATCATGACCTTCGACACCACGACCATCGGCATCATCGTCGCCGTTCTCGCCGTCCTCATCCTCGGCTTCCTGATCATGCGCCCGAAAAAGGCGCCGCCGCGGGTCGAGCGGCGCGAGGCCGAGCCCTATGTCGCAAGCACCGAGCGGCCCTATGTGAAGGCGGCGAAGGACGGCCCGGAGGGCAATGGCGTCGCCGACGAGGTCGCCGCGGCGACCACCGACGTCGCCGGCGAAGTGCTCGGCGTGGAGGCGCATCGCGAGCTCGCCGGCGCGTCCGCGGGGGCCGCCGACGATCTCGCAAAGCTCAAGGGCGTCGGCCCGAAGATGGTCGCCCGCCTGAGCGAGCTCGGCATCACCCGCTACGCCCAGATCGCCGGCTTCAACGAGACCGAGCTCGCCCATCTCGACGAGCGCATGGGCCCCTTCAAGGGCCGCCTCGCCCGCGACCGCGTCGCCGAACAGGCCGACTATCTGGCCCGCGGTGATGTCGACGGGTTCGAGGAGAAGTTTGGAAAGTTGGGGGGATAAGGCGCCGCCGCCAAGGAGAGCGGGCTTTAGAGCGATGGCTTATCCCGCAGCCCCTGCTGCAATTCACCGGTAGAGGTGTCGAGCACGAAATAGCCCAAGCCCTCGGTAAAGGGCGGTGAAGAATCGCTATTGCTCTCCGCCCGCTCCCTCCGTCCAACAATCCGGACGCCGCTGATCTCATGCTCGACAACGTTCGGGTAGACGACGAACTCACCGTTTTTGGTAATCGCGCCATTGCCTCGTGAGAGTTCGACAAAGCGATAGCCGTTCCCGAGAGATTCACTCTTCTCGGCGCACCCCGCAACAAAAAGCAGAGCAATCAGAATCCGCTTCAAGCAACTTCTCCTGCCGGAAAGCGATCATCCCGCGTCAGTGTAATCATGTGCATCAGCCAAAGCCTGACATTCCTATGAAATGATTCAATGGATCACTCTGCGGCTCTTAGTGGACTTGTTCCACTGCCAGACTCCCCGCCTCCAACGGCCGGATCAACTCGCCTGCCGGCACTGCCGGATCGAGCCAGCGCGTCCAGTTCTCCCGCGTCAGCACCGCGGCCTGGCGGCTGTGATAGGGCGCGATGTCCGGGCCGGGCTCGCAGGTCAGCATGGTGAACGCCTCGCCGGCCTCCGGATCGACCCGCCACAGGCCGGCGATGCCGAACCAGCGCTCGCCCGCCAGCGTGAACAGCCATTTGTGCTTGCGCTTCGATTTGGGATCGCTGTGGGCGGTGAACTCGTAGAAGCCGTCGGCGACGATCAGGCAGCGGCCCCTGGTGAAGTCGCGGCCTTCCGAGCGGAAATTGTAGACCGGCTTGCCGCCCGGCCCCGGCCAGCTCCAGCGCCGCTGGACCAGCTCCACGGCGCCCGGCGCATCCGTTGCGGCGCGGACGATCGGCGCCCGATCGGTGATCCTGATGTCGTCACGCGGCTCGAGGTTCGGGATGCCGTCGGGATAGAGCAGCTTCAGGTTCACGCTGTCGAAGAAATCGGCCAGCGTCGGCACGTCGACATGGCTGCGATAGTCGTTGCACATCGGCAATGTGTACCCCTAGCGCGGGCCGCGCCGGCCGCGGGGCGCCTCCGAGGCGAGCAGTTTGTCGATCTTGCGCCCGTCCATGTCGACGATCTCGAACCGCCAGCCGCCGAACGCGAAGCGCTCGCCAACCTCGGGCAGATGCTTGAGGACGGACAGCGCGAAGCCCGCCGCGGTCGCATAGTCGCGGTCGTCGGGCAGCCTGAGGCCGAGCCGGTCGGACAGCATGTCGGCCGAGACCGAGCCCGAGACCCACCAGCTGCCGTCGTCGCGCTCGACGAGCGGCGGATCGGTGTCCTCGTCCTGGTCGGAGGCGAAGGCGCCGGCGAGCGCGACGAGCAGGTCCGACGGCGTCACCAATCCTTCGAAATGGCCATATTCGTCATGGACGAAGGCGACCGGCACTTCGGCCGACTGCAGCACCGCCAGCGCGTTCATCGCGTCCATCTGGTCGGGGACGATCGGCACCTCGCGCAGCAGCGCCCGAAGGTCGAGCGGCTTGCCCTCGATGAAGGCGGTGACGATGTCGCGCGCCTGGACGACGCCGATCAGCTTGTCGACCGACCCCTCGGCGACGGGCAGGCGGCTGTGCGGCGTCGCCAGCAGGGTCGCGCGGACCGTCTCCGCGTCCGCGCCGATGTCGATCCAGTCGACGTCGGTGCGCGGCGTCATCACCTCGCGGGTCGGCCGGTCGGCGAGCCGGACGACGCCGGAGATGATCGCCCGCTCGCTCTCGTCGAGCACGCCCGCCGTCGCCGCCTCGGCGACCACCATGTGCAGATCCTCCGCGGTCACCTGGTCCGCCGATTCGCGGGTGAGGCCGAGCAGGCGGAAGATAAGCGCGCTGGTGCGGTCGAGCAGCCACACGAACGGTGCGGTGATCTTCGAAAGCCACAGCATCGGCACGGCCACGATCGCCGCGATCGGCTCGGGCGAGCGCAAGGCGAACTGCTTGGGGACCAGCTCGCCGATCACGAGGCTGGCATAGGTGGTGAGCACGATAACGAGCGCGAATCCCAGATTCTCGGCGGTTTCATGATCGAGCCCGAGCGCCTCAAGCCGCTGGCCGACCGGCCCGCCCAGGCTGGCGCCGGAATAGGCGCCGGCGAGGATACCGATCAGGGTGATGCCGATCTGGACGGTCGAGAGGAAGCGGCCGGGATCGGCGATCAGGTCGAGCGCGGTCTGCGCGCCCTTGCGCCCGGTCTTGGCCATCGCCCTCAGCCGCGCCCGGCGCGAGGAGACGATGGCGAGCTCCGACATGGCGAAGACGCCGTTCAGCGCCACCAGCAGCAGGATGATGACGACATCGATCCAGGGGAAGGGTTCGAGGGGAACGGGCATAGGCCTTGTTCTCCCTCTAGCCGCTTCCCTTTCGGCTCGACAACCATTTCATCAGCCATTTCGTCAGCGGCGGTCACGGAAGAAGGCGCGGAGCAGCTCCGCTGCCTCGCCTTCCCCGATCCCGGGATAGACCTCCGGCGCATGGTGGCAGGTCGGCTGGCCGAACAGGCGCGGGCCGTGGAGGACGGCGCCGCCCTTGGGATCGGCCGCGCCGAAATAGAGCCGGCCGATTCGCGCCAGCGCGATCGCGCCGGCGCACATCGCGCAGGGCTCCAGCGTCACCCACAGGTCGCACCCGTCGAGACGCGACGTGCCGAGCGCCGCGGCCGCACCGCGCAGGGCGACCATCTCGGCATGGGCCGTGGGATCGTGCATCTCGCGCATGCGGTTGCGCGAGGTCGCCAGCACGGCGTCGCCGCGCATGACCACCGCGCCGACCGGGACCTCACCATCCCGCGCGGCCGCCGCCGCCGCGTCGAGCGCGAGGCGCATCGGCTCGGGAAGGGGAAAGCTCATTCCCGCTAGCTAGCCGCCCGGCGCGCGGCGCGAAAGCCGGTCCTATTGGGCGTTGGCGCTGTTGCCGTCGGTGACGCTGATGCTGGGCAGCTCGACCTGCCGGTTCTCGATGCGGACCGCCGGCAGCTGGATGTTGGCCGGCGTCGTCCCGACCTCGATATCCCGCGTCTCAAGGGAGACGCTGTTGCCGTCCTGGCGCAGGTTGACGACGCCGGTCATGACGAGCGCGATGAACAGGACGATGACAAGGGCGATGAGCAGAAGCAGCGTGCGGAGCATGGGTTCCTCCCCTTTCGGGCAAAGCGTTGTTGTCCGGGGAACGAAGGGATTGCCGATTGGTTGCCCCGCCGCAACGATCCCGATCCGCCAAGGCGGTTGACGAATCTCCCCGTCCCTTCTATCTGCGCCCAGCTTTCAGGGGCTCTATGGCCCCGATTCCAGGAAGAGATACGACATGTCGCGCATTTGCGAGCTGACCGGCAAGGGCCGGCTGGTGGGGAACAATGTTTCCCACGCCAACAACAAGACCAAGCGGACGTTCCTGCCGAATCTGCAGAACGTGACGCTGATCTCGGATGCCCTCGGCCGGAGCGTGAAGCTGCGCGTGTCGACCAACGGCCTGCGTTCGGTCGAGCATGTCGGTGGCCTGGACAACTGGCTCGCCAAGACCGGCGACGAGAAGCTCAGCCTCAAGGCCCGCCGCCTGAAGCGCGAGATCGCGAAGAAGCAGGTTCAGGCCGCGGCCTAGTCCCTGCCGGCGCGGCGATTCGCGCCGCGCCTCTCGTCGAGCTCGAATTCCAGCAGCAACGTGCGCTGAATCCGCATGAAATTGTCGTCGGACGCGATGCGCACGATCGTGCGCCCGCCCTCGACCGCGACGCTCAGCGCTTCCATATTGTCGACCGTGAGCGGCGCTTCGAGCGTCGCGATCTCGCGGCCTTCGATCACGGCGCCCGCGCGCCATGCGGGCATGTCCGCGATCACCAGCTTCGCCCCGAGACCACCCAGCCAGCTCGCCCGTCGATTGAGAATCATGAGCCGGCCATCCGGCAACAGGGCGGCGTCGGTCGGGCGATAGCCGGGCGGGCGGCGATAGCCGGCTTCCAGCGCCCGGGGCCCCGCGACTGAGGGATCGCCATCGAACAGCAGGGCGCGGCCGACCGGCCGATTGTCCCGATCTTCAGCGAAGACGATGAAGCGCCCGTCGGGCAACCGCACCATCGCCTCCGCACCGGCATTGCCCGGCCAGCGGCGCATCCCGTCCGGACGCTGAAAGCCCTCCAGCTGCCAGTCGGCCCGCCGGTAGCGGGCAATCAGGTTATTTCGTTCGAAACCGGTCCACATGGTGTCGCCGGCAATCGCGAGCGATTCGCTGTCGCGGTTCCGCTTCCTGAGCGGGCTGCCATGGGGAACGGGCAGGGAATCGATCCTCAACGCGCCGGCCCCGGCAGATCCCGGCAGGCCAAATCGCAGGATGTCGCCGGTGTCGCTGAGCGCGGTCACGGCGCCGCTTTCGACATACATCGCGGAGATGCCGCCGAATCGCGGCGTGTCGCTGCGCAGCACCCAGCCGCGCCTGAACAGCAGCCCGCCCAGGCGCCGGCGTGCGGGGTTGGCCGGATCGAGGGCGACCGGATCGGCCGTCAGCCCCCCCAGGACCCGCAGGGCACGAGGCTGGGGAGGCCCCGGCGCAATGATCGTGGTCAGTGCGAAGAAGGCGCCGAGGAGGAGGAACAGTTTCCCCGCATGGAGCATCGACCGCCTCTTGTTCAGAAAAGTCTCCACTTTTATGAACGAGCGCTGTCGACCGCATTCAGGGCGGCCTCACCCGGCCCATGCGAAAAGCGCCTCATGTCGAACACGGCCGGTGCGCCAATCGGGGCGCAGCCACCGTCGGGACCAGAGGAGTTAGGTGTCATGTTCAAGAAGCTCGTTCTTTCCACTGCGGTCGCCGCTTCGGCCCTGACCGCGCTGCCGGCCGCCGCGCAGGCCCAGAGCCGCTACGGCTATTACGACAATCGCGGCTACGATTCTCGCGACTATGACCGGCGCTACGACAACCGCCGGTACGACAACCGGCGCTACTACAACAACCGCTATGGCGATCGCGCCTATTATGGCGGCCGCTACAATTACGACCGCCGCTACGGCAATTATTACGGCCGTCGCTGCAGTGGCGAGACCGGCACGATCATCGGCGCCATCGCCGGCGGTCTGCTCGGCAGCCAGGTCGCGGGTCGCGGCGATCGCACCGTCGGTGCGGTGATCGGCGGCGCGGCGGGCGCCCTTGCCGGCAATGCGATCGATCGGAACGATTGCCGCCGCTGATCCGTTCACCTGTCCTCGCATAGCGTAACGAGGGTGTCGGGGCCGGTCGCCTGCAGAGGCGGCCGGCCCCTTGTATGTCGACCCATCACTTAACGACATAAACATATCTTTATATCTGACTTGACATCCCGGCTTCAGCGGGTCCATCCAGACGTTGTCGAGGTTCTCCGCGTCGCCTTTCGCAACGTGGAGCTAAGACGGGAAGCCGGTGCGATGCCGGCGCTGCCCCCGCAACTGTAAGCGGCGAGCGGCGGTCCAACTGACGTCACTGGCGGAGCGCTCCGCCGGGAAGGCCGGACCGGCGCTGTGACCCGTGAGCCAGGAGACCTGCCTCGGCGCGATAACGTCCTTCCGGCGGGGTGCCCGGGCAGGCCGCTTGCATGGTCGCCCGGAATCCGCGCGCTCCATGCCCGCGTCCGGCCCGGTCGGCCCGCCCCAATCGGGGTAGAAGCCATGACCGTTACTGTCGCCACACTCGGTTTCCCGCGCATCGGACCGCGCCGCGAACTGAAATTCGCACTCGAATCCTTCTGGGCCGGGAAGACCGGCGAAGCCGAGCTGCGCGAGACCGCCGCCGGCCTGCGCACCGCTGCCTGGGCGCGCCAGCACGGTGCGGGCGTCGACCATATCCCGTCGGGCGACTTCTCCTTCTACGACCATGTTCTCGACACCAGCGCCATGCTGGGGGCCGTGCCGGCGCGCTATGGCCGGAGCGACGGCCTGGTCGATCTCGCGACCTGTTTCGCCATGGCCCGCGGCACACCGGGCGAGGGCGGCCACACGGCCCAGGAAATGACCAAGTGGTTCGACACAAATTACCATTACATGGTGCCCGAGCTGGCCTCCGGACAGGCGCTGCGGCTCTGCTCGACCAAGGTCGTCGACGAGTATCTGGAGGCGAAGGCACTCGGCTACGAGACCCGCCCCGTGCTGCTCGGCCCGGTCACCTGGCTGAGCCTCGCCAAGGGCCGCGACGTCGATCCGTTCACCTTCCTCGACGATGTCCTCGCCATCTACTGCGATGTCCTGGAGCGACTGAAGGCCGCCGGCGCGGCCTGGGTCCAGATCGACGAGCCGGCGCTCGTCCTCGATCTCGACGAACGCCAGCGCACCGCCTTCGCCCGCGCCTATGCCCGCCTTGCCCGCCGCGGCCCGAAGATCATGCTCGCCACCTATTTCGGCGCGCTCGGCGACAATCTCGGCCTCGCCGCGTCGCTCCCGATCGAAGGCCTGCACGTCGATCTGGTCCGGGCACCGGAGCAACTCGACCCGGTCCTCGCCGCCGTGCGCAAGGACCTGCTCCTGTCGCTGGGCGTCATTGACGGCCGCAACATCTGGCGCGCGGACCTCGCGGCGCTGCTCGACCGGCTGGAGCCGCTGGCGGCGCGGCGGGACCTCGTCCTCGCGCCCTCCTGCTCCCTGCTTCATACGCCGGTCGATCTGGCGCTGGAGAAGAGCCTCGACCCCGAGATCGCCCGTTGGCTCGCCTTCGCGGTCCAGAAGGTCGAGGAACTCGACATCCTGAAGCGCGCGCTCAACGGCGGACGCTACATTGTTGCCGAGGCGCTCGCAGCCTCGTCCGAAGCCGCTGCAAACCGGCGCACCTCGCCGCGCATCCACGATCCTGCTGTCGCCGCACGGCTCGCGGCGGCGACTCCCGACATGGCGCGGCGGCGCTCGCCCTATGCGGACCGGACCGCGGCGCAACGCGACCGGCTGAACCTGCCCGCCTTCCCGACCACCACGATCGGATCCTTTCCCCAGACCGAAGCGGTGCGATCGGCCCGCGCGCGCTTCAACCGCGGCGACATCGATGCAGCGGATTATGAGGGCTTTCTGCGCGCCGAGACCGCGCAGGCGATCCGCTGGCAGGAGGAGGTCGGGCTCGACGTGCTCGTCCATGGCGAGTTCGAACGCAACGATATGGTGCAATATTTCGGCGAGCAGCTCGCCGGCTTCGCCTTCACGAAGAACGCGTGGGTCCAGAGCTACGGCTCGCGCTGCGTGCGGCCGCCGATCCTCTACGGCGATGTCTCACGCCCCAAGGCGATGACGGTCGCCTGGTGGCGCTATGCCCAGGATGCCACCGACCGGCCGATGAAAGGGATGCTGACCGGCCCCGTCACCATCCTCAACTGGTCGTTCGTGCGTGACGACCAGCCGCGCGAGACGAGCTGCCGGCAGATCGCGCTCGCGATCCGCGACGAGGTCGTCGACCTCGAGACCGCCGGCGCGAAGCTGATCCAGATCGACGAGGCCGCCCTGCGCGAAGGCCTGCCGCTCCGGCGCGGGGACTGGGGGCGTTATCTCGACTGGGCAGTCGAATGTTTCCGCCTCTCCGCCTCCGGCGTCGCCGACGAAACCCAGATCCACACCCACATGTGCTATTCGGAGTTCAACGACATCCTGCCCTCGATCGCCGCGCTCGACGCCGACGTGATCTCGATCGAGACCGCCCGCTCGCAGATGGAGCTGATCGAGGCGTTCGCCGACTTCGCCTATCCCAATGAGATCGGCCCGGGCGTCTACGACATCCATGCGCCGCGCATCCCGGACAGCGCGGAGATGGCGGAGCTGCTGCGGCTCGCGCGCGGCCACCTGCCGCCCGAACAGCTCTGGGTGAACCCCGATTGCGGTCTCAAGACCCGCAAGTGGGAGGAGGTCCGGCCGGCGCTGGTCAACATGGTTGCGGCCGCCAGGGCGCTGCGCGAGACGGCGGCGTGAGCGAGGTGATGCCGGCGGGCGATCCGGCGATCCGGGTCACCGCCGTCCCCGCCGACACCAATGTCTACGGCGACATTTTCGGCGGCTGGCTGATGGCGCAGATGGACCTCGCCGCCTCGTCCGTGGCCTCGCGCCACTCCGGCGGCCGGGCGGTGACGATCGCGGTGGACTCGATGACCTTCCACCGCCCCGTTTTCGTCGGCGACGAGGTCTCGGTGTTCGCGACGCTGGAAAAGGTCGGCCGCACCTCGATGACGGTCGCGGTCGAAACCTGGCGTCGCGACCGCCATTCGGACGAGGCCTATCTGGTGACGAAGGCGCATTTCAGCTTCGTCGCGATCGGACCGGACCGAAGGCCGCGGCCGGTGCGGCCGCTTTGAAACCCCATCCAATTCCGCTCATCCTGAGTAGGGGCTGAGCCTGGCGAAGACCCGTATCGAGGGACGCGCAGCCTTTTCGTCCGGTCCTTCGATACGCCATTTCGACTTCGCTCAATGGCTACTCAGGATGAGCGGGGGGAGGGATTTACTCGGTATCAGGGCTTGTCGAACAGGCTCGCGAGCTGCTCGATCATCGTCCCGCCGAGCTGCTCGGCGTCCATGATGGTGACCGCGCGGCTGTAGTAACGGGTCACGTCGTGGCCGATGCCGATCGCGACCAGCTCGACCGGCGAGCGGCTTTCGATCCAGCCGATCATCTGGCGCAGATGCCGCTCCAGATAGGTGCCGCTGTTTACCGACAGCGTCGAATCGTCGACCGGCGCGCCGTCCGAGATCACCATCAGGATCTTGCGCTCCTCGACCCGGGCGATGAGGCGGTTGTGCGCCCACATCAACGCCTCGCCGTCGATATTCTCCTTGAGCAGCCCCTCGCGCATCATCAGGCCGAGATTCCGGCGCGCGTGCCGCCACGGCTCGTCGGCGCGCTTGTAGACGATGTGCCTGAGATCGTTGAGGCGCCCGGGCTGCGCGGGGCGCCCGTCGGCGAGCCATTTCTCGCGGGACTGGCCGCCCTTCCACGCCCGCGTGGTGAAGCCCAGGATCTCGACCTTCACACCGACCCGCTCCAGCGTGCGCGCGAGGATGTCCGCGCTGATCGCCGCGATCGAGATCGGCCGCCCCCGCATCGAGCCCGAATTGTCGATCAGCAGGGTGACGATCGTGTCGCGGAATTCGGTGTCCTTCTCGACCTTGTAGGACAGCGAGTACATCGGATTGACGACGACGCGGGCCAGGCGGGCGACATCGAGCAGCCCTTCCTCCTGGTCGAAATCCCATGATCGCGACTGCTGCGCCATCAGCCGCCGCTGCAGCCGGTTGGCAAGCCTGGTGACGGCGCCCTGCAGGTGGACGAGCTGCTGGTCGAGATAGGCCCTGAGCCGCCCCAGCTCCTCCTCGTCGCACAGCGCCGCAGCCTCCACGATCTCGTCATATTGCTCGGTGAACACGCGATAATCGAAGGACGGTGGCAGATCGGACAAGGGCCGGTTCGGCCGGAAGGGCATCGCCCCCTCCTCGCTCTCCTCGCCCAGCCCGTCGCCCGAATCGGACGCATCCTCCTCCGACCAGTCCGACTCCGATTCGTCGTCGCCCTCCTCCGCCTCACCCCGGATTTCGGCCTCGCCGCGGCCGGCATTGTCATCCTGCGACCCCTCGTCCTCGTCGTCGCCGCCTTCGGACTGGTCGTCGCCCTCGCCCTCGTCGCCCTGCTCGGGCTCGGCCGGCGCTTCCGGCTCGCCCTCGACCAGCTCGAGATCGCGCAACAGCTTGCCGACGAGGTCGGCAAAGGCAGACTGATCGTCGAGCGCGAGGCCGAGCGCGTCGAGATCGGCGCCCGCTTTCTCCTCGATCCAGCCGGCGACGAGATCGAGGCCCGCGCGGGCCTCTTCCGGGACCGCCTCGCCGGTCAGGCGCTCCCGCACCATCAGCCCGACCGCCGAGCCCAGCGGCACCTCGTCGCGGTTGCGCGCCCGGGTCAACGGGTCGGTGCGCAGGCGAAGGCGCGTGAGGCTCGCCAGATTGTCGCGCACGCCCGCCATCGACCGCGCACCCAGCGCCTCGCAGCGCGCCTGCTCGGCGGCGTCGAACACGGCGCGGGCGACCTCATCCGCCGGCGCAGCCCGCGCGTGGAGCCTTGCGTTGTGATGCCGGAGCCGCAGCGCGGCCGCGTCGGCGAAACCCCGCGCCTCGGCGACGTCCCCGGCGCCCAGCGCCCGCCCCGGCATCGGCGCCTTCACCCCCTTGCCGGAGACCGAGGGCGCATCGGTCGTGAAGCTCAGTTCGACCTCGGCATCGCCGGCGATCGCCCGCGTCGCGCCGGCCAGCGCGCTGCGAAAGGCCTCGAGGGGATTGTCTTCGGCCACCTTCGGGGTCAGGCCTTTCCGACGACGCTTTCCGGCAGGTCCTTGCCGAACACGCGCTGGTAATATTCGGCGACCGTCGCCCGCTCCGCCTCGTCGCATTTGTTGAGGAAGGTCAGCCGGAAGGCGAAGCCGACATCGCCGAAGATCAGGCTGTTCTGCGCCCAGCTGATCACGGTGCGCGGGCTCATCACGGTCGAGATGTCGCCATTGACGAAGCCGCGCCGCGTCAGGTCGGCGACCTTGATCATCCGCTCGACCTCGGCCCGGCCGCCTTCGTGATCATATTCGCCCGATTTGGCGAGGACGATCCGCGCCTCGGTCTCGGCCGGCAGGTAGTTGAGTGTGACGACGATGTTCCAGCGGTCCATCTGGCCCTGGTTGATCTGCTGGGTGCCGTGATAGAGGCCGGTCGTGTCACCGAGACCCACCGTGTTCGTCGTCGCGAACAGCCGGAAATAGGGATGGGGGCGGATCACCCGGTTCTGGTCGAGCAGGGTGAGCTTGCCCTCGGTCTCCAGCACGCGCTGGATCACGAACATCACGTCCGGGCGGCCGGCATCATATTCGTCGAAGACCAGGGCCGTCGGCGTCTGCAATGCCCAGGGGAGCAACCCCTCGCGGAACTCCGTCACCTGCTGGCCGTCCTTCAGCACAATGGCGTCGCGGCCGATCAGGTCGATGCGGCTGATATGCGCGTCGAGGTTGATCCGGATCAGCGGCCAGTTGAGCCGCGCGGCGACCTGCTCGACATGGGTCGACTTGCCGGTGCCATGATAGCCCTGGATCATCACGCGCCGGTTCTTCGCGAAGCCCGCCGCGATCGCCAGCGTGGTGTCCGGATCGAACACATAGGCCGGGTCGAGATCGGGCACGCGCTCGTCGGCTTCCGAAAAGGCCGGGACCTCCATGTCGCTGTCGATCCCGAACAGGTCGCGGACCTTCTTCATCTGGTCCGGCGCGTCCATCACCGTGGCGCTGCGGCTGTCGGGATTCACGTTGGAAATATCTGCCATGTTCGAGTCTCTGCTGTGGGGGACCAGCGGGTCACGGCTCACCTAGAAGCCTCGCCCGTCCGCTGCAACGCTTTCTCGGCCCGTGCAGGCGCAATCGCAGACGCTAGCCCACAACCCGCTCGAACACCCGTCCCGCCGCCTGGAAATCGCCGCGCATCGTGAGATCGACCCCGTAGCCCATCCACCAGGCGCCGCTCTGCACCGGATCGGACGCTGACGCCGCCGCATCGATCGCCCGCATCCGGTAGCGCGTGTCGGGATCGAGCCCGGCGAGCCGGATGCGCGATTGCGCATGGAGCCGGGTGCTCGAATGGAGGAAGGCGAAGAGCACGGCGCGGCTCCTGTCCGGCGCGACATAGAGCGTCGCCGACCGCGTCGATCCGTCCAGCGGCGAGACCAGCCGGTAGAGATCACCCCGCTGCACCAGCGGCCGCACGTCCTTGTAGGCGGCGATCATCCGCGCCGCGTAGTCGAGATGCTTGTCGTCCCAGGCGTTGAGATTGTCGCCGATCCCGAGCGCGCCCTGCATCGCCGACAGGAAGCGGTAGCCGAGCGAGGTCATCCGGCGGTTCACCCAGTGCGGGCTCGCCGTCACCCAAGCGACCATCGTCGATGCCGGATAGGCCTGGGTGAAGCCGTGCTGGATCGCCAGCCGGTCGAACGGGTCGCTGTTGTCCGAGGGCCAGACCTGATCGGTCAGCCGCAGGATGCCGAGGTCGACCCGCCCGCCGCCGCCGGCGCAGCTTTCGATCTCCAGCTTCGGATGCCGCCGCCTGAGCTCCGCGAGGATCGCGTACAGCCCCTCGACATAGTCGACATAGAGGCGCTGCTGCCGCTCCGGCGCCGCGTCCGGCCAGCCGGGCTCGGACCAGTTGCGGTTGTGGTCCCACTTCAGGAAGGCGATGTCGTTCTCGCTGAGCAGCCTGTCGAGCAGGTCGAGCAGGTATGCGCGCACGTCTTCGCGCGCGAGGTTCAGCACCAGCTGGTTGCGCGCCTCGGTCTTCGGCCGCCCGGCAAAGCCGATCACCCAGTCCGGATGGGCGGCGTAGAGCTTGCTCTTCGGGTTCACCATCTCGGGCTCGACCCACAGGCCGAAATCCATGCCGAGCGATCGGACATGGTCGATGAGCGGCGTGAGGCCGTTGGGGAACTTGGTCGGGCTCACCCACCAATCGCCGAGGCCGGAGGCGTCGCTGTCGCGGGTCGAGAACCAGCCGTCGTCCATCACGAAGCGCTCGGCGCCGATCTTCGCCGCCCGCTCGGCCAGCGCCTTCTGCCCCGCCTCGTCGACAGCGAAATGGGTCGCCTCCCAGCTGTTGTAGAGCACGGGACGGAGCGGCGCCTCCTCGCCGCGCGGCAGGATGCGGGCGCGGATGAAGCGGTGCATCAGCCGCGAGGCGCCGCCCAAGCCGTCGTCCGCATAGCCGGCGTGGAATTCGGGCGTGGTCAGCGTCTCGCCGCCTTCGAGCAGATAGGCGAAGTCGAACGGGTTGAACCCGCCGACCACGCGCACGTCGCCGAGCGCGCCGCGATCCACCGAGATCGCCCATGACCCGCTCCAGCCGAGCGCCCCGAACCAGACCGGCCCCGCCTCCTCGGTTGTCCGCCCGTCGCGCGAAATCGCGAACCAGGGGTTGGCCTGCACGCCCGTCGACCCGCGCCGGCTCTCGATCACGGTCCGTCCCTGCGTCACCGGCCGGGTCTGCAAGGTGAATTCCGACGCCCAATGGCCGGTCAGGAAATGGAGTCGGTAATCCTCTTCGCAGGGCAGCGACCAGGCGGCCGCATGGGCCTGGTCGATCCGGATCGCCTCGGGTCCCGCATTGACGATCTCGGCCGAACGGCTGACGATCCCGGTCGCGGGATCGATCCGGTAGCGCAAGGCCACCCGCACGGGCCCGTCGATGTCGCCAAGCTCGACGGCGATCGCATCCCCCTCGATCCGGTGCCCGCGATAGACCAGCACCACGTCGCGCGCGCCGTCCGCGAAGGCGAGCTTCAGCACCGGCTCGCTGTAGAGCCCGCCGCCCCAGCCCGGATATTCCTGCGGGGTGACCGACGCGGCGGGATCGAAGCTCGACAGCTCTTTCGGCATCTGCGCCGCGGCCAGATCGCCCGCCGCCAGCCGCGGCCCCCAATAGATGGACTGGAGCAGCCCTTTCTCGTTGACCCCGAAGACGTAGCTGACGCCGCCGCCGTCGAGCCGGAAGCTCCGCGTCGCGGCGTCGTAGCGCGCGGCGCCGGCGGCCTCAGGCAAAGGCCAGCGCCTTCTTCAGCCGCTCATAGGCCGCGATCACCTCGCCCAATTCCCCCTCCCGGCTGCGGTCGCCGCCATTGCGGTCGGGATGGTAGCGCCGGACGAGCTCGCTGTAACGGGTCCGAAGCGTCCGCCGGTCGGCGTCGATCTCCAGCCCCAATGTCTTCAGGGCCTTTCGGTCGCCGTCGCTCAGGGGTTTGCCGTCCTTGCGTTCCTGCGGGCGCATCGCGTGGAAGCGCGCGCCGATCGCGTCGAGCGGATCGGCGAAATCGGCCCATTTCGGCGGCCGGTCGGCGCCGTTGGAGGCGAAGGCGCGGGTCTCGCGGTCCCAGCCGCCATAGGGATTCTGCGCGGCCGAAATCTCGTCCGGCGTCATGCCGTCGAACCAGTTGTAGGCGGTGTTGAATTCCCGGACATGATCGAGGCACAGCCAGCGCCAGTCGCCCGGCCCGTCGAAGCCGGGCAATGTCGGGCCGGGCGCGCGGAACTCGCCGGGCTGCTCGCACCCGGGATGCGCGCAGGGCTGTGCGCGGCCCTCGACCCGCCCGTGAAACCTTTGCCGTCGTTCCGAACTCGCCAAACCCAACTCCCCTTGTCCCCGAGCGATTTCAAGCCGGATGGCACATCCGGCGACTCGGAAATCGCGGCATCAAAAACCGCAGGAGCGGTCGATCCGACATCGGATCGCAAACCGCTCCGACCCCACTATATAGGGCGAATGACCGACACATTCACCGGCCCCGTCGCCGCCGAAATCGAAACGCGCCTGCGCGCCGCCCTCTCCCCGACACGCCTCGCCGTGATCAACGACAGCGACAAGCATCGCGGCCATGCCGGCCATGACGGCAGCGGCGAGAGCCATTTCACCGTCGAGATCGAGGCGGCGCAGTTCGCCGGCATGACCCGCCTCCAGCGCCAGCGCGCCGTCAACGCCGCGCTCGGCGACCTGATGAAAGAGCGGGTCCACGCGCTGGCGATCCGGGCGAAGGCGCCGGGGGAATAGCCACGAGGTCCACCTTGGAAAGCTGATGCTTCCGCGACTCATTTGAACTTCACGCTGGCGGGAGGCGCTGTGTTGGAAGCACCGTGTCCTGGGCTAGGAGCCTCGGCGTCTTTCTAGGGCCCTTTTTAGGCCCTTGAATATGAATTCGGACACACCGATCACCAAAAGGATAGGTCCGACGATAAATATCGCGATGGCAAAGAAAACCGGGTCGGGATTCTGCAGAACATAGAGCAGGAATACGAACGCACCGACGACTAGGATCATTTGCGCATGGCTCAGCGGGAGGAGGCCACGAGCTTCCTCAGCTGTCTCTTCATCGGAGCCAAGGGTAGGCTCATTCTGTTTGCCATCATGTTGCATCATACGTGTCGCTCCCAGACGTCTACGCAATTTTCCTGCACAAGGGCAAAAACCTCCCTTTCCTGTCCAAAGTAATTTTGCGGGCGCCCATGTGTTTCGCGTAGTGCCATGCATCGGTTCGTCCGCGCACCGGCAATGGGCTGAAACCGGGCGTGGTGATTGTTGGATACAAATAGGATTTCGCCTGTCACCTTGCCGGGATGCGATCCGCGATTCGTCTTGCTCCGTGGAGCCATTGGCTAGCCCGTCGCCGCTACGTTCGGCGGAGTGGTTTTTTTAGCCAGGGGACATGAACTTTATGAACCTTGTTCAGGCAGAGCCCGGCGAATCTGAACGGATCGGCCGGGACGCGAGTCGCCGGAAGGGCATGTGAGCGACCTCGCCACCACCCGCATCGCTCTCCCGACCGGCGTCACGCTGAACGTCCAGCATGGCGGCATGGAAGGCGGGGAGGCGCTCGTCTTCCTCCACGGCTTTCCGGAATCGCACCGGACATGGCGCGCCGTCGCGCCCGCCCTCGCCGGAGACTGTTTCGTCGTCGCCCCGGACCAGCGCGGCTTTGCGGGCTCGGACAAGCCACAGGGCGTCGAGGCTTACGCCACGGATCGCATCCTCGAGGATCTGATCGCGCTCGCCGATGCGCTGGAGCTGGAGCGCTTCACCCTCGTCGGTCATGACTGGGGCGGCGCGGTCGCCTGGCTTGCGGCGCTGCGCCATCCCGACAGGATCAAGCGCCTGATCATCGTCAATTCGCCCCACCCGCTCGTCTTCCAGAAGAGCCTGATCGAAGATGCGGACCAGCGCGCCGCCTCCCAATATATCCGCGCCTTCCGCAGCCCGGCGATGGAGCGCGGCATCGAGGCCATGGGCTGGGAAGTCTTTTACGAGAAGACCTTCGGCAGCCATGCCGACCTCGCGCTGATCCCACCGGAGGAGAAGCAGGCCTATCTCGATCAATGGTCCGCCCCGGGCGCGCTCATTGCGATGCTGAACTGGTACCGGGCGAGCAGCATCGTCGTGCCGGAGATCGGCGAGGCGGCCGAGCTGCCGGCGTGGACGCGGGCGCCCTTCCCGCACCTCGCCATGCCGACGCTCGTCATCTGGGGCCTCAAGGACAGGGCGCTGCTCCCGGTCCAGCTCGGCACGCTTCACGAATATGTCGACAATCTCGCCGTCGCGGCCACCCCGGACGCCGGCCATTTCATCCCGTGGGAATATCCCGAGTTCGTGGTTTCGGCGATCCGGGATTTCATCGCCGAGACGGACTAGCTATGGCGCGGGGCATGGCCACCACTCCGAAACGCTCGCGGTCGCGCTCCGCCGCCCGGCTCGCCGCCGTCCAGGCGCTCTACCAGCAGGAGATGGAATCGACCCCGCTCGCCCAGCTCCTCCACGAATTCCACCACCACCGCCTCGGCGCGACGATCGACGGCGTCGAATATGCCGATGCCGAGGTCGATTTCTTCGATGACGTCGTCGCCGGCGTCGATGCCCGGCGCGAGGAGCTGGACACGCTCATCGCCGGCAAGCTTGCGGAGGGCTGGTCGCTGGCCCGGCTCGACAAGCCGATGAAGGCGATCCTGCGCGCCGGCGCCTACGAGATCGCCGCCCGCGCCGACGTGCCGGTCGGCAGCGTGATCAGCGAATATGTCGATGTCGCCAAGGCCTTCTACGACGCGCGCGAAAGCGGGTTCGTCAACGGCCTGCTCGACGCCATCGCCAAGGACGTCAGGCGCTAGGGTGCGTACTTGGTACCGGCAACGGCCGTGACGGAGTGGATTTTGGTGCAGGGCGAGGAGCGAGGAGGGAGCGATGCAAGAGCATCGTGACCGACGAGCGACGCTGCCCTGCGCCAAAATGGTCAGGTGCAAACGTCCCCCGGACGTTTGCAGCCATGCCGGGGGCATGGCGACCTGCCCATGCCCGCCGCTAAAGCGGTCGACCGGAGAAGGCCACCCGCCGCGTCGCTTGCTTGCGCGTAGCCTCAGCTACGCGACTGCGCAGCACTCCTTGCTGGTGGCCTTCTCCGGTCGATCCCGGCCATTGCCGGTACTAAGTACGGACCCCTGCGGCGAGCACCCGCCCGACCGCGGCGATCGTCCGTGCGACGTCGTCCGCACCGGTCCGCCAGTTGACCACGCTGATCCGCATGGCGCGGCGCCCCTGCCACGTCGTGCCGCTGAAGAAGGCGGTCCCTTCCGCGTTGATCGCCGCGATCGTCCGGTCGGTCCAGGCGTCATCGGAAGGGGCATCGGCGCCGGGACGCGGGTCGGGGAAGCGCACCAGCCCCTGGTTCAGGATCGGCCGGACGACCAGCTTGGCACCGGGCAGTGCGCCGATCCCCTCGGTCAGCGCGAGGGCATGATCGCAGCAGCGTTCGATCAGGTCGGCGACGCCGTCGCGGCCCAGCTCCCGCAGCGCCGCATAAACCGGAAAGCCCCGGGCACGCCGGGTCCAGTCGGGCGTCCAGTCGATCTGGTCGCGGACCTCGGCGTCCGGCGCCAGATAGGACGCGCCGATCGTCATCGCGGCCCGGTGGGCGTCCCGATCGGCGATCACCGCGATGCCGATATCCTTGGGCGTGTTCAGCCATTTGTGGGCATCCGTCGCCCAGGAATCGGCCTGCTCCACCCCCTCCGCCAGCCCGGCGAAGCGGGGGCTGGTCCGTGCCCAAAGCCCGAAGGCGCCGTCGACATGGACCCAGGCGCCCGCCGCCCTGGCGATCGGGATCAGCCGCGCGAACGGGTCGAACGCGCCGACATTGAGATCGGCGGCGTCGAGGACGAGGATCGTCGGCCGGTCCGAACGGGCGAGTGCCGCCGCCAGATCCTCTGGCGCGATGGTCGCGTCATCGCCGCCCGGGATCGGCTCGATGCTCGCCGTGCCGAGGCCGAGAAAGCGGGCGGCGCGTTCGATCGAGCCGTGGCGATGCTCGGTCACAAGCAGGCGGACGGGCGGCGCGCCGGCAAGCCCGTCGCGCTCCACGTCCCACCCGCGCGCCCTGAGCACGGCATGGCGCGCCGCGGCGAGGCAGGTCACATGCGCCAGCTGACACCCCGTCGTGAAGGCGAAGGACGCCCCGGCCGGGAGACCGAGCAGCTCCTTGATCCACGCGCCCGCAACTTCCTCCACGACAGCCGAGGCCGGGCCGCACGCGGCCATCGCGGCATTGTTGTCCCAGGTCGAGACCAGCCAGTCGGCCGCGAGCGCGGACGGCAGCGCGCCGCCGATCACCCAGGCGAAGAAGCGCCCGCCGGCGCTGCCGAGATGCCCGCCTCTGGTCGCTGTGACGAGCTCGTCCACCACCTGCGAAGCGGGGAGACCGGCGGCGCCGAGCGGCACGGCAAGCCGGTTGCGGATCATGCCCGCGTCCGCCGTCGCAGCCACCGGACGATGGTCCAGTCCGTCGAGATGATCGATGGCATGCGCCAGGGCGCGTTCCAGCGCCGGTACTGTCTGTCTCATGGCGGGAGGCTATCAGCCGAGCGCAGCACGCCCTATCCGATTCTTGTGCCGGAACTCGACGATTTCATGCCAATCCGGCGCGCGCCTATAGGAAGGGTGTGAGCCGCGAATCCGCCTTCATCGACACCCTGCGCGCGCTGGCGGCCGATCCGGCGGCACGCGGGCTGATGGACGATGCCGCGGTGCTGGACGTGGCCGGCGTCAAGCTGGTCCTGACCCACGACATGATCGTCGAGGGCGTCCACTACCGGCCCGACGACCCGCCCGCGGACGTGGCGTGGAAGCTGGTCGCGGTGAACCTGTCGGATCTCGCGGCCAAGGGCGCAAGGCCGACCGGCGCGCTGCTCGGCTACGCACTTGGCGACGGGGTCTGGGACACCGCCTTCGCGAAAGGGCTGGGCACGGCGCTCGGCGCGTTCGGCCTGCCGCTGCTCGGCGGCGACACCGTGGCGATGCCGCAGGGCGCCCCGCGCGCACTTGGCCTGACGGCGCTCGGCACGACGGACGTGGCCCCGGGGCGCAGCGGCGCTGCGCCGGGCGACCTGCTCTGGGTCAGCGGCACGATCGGCGACGCCGGTGCCGGCCTCGATCTGCTGAACGCCGGCAGGGCCGATCCCGCCGCCCTCATCGAGCGCTACCGCAACCCGCGGCCCCGGCTTGAAGCCGGCCAGCGGCTCGCGCCGCTCGTCACCGCGATGATGGACGTGTCGGACGGGCTGCTGATCGATGCTGCGCGAATGGCGCATGCGAGCGGCTGCAGCGTGGAGATCGAGATCGAGTCCATCCCCCTGTCCGAAGCGCTGATGACCGAACGGGGTGATGACAGGGAGGCGCGTCTCGACGCCGCGACCGCCGGGGACGACTACGAACTGCTCTTCGCCGCTGCCCCCGATCAATCGCCGACGCTCGTTGCGCTGGCCGACGAGGTCGGTCTCCCGCTCACCCGCGTCGGCCGCTTCGAACACGGCGCCGGTCTGACGCTTTGGGACGCCGCCGGCCCGGTGCCGCTCCCAGCGCGGATCGGCTTCGAACACGGCCGCTGAACCCGACCAATTCGCCCCTGCGCGCAAGCGGTTGCAACGCCCCCCCTTCCAACATAGGCTCCGCGCCAGCGGCCGCAGAGCCGCCAGGGAATCAACAGGGGAAGGACGTTCATGAACGTGGTGCTCATCGCGATAGGCTGCGGCCTGCTCGCTGTACTTTATGGCCTCGTGACCATCATGCAGGTGCTGAAGGCGCCCGCCGGCAGCGAGCGGATGCAGGACATCGCCAGCGCCGTGCAGGAAGGCGCCCGCGCCTATCTCGCCCGCCAGTATATGACGATCGCCATCGTCGGCGGCGTCGTCGTCGTCCTCGTCGGCTACTTCCTCGGCCTCATCCCCGCCATCGGTTTCCTGATCGGCGCCATCCTCTCGGGCGTCACCGGCTTCGTCGGCATGAACGTCTCGGTGAAGGCGAACGTGCGCACCGCCGAGGCGGCCCGCACCTCGCTGCAGGGCGGCCTCACGATGGCGTTCCGCTCGGGCGCGATCACCGGCATGCTCGTCGCCGGCCTTGGCCTGCTCGCGATCGCCGGCTTCTTCTGGTACCTGATCGGCCCGGCGGCGAACGCCCCCAACAGCCGCGTCGTCATCGACGGGCTTGTCGCGCTGGCCTTCGGCGCCTCGCTCATCTCGATCTTCGCGCGCCTCGGCGGCGGCATCTTCACCAAGGCCGCCGACGTCGGCGCCGATCTGGTCGGCAAGGTCGAGGCCGGCATTCCGGAGGACGACCCCCGCAACCCGGCGACGATCGCCGACAATGTCGGCGACAATGTCGGCGATTGCGCCGGCATGGCCGCCGACCTGTTCGAAACCTACGTCGTGACGCTCGGCGTCACCATGGTCTCCGTCGCCCTGCTCATCACCGGCGTCGCGAACGACGTGCTGCTCCAGCTCATGGCGCTCCCGCTCATCGTCGGCGGCGTCTGCATCGTGACCTCGATCATCGGCACCTACATGGTCCGCCTGGGCTCCAGCCAGTCGATCATGGGCGCGCTCTACAAGGGCTTCTGGACCTCCGCCGTGCTCGGCGCGGTCGCGATTTATTTCGCCACCCAATATGTCGTCGGCGACATGAACGCGACGCTCGCCACGATCGCCGGCTCGGAGCCGGGCTCGGCCATCGCGATCACCGGCATGAACCTGTTCTGGTGCATGCTGATCGGCCTCGGCCTCACCGGCGCTTTGGTCTGGATCACCGAATACTATACCGGCACCAACTATCGCCCGGTGAAGACGATCGCCAAGGCGTCCGAGACCGGCCACGGCACCAACGTCATCCAGGGTCTGGCGATCAGCCTCGAATCCACCGCGCTGCCGACGCTCGTCATCGTCGTCGCGGTGATCGCGGCCTACCAGCTCGGCGGCGTCATCGGCGTCGCGTTCGGCGCGACCTCGATGCTGGCGCTCGCCGGCATGGTCGTGGCGCTCGACGCCTACGGTCCGGTCACGGACAATGCCGGCGGCATCGCCGAAATGGCCGGTCTGCCCGACGAGGTGCGTGAGCGCACCGACGCGCTCGACGCGGTCGGCAACACCACCAAGGCGGTGACCAAGGGCTATGCGATCGGCTCGGCGGCGCTCGCCGCGCTCGTGCTGTTCGGCGCCTACACGACCGACCTTCGGGAATTCTTCCCCGGCGTCCCGGTCGATTTCTCGCTCTCCAACCCCTACGTGATCGTCGGCCTGCTCTTGGGCGCCTTGCTGCCCTACAGCTTCGGCGCCTTCGGCATGACCGCGGTCGGCCGCGCCGCCGGTTCGGTGGTCGAGGACGTCCGCGCCCAGTTCCGCGACAATCCGGGGATCATGGAGGGCACGGCGCGTCCGAACTATGGCCGCACCGTCGATCTCGTCACCCGTGCCGCGATCAAGGAGATGATCGTCCCGTCGCTGCTGCCGGTGCTGGCGCCGATCGCGGTCTACTACGTGATCACTGCCGTGGCCGGTCAGGCCTCGGGCTTCGCGGCGCTCGGCGCGCTGCTCCTCGGCGTGATCGTCTCGGGCCTCTTCGTCGCCATCTCGATGACCTCGGGCGGCGGCGCGTGGGACAATGCCAAGAAGTATATCGAGGACGGCAATTACGGCGGCAAGGGCTCCGAGGCGCACAAGGCCGCGGTGACCGGCGATACGGTCGGCGATCCCTACAAGGACACGGCCGGTCCGGCCGTCAATCCGATGATCAAGATCACCAACATCGTCGCGCTGCTCCTGCTCGCGGCGCTGGCGGGCCACGGCACGCTCTGATCGTCGGCTGTTACCGGCAACTGGCCCGTCCGGAGCAATCCGGGCGGGCCTTATTTTGTTGCGGCGCAGCGCGTCGTGGCTATCAGGGCCGGCGATGGAACGGATGGACATTTTCGCCGGCCAGCTCGCCGCGCTCGGCGAGGCCGGGCGGCTTCGGTCTCTGGCCCCGCGCCTTGGACGGGACTTCTCCTCCAACGACTATCTCGGCCTCGCCGGCGATCCCGACATCGCCCGCGCCGTCGCCGACGCGGTCGCCCGTGGCGTTCCGGCCGGATCGGGCGGCTCGCGCCTGCTGCGCGGCAACCATCCCGAGCACGAGGCGCTGGAGGCGAAGGCCGCCCGCCTCTTCGGCGCCGGGGCGGCGCTCTGTTTCTCGAGCGGCTTCGCCGCCAACATGGCCCTGTTGGCGACGCTGCCGCAGTCAGGCGACCTCGTCGTCGCCGACGAGCTGGTCCACGCCAGCGCGCACGAGGGTCTGCGCCGCAGCCGGGCCGAGCATCGCTTCGCCAGGCACAACGATGCGAACGCCTTTGCCGACATCGTCGTGCAATGGCGGGCCAGCGGCGGGCGCGGGCGCGTCTGGCTCGCGTTCGAAACGGTCTACAGCATGGAAGGGGACATCGCCCCGATCGACGACCTCGCGGCCATCGCGCGTGCCGAGGACGGCTGGCTGCTGATCGACGAGGCGCATGCGACCGGCGTGTTCGGCCCCGGCGGGCGCGGCCTCGCCGCCCATCTCGATGGCGCCGACAACGTCATCTCCCTCCACACCTGCGGCAAGGGCCTCGGCGTCGAGGGCGCACTGGTCTGCGCGCCCGGCATCATCATCGACTTCCTGATCAATCGTGCCCGCAGCTTCATCTTCTCCACCGCGCCCTCGCCGCTGATGGCGGTCGCCGTCAGCGCTGCGCTTGACCGCTGCGTACAAGGCGACGACCTCAGGGCCGGCCTCGACGCGCTGCGGGGCCATGCCGGCGACCTGCTCGGCACCCGTTTCGGCCTGCCGGCGCCGGCGAGCCAGATCATCCCGTTCGTCCTCGGCGACGAGCAGCGGACCATGGCGGCCGCCGGGGCGCTGCGCGCCGCCGGATTCGACGTGCGCGGCATCCGCCCACCGACCGTCCCGGACGGCACGTCGCGACTGCGTATCTCGCTCACGCTGAATGTCGACAGGTGCGATGTCGACGATCTCGCCGAAGCGCTTGCCGAGGTGCTGGAAGGCGTGCCCGCTTGACCCGCCCGATCATCGTCACCGGCACTGATACCGGCATCGGCAAGACCGTGTTCGCCGCCGGCCTCGCCGGCCTGCTCGGCGGCCATTACTGGAAACCCGTCCAGGCCGGCACCGATCCGGAGGGCGACAGCGAGACAGTGGCGCGCCTCTCCGGCCTGCCGCGCGAACGCATCCTGCCTGAGGCCTATCGATTGAAGCTCCCGGCCTCCCCACATCTGGCCGCCAGGGACGAGGACATCGCGATCAGCGCCGATCGCCTCGCCATTCCGGAGGTCAACGGGCCTCTCGTCATCGAAGGCGCCGGCGGCGCGCTGGTCCCGCTCAACGAGATGCTGCTCTTTGCCGACATGTTCGTACTCTGGAGGGCGCCGGTCATCGTCTGCGCCCGCACCGGGCTCGGCACGATCAACCACAGCCTGCTGACGGTCCGCACGCTCCGGGCCATGGATGTCGACGTGATCGGCCTTGTCTTCATCGGCGAGCCTCATCCCGAGAACGAGCGGATCGTACCGAAGCTTGCCGGCGTACCGTCGCTGGGCCGCCTGCCCTGGCTGGCCCCGCTCACCGCCGGCGCCCTGGCGGAAACGATGCGCACGCAGATCGATATCGCGCCACTGGCGAGGGCGCTGTGACCTCCCCCATCTGGCATCCGTTCACCCAGCATGGCCTCGGTGAACCGATCCCGCAGGTCGTGCGCGGCGAAGGCGCCCTCCTCCACTGCGCCAACGGCACCACCCTGATCGACGCGATCTCGAGCTGGTGGGTGACGACGCATGGCCATTGCCATCCGCGGATCGCGGCAGCGATCGCCGGGCAGGCGACACGGCTCGATCAGCTCATCTTCGCCGGCTACACGCACGAGCCGGCCGAGACGGTGGCGCGCGGCCTGATCGAACTCTCTCCGGCGAGCCTGACCCGCGTCTTCTTCTCGGACAGCGGCTCGACTGCTGTCGAGGTCGCGCTCAAGATGGCGCTCGGCTTCTGGCACCGCCGGGGTGAAGCGCGGCACCGCATCCTGGTGCTGGAACATGGCTATCATGGCGACACGATCGGCGCGATGTCGGTCGGCGCGCGCGGTGTGTTCAACCGGCGCTACGAACCGCTGCTGTTCGACGTCGGTACGATCCCGTTCCCGGCGGAAGAGGGTGCCCAGGCGACGCTCGACGCCCTCGACGCTGCCTGTCGCGACACCGTGGCGGCGCCGGCCGCTTTCATCGTCGAGCCGCTGCTCCTCGGCGCCGGCGGGATGCTGACCTATCCGGCCGCGGCCCTCACCGAGATGGCGGCGATCTGCCGCCGCCATGGCGTCCTGCTGATCGCCGACGAGATCCTGACCGGCTGGGGACGCACGGGGACGCTCTTCGCCTGCGAGCAAGCCGGGATCGCGCCCGACATCATGTGCGTCGCCAAGGGCATCACCGGCGGCGCGCTGCCGCTCGCCGCGACACTGGCCAGCGAGCCGGTCTTCGAAGCGCACCTGTCGCGCGACCGCGCCGACATGTTCTACCATTCGAGCAGCTACACCGCGAACCCGATCGCCTGCGCCGCCGCCGCCGCCAACCTTGCCATCTGGCGCGAGGAGGATGTGCTGGGGCGGATCGGCGCGTTGTCGGCAATCATGGCGCGGGAACTCGCCGGACTCGCAGCCCATCCCGCACTGGAGAATCCGCGGCAAACTGGCTGCATCGCCGCGATCGACCTCAAGGCCGAAACCGCCGGCTACCTCTCCGATCTCGCGCCGGCGCTGCGCACCTTCTTCCTGGAGCAAGGACTGCTGCTCCGTCCGCTCGGCAACATCCTGTATGTGATGCCGCCCTATTGCACGAGCGAGGCGCAGATCGGCCGCATCTTCGGCGCGATCAGGGAGGCGGCGGATCGTTTCGGTGCGGGATTCCGGACATAGGTGCCGGGGTTCCCTTTTTGCGGGCCAGCCGCTAAGGGCGTTCGGAATTTTTTGAAGCAAGGGTGTGAATGGCCAAGGAAGAACTTCTCGAGATGCGCGGGCAGGTGGTCGAACTGCTGCCCAATGCCATGTTCCGCGTGAAGCTGGAGAACGGCCACGAGATCCTGGGCCACACCGCCGGCAAGATGCGCAAGAACCGCATCCGCGTGCTGACCGGCGACGAAGTGCTGGTCGAGCTCACCCCCTATGATCTGACTAAGGGTCGGATTACCTACCGCTTCAAATAGGCGCGGGACCGCGACATGCGGCTCGTGCTTGCCTCCTCATCGCCCCGCCGGCGCGAGCTTCTCGCGCGCATCGGCGTCGTGCCTGCGCGCCTCGCATCACCGGACATCGACGAGGAACCGCGCCCCGGCGAGTTCCCGCGCCCCTATGTCCTGCGCCTGGCCGAGGAGAAGGCGAAGGCCGTCGAACGGGCGGCCGACGAGATCGTCCTCGCCGGCGACACGACTGTCGCGGTCGGCCGGCGCATCCTCGGCAAGCCCGAGGACGAAGCGGACCTGCGTCGCATGCTCGCGCTCCTGTCAGGCCGCCGGCACCATTGCTTCTCCGCCGTCTGCGTGATCGGCCCGGACGGGCGCGCCCGCACCCGCGCCTCCGACACGATCGTCGCGTTCAAGCGCCTGACCACGCGCGAGATCGACCGCTACGTCGCCAGTGGCGAGGGCATGGGCAAGGCCGGCGGCTATGCGATCCAGGGTCTCGCCGAAACCTTCGTCCGCTATCTGGCCGGCAGCCATTCCGGTGTCGTCGGCCTGCCGGTGTTCGAGACGCGCGCGCTGCTCGAGGCGGCCGGATACGATCTTGGGTGAATGGCTCTACGAGGACGGGATCGGCGAGAATCGCGCGATCCTGATCGAAGACGATACGATCGTCGAAGCGGTCATCGAGCTGTCCGCCGCGATCCGTATCGGCGCCGTCCTTCCGGCCCGGCTGACCGCGATCCTGATTCCGGGCCAGCGCGGCATCGCCACGCTCGACGACGGCGGGGAGGTGCTGATCGAACCGCTGCCGCGGGCACTGACCGAAGGCGCCGCCTTCCGCGCCGAAATCCTGCGGGAGGCGATACCGGAGCCCGGCAACCACAAGCGTGCCATGGCCCGCCTGACCGACGAAGGCGTGCGCGCCGGCCCGACGCTGGGTGAAAGGCTCGGGGCCGGCGCGGTGTCCGGTCACGGGCCGGACCGGTTCGAGCAGGTCGGCTGGTCCGAGCTGCTCGAACTGGCAGCGGCCGGGGAAATCCCTTTCCCGGGCGGATCGCTGCGGATGAGCCTGACCCCGGCGATGACCCTGTTCGACGTCGACGGCGCGCTGGCGCCGGCCGAGCTTGCGGAGGCGGGCGCGCGGGCTGCGGCCGAAACGGTCCGGCGCTTCGGCATCGGCGGCTCGATCGGCATCGACCTGCCCACCGTATCCGACAGGGCCGCACGCCAGCGCGCGGCTGCCGCGGTGGACGCGGTCCTGCCCCAGCCGTTCGAGCGCACCGCGGTGAACGGCTTCGGTTTCCTCCAGATCGTCCGCCGCCGCCAGCGCCCGTCCCTGCCCGAGATCGTGCAGGGCGATCCGGTGGGCGCAGCAGCACGGGCGCTGCTTCGCCGTGCGGAGCGCATGATCGGCGCACTGACGCTCCATGCAGCCCCCGCCGTGATCGCCCATATCGAGACGCAGCCCGATTGGGTCATCATGCTCGCCCGGCGTGCCGGCGGTGCTATCGCCTTGCGGGCGGAACCCGGGCTCGCCATATCGGCCGGGTATGTCCAGGCATCCCGAAGCTGACACCTGCCCGCTCTGCGGCAAGCCGTCGCAGGCGCAGTTCCGGCCGTTCTGCAGCCAGGGCTGCCGCGACCGCGACCTCCTGAACTGGCTGGGCGACGCCTATCGCGTCCCCGCTGCGCCGGCCGAAGACGAAGACGGCACGGACGGGCTGGACAGGGAGGCCCGGCCACCTCTATAGGCGCTGCTTCCCGCCGCCAGGCGGGCGTGCCCAGGTAGCTCAGTTGGTAGAGCACGTGACTGAAAATCACGGTGTCGGTGGTTCGATCCCGCCCCTGGGCACCATTTACAATCCGACACGATCCTGCGGCACCGGACTTGATATCCGCGGCCGCCCCTTGCGAACGATTGTGCCGCTCCGATTCTATCCGGATGCCGGCCCGAAAGGGTCGATCCGACGGCCAAGCGGGTAGGCGAACAGGGCCTCGCCCTGCGACGATCCGAGCATGGCCTGCCCGGCAATCCGCCAGGCCTCCCCCGCCGACCAGGGTTCGCCGTCGATCTCGCCCCGGCCGGAGAGCGGGACGAACCATCCCGGAACCGCGTCGGGAAGGACAATGAGGCGATCCGCCCCGAGCTGCCAGCTTTCCAGCACGAACTTGGGACCCTCGCACAGGATCGTGCGGTCGGCGCTCGCGCGCTCGGGAGCGAAGTTGGGCACGAACGGTTTCGGGTCCGAGACCGCGATGCCCGCGTCGAGATGGAGGTCGCGCGGGCGGCCATAATCATAGAGCCGGTAGGTGAGATCGACATTCTGCTGCACCTCGACCAGCGTGATCCCGGCGCCGATCGCATGGATCGTGCCGGCCGGCGAATAGAAGACGTCTCCTGCCTTCACGGGATGCCACGCTAGGAGCGATACGATATCGCCGGCCTCGGCGGCAGACCGCAGCCGGGAATGATCCGTCGGGCCCTTGGTGCCGATCGCAATCGTGGCACCGGGTTCGGCGTCGAGCACGACCCAGGCCTCGTCCTTGCCGCGCGCGAAACCTGCCGTCTTCGCCGCCACATCATCCGGATGGACCTGAATCGACAGCCGCTCCGAGGTGAACAGGTACTTCACCAGCAGATCGGCCTGCGGATCGCCGTCCTCGAACCAGACCTCGCCGATCGGGCCCTCGCCGGGCCCGGCATCGGCAAAGACGCCGCCGAGTGTCTGGCGACCCCAGGGCTTTTCGACCCGGCGCATCGCCAATTGCCGCGCTGGCATTTTCCTTCTCCCGATTCGGCGCCTCACCGGGCCGTATGCAACAGCACCGGCCAGCGCGCGAGACCGCCGTCTAGCTTGCCACTCCGTCGCGCCTGGATCAGAAGCTAGCCGCCGACATAGACCGTCTTGGTCTGGGTGTAGAATTCAACCGCAGCGAAGCCCTGTTCGCGAGCGCCATAGCTCGACCTGCGGGTGCCGCCGAACGGCACATGATAGTCGACGCCGGCGGTCGGCAGGTTCACCATCACCATGCCGGCACGGATGTGGCGGCGGAAATGGCGCGCATGCTTGAGGCTTTCAGTGACGATGCCGGCGGACAGGCCAAATTCGCCGCGATTGGCGACCTCCAGCGCCTCCTCATAATCCTTCACCCGCACCGTGCTCAGCACCGGGCCGAACACCTCCTCGTTGTTGATACGCATGTCGGGAGCGGTGTCGGCGATCACCGCCGGCGACATGAAATAGCCGGGATTGGCGAGGCTCAGGAGTTCGCCGCCGGTAACGAGGCGGCCGCCCTCGTCGGTCGCGACCTTCACGTAGCGCATGTCCTGGTCGAGCTGGGCCTGACTCACCACCGGTCCGATCTGGCTGGCCGGATCGAGCGCGTCGCCGACCCTGAGCGTACGGGCCCGATCGGCGAGCGCGGCGACGAAGCGGTCGTGGATGCCCTCGGTCACGACCACCCGTGACGAGGCGGTGCAGCGCTGGCCGGTGCCGAAGAAGGCCCCGTCAATTGCCACAGCGACAGCGCGGTCGAGATCGGCATCGTCGAGCACGACCAGCGGATTCTTGCCGCCCATTTCGAGCTGGACCCGCGCCTGACGCCGGACGGCCGCCTCGGCGACCTTCGCCCCGACGCCCTGCGACCCGGTGAACGAGACGGCGTCGACCTCGGCATGATCGACGATCGCGCTTCCCATCCCGCCTTCCCCGATCAGCAGGTTGAAGACCCCCGCCGGCGCGCCGCATTCGTGGAGGATTTCGGCGAGCGCCCAGGCGATGGCCGGGGTGGAGCTCGCGGGCTTCAGCACGACGGTATTGCCGAAGGCGAGCGCCGGTGCCGCCTTCCAGGCGGGGATGGCGATCGGGAAGTTCCACGGCGTGATCAGGCCGACGACGCCGAGTGGCTCGCGATGCGTCTCGACATCGATGCCGGGACGGACGGAATCGAGCGTCTGGCCATGGCGGCGGATCGCCTCGCCGGCGAAATATTTGAAGATGCGTGCCGCCCGCATGACCTCGCCCTTGCCCTCGGGCAGCGTCTTGCCCTCCTCGCGCGACAGCAGTTCGCCGAGCTCGGCGGCGCGAGCCATGAGGATCGTGCCGACCCTGTCGAGCAGATCGGAGCGCACCTCCGGCGTGGCGCCGGCCCAGCCCGGGAAGGCCCCGCGCGCAGCCGCCACAGCGGCATCGACCTCGCCGCGACCACCTGCCGGATAGCGGGCGATCACTTCGCTGGTGTTGGAAGGGTTGAGGCTCTGATGCGGCGTTTCCGCCGCCACCTTCTCGCCGTTGATGAAATGGGTGAGCGTCTGGGTCATGCCGCGTGATCCTGTCCTCTGTCGCCGCCGCCGATCGGGCCGCGACCGGAGAGATTCGTGATCGGACCGCGAATGTCGCACCGTCGGGGCGACGGCGCCTTCGAGGTCGTGACCCGGCTCACCAGGCTGCCCAGTTTCAGCGAGGAGATCCGCGCGGCGCCGCCCGCCCTGCGGGTGAAGCCGCGGCCCGGCCCGCTCCGGCAGCGGGCCGGTGCGGACCAGGTTCCGGGGAACAAGCGACTCCGTCGGGATCGCCGTGCTCGCTCATCGCCTGGCGGACCAGCTGCATCCGGCGAACGGCTGATGTCGCGCATGAAGCTGGAGCCACGGAGCAGATAGCCGCCGAAGCCCCGGATTTCCAGCCACACTTCAGCGTGTCCGGCCTCGCAGCGGCGGAGGATCACCGCCGGCCGGCTATTGACGAAATTGTAACACGCCGCTGCGATTGTGAAATCGCCGCGCAGCGCCTCGACTATGGAATCGGCAGGCGGCGCCTCGATTGTCAAATCGCATAAAGCAAGCGTTAACCATTGTCGTTCACAGATGCCCTCAAGCAAGGGGGCCTTGGGGGGCAAAGTTGGATATTCGCAGTCGCTTCCGTCAAGCGGAAGCCAGCCAGTGGTAGTGTTGGCCGCCAATGCGGAGGACATGATCGTCGGCACGGCGCCGGCCATCGTGGAGCTGCGCCATCTCGTCCGCCAGGTCGCGCCGAGCGATGCCTCGGTCCTCCTTACCGGCCCGTCGGGCAGCGGCAAGGAGGTCGTCGCCCGCGCCATCCACGCGGCGAGCGGCCGCGGCGAGAAGCCCTTCGTGGCGGTCAATTGCGGCGCGATCCCGCGCGATCTCCTCGAATCCGAACTGTTCGGCCACGAGAAGGGCGCCTTCACCGGCGCCCACGCCCAGCACAAGGGCAGGTTCGAAGAAGCAGACGGCGGCACCCTGTTCCTCGACGAGATCGGCGACATGCCGGCCGACATGCAGGTGAAGCTGCTGCGCGTGCTCGAGGAGCGCGCCGTGCAGCGCGTCGGCGGCCGCGGCCAGATCGGGGTGGACGTGCGCATCGTCGCCGCCACCCATCGCGACATCGACGCGGCGATCGACGACGGCAGATTCCGCGAAGACCTGTTCTACCGCCTCGCGGTGTTCCCGATCGAGATTCCCTCGCTCGCCGAGCGACGCAGCGACGTGCCGCTCCTCATCCGCCATTTCCTCGCGAAATCGGGCAAGCGCGGCGGTGACGTCCGGTTCTCGGAGGCTGCCTTCGACCGCCTCGCCGAGCATGGCTGGCCCGGCAATGTGCGCGAGCTGCGCAACTTTGTCGAACGCGCGACGATCATGTTCGCCGGTCGCACCATCGGCGCGGCCGAGGCCGGATCGCTGCTGCTGCGCCGCGGCCGGGTGGGCGCGGTCGAGCGCTCCGCGCTGTGGGAAGCCACCGAACGGCTTGCCGCCGCCTTTCCCCTTGAAGAGGACAAGGACGACCAGGCGCCCGTCATCCGTTCCGAAGGCGAGGTCGTTCCGATCCGTGCCGATATTGCCCTTCCCGAAATGGGCGGCATGAACGCCGGCCAGCCTGTCGCCCTGCGCGACATGCTCGCCGAGATCGAGCGTCGCTATATCGAGGAGGCGCTGACCCTGTCCGACGGCGTGATCGCCGATGCGGCGCGCATGCTCTCGCTTCAACGCACCACCCTGATCGAAAAGATGCGCAAGTACGAGATGAAGGCGGCCTGAGCCGCCCGGCTCAGCTCTTCGGCTGCGCCAGTGCATCCCAGGCGCTGGCGATCTCGTACAGCATGTCGCGTGCCTGCTGGATCCGGCCAGCGTCATTCTCGCGCCCCGCGGCCAGCACCAGCCGGCGTGCCTCGCGATAGATGGCGACGAGACCGGTCGCGATCTCCCCCCCCTTTTCGAAGTCGAGGCTGGTCTCCAGCCCGGTCAGGATGGCGAGCGCACGCGACTGACGCTCGCCGCGCTGGGTAAAGTCGTTGCGGCGGGAGGCGACGGCCATCGCATCGAGCGCTTTCAGCAGCTCTTCGTACATCACCTGCACGAGCTGGTGCGGGCTGGCGCCCTCGATCCGGCTGACCAGATCCACGCTCTTGTAGCTTGCGCTGGCCGCGCTGAACTTGCCCCGCGAAACGTACATTCTTCACTCCCGCAACAAACTGGATGCGCCCCGACCTAGTCCCTGCTGTTCGTCCACATCTTGATCTGCTGATCGAGATAGGACTGGGTCGCTTTGAAGGACGAAACCTGCCGCTCCATGTTGGTGAAGGTCGTGAGCAGCTGGTTGTAATATTTCTCCGAGCGCATCTCGAAAGCCTCGCGGTCCTCCGCGATCTTCTCGGCCTCGGCATCGAGCCGCTCCTCGCTGCCGGCGAACGGCCCGGTGCGTGCGCGAAGCGAATCGCGGATACCCTGCAGCGCACCGCCCAGGCCGGGATCGATCGTGATCGTCACGTCCGAAGCGGCACCGCTGACATTGAGGATCAGGCCGACCGCGGCCGAACCGACCGGCGCGACGAGATTGCCGCCGATCCCGGTCATCGCCACGCCGTTGATCTTGCCCGACGCCGGGGTGCTGCCCGAAGCCGGCACAACGTCGGTGATCGTGTAGGTGCCGGGCTTCACCTTGCCCATGACGCTCCCGATCGACACGAACGGGCTCGAGCTGGACTGGCCCGGATTGAACAGCGCCTCCACCCCGTCAGGATCGTCGGCCAGCGCCTCTTGGAGCCGCGCCGCGTCCACGCTCAGCGTCCCGTCGCGATTGGTGCGCACGCCGATCTCGGCCAGCGTCTTCGGGCCGGTCCCCGAGGAGGAAAGCGTCATCGTCGAAAGCTGGCGGAGCTGACGCTGCATCTCGCGCACCCCTAGGTCACCGCGCAGGGCTCCGCCCGCACCGTTGACACCGGGGGCGGTGGCCGCGGCCATCATGCCCATGAGTTCGTTGTAGGCGGTGACGAAATCCTGGACGCCCTGGCTGATCGCCGCCGTCGGACGGGTGACGCCGACGGAGACCAGGGTGCCGGGCGACGCCTGTTTGAGATCGATCCTCACGCCCGGGATGAGGTCGCTGAAGCTGTTGGTGGCACGTGTCACCGTGACGCCGTCCATGTTGAGCCTGGCGTCCTGCGCGCCCTGCGCCTGGGTCATGGCGGCGGACGCGAAACGCTCGAGGCCGCTCGCCGTACCGCCCGGCACGGTGAGGCTGAATGCGTTGGCCGCACCGGTCGCGCCCTTGAGGACCAGGCGCGCGCCCGAAGCGTCGGTGACCACGCTCGCCTTCACGCCGCTCAGCTCGTCATTGATCGCTTTGGCAAGGCCGTCGAGGCTGTTGTTGGTCGCGTCGATGGTGATGTCGTAGCTTGCGCCGCCCACGGTCAGCGTCAGTGTCCCTTCACCCACCGGATCGGTGCGCGACGCGAGCGCGGCCGACGACAGCGTCTGCGCCTGCGCGAGCTGCTCCACCGTGATCGAGGCGGAAAGCCCGCTGAGGCGCGAGCCCGGCAGAGCCGACGCCGTGAAGATGTTGGTGTTGGAGACGCTCGGCTGGCTGTAGAGCGTGCCCCCCGAGATCAGCGAGGACAGGGCCGAGGCGAACGAGTCGATCGCGTTGCTGACCGACCCGAGCGTCGAAACCTTCGCGGCGTTGGCGTCCTCGCGCTTCTTGAGCAACGCTTCCTTCGGTGCCTTTGCGGCCGAGGAGAGGTCGCTGACGATCTTCTTGATGTCGATGCCCGAGCCGGCGCCGAGCTGGAAGCCGATGGAGGAGGTAGCCATGTCCGCGTCCTTGCCGTTCAGTATCAAGAACGGCCGCGACCGGCGGAGATTTAGCGGTTCGGCCGAGAAAATCAGCCTTTGAGAATACGCAGCGCGCGTGGATCGAGATGGCCCTGCGCACCGAGCGAGCGGCCTGGATCCCTGCGCATCCGGCCGGCCACCTCGGCACCATCCTGGGCGGCGCCGGAACGCTCTGTACGCAGCTCGTGCGCCAGCTGCTCGACCCAGGGCTCGACAGGGACGCCGATCCGGTTCGCCATCGCCAGGAGGCGTTCGATCTCTTCGAGCGAGAAGCGTAGATTGCGTGCCCGATCGTCCACGTCGCCGTCCTTTGGTCCAAATCAGACTCGGTAACGGTTGTGAAACGTCCGGCTTAAGCCTCCGGCCGGCCTTCGGTGTCGAACCGCATCGCCGGCGGCAGATCGACGTCGGGCTGGCGGGCACCGGCCGCGAGTGACGCGTCGAGATTCCAGACGAAGGCGAGCACCGTCGCCACCGCCATATAGAGATCCTCGCGGATGATCTGGCCGGGCTGCGAGGTATAGTAGAGGGCACGGGTGAGTTGCGGATAGCTCAGCATCGGCACCTTGTTCTCGGCAGCGAGCTCGCGGATCGCCTCCGCCGTCACGCCGCGTCCGCGCGCGACGACGACCGGTGCCGCGTCCATGCCCTGACGATAGCGCAGCGCGACCGCGAAATGCGTGGGGTTGGTGAGCACCACCGTCGCCTCCGCGAGCGCGCCCCGGGCGGAGTTGCGCGCCACCTCCATCTGACGGCGGCGCAGTGCACCCTTCACCTCGGGCGAGCCTTCGGTCTGCTTGTGCTCGTCCTTCGTCTCCTGCTTGGTCATCTTGAGCCGCTGGAACCGCTGGTACATCTGGGCGGGAACATCGATCCCGGCGATGACGACGAGCGCTGCTGCCATCACCAGCACCGCCCAGATGAAGGTCGTGCCGACATTGGCGAGGGCGGGGCGGATGTCCTGCGCGCCAAGCCCGATCATCGAGCGCGCTTCGCTCATCAGCAGCCAGGCGCCCACCGAACCCAGCAGCACGACCTTGGCGATCGATTTGGCGAGCTCGATCAGGCCCTGCATCCCGAAGATCCGCTTGACGCCCGCGATCGGATCGAGTTTGCCGCCCTTGAAGGCGAAGGCGCCGCTGCGGAAGCCCAGTGAACCGAGCAAGGCGGGCGTTCCGATCGCCGCGACGAGAGTGAGCGCGAACAGGGCGATCACCGGCAGGGCGACAATTCCGAGCAGCCGCAAGACCTGGCTCATCGGATCGAAATTGCGGATGTCGGAGGCATCGAAGGTGAGCGCGTCACTGACCATCGTCTCGAGCGAACCGACCATCATCGGTCCGGCGACGGCGATCCAGGCCGCACCGCACAGCACGACGAGGGCGGTGCCGAGCTCGCGGGACTGGAGGACGTCGCCTTTCTCCGCCGCGTCGCGCCGTTTCTTCGGCGTCGGGGCTTCGGTTTTCTGGTCCTTGTCGGCGCTTTCAGACATGGCTCAGCCGCCCGCCGCCATCAGGCGGGATTGTTCGAGGCCCATGCGGATCGCCGCGATGATGCCTTCACCCATCACCGGCGCCGCGATCGCCAGCAAGACCACCCCTGCGAGCAAGGCCGCCGGGAAGCCGACCGCGAACAGGTTGAGCTGCGGTGCCGAACGCGCCAGCAGGCCCATCACGATCTGGACGAGGATGATCGCGAACGCCACCGGCAAGGCGATCGAGAGGCCGGCCGAGAACAGCACGCCGCCGAAGAACACGAGACCGCGAATGCTGTCCGCGCTCATCCAGGCGTCGCCAGGCGGCAGCGCGCGATAGCTTTCGACGATTGTCGCGGCGAGCGCGAGATGGCCGTCGACGGCGAGAAAGAGAAAGGTCGCGAGGATCGACAGAAACTGGCCGAGCACCGGATTCTGCTGGCCGCTCGCCGGGTCCATCATCGCGGCGAAGCCAAGACCCATGGCGTTGCCGATCACCTCGCCGGCGATCACGGCCGCAGAGAACCCGATCTGGACCGCGAAGCCGAGCGCAAGGCCGGCCATCACCTCGCCCGCGATCAGCATGAAGCCCTCGATCGAGGCGAGGCCGTCCGCAGGCAGCGCGAAGGGCGCTGCCGACAAGGCGGGAATGCCGAGGGCGAGGGCGATGACAAGGCGGAGCTGGACCGGGACGGCCGGCGCACCGAAGATCGGCGCGGCGAGCATGGCGGCGCCGGGCCGCAGCATCGCGACCATCCACAGCCAGAGCTGCGCCTCGACGCCCGCGAAACCGGCCGGGATCATCTCGTCAGCTCAGGGATCTGCGCGAAGATGTCCTGGGTGAAATCGACGAGCAGCATCAGGATCGCGCTACCGAAGAAGGCGAGGCAGACGCCGACGACGATGAGCTTCGGCACGAAGGTCAGGGTCTGCTCGTTGATCGAGGTCGCGGCCTGGAACATGCCGAGGACGAGGCCCGCGACCAGCGCCGGGATCAGGATCGGCGCGCAGGCCAGAGCCAGGATCCAGAGCGCCTGCTGGGCGACGCCGATGAAGTAGGCGGGGCCATCCATCGGGGGCTATCCTCCGCCAGAAAAGGAGGCGGCAAGCGAGCCCATGGTGAGCGCCCAGCCATCGACCAGCACGAAGAGCAGGAGCTTGAACGGCATCGAGACGATGGTCGGCGACAGCATCATCATGCCCAGCGACATCAGGGTCGACGACACGACCAGATCGATGATCAGGAAAGGCAGGAAAATCAGGAAACCGATCTGGAACGCGGTCTTGAGCTCGCTCGTGACGAACGCCGGCAGCAGGATCGAGAAGGGCACCGCCTGCCGCGATTCGAAGCGCTGGACGCCCGCGAGATCGGCGAAGAGCCTGAGATCGGTGTCCCGGGTCTGGCGCATCATGAAGCCGTGCAGCACCGTGCCCGAACGCGAGACCGCCTCCTCGATCGTGATCGTGCCGTTGCCGTAGGGCGTGTAGGCGATCTCGTTGATCTGATCGACGACGGGCCGCATCACGAACAGCGACAGGAACAATGCGAGGCCGACCAGCACCTGATTGGGCGGCGTCTGCTGCAGCCCGATCGCGGTACGCAGGATCGACAGGACGATGATGATCCGGGTGAAGCTGGTCATCATGAGCAGCAGCGACGGCAGCACCGTCAGCAGGCTCATCAACAGCAGTATCTGCAGGGACAGCGAGAGCGGGCGGCCGTCGCCGGCGATCGTGCCCAACGCCCGGTCGAGCGCCCCCGGCTGGCCGGCCCCTGGCGTCGCGGCCGGTGCGGGAGCGGCGACCGGCGCCACGGGAGCCGGAGCGGCTTGCGCCTGAGCGATGTCCGGAACGACGAGGATCAGCGCGAAAAGGAAGGCGGCCAGAAGACCGGACAGCGCCGGCCGCGCCAAAGATCTAGGCATCGCCCGCGGTCTCCGCGGGCGCGGCTTCGGTAAGAAGCTGCACCTGGCCGCGCGAAACGGCGAGGAGAAGATGCTTGCCGCCGAACTCGACGACGGCGAGGCGGCCGGTGGCACCGAGCGGGATCGCGTCGACCAGCTTCACCAGCCGGTCGCGCTGGCCGGTCATCATGCCGGGCTGCACCTTGCGCCACAGCCAGAGCGCGCCGAACGCCAGCCCCGCGACGAGCGGGACCAGGAAGACGAGCTTCAGGATATAGGCCCACATCATTTGCGGCGCTCGGTCCCCGGGCCGATGCCCTCGAGCGCGACGACCTCGACGACGCGGATGCCGAAGCGGCCGTTCACCGTCACCACCTCGCCTTTCGCGATCAGGGTGCCGTTCGCCATGATGTCGAGCAATTCGTGCGCCTGGCGGTCGAGTTCGACGACGCTGCCTTCGGCGAGGTCCATGAGCTCCGAGAGCTTCAGCGCCGTGCTGCCGACTTCGACCGAGAGGCGCACCGGGATGTCCGCGAGCAGGCCGTAATTGCGGCGCCCCAGCGCCTCGTCCAGCGGGCTTGCCTCGACGATGTCCTGGGCTTCCTTCACGACGCGAACCTCCTCTGTTCAACTTTTTCGATCTTGAGCGCGGCGCGCCCGTCATGCTCGCCGATCGTGCCGATCGCGAAGCGGCGGCCCTCGACGATGAGCGGGACATGGGCCGGCAGGCTGACCGGAATGACATCGCCGGCCCGCAGCTGCATCAGTTCGGACAGCGCCAGTTCCGGGCGCGCGAGCACGGTCCGGGCCTGGATGCGGACCTCGCCGACGGCGGCGTTCATCCGCCGGCGCCAGTCGCCGCCGGGCAGGCCGGCATCGTCGGCGGACTTGGCGACGAGCAGATGCTCGAGCGACCTCAACCCCGCGACGGGGTAGAGAATTTCGATCGTCGCGGCCTGGCCGGGCCAGGGCGCGACGGTGAATTGCGACACGGCAATCGCTTCCTCGGGCTTGGCCATTCCGGCGAACCCGGCATGGGTCTCGCGCGAACGCAGCAGCGGCTGGACCGGCAGCACTTCCGACCAGACCTGGCCGAGCGCGACGGCGAGGGAATCCGCCAGCCGCGCCGCAAGGCTCTCCTCGGTCGCAGTGAACTCGCGCATCTGCCGCGTCGGCGGCGCGCCGGTGCCGCCATAATAGGCATCGACCAGGCGGCTGACGAACTCGGGTTCGATCCGGAGCAGGACCGCGCCCTTCATCGGCTTGAAGCCGTAGAGGCTGAGGCTGGCGAAATCGCCCTGCTCGGCCTGCCAGTCGCCGAAGCCGCGCACGACCGTCGGTTCGACCGCGACGTTGGGCTTGGCGCGCACGAACGGCTCGATCAGGTCGCGGATGCGCCGGACCATCCGTTCGTTGAGCCGGTCGACCGCCGGCAGGACCGCCATCGGGCGCCCGGCGTCGCCGCCGAACGGAAACGGCCGGGAGGCGCCGGACGGGCCGACGCCTTCGGGGTCGCCCTGCGCCCCGCCCATCAGGGCCGATATCTCTTCGCCGGAAAGGGTCGGTTTGTCGGTCATTGCGTGACGAAACTCGTGAAGTACACGTCGTCTATGCCGCCGAAACCTTCCCGATTGGTTAACACGTTGTTTATCGCGTTTCTTAAGTCCTGCTTGAGCCGCTGCTTGCCCTCGAGCGTCGTGATAATGACCGGATTCTGTTCCGACAGGGTCAGCAGGATGGCGGAGCGGATCGCCATGTCGTGGGTGCGGATCCGCTCGGTCAACGGCTCGCCATAATAGGTCGAGACACCGAGCCCGATCTGGACGAAGGCATCGCCGCCCTGCAGGTTCGAGGTGAAATTCCCCTCCAGCGGCACATAGGTCGCCTGGAAGACGCGCGGATCGGGCGAGGCGTTGGGCCGACGCGCACGGACCCGCGCCTCGTCCACGGCGGATTCGCTGACGCCCTCGCGGACGACGAGCTGCGGCTGGTTCGGGTCTTCCTCGGCCTTGGTATGACCGCCGCCGCCGAATACGGAGCCGGTCATCGCATACAGGCCGCCGACGGCGCCGCCGCCACCGACGACGATCAGCAGGACGAGGATCACGACGATCTTCTTCAGCTTGCCGCCCTTCTTTTTCTTCGGCGCTTCGGCGGCGGTTTCAGGGGTATCGCTCATGGTCGGTTCCTTCAGGCGTAGCGGTCCGCGCGAGTCCGGGCGGGCGTGACCGCCGCAGCGGCTTCCCCGTCCGGCCCGCGCGCGGTCCGGATCAAGACGGTCTGGCGTGCATCTTCCTGATGACGCCGGGGGTCACCGGAAGCCTGGTGGCCGTTTCCGGAAAGGTCGATTTCGCTCTGTGCGATGCGCACGCCCTGCGCGCGCGCCTCCGCCATCAACCGGGGCTGCGCGTCGGTCAGAATGCTGCGTGCCGCTTCCGTCTCGACGGTGAGGCGGATGCTGGTGCCCTGGTCGCCCTGCACGAGCTCCACCTGGAGATGGCCGAGCGTATTCGGGTTGAGCCTGAACCGCATCGGCCCGTCATTCGCTCCGGTGCGGGCGATATCGCGGGCGAGGCCGTCGAGCCATTCGCTCTCGTGAGCAAGATCCAGTTCGCGGGTGATCGCCGCCTCGCCGCCGGGTGCCGGTTGCGGTGCGGCGGTCTCCGGCCGGACCGGCGCGAGCGAAGCGGCCGGATCGATCACGGCGGCGGTCGGAGTGATGACCGTCGGGGCCGAAAGGGTCTGGACAACCGGTGCCTGTATGGCTGCCTGGGCAGAAGCCGCCGTCTTCTCGACCGGCGCGGATCGCTCCGTCGCAACGTCCTTGCTGATGCCGCCGATCGTCGGAGCGGGGCCTGCCATCCCTGCCGCCTCCGGCGTCCGCACAGGCTGCACGACATCGCCCCTGGCCGTGGCCTTTGCAGGTGCCGCGCCGGCTTCGGGCTCCCGCCCTTTCAGGCTCTGGACGGCCTGCCGGATCGCAACCGCGATGGCCGGATCCTGCGCGGCGGACTCGCCGTCGGCAGGGAGTCCTCCAGCCGGACCGGCCAGCGGAAGCGACACCAGGGTGTTCGGCTGAACCAGGCTGGCGGACGGCGGTGAAAACGGTTGGGCCGCCGATGGCGGGCGGGCTTCCGGTCCCTGCGGAGCGGGGACCGAGACCGTCGTCACGGTCACGGGAAAGCCGTTCTGTGCCTGGAGAATCGGCAAGAAGTCCGTTTCGGGCAGCAGGGGCGACGTCTCACCGGAATCGACCGCAACGCTGTCGCCCGCATCACCGCCTTCATTGTCCGCGGTGGCGGCGTGAAAGTCGATCGCGAGGTTCTGGCCCGGAACGATGCCGGGCATGATTGATGCGCCAGCGCCGCCGGCGCCGGACGTGACCTGGCCAGGGGCGGCCTGACCGCTCCCGGGGGTTCCCGCCACGATTGGCAGCAGGCTGGCAAACAGGTCGCCTCCCTCCCCTTCGACAGCCGGCGGGAGGCCGACCTGCGGGACCATGGGCGCCACGTTCATGTTCGGGGCCGTCGCCATCACTCGTCATCTCCCTGGTTGGTGCGCCGGCGCTGGCGCGCCAGCTGCTGCATCCGCCGTTCGGCCATGTCCTCGACAAGATCGACCGCGGCGGCCTCGAGCTTCTCCGCGCTCTCCTGATCGCGCCGCGCCGCGCGCTGTTCGCCTTCGAGGCTCGCGGCATGGGCCCGGGCACTCTCGATCGAGGGATCGAGTCCGCAGCGGGCCGTATCGAGCCGCATGGCGAGCTCGCCCATCCGCGCCAGCGCGGCGCCCGAGGTCGGGCCCTCGATCGGCCGCAAGTCCCGGCGCATGGCGAGCAGGCGCTCGCGGTTCATTTCGAGCATCGCGACACGCCCGGCCGCCTCCGCCGCGGCGCTGGCGGCAAGGCCGTGCTGGATCCGGCGAACCCGGGTCAGCCGCGCGCGCTGGCGCACGAGACCGTTCATGACAGCATCATCCCGGCCAGCGTTGCCACCGAGTCATCGAGCGGTGCGCGCTCGCCCGGGGCCTGACGCAGGAAATCGAGGATGTCCGGCCGGCGGATGATCGCCTCGTCGATCAGCGGATCCCCGCCCGGCGCATAGGCACCCATCAGGATGAGGTCGCGATTCTCCTCGAACGCCGACCACAGGCGCCGCAGGGCGGCCGCCGCCACGGCGTGCTCGTCGGTGACGATGTCGGCCATCACGCGGCTCAGCGACCGACCGACGTCGATTGCCGGATAGACCCCCTGCTCGGCGAGTGAGCGCGACAGGATGATATGCCCGTCGACGATCGCACGGGCGGCGTCGACGATCGGATCGGACGTGTCGTCGCCGTCGGCGAGAACGGTATAGAGCGCGGTGATCGAGCCGCCGGTCACGGCGTCGGCGCCGGCGCGCTCGACCAGCTTCGGGATGAGGCCGAGCGCGGAAGGCGGATAGCCCTTCACGGTCGGCGGCTCGCCGAGCGACAGGCCGATTTCGCGTTGTGCGTGGGCAACACGCGTGAGGCTGTCGATCAGCAGCAATACCTTCAGGCCGCGCGCCCGGAAATCCTCGGCGATCGCGGCGGCGCGCATCGCCGCGCGCAGGCGCAGCAGCGGCGCATGATCGGCCGGCACCGCGACGACGACCGACTTGCGGCGCACGACCGGCGGCAACTTCGTGGCAAGGAAGTCGGAGACCTCGCGGCTGCGCTCGCCGATGAGGCCGACGACGATCACGTCGGCATCGGCACCGGCGAGCATCTGCCCCATCAGCACCGACTTGCCGACGCCCGAACCGGCGACGATCGCGATGCGCTGGCCGACACCCGCGGTGAGCAGGGCGTTGACCGCGCGCACGCCCGTGTCGAACACTTCGGTGACGCGGTCGCGCGCCAGCGGGTTACCCTGGCGGCCCGCCAGCGGCCATTTGTCGATCGTCGCGACCGGCCCCAATCCGTCAAGCGGCTGGCCGGAACCATCGACCACCCGACCGAGCAGGCCCGGGCCGACCTCGACCATCGAACCGCTGGCATCCGGCTCCACGCGGGCGCCATGCGCATAGGCGGCCTCGCCATCCAGCGCCATCAGGAGCGTGCGTTCGCCGCGGAATCCGACAACCTCGGCGCGGGTGACATGATCGTCGGCGGCAATGATCCTCGCGCCCGATCCGACCGGCCGCTTGAACCCCGTCGCCTCGAGCATGAGCCCGTCATAGGAGGCGAGCCGCCCGATCCGGCGGGGGCCGGCCTCGCCGATCTGGACGCCGACCAGCAGGTTGCGGGCTTCTGCCATCAGCGCGCTCATTGCGGCGCCGCCATCTTGTCGAGGGCGGCGCGCAGGCGATCCAGCCGGACCTGCGGCCCGTCCTCGATCCAGCCATGGCCGGTTTCCAGCACCAGTGTGCCGCGCTCGAGCGTCGGATCGGCCTCAAGCTTCAGCTGAAGGTCCGCCGGCTCCAGATAGGGAATGTCGTCGGGATGTGCGCGCAGTTTGGAGGGCTCGACATTCTCGCCGATCAGGTCGGCGGCCGCCTTGGTGCGGGCGAGGAGGCGGTTCGCGTCGATATCGACCTCGCCCACGACCTCGCGCACCAGCCGGTCGACGGTTTCGGCGAGCAGCAGGGCGAGCGCGTTGGTCGGCTCGGGCTTGAGCACCTCCAGCGCCCCCGCCAGCCGCGCCATCGCATCGCGTTCCGCGGCATATTCCAGTTCGACGGTCCGGCGCGCATCGGCATAGCCCTCATCGTAGGCGGCGGACCGCGCGCGCAGCTTCTCCTGCTCGGCCGTCATCGGCGGGGAATCGAATTCGGCCGCCGGATCGGGCCCGGCCCCGGAGGCACGGGCGCGAAACGTCGTGTTCCCCCGCTTCAGGACGAAACTGCCGAGGCTCGTCGGTTCGTTTGCGGCGAGATTGCCGCTGGCGCGCATCACCCTAGACATAGTCGTCCCCCCGGCCAGCAAGCATGATGGTGCCGGCATCGGACAGGCGTCGGGCGATGCCGAGGACCTCCTTCTGGGCCTCGTGCACCTCGGCGAGCCGCATCGGGCCGCGCTCGACCATCTCGTCGCGGATCGAATCCGCGGCGCGGGCCGACATGCAGCCGAGCATCTTGTCGCGCAGCTTCTCGTCGGCGCCCTTGAGCGCCACGACCAGCACCTCGTTCTCGATGTTCCTGAGAAGGATGCCGAGATTCTTCTCGTCGAGCTCGTTGAGGTTGTCGAAGATGAACATTTCGTCCTCGATCCGCGCGGCAAGCTGGCGGTCGACCTTGCCGAGCGTGCGGATGATCCGCTGGTCGGATCCGGGTCGCAGGTTGTTCATGATCTTGGCGGCTTCGCTGGCGCCGCCGCGGATGGTCGCGGGCGAGGAGGAGACGCGCGCCACTTCGCTCACCATGATTTTCTCGAGCTCGTCCATCGCCTCGGCAGTAACCGCCTCGAGCTTGGCGATGCGGTACACGATGTCCGGCTGCTGTTCGCTCGGGAGGAGCTGGAGGACGTCGGCCGCGATCGGCGGCTCGAGATGGGCCAGGACCACAGCGGCGATCTGGGGATGCTCGTATTCGATGAGCGCCGCGATCGTCTTCGCGTCCATCCACCTCAGCGCATCGAGCGCGCGGCTGCGGGTTGGCGGAGTGATCCGGGCGAGGACGTTCTCGGCACGCTCGGCACCCAGCGCGTGCTCCATCACCGCGCGGATGCGCGGCGCGGCGCCGAAGCCGATCGTGGTGCGCGCCTTGGCGCGGCCCATGAAGGTGTTGAAGACCTGCTCGACCTCGCTCTCCGAGACGTCGGCGACACCGAACATTGCGCTGCCGAGATGCTGGACCTCGTCCGGCTCCAGATGGCTCAGGATCTCCGCGGCCTCGGCATCGCCGAGCATCATCAGGAGGATGGCGGCGGCCTCGCTGCCATTCGGCTCGGCGCCGCCCGACGCCGGACCAGGGTCGAGATTATCCATTGCGGTCGGCTCCATTGGTGTCGGTCCGGATCAGGTCGCGCACGACGAGCGCGGCGCGGGCCGGGTCCTGGCGGACGAAGGTGCGGATGAGGGCCGCGCGCGTCTCGTAGTCGCGGGTCGCCTCGATCATCTCGAGGCTGACCTTCATCTCGAGATCGTTGCGGGCACGATCGGCGAGCACCGAGGCGATCTCGCTGCCCACTCCGGCGCGTTGCGCCTGGCTGTTCTGGGCCCGCTGGGCGAGCGCGGTCGTCGCCTTCTTCATCATCGGACGGCCGATGCCGAAGACGACGATGAGGGCGATGACGATCGCAGTCAGGTTGCGGGTGAGCGGCGAGGCCCAGACGCTTTCCGCCGTCTCCGTCCAGCTGACCGGCGTTTCCTCGGTCGACGCGAACGCACGGGCCGACAGGGCCACGACGTCGCCGCGCGCCTGATCGAAGCCGACCGCACCCTTGACCAGCGCCTCGAGCTGCTGAAGTTCCTGCTGGCTGCGCGGGCGGGCGCCTTCGGCATTGCGCAAGGCGACAGCGACGGTAAGCCGCTTGACCACGCCGGTCTGTTGACGGGTCACCGAGACCTCCCGGCCGACCGCGAAATTGCGCTGATAGTTCTCGGTCCGGCGGCCACCGCCGGCACCGGCTTCGGTGGCCCCCGCTTCGGCCGGCGTCGGCGTCACCGCCCCGCCCGGCGCGGCCGCGACCTGCGAGGCCGGCGGCGGCTCGTTGGAGAGGGCACCCGGGACACCGCCCGGCGTTGCTGCGCCGCCAGTTCCGTCGCTCGACATCTGACCTTCTTCGCTGGCGAGCGCGCGGGCGTTCTCCGGGAAACCCTCGCGGGTCGACTGGACTTCGGAGAAGTCCATTTCCGCATGGACCTCGGTCGTGAAATTGTCGGCGCCGACGATTGGAATCAGCAACGCGGTGATGGCCTGGCGATAGCGGTCCTCAATCGTGCTCTGGACCGAGATCTGGCGTTCCGAGGCCGCGGTCACGGGATCGCCGCCGCTGCTCGACAGCAAGCGGCCGTTCTGATCGACCACCGAGACCTCGTCCGGCGAGAGGCCCGGAACGGAGGAGCCGACGAGATGAACGATCGCCTGAACCTGCGCGTCGCTGAGGGAGCGTCCGGGCACGAGCGTCAGCATGACCGAGGCGCCTGGCCGGCGCTGTTCGCGCGCGAACACGCTCGGCTGCTCGACGGCGAGATGGATGCGCGCCGACTGGACCACATCGATTCCCTCGATCGTCCGGGCGAGATCAAGTTCGCGCGCCGAGCGGATACGCTCGGTTTCGACCGCGCGGCTGGCGCCGAGCGGCATACTGGAGATGACGTCGCTGCCCTGCTGGCCGCCGCGCGGCAGGCCCTGCGCGGCGAGCATCATGCGTGCGCGATGATAGTCGTCTTCCGAGACGGTCACGGCACCGGTCGCAGTGTCGATCGAATTGGCCACGCCGGCGGTGTTGAGCGCCTCGACGATCGCCGCCTTCTCCTCGTCGGGCAGGCCCGAGAAGAGCGTGCGGCTCGGCGGCGCGCTGACCGCTAGCCAGATGATCGCGGCGAGGCCGACGAGCGCGAGAAAGCCGAGCAGCGGCAGGCTCTTGGCCACCGCCGGCTGGGCCAGCAGGCCCCGCGCGCCCTGGGTGATCCCGCGCAGCGGCGATCCCGCGGACGGCGCGGGCGCCAGCGAACGGGCGGGCATCGGGGCGAGGTCGTTTGCGGTCGTGTCGCTCATCTACATTACACCGGCATGCTCATGATGTCCTTGTAGGCGGTCAGGAGTCGGTTCCTGACTTGGAGGGTCGCCTCGAAACCGATCGATGCCTGCTGGCGGGCCAGCATCACCGCGGCGATGTCGGTCGTCTCGCCGCGCTCATAGGCCTCGGTCATCGCCGAGGACCGGGATTGCATATCGTTGACCCGGGCGAGCGCGCTGCGCATTGCGTCGCCGAAGCCGGCCGCGCCGTTCGCCCCGCCGGCCTCGTTCGGGCCCTGGCCGGCACCGATGCCGGCGGCGCGCTGCAGCGCGCTGTTCTGCTCCAGAATGGCGGACCTGAGCGCCATCAAACGGCTGGCTTCGACGGACATCCGGATATCTCCTAGGCCGCCACGGCGCGCATTTCGGCGAGCCGGTAGCGAAGGGTGCGTTCAGAAATGCCGAGCCGCCGGGCGGCACGGACGCGATGGCCGCCGGCCTCGTCGAGCGCGGCGCGGATCGCGTCCGCCTCGGCGGAGCGTGCGGCCTCGCCGAGCGACAGGGCGGCCGCCTGCCGGGCGGTGGCGGTGCGGTCGATGATCAGGTCGGGCGCGTGGATCCGCTCGCCCGAGTGGAGCAGCAATGCACGCTGGATGACATTCTCAAGCTCGCGGCAATTGCCCGGCCAAGCATGGCTCATCAGCCGGTCCAGTGCCGCGGGGGTCGGAAACGGCAAGGCCATGCCCTGCGGGCAATGACGCAGCAGCATCGCCGCGGCGATCGCGCGGATGTCGAGCCGCCGCGCGCGCAGCGGCTGGAGGTTCACCGGGACGACGTTGAGGCGCCAGTAGAGATCGGCGCGGAACCGGCCCGCCTCGACCTCCGCGGCGAGATCCCGATTGGCGCAGGCGATGACGCGGACGTCGATCGATTCCGGTCGTACCGCGCCGACGGGCAAGATCTCGCGCTCCTGGAGCGCGCGCAGCAGCTTGGCCTGGAGCGCGAGCGGGATCTCGGCGATCTCGTCGAGCAGAAGCGTGCCGCCGTCGGCGGCGCGGAACAGGCCTTCGCCGTCGCCGCTCGCGCCGGTGAAGCTGCCCTTGCGGTGGCCGAACAGGATCGCCTCCAGCATCGTTTCGGGAAGCGCGGCACAGTTGACCGCGGTGAAGGGACCTGACGCGCGGGGCGACACGGCGTGAATGAAACGGGCCATGCCTTCCTTGCCGGTGCCGGTTTCGCCGAGCAGCAGTACGGAGGCGTCGCTGGCAGCTATGCGCGCCGCGAAATCAAGGCTCCGGGCACTTTCCGGCTCTCCGCACGCCGGCCGGAAGCCGGGACGGACGAACTCGGCGGCGAGCGCGTTGCCGAAGGCGAGATCCTCGTAGCCGTAGCGCAGGAGCGCGGGTGCGGCATCGGTCGCGCGGGTCAGCGAGGGCGGATTGCCGAAGGCGACGAGCAGATCACAGGGCCGCGCGACGGCCTCTTCGCCTTGCGCGAAGATGGCCGGACCGCCGGTCCAGCCTTCCCTCGCCCTGAACAGCGTGACGGCGAGCCCTGTCCCGTCCAGCCATGCAGCCAGCGCAGGATTGGCTTCAGCCGCCTTGTCGCTCAGTCCAATCATCAACCGCCCCCGGAGTAGGTCAGCCGATCCGAAGCAAGCAGCGTGCCAGTTGGCACAATAGGCGCATTCCCTCTGTGCGCTCGCGCCCGTGCGCATTGGGGCGTCGGGAAATCGTCGCGCGCCGGTATTCACCACGTCGGAAAACCGACGCTTCAGAAAGGACGGTTAAAACCTCCGGACAACCGGCCGTTACTGCAACCGTGGCACGCTCGGGATCGACCCGGCAGCCTCGAACGAGCGGGAAGGAACCCACAATGACCGTTATCAACACGAACACTGCCGCGCTTCGCGCGCAGAACGGCAGCCGGGTCGCAAATCAGGCCCTGCAGACCGCGATGGAGCGTCTGTCGAGCGGCAAGCGCATCAACACGTCGAAGGATGACGCTGCCGGTCTCGCGATCGCCAGCTCGATGACGTCGCAGATCCGCGGCATGAACCAGGCGATCCGCAACTCCAACGACGGCATCTCCTTTGCCCAGACCGCCGAAGGCGCGCTGAGCGAGGTCACCAACATGTTGCAGCGCGTCCGCGAGCTGGCGGTGCAGTCCAAGAGCGGCACCTACAGCGCCACCGACCGCACCAACCTGGATGCGGAAGCGTCGCAGCTGCGTTCGCAGATTGCCGACATCCTGACCAACACCAAGTTCAACGGCGTCGCCGTGTTCGACTATGCCGCCGCCAACACGGTCAATGATGATATCATCATTCAGGCCGGCGCGGATGCGACCACGGTGGTCAACGTCACCAAGGCGTTCATCGACAGCGACGATTTCGTGGCCGCCGAATTTGCGGTCGGCACCGTCGCCGATGCGACCGCGACGATCGACAATGTCGACACCCAGCTTGGCGTGATCGCGACCGCCCGGGCGACGCTCGGCGCCGCGCAGAGCCGGCTCGAATCGGTGGTCAACAACCTGACCAACAACGTCACCAACCTCAGCGATGCGCGGTCGCGGATCGAGGACGCCGATTTCTCGGCCGAGACGACCAACCTCGCCAAGGCGCAGATCCTGAGCCAGGCCTCCACGGCGATGCTCGCCCAGGCCAACCAGAGCCAGCAGGGCGTGCTCAGCCTGCTGCGCTAGGCGTAAATCGGGCACGCCCGGGATCGACCCGGCAGCCTCGAATGAACGGGAAAGGAACCCACAATGACCGTTATCAACACGAACACTGCCGCGCTTCGCGCGCAGAACGGCAGCCGGGTCGCAAATCAGGCCCTGCAGACCGCGATGGAGCGTCTGTCGAGCGGCAAGCGCATCAACACGTCGAAGGATGACGCTGCCGGTCTCGCGATCGCCAGCTCGATGACGTCGCAGATCCGCGGCATGAACCAGGCGATCCGCAACTCCAACGACGGCATCTCCTTTGCCCAGACCGCCGAAGGCGCGCTGAGCGAGGTCACCAACATGTTGCAGCGTATCCGCGAGCTGGCGGTGCAGTCCAAGAGCGGCACCTACAGCGCCACCGACCGCACCAACCTGAATGCGGAAGCGTCGCAGCTGCGTTCGCAGATTTCGGACATCCTGACCAACACCAAGTTCAACGGGGTCGCCGTGTTCGAGTTCGACGCCGACAACGATGCCGGCGACGAGATCGTCATTCAGGCCGGCGCGGATGCGACCACGGTCGTCAATGTCGCCAAGGCGTTCATCGACATCGACGATTTCGAAGTCGCCGATTTCGCAGTCACCGACGTCGCCGCCGCGACCACGGCGATCGGCAATGTCGACACCCAGCTTGGCGTGATCGCGACCGCCCGGGCGACACTCGGCGCCGCGCAGAGCCGGCTCGAATCGGTGGTCAACAACCTGACCAACAACGTCACCAACCTCAGCGACGCGCGGTCGCGGATCGAGGACGCCGACTTCTCGGCCGAGACGACCAACCTCGCCAAGGCGCAGATCCTGAGCCAGGCCTCCACGGCGATGCTCGCCCAGGCCAACCAGAGCCAGCAGGGCGTGCTCAGCCTGCTGCGCTAGGCGTAAATCGGGC
>JAESFN010000096.1_pt1 | contig 167736 bp, 167 predicted proteins | sample 9269411 | NCBI WGS metagenome assembly JAESFN01 (sample SAMN14505399, study PRJNA617100) | algae metagenome | isolation source: Iphinoe sp. HA4291-MV1 and co-occurring heterotrophs from trail next to... | place: USA: Maunawili Falls, Hawaii | collected 2009-07-25
CACCCACGCCGCCCGGCCCCGCGCCCTCGCCGCCCGGCCCCCAGTCGAACGACCAGCTCTCCATGTTCGCCCCGCCTGACAAACGAACAAGGCTCGACAATGAACCCACGCCGAAAACTCGGGTCATCACAGAAGAAAGCAGGGAGGATATGTCCGTCATGCGGCGATACTGCTTGCGGTTTACGTAAACGGCAAGCCACCAAACGCGTCAGGTGCTTCGGCTATCAAGAAAGCGAAAATCACGCCGCAATCTGCGGCAAGGATATCAGCGCCGCAGGCGCCTTATTCGCCCGTCATACCATTTGCCGGCAAAGTGCAGCGCCCAGACGAGCGGGATCGCGGCGAAGACCCAGCGCCAGTCGATCCGCGCGATCATCCCCTCGTCGAGGTGCGACGCATAGGCGACCAGCACCAGCGCGGCGATCAGCAGCCACGACGCCGACTGGAACCAATTATGCCCGCTGCCGATGCGCTGCGGGTCGACGGGAAGCGGCGCACGCGCCGCGACCGCCGCCTCGATCGCGTCGCGGCGATCGCGCCACCCGGCGACATAATCCCATATCTCGATCCCGATCAGCCCAACCTCGACGACAAAGACGCCGAGCCCGATCGCCGGCGCGTGAAAGCGTTGCGGGATCGTGAGCAGGTCGAGCAGCCAGCCGCCGCCGAACACCACGACGATCAGCGCGCCGATCGCCCACGCCGCCTGCAGCGGCGCCGATGCGATCATCGCATCGACATGCGCCTCGACGCCCGACCGCCACTGTACGACCTCGTCGGGCTTCACCCCGCGCACCCGCCCGTCGCGGCCCCGATAGGCGCGCCCCAATTCGGTATCGACGAACCAGCGGTCAAACCGGCGCAGCTCGGTGTCGCGGATCTGCCGCTTCTGGAAATCGCTCATCAGCATCGGCGCATCCTAAGCGATCGAGCTTACCATCGGGATAATAGGCGCCCCCCGCCTATAAGGCACCCCATGAGGCATAATCCTCGACATGCGCATTGGGTCGGCGAAAACTGGTGAAGCTCATGCTCGCCGAAAGGTCGAGCGCCTCGATCTGATGCCACCAGCCAACGGGCAGGAACACCGCCTCGCCCGGCCCGATGATCGTTTCGAGTATCGGCGGCGTGGCGCTATCGCCGTCACCGGCCGGCAACGCTTCATTGCCCCAGTCCGAGAAGCAATGGCGGCTGTTCTTCATCCGCGCGAAAGCCCAGGGCGGCGCCATGCGCACGCGCTTTCGTCCCATCACCTGCACCAGCAGGTTATTGGTAAGATCGTGGTGCCATGGCGTCAGCGTTCCCTTCGGCCCGAGCCAGAAGAAACCGTCGCGCGTCCGGCCGTTGTCGAGCAGCGCGATCGGCGCCATGTCATCCCACAGCGGAGCGAGCGCGGCGGCGTTGGTGCCGCTGTTATAGGCGGTGAGATAGATGTCGTTGCTGGCCTCGTCCTTGCGAAGCCAGTCGATCAGTTCGGCGAAGCGGACGAGGCGGCGGTGCTCGTCCTTGGCGATTTCATAATCGGGATCGCGCTCGCGCTCGACCTGTGCCTCGACGACGGCATCGCCCGCTGCGGCCGCGAAATGGTCGAGCGACCAGCGCGCGAGCGCGGGCCAGTGATCGATCAGCCCGGTGAGTTTCGCGGGCCGGTTCGCCTCATAATGATGGCGGTAAAAGGCATCGGGATCGGGCGTCGCAAGCGTGTCGAGCGCGAAGCCGCCGCCGGCCTCGCGCGCGAGCCGTTCGTGATTGGCGAGCAGCCAGCCCTGTTTTGCCATGCGCGCGGCCTGCCGCCGCAGCACCGCCGCCATCGGATCCTTGGCGAGCCGGTCGACCTCATATTTCGCCGCCGCCGCCGACACGCCGGCCGCGACGAGCCGCGCGTGGAGCGCCGCATCATCCTCGCCCGCGGCAAGGCCTTCGGCGAGCAGGCTGCGTTTATCGGTCTGCGACATCGAATACTCCTCATGCCCGCTCAAGGACATCGCAATGACAAAAGGATGACAGCCTAATCGCCCGCCGGGACTTTATAGTCCGGTCCATAGACCGCCGCACGGAAATCGCGATGCAGCGTGCCGTCATAAGGGATGGTCTGTACGAAGAAGACCGCGGCCAGCCTGTTCGCCGGATCGACCCAGAAGAGCGTCGAGGCCATGCCGTCCCAGAAAAATTCGCCCGTCGCGCCGCGATTCTCCTCACGCGTCAGCGGCGGCGATTTGCGCACCGCGAAATCGAAACCGAAGCCGACGGCGCCCTTTCCGGGGAGCCAGGCGCGCTCGGTTATCGCGGGATCGAGCTGGTCGGTCGCCATCAGTTTCACCGTCGACGGCTTGAGGATACGCGCGCCGTCGAGTTCGCCGCCATTGAGCAACATGCGCGCGAAACGCGAATAATCGTCGAGCGTCGACGCGAGACCGAATCCGCCGGGGGTCAGCGCATGATCCTCGAAATTGAGCTTGCGCGCGGCGGCGGGGTCCTGCTGGACCAACTTGCCGTCCGTTTTTACATTCATCGCAGCGAAGCGCGGTAGCCGCGCGTCGGGCTGGCGCCACGCGGTCTCGCTCATCTTCAGCGGCGCGAAGATATGCGCTTGCACATAGTCGGCGAAGCGCTCGCCCGACAGCTTCTCGACGAGCGCCGCCTGTATGTCGACCGCGATACTATATTCCCACTGCGCGCCCGGCTGGTAGAGCAACGGCACGCCGGCAAGACGTCTGCTCGCCTCGGCGAGCGGGATCGTCAGCGCGAGCGGGTCGGCGGCGACATAGGCGTCGTGCGCGGGAGTCGGTCCGGCGCCATAAGCGAAACCCGCCGTATGGCGCATTATGTCGCGCACGGTGATCTGCCGCTCGGCCGCCACATAGCGCGGCTGGCCTGCGGCATCCTTGCCCGCATAGACGCGCATATTCGCATATTCGGGCAGATATTTGGCGAGCGGATCGTCAAGGCGGACCCTGCCCGCCTCCCAGAGCTGCATCAGCGCGACGCCGGTGACCGGCTTGGTCATCGAATAGATTTGCGCGATCGTGTCTCGCTGCATCGGGCGCTTCGCTTCGCGATCGGCCATGCCCGCTGTGCCGAAATAGACCTCGCGCCCGTCCTGCCAGATCAGCGCCGAGGTGCCTGCGGCACGCCCGTCGGCGATCATCGCCTTGAGCGCTGCATCGATCCGCGCCTTGTCGATTTTCAGCGCCTCGGCAGGCGCAGTCTGCGCCAGCAGCGGCGGCGCAAACACCGCCGGACTCGCGCACGCCATCATCACCGCCCATGCCAGTCGCTTGCCGCGCATATCGTCTCTCCCCGTCCCGGCCGGTAGCCAAGGATCGGAGTGCATCCGACGGGATCGAATGCGGAAGGTCAACCCGAATAGGTCTGCGGCGCGGCTATTCGCCTGCAGCCGGTTCCTCCGCAGGCGCTTCGGCGGCGGTCAGGCTGCCATTCTGGATCAGCCATTGCGGATGGTTCGCCTGCACCGAGGCCATGATGCGGTCGACCGCGGCCGCGACCTGCTCGCCCTCGGCTTCACGGTCGCGCTCCACGATGACGCGGCGCGCCTGCGCGTCGACCAGCACCCGTTCGCGCGGCACGAGTTCGCCGACGGTAAGCCCGGCAATGATGTTGCCTGTGTCGCCCTCGCGTTGCTCGAGCGTGGTGACGCGACGGTTGAGCTGCTCCTCGACCTGCGCCGCAGCGTTGGTCTGTTGCCGGAGTTGCACGATGTTGACCCGCACCGACCGTTTCAGCTTGCGTTGCACTTGCCGCGCCAGGTCGGGATTGAGCTGCGCGGCATAGTGGTCGACCAGGACGACGCCGTCGACCGAGACGGCGTCGCCGTCCATGCGCACGTTGAGGCTGTCGACGCGGTCGCTGGAATCGAGCAGCCGGTCGAGTTCGGTTTGCACCGCGTTGCGCGCGCCGATCTCGCGGACGATGCCGTTGAGCGAAAGCGCAAGCGGGATCGACAATATCCCCAGCGTCACGACGATCCCGGTGACCTGCATGACCGTGTGCTGGGGCGTTAGCGACGGGCCGAATTTGTTGAGCCGGGCAACGAGCGTCGCGGCAAAGGCGATGGCGAGCGTATTGGTCAGGAAGAGCAGCGCCGAGCCGAGCGCGAAATCGAAACGCCCGGTCGCAAGGCCGAAGCCGATCGTCGAAAGCGGCGGGACCAGCGCGGTCGCGATCGCGACGCCGACCATCACCCCCGATAGCTTGCGCATGATCGCATAGACGCCGGCGATCCCGCCAACCACCGCGACACCCAGGTCGAGCAATGTCGGCTGCGTCCGCGCACGCAGTTCGGGAGTGACGTCGTTGATCGGCGACAGCCAGATGATCAGCATCGCGACGATCACCGCGACCGCCATGCCCGCCGCCATCGTGATGAGCGAGCGTTTGATCAAATTGCTTTCGAGCGTCGCGAGGCCGAAGCCCACGCCCATGATCGGACCGAGCAGCGGCGACACGAGCATCGCGCCGATCACCACCGCCGCCGATCCCTGAAGCAGGCCGAGCGTGGCGATCGCCGCCGACAGCGTGATCAGCAGCAGGAATTTCTGGTTGAGCCGCGCATCGCGCGCAACGCTAGCCAGGACGAGGGCGCGGCCGTGAACATCTTCATCGGCCGCGCCAATTTCGTCGTCGTCGCCAATTTCCCGGCCGGGTCCCGGGCGAGCCGACCGACGACCGCCGGCGTTGAACGGCGCGTCGCCCAGTCCGGGCACTCCGGGATGATTTCCGGCCATAGGGGGCAGGCGGCTAGATTTTGCCGGTCAGTTCAGGAACGGCATTGAACAGATCGGCGACGAGACCGAAGTCGGCGATCTGGAAGATCGGAGCGTCCTCGTCCTTGTTGATCGCGACGATCGTCTTCGAGTCCTTCATACCGGCGAGATGCTGGATCGCGCCCGAAATGCCGATCGCGAAGTAAACCTCCGGCGCGACGATCTTGCCGGTCTGGCCGACCTGATAGTCATTGGGGACATAACCGGCGTCGACCGCGGCGCGCGAAGCACCGAGCGCGGCGCCAAGCTTGTCGGCGAGCGGAACGATGACTTCCTGATATTTCTCGCTCGAACCCAGCGCGCGGCCGCCCGATACGATGATCTTCGCCGAGGTCAGTTCGGGGCGATCCTGCTTGGCGATCTCGGCGCCGACGAAGCTCGAGATGCCAGCGTCGCCGCCAGCGGAGACGGCTTCAACGGTGCCCGAACCGCCCGAAGTGGCAGCCTTTTCAAAGGCGGTGCCGCGGACGGTGAGGACCAGCTTCGCATCCGACGATTCGACGGTCGCGATCGCGTTGCCGGCATAGATCGGGCGGGTGAAGGTCTTCGGACCCTCGACCGACAGGATTTCCGAAATCTGCATCACGTCGAGCAAAGCGGCGACGCGCGGCGCGATATTCTTGCCGGTCGTCGTGGCGGGCGCGACGAACGCGTCGTGCGAAGCCATGAGGTCGGCGACGAGCGGCGCGATATTTTCGGGCAGGTTGTGACCGAAAGCGGCGTTGTCGGCGACATGCACCTTGCCAACGCCGGCAATCTGCGCAGCCGCCTTGGCGACGCCATCGACGCCGGCGCCGGCGACGAGCAGATGGACTTCGCCGAGCTTCGAGGCGGCGGTCACCGCGGCGAGCGTGGCATCCTTGACGGCGCTGCCGTCATGTTCGACCCAAACGAGCGTTTTCATGAATGCACTCCCATCGCCTTCAGCTTGGCAACCAGTTCATCGACATCGGCGACCTTGACCCCGGCCGAGCGGACAGGCGGCTCCGAAACCTTGACCGTCTTGACGCGCGGCGCCGTGTCGACGCCGTAGTCGGCGGGCGACTTGGTATCGAGCGGCTTCGACTTCGCCTTCATGATGTTCGGCAGCGACGCATAGCGCGGCTCGTTCAGGCGAAGGTCGGTGGTGACGATCGCGGGAAGCTTGAGCTTCACCGTTTCGAGACCGCCGTCGACTTCGCGGGTTACGCTGACGCTGTCGCCTTCGACGTTGACTGCGCTGGCGAAGGTGCCCTGCGCCCAGCCGGTAAGGGCTGCGAGCATCTGGCCGGTCTGGTTGTTGTCGCCGTCGATCGCCTGCTTGCCAAGGATCACGAGACCCGGCTGTTCGGCGTCGCCAATGGCTTTCAGTATCTTCGCGATCGCCAGCGGCTCGACTTCATCGTCGGTCTGGACGAGGATCGCGCGGTCGGCGCCCATCGCGAGCGCGGTGCGGAGCGTTTCCTGCGCCTTTGCCGGGCCGACGGAAACCGCGACGATCTCGGTCGCGACGCCCTTTTCCTTGAGGCGGATCGCTTCTTCGACCGCGATCTCGTCGAACGGGTTCATCGACATTTTCACGTTGGCGAGGTCAACGCCCGTGCCGTCGGCCTTCACCCGCGGCTTGACGTTGTAATCGAGTACCCGTTTCACGGGGACGAGGATTTTCATGGGCTAAAAGCTCCTCTCAGCAAATTGTGCACTGCGCCATAATTGGCGTTTACGTAAACGTCAACTAGCAGTCCCCAAACCCCTTCTCCCTTGAGGGGAGAAGGATAGGGAGCCTTATCGCCACCGGCGATTAGGCGAACTTGGATGAGGGTGGGCGGCGCCTTTCGCCGCGCGAGCCGGAGGCTCGCAACCCCTCACCCAGCTTCGACTAGGCGGTGAGCCGCCGAGTCTCCGCAGCCCCCTCCCGCATGGGGAGAGGGTTTAACCCGTTATCACGCGACCGCGCGAACTTCGGCGACGATCTTCTTTGCCGCGTCACCGAGATCATTTGCCGCAACGATCGGCAGGCCCGAATTGGCGAGGATGTCCTTGCCCTGCTGGACGTTCGTGCCTTCGAGGCGGACGACCAGCGGCACCGACAGATTCACTTCCTTCGCCGCCGCGACGATCCCGTCGGCGATGATGTCGCACTTCATGATGCCGCCGAAGATATTGACGAGGATGCCCTTCACGGCGGGATCCTTCAGAATGATCTTGAACGCCGCAGTGACCTTTTCCTTCGAAGCGCCGCCACCGACGTCGAGGAAGTTGGCGGGGAATTCACCGTTGAGCTTAATGATGTCCATCGTCGACATCGCGAGGCCCGCGCCATTGACCATGCAGCCGATGTTGCCGTCGAGCTTGATGTAGGCGAGGTCATATTCCGACGCTTCGACTTCGGCCGGATCTTCTTCGGTCAGGTCGCGCAATTCGGCGAGGTCCTTGTGACGGAACATCGCATTGCCGTCGAAGCCGACCTTCGCATCGAGCACGAGCAGCTCGTCGCCATCCTTGCCTTCGCAAACGGCGAGCGGGTTGATTTCGATCTGCTCGGCATCGGTGCCGAGGAATGCGGCGTAGAGCCCCGCGAGAACCTTGGCGGCCTGCTTGGCAAGATCGCCTTCCAGCCCGAGCGCCGCGGCGACGCTGCGGCCGTGGTGCGGCTGCAGGCCCGTGGCGGGATCGATGGTGATCGTGTGGATCTTTTCTGGCGTGTCGTGCGCGACGGTTTCAATGTCCATGCCGCCTTCGGTCGAGGCGACGACCGCGATGCGGCTGCTGGCGCGGTCGACGAGCAAGGCGAGGTAGAATTCCTGCTTAATGTCGGCGCCGTCGGTGATGTACAGGCGGTTGACCTGCTTGCCGGCTTCACCGGTCTGGATCGTCACCAGCGTGTTGCCGAGCATGTCCTTGGCATGCGCTTCGACCTCTTCGACGCTCTTGGCAAGGCGAACGCCGCCCTTCGCATCGGGGCCGAGCTCCTTGAACTTGCCCTTGCCGCGGCCGCCCGCATGGATCTGCGACTTCACGACATACAGCGGCCCGGGGAGCTGCTTTGCCGCGGCGACGGCGTCCTCCACACTCATCGCGGCAATGCCCTTGGGGACAGCGACGCCAAATTTCGCGAGCAGTTCTTTCGCCTGATATTCGTGGATGTTCATGAGGTCTGCCGGGCCTTTCGACTCTGGAGCGGGGAGAAGTTTGGCGCCGCATAAGCACAAGTTGCGCGGCAAGGCTACCCCTGCCGCGTCCAGAAAAACTTGGGCTGTCGAAACCGGGAGGCGGGTATCAGCGCAGCGCGCAGAGTGCCGCCGAGCTCGTCGACACGGTCAGGATTTCGGGATCCTTGAGCGCCCGGACCTTGTGCAGGAACTGCGCGAGCGACAAGTCGGTGATCTGTTTGTCCTTCAGGCTGCCGAGCGCCGACAGCCGGCGGAGTTGGAGCAGCGACAGCCGATCGACCATGCGTTCGGCCATGCACGCCGACATCGCTTTCGACAGGCCGGCGTTGTTTAGCCCCGTGCGCAGCCGCGTCTCGGGGGTCGCGCAGCCCGCGAGTGCGATCGACAGCAGCAGCAACAGCATGGTGATGCGCTTCATGCCATTATTTCCCATGAAATTCTGCAACGGCGCCCGATACCGCCTGCATCAGCGCCATGCGCGACGGAATGCTCGACGTCGTGCTGCCCAGCATCACGACGATCGCATAGCGGGTGCCGTCGGGCGCGGTCGCGATACCGATATCGTTATAGCCCGCGGTCATGCCGTTCAGATCCTGCCCGGTTCCGGTTTTGTGCAGGAACTGCCAGCCCGGCGGCAAACCCGCCTTCAGCCGCTTCGGCCCACTTTTCGTGCGGCTCATCACACCGAGCAGATAGTCTGTCGATTCGGGCGACAACAAAGTCCCGCGCGCGAGCCGCGTCAGCGCGCCCGCAATCGCCGACGGGCTCGCGCCATCGACGGGGTTCGCCAGATAATTGTCCATTGCCGTCCGGCGCGTCGCCGGCGACAGGGTTGCGCGCGCGGCCTGGAAATTGCGCCCGATCGAATAGCTTTGCTGCCAGGTCAGGCCCGCCGTCCCGCTCTGCAGCAAGCGCTCGCCGGGGCCGAAGCGGATCGATCCCAGGTCCTTTTTCGACACGAAGGCGCGCACGGCACCCGGGCCGCCGACGGTGCGGAGCAGGCTGTCGTTCGCCGTATTGTCGCTGTGTGTGATCGCGGTTTCGATCAGGTCGCGGATGCTCATCGTCACCGAACCTTCGGACCGGACACGCGCCGAGATCGGCTGGTGGAACAGCGTCAGATCCTCGGTCCCGATGCGGACGGGCTGGTCCATGCGGAGCCGTCCCTGATCGACCGCATCGAGCACCGCCAGCGTCACCCACAGCTTCGAGACGCTTTGCTGCGGGAATAGTTCGTCGCCGCGCTGCGACAGCGTCCATTCGCCGTCGATCCGCTGCACGGCGATGCCCGTCTTGCCGGGAAAGGCGCGCCAAAGCGCATAAAGGCGGTCGTTGAGGCCGGTGGGCGCGCGGCGGAAACCGGGGTCGATCGTGCCGCGCGGCGCGGGCTGGGCCGAGCGCACCGGCTGGCCGATCGGCACCGTGACCGAACCCGTCGGCCCGCGCACCGTCGCTGGTTGCTGCGCGCGCGGTTGCGGCACGATCGCGGCGCAGCTGACACAGCCCGCAAGCACCGCCGCGCTCATCGTCACGGCGAGGAGCGCCTTGCCCGAATATTCAAACTTCATTCAAACCCCGCACTCGCGACTTTTATCTTATCCCGCCGCCATGGTCTCGCAGGCGCAGCGGAGCGGCCAGCGATTTGCGACGAATGATTCCTCAGTCGCGACCAGTGGCGGAACCTCGGGTCAGGGGGCGGTTGTCGCGCGCACCATCGCCGGGAAAAGCCGCTTCAGCGCCGCAAGCTTCGGCGCGTCCCAGCGAAGGATATAACCGTTCGACGGATTGCGGCGCATGAAATCCTGATGGCTCGCCTCGGCGCGATAGAAGCGCTTGTAGCTTTCGACCGGAACGACGATCGGCTTCGCGAAATACCGACCCTTGCCGATCTGCGCGAGATAGGCGGTCGCGACCTGGCGCTGGGTCGCATCGAGCGGCACGATCGCGGCGCGATATTGGGTGCCGCTGTCGGGTCCCTGACGATTTTTCAGCGTCGGATCGGCGACGACCGAAAAAAGGATACGCAGAAGCGTACCATAGCTGACCTGCGTCGGGTCATAGACGATGCGGACCGCCTCGGCGTGCCCCGACTTGCCGTCGTGGGTCAGCTCGTATCGGGCGGTCGCGGCGCTGCCACCATGATAGCCCGACTCGACCGAGATCACGCCCTTCACATTGGAAAAGACGCCCTCGACACCCCAGAAGCAGCCGCCGGCGAGCACCGCGGTCGCACGCTTCGTTTTGACCGCAGGGTCGACGGCCGCGGCCGGCAGTTTGACGACGCTTTCGGCTTGCGCCGGCGTGCATTGCGCCACCACCGCGCCCGCAGCCAACGCCGCGAGAAGGCGGCTGGCGGCGGCGCGGCGGCGCGGGGTCACGCCGGGATCGGCAGTGCAGGCTGATTGAGAACGATCCAGGTCGCGCCGATCGCAAAGCCGGCGAGCATCGTCAGGAACCAGTCGGAGCGGAGAAGGGTGAGCATGGGGAGCCTCTTTTTTCATATTATCTGTTTCGCGGCCGAAACCGCCTTGGTTACACCGACGATATGGAGCGCCCCGACCAACCGTGCAGTGATGAGCATCACCCTAGACAGGATGGCTTACTATCCGGTGAACCGGGCGCTTAACCGCCGTTCAGCTTCAGATAGGATCGCCCGCCGGCATTACAAGACCGGTCGGTACAAAATTCCTGTGACGGGTAGCCCGAGGCTCAGACGAGCGCGGCGCACGCCTGCTGGATGCGCACGCACGCTTCCTTGAGTACCGCTTCCGACGTCGCATAGGACACGCGGAACGCCGGCGACAGGCCGAAGGCGCCGCCGTGCACCGCCGCGACCTTGGCCGCGTCGAGAAAATAGTCGATCAAGGCCTCGTCGCTGTCGATGAGCTTGCCGTCGGGGGTCTTCTTGCCGATGCAGCCGCTTGCGTCGGGATAGACGTAGAAGGCGCCGTCGGGAACGGGGCAGTTCAGCCCCGGCGCGTCGTTGAGCATCGCGACGACCATGTCGCGGCGCTTCCTGAACGCGGCGTTGCGGTCGTCGAGGAACTGCTGCGGACCGCCGAGTGCGGCCGCCGCGGCGGCCTGCGCGATCGAACAGGGGTTCGACGTCGACTGCGACTGCAGCTTGCCCATCGCCTTGATGATCCACGCCGGGCCGCCCGCATAACCGATGCGCCAGCCGGTCATTGCATAGGCTTTCGAACAGCCATTCACCGTCAGGATGCGGTCGATCAGGTCGGGGCAGCGCTGCGCAAAGGTGGTGAAAGCGAAATCGGCGTACCAGACATGCTCGTACATATCGTCGGTCATCACCATCACATGCGGGTGACGGCGGATCACTTCGCCGAGCGCGTCGAGTTCTTCGCCCGAATAGGCGGCGCCCGACGGATTCGACGGCGAGTTGAACATCACCCAGCGCGTTTTCCTGGTGATCGCCTTGTCGAGCTGTTCGGGGGTGATCTTGTAATTCTGTGCGGCGGTGCCCTCGATGATAACCGGCGTGCCGCCCGCAAAGGCGACGATGTCGGGATAGCTGACCCAATAGGGCGCGGGAATGATCACCTCGTCGCCCGGATCGACCGTCGCGACGAGCGCATTGAACAGCGTGTGCTTGCCGCCGACGTTGACCGAAATCTGGTCGAGCCCGAACTCGAGCCCGTTGTCGCGGCGGAACTTGCCGCGGATCGCGTCCTTCAGCGCGACCGTGCCGTCGACGAGCGTGTATTTGGTCTGGCCGTTCCGGATCGCCTCGATCGCGGCTTCCTTGACGAAATCGGGGGTATCGAAATCGGGTTCGCCGGCGCTGAGCCCGATGACATCGACACCGGCCGCTTTCAGCGCGGTCACCCGCGCGGTCATCGCAAGCGTAGCCGAGGGCTGGATGCGGTTCAGGGCGGCGGAGACATGGGGCTTCAGCGACATGACGATATCTTCCGTGGCTTGCGCGGGAGGGCTGCAAAATGACAGGAAATTGCGCGGGGCCGCGCCTAAAGCCTCCGCCCCCAATTCGCAAGCGCGCTGCTTGATAATTTACCTATGCGGGCGACAGATCAGCCTATCGACGCCGACGCGGCCTCCGCCAGCCGTGCCGGGATCAGTCCGCGCAGCGAATTGCCAATGAAGAAACCGCTCTCGAGGTCCGCGATCCGCAGATGCGATTCGACCGCCCGCCCCTTGTCGATCAGCTCGGCGCGCAGCACGCCGGGAAGCAGCCCCAGCGCGAGCGGCGGGGTCAGCAACTGCCCTTCGCGTTCGACGAAGATATTGCTCCAGCTCCCCTCGGTGACGAAGCCCGGCTCGTCGACGAACACGACCTCGGCCGTACCGCTGTCGCGCCGCGCCGCGTCATAGGCGTCGCGCAGGCTGGTCTTGTGCGTCAGGCGGAAATCGCCCGCCGCCATCGGCGCTGGACACACCGCGACGGGGACCGGCAGTTCGGCAAGCCGCGGCAACGGCGACACCTCGACCGCGAGCGCGCCCGATCGCGCCAGCCGCATCCGCACGCGCGCTGTGCTGCGCAGCCGGAAGGTCGCCGATTGGAGGTTGTTGCGCGCCCCATGGCGATCGAAGGTGAAGCCGAGCATCTGGGCGCTCGCCTTCATCCGCGCCAGATGCCCTTCCAGCCGCTGCACGCCCTCGACCGGATCGAAGAACATCGTTTCGATGAGGTCGAAGCTTTCCCCCGCTGCGCCCACAAATTCCCCCTTGGCCAGACATTCGCGCCATTCTTCAGCAGGTTCGCTGTCGGCGACAATTCCCGATCCCAATCCCAGCGTGGCGCAAGCCGGACCGTCCCGCAAGCCGCTTTGCGGTAACGCAGCGGGAAATACGAGCGTCCGGATCGCGACATTGAAGGCCGCATCGCCCCCCGCCTCGATGAAACCGATCGAACCGGTGTAGAGCCCGCGCGCATCCGCCTCCAGCTCGTCGATGACCTCCATCGCGCGCACCTTGGGGGCGCCGGTGATCGATCCGCACGGGAAAGCGGCGCGTAGCACGTCGATCGCACCCACCCCATGGGGCAGGCGAGCCGCGACGTCGGAGACGAGTTGGTGGATCGTCGGAAAGCTTTCGACGCGGAACAGGTCGGGCACCGCGACCGATCCCGGCGCGGCGACGCGCGACAGGTCGTTGCGGATCAGGTCGACAATCATCAGATTTTCGGCGCGCTGCTTCGGATCTTCGGCGAGGTCGCGCGCCGCGCGCCGGTCAGCCTCCGGGTCGGCGAGCCGCGCCGCGGTCCCCTTCATCGGCCGCGCCATCACCTCACCCCCGCGCAGCGCGAAGAAAAGTTCGGGCGACAGCGACGCGATCGCCCGCTCGCCGGTCCAGATAAAGCCGCCATAGCCCGCGCGCGCCGTCTGCCGCAGCCGCGCATAGACCGCGAGCGGATCGCCGAGCACGGGCACATCGGCGCGAAAGGTCAGGTTCGCCTGATAGATGTCGCCGGCGCGGATATAGGCGAGGACCCGCTCGACCGCCGCGACATAATCGCCGCGCGCGATCCGCGGCCGCACCCCGCCGACCCACGCCGACGCCGGGTCGGGAAGCCGCGCCGAAACCGCGTCGGCGTCGATCCGTTCGACACCGCGAAACAGTCCGAACCAGCCCAGCGGCGCATCGCCCGCGGCGCCGTCCACGGCGGCGCGCCAGGCGGGCGCCAGCCCCTTGCCGGCCTCATAGGCCAGATATCCCGCGGCGTGCAGCCCGCGCGCCTGCGCCGCTTCGAACGCCGAGAGCAAGGCGGGAACCTCGGCGGCTGTCGCGGCGGTAAGGATATCGACCGGCTCGACAAACAGCCGCGCCGCCGCGGCGCCATGGGCCCGTGCGTCGTCGAGCAGGACGAACGGCGGGCAGTCGGCCCCCGGACCCGGAATCGCGTCGCCGCCCGCCATCGCTAGCTCACATGGGGGCCGATCACGCGCCGGCCGCGTTCAGCGGTCGCGCTTCATGCGGATCGCGCGGCCGCCCTCGACCGTGGCGAAATAGCTGCCCATCGTCGCGACGCGGATCTTGACCTTCTGGCCGACCTTGGGCTGGCGCGGCAGGTGGGTGGTGTCGATCTGCATCCAGACCGATTCGTCCTCCATACCGAAGATATATTTGCCCGACCGGTCGGTGCTGACGGTGCGGATCGTCGTTTCGATTTCCTTGATCGCATCCTCGTCGCCGCCGAAAATGCCGCCGAGCTTGGGGAAGGAAAAGCCGAACAGTCCGCGTCGCGTCTCCTTCGCGGTTTCCTTGTCGGTAAAGACGATCTCGCGTGCCTGGTCGGCGGCCGACAATTCGCCGACCTCGCGGTCGAAGCAGGCAAGCCGTGCGGTCGGGTCGGCGATGTCGCGGCAGGCATAAAGCTCGCGAATCTGCGCCGGCGGCACGGCGGGCGCCTTGTCCTTCGCGGCGACCGGCACGGCGGCGCCGGCGAGAAGGACGAGCGCCACAGCGAAGCGCGATGACAGTTGCAACATGGCAGAACCCCCTGGGCGATGACGATGGCCCTGACTAGCGGGGGCGGCGACGCGCCGCAAGCGAGCCCGGTTGCAAATCGCCGCTTACTGACCCTAGTGTAAGGAACCCCCTCTGTTCAAAGGACATCCGCCCGCAATGGATAGCCGCTTTTCCTGGTCGACCGACTATCACCACCCTACCGCCTGGGATCAGCCCTTTCCTCCGCTCTCGCTTCCCGACATGCTCGCCGCCAGCGTCGCGCGGCGCGGCGATGCACCGATGCTCGATTTCATGGGCCGCCAGTTCGGCTATGCCGAGGTTGCGCGCGGCGCGGCGCGCGTCGCGCGCGGGCTCCAGCAACGCGGGATCGGCAAGGACAGTCGCGTCGGCCTCTTCCTGCCCAATGTGCCGCATTATGTCGCCGCTTATTATGGCGCGCTCGCCGCGGGCGCGACCGTAGTCAATTTCTCGCCGCTCTACACGGTCGCCGAACTCGAGGCGCAGGTCGAGGATTCGGGTACCGACATCCTGTTCACCGTCAGTGCGGCGGCGCTGCTGCCGACCGCGCTCAAGGTGCTCGACGGGTCGAGCCTGAAGCGGCTCGTCGTTGGCTCGGTCGCGGGCGGCCTGCCCGCCACGAAATCGGTCCTCTATCGCCTGTTCAAGCGCGGCGAAGTCGCGGCGCTGCCCGCCGACGATCGCGTCATCCGCTTCTCGGCGCTGGTCGATAACGACGGCCGGCCCGATCCGGTCGCGATCGATGCGGAAAAGGACATTGCGCTGATCCAATATACCGGCGGCACCACCGGGACGCCGAAGGGCGCGAAGCTGACGCACCAGAACCTCACCGCCAACGCGCGGCAGGTGAATGCGATCGACCCCGACCATGATGCCGAAGACCGCATCCTCGGCGTGCTGCCCTTCTTCCACGTCTTCGCGAACACCTGCGTCCTCAATCGTACCGTGCTCAACGGCGGCACGATCGCGATGCTGCCGCGCTTCGACGCGAAACAGGCGCTCGAGGCGATCACGCGGACAAAGACCACCGCGCTGCCCGGCGTGCCGACGATGTATCAGGCGCTGCTTGACCACCCCGACCTCGCGAAAACCGATTTCTCTTCGCTGCGCGTCTGCATCTCGGGCGGGGCACCGATGCCCGCCGAACTGCGCGAGAAATTCGTCGCCGCGACCGGCGCCTCGCTCGTCGAAGGCTATGGCCTCACCGAAAGCTCTGGCGTCGTCTCGACCAACCCCTACGAAGGGCCGGTGCGCCCCGGCACGATCGGCCAGCCGATCCCCGCGACGCATATCCGCCTGCTCGACAAGGAGGATCCGTCGAAGGACGCCCCCGGCGGCGAACCCGGCGAACTCGCGGTCAGGGGCCCGCAGATCATGCAGGGTTACTGGAACCGCCCCGACGCCGACAAGGACAGCTTCACCGACGACGGCTGGCTACGGACGGGCGACGTCGCGGTGGTCGAGGAGGGCGGCTATATCCGGATCGTCGACCGGCTGAAGGACATGATCGCGGTCGGCGGGTTCAAGGTCTACCCCAGCGTGATCGAAGCGCATCTCTACGAGCATCCGGCGGTCAAGGAAGCGATCGTGCTCGGCGTCCCCGACGCCTATCGCGGCGAGGCGCCCAAGGCGTTTGTCACGCTGGAAGACGGTCAGATCGTCAACGGCGAAGAACTCGCCGCCTGGCTCAACCCGCAACTCGGCAAGCATGAGCGCGTCGCGGCGGTCGAAGTACGGCTCAACCTGCCCAAGACGATGATCGGCAAGCTCGACCGCAAGGCGTTGCGGGCCGAGGAGGCCGAAGGAAGCTGACGGCAGGATCGCTCGTGGTCGCATTCAGACCGTAGCCGGATTCCGCGGAGCCGCCCCGGGCGATCAGTCACATGCCGGCATGCCGGCGGCGCCGCATGGCCGCGACCATTGCCGGTTGCCGACGACAACCGAAGATTGCCGATCTTCCCAGCCGTCATTGGACAACGCCCGATCGCCAGCCACGGGGGGCGCCACATCGCTCCGCGACGGGGGTTGTGGTCCGGCAGATGCGCGGTCTTGCAAACGCTCGGCGGGCGCGGCCGGCGCGGGCGTGGTTGACGTCGACGCGGGGGGTGCCGGTGCGGCTGGCGCCGGAACATTGACGACAACATTCTGGCTTGGCTGAACGATCACGGGATGGCTCGGCGTCTGGGCCGGATCGCGCTGCGGCAGGAATGCGCTCACCAACGCAGCAACGAGGCCGATTACCGCGGTAATCAACGTGATCCGCCCGATAGCAAATGAACGCTTTTCTTCGGCCTCCGGCATTGATCGTCCTTCGCTCTAACCTGCCGTCGAATTCAGTTTACAACAGAGCGCCGTCAATCCAAGTTTGTTTGGCATATCTTGTGGAATTTGGTGGGACATGAAATTTTATTTGATCTGCGTTACAATAGCGGCGGGGGCTTCGGCAACGATATCGCACGCCCAGCCGCCCCCACCCCGAGCGGTGGACATTACAAATCAGTCGCTTTCCTTTTCGGCAATGGTCGATGTCGGCGGGCGCGCCATTGATCAAAAATGGTTCGTATTGACCCAAACCTGCACGGTTCGTGTCGCCCCGGCAAAGGGCACCGGATTTACCGTTCGCTGGCGCATCAAAACGATCAACGGAACAGATCTGGCCGGATCGATAGTTGGAAACCAAGCCCCTCGCGAAGTTCAGCTTCCTCCGGGCCAGTATCAGTTCGTGATCGAAGCCCGGAAAAGAGCCGGCTATTATAGTTTTCCGGTTACGACCTACTGCAACTGAACCGGCACCGGGCGGGAGCGTCACCGCCGGGCGACACAGCGATATCCGTGGCTGCAATGTCGGCGAAACCGTCAATGTGATGTTGTAACCTTTGTCATGTTATGCCATATCAGCGGCCATCGTCGTTGAATGGAGAATCGGGTGACGCATGTCGCCAGCCATAGCCCTATCCTGAAGCGCCTCGGCGCGGTGGTTCGGGCTGCGCGCGATTCGCGGCCGCTGACCTCGCTTTCGGGCGACCAGCTGGCGATGGGCCTGTCGGGGCTCTGCCTCGTCCACTGCCTCGCGACGACGGTCTTTTTCGCCTCGATCGCTTCGGTCGGCGGCGTCTTCCTCGACAATCACCTGTTCCACGAGATCGGACTGATCATCGCGATCGGCTTTGCGCTCATCACCCTCGTTTCGGGCGTCCTCAGCCATGGCTATATGATGCCCTTCGCGGTGGGCAGCTTCGGTCTCGGCATGATGGCGGGCGCGCTGTCGCGGCCGCACGACGGCAGCGAAGTGCTCGCGACGATGATCGGCGTTGCGGTCGTTGCACTCGGCCACGACCTCAACCGCCGCGCGCGGCACTGACCGCGGCGCCGGAACGGACCGGTCCGCCGCTTGCGGGCACACGACAAACCGCCTACATTAGGGCGTAGCTAGCGCGGGATTATCCGCGCCCGAGGAAACGCCAATGGGCAAGCATGATCATCCGCACGTCGAGGCCAGCGGCGCCTCGCTCGCCAAGGCGGCGCAGGCCGCGCTCGAAAGCGCGGGCGAAGCCTGGACCGACATGCGCGCCGAGATTTTCGACGCGGTCGCCGAAATCGGCAAGCCCGCGAGCGCCTACGAGATCGCGGACATCGTCTCGCAGAAGCGCGGCAAGCGTGTCGCACCGAACAGCGTCTATCGCATCCTCGACCTGTTCGTCGCGAACAACCTCGTCCGCCGTGTCGAGAGCGCCAACGCCTTTGTCGCGAACAGCCATCCCGGCTGCCTCCACGACTGCATCTTCCTGATCTGCGACAGCTGCGGCACCGCGGTCCATGTCGATAACGACAAGATTTCGGGCGGCGTCCGCGCCGCCGCCGAGGCGACCGGTTTCGCCGCCGAGCGCCCGGTGATCGAGGTGCGCGGCAAATGCGCCGAGTGCCAATAAGGTGAGCCGCCGCGCTCCGCCGGACACGTAAGACGTGATCGGGGGGCTCCAGCATTGGATCGAGACGCAGCGCGATCGCCCCGCGGCGCCGACGCGCCTTTGGCACTGGACGCTGGCGTTCGGTATCGCGACCCTGCTTTTCGGCCTGCACCTCGGTCAGGTCTTCCCGCAAACCGGGCATGATATCGCGCCCGGCTATGGCGCGCCCGTCCTCGCCTTCGAATTTGCGGGCAACCAGTCCGACCTCGAGGCGATCTTCGGCTTCTTCACCGATCCCGAGCAGGTAAAGCGCCTCGCGGCGATGCGCGCGGGAAACGAACGCGATTATATCTATATGCTGCTCTACGCCGGGTTTCTCGGCTGCGGCTGCCTTGCGCTGTGGCGCGAGCTTCGCGCCCGCTGGCTGCTCGCCGCGGCGGCGATCCCCGTCGTTGCCGCGCTGTGCGACGCCTATGAAAACTGGCTGCTCTTCGACATCCAGGCGGCCTTTACGATCGGCGATTATTCGCCCGCAATGGCCAGCCTGTCCTATCCGGTTGCCGCGAAATTCCTGGCCCTGGCACTCACCAATGTCGCGATCGGCGCAGCAGCGACGCAGCTCGGGCGCTGGTGGGCGCTGTTCGGGACCGTCGCCATCCTCGCCGCGATCCCGACCGCGATGGCGATCGTGACCCCGGCCGCCTTTGCATGGGCGCTGATCCCGTCGGCGGCGGGCGGCTGGCTCCTCCTGCTCGCGCTAGCGGCCGCCGGCAGCTGGCAGGCGATGCGTCACAAACGGCCGCTGGTCGATTTCTGGGCCCCATATGCCGGCGCGTCCGAACCACGCCCCGCCGCGGCAACACGCCCGGTCTTCGGCCGCCGCCGTAGCTGACCCCCTTCCCACCCCGGCGATGCGGGTCTAGGGAAACCGCGAATCCCGAAAAAAGGGCGAAAGGCTGCACATGAACACCGTGATCATCCGCGAAGACGACCTCATCGAAACCATCGCCGACGCGCTCCAGTACATCAGCTATTTCCATCCGATGGACTATATCCGCGCCTTGGGCGCCGCGTACGAGCGCGAAGTGTCGCCCGCCGCGAAGGACGCGATGGCGCAGATCCTCTCGAACAGCCGCATGTGCGCCGAAGGGCACCGCCCGATCTGCCAGGACACCGGCATCGTCACCGTCTTCATCAAATGGGGCATGGACTGCCGCCTCGACAGCCCGCGCAGCCTGCAGCAGGTCGTCGACGAGGGCGTGCGCAAGGCCTATCTCCACCCCGAAAACAAGCTCCGCGCCTCGATCCTCGCCGATCCCGCGTTCAGCCGCGTGAACACGAAGGACAACACCCCCTCGGTCCTCAACGTCGAGATGGTGCCGGGCGCCAAGGTCGTGATCGACGTCGCGGCGAAGGGCGGCGGCAGCGAGAACAAGTCGAAGTTCAAGATGATGAATCCGTCGGATTCGATCGTCGACTGGGTGCTCGAAATGGTGCCGCAGATGGGCGCCGGCTGGTGCCCGCCGGGCATGCTCGGCATCGGCATCGGCGGCACCGCCGAAAAGGCGATGCTGCTCGCCAAACAGTCGCTGATGGACCCGATCGACATGACCGAACTGCTCACGCGCGGGCCGTCGAACCCGACCGAGGAACTGCGCATCGAGCTGTATGAAAAGGTCAATGCGCTCGGCATCGGCGCGCAGGGTCTGGGCGGCCTCGCCACCGTGCTCGATGTCAAGATCGCCGACTGGCCGACGCACGCCGCGTCGAAGCCCGTCGCGATGATCCCGAACTGCGCCGCAACGCGCCACGCGCATGTCGCGCTCGACGGCAGCGGTCCGGCCTATCTCGAAAAACCGGTGCTCGCCGACTATCCGCAGATCGACTGGGCGCCCGACAAGGCGGCGATCCGCGTCGACCTCGACAGCCTGACCCCCGAAGTCGTCGCGAGCTGGAAACAGGGCGACCGCCTGCTCCTCAACGGCAAGATGCTCACCGGCCGCGACGCGGCGCACAAGCGCATCGCCGACATGCTGGCGAAGGGCGAAGAACTGCCTGTCGAGTTCAAGGGCCGCGTCATCTATTATGTCGGTCCGGTCGATCCGGTCGGCGAGGAAATCGTCGGCCCCGCCGGCCCGACGACCGCGACGCGCATGGACAAGTTCATGGACATGATGCTCGACCAAGGCCTGCTCGCCTGCGTCGGCAAGGCCGAACGCGGCCCCGCCGCGACGCAGGCGATCGCCAAGCACAAGAGCGCCTATCTGATGGCGGTCGGCGGCGCGGCCTATCTCGTCGCGCGCGCGATCAAGGGCAGCAAGGTCGTCGGTTTCGCCGACCTCGGCATGGAAGCGATCTACGAGTTCGAGGTCAGCGATTTCCCCGTCACCGTCGCGGTCGACAGCGAAGGCCAGAATGTCCACGTCAACGCGCCGAAGCTGTGGCAAAAGCGGATCGCCGACGAGGGGTTGCTCGAGAAGGCGTAAAGCTGCCCTTGTAAGACGAGCCCTTACAAGGTGACGGCGGTAACAGCCGCTGAATCAGATCCTATGAGGTTGATCCCATTGAAAGGATCACCTTATGGACGAAGGTCATGAAGCAGTGCTGCTGAAAGCACGCTCACAACGAAATCGCGAACAACGCCTTAAACCAACCGTCACCCCGGCGAAGGCCGGGGTCTCGCCTTCTCGAACTGAAACCTCCGCAACGGAGAGATCCCGGCCTTCGCCGGGATGACGAACAGGGCTAGGATGAGCGCCATGCGCCAGCCTTGCGTTTACATTCTGACCAATCGCAGCAACCGGCTCTTCTACATCGGCGTTACAAGCAACATTGCCTCCCGCATGACGCAGCACCGCGCCGGCGATGGCTCAGCCCATTGCCGACGCTATAACATTCGCAAGTTAGTTTATGCGGAATTCCACGCCTCGATGTACGAAGCCATCACACGCGAAAAGGCGCTGAAGGAATGGCATCGCGACTGGAAGCGACGTTTGATCAACGAGAGCAATCCCGATTGGAATGATTTGTTCGACACAATTCTGGCTTGAGGCATAAGGGCCGTGATCCCGGCCTCCGCCGGGATGACCAGGCGGGGACTGCACGATGGCCGACCAGCAACCGATCGACCTCTACGCTCCCCATTCGCCCGAACAGATCGCGCGGACGCTCAAGAAGATCATGGACGATCCGATGCCGGGCGCGAAGGCGCGCGTATTCGGCAAGGGCAGCGAACGCGAGATGAAGTTGCTTTATCGCCAGCGCAATTCGCGCACCAATATGGAGCCCGTGCTCGACGCCGTCATGGAATCGTACCAGGGCGGCACGCGGATCACCGGCACCTTCGGCACGCCTCCCGAGGCGCGCTATTTCCCTTACATCTGGGTCGGCTTCCTTTCGCTGTTCGTGATCGGCGGCATCCTTGCCTTCATTTTCATTCCCGGCGCCGGACTGTTCGCGACCATCTTCAGCGGCATCCCGCTCCTGATGATCTTCGCCGGGCTCGCCGCCTTTCGTGCGCAGGCCGACCCGGCCGAGGACAAGGCGAGAATCCTGGCCTTCCTCGCCGAGAAAATCGACGCGCGTCCGATCGCGTAACGGCGGCGTAACAGGTAAGTCCCCGACACGCGCTTGCGTTTCCCGGCAGGATAGGCACACTGGTTCGTATACGAAGCAGGCAGGGGACGCAGCATGGATTTCCGCAATTTCGAACGACTGAATCGCCGCGATATGCTCCGCGGCACCGCGATGCTCGGCGCCGGCGCCGCTTTCATGCAGCCGCTCCCGCTCCTCGCCCAGTCGGGATCGATGGCGGATATCCGCAAGGCGGCCGAAGCCGGCAAGACCGCCTCGATCAAGCGCATCCGGGACTGGATCGCCCTCCCCTCGATCGCCGCCGAGAACCGCAACATGCCCGAGGGCGCAGCCTATATGGCCGAACTCGCCAAGGATGCGGGTTTCACCAACGTCGAGATCGTGCCGACCGACGGCCACCCCGGCGTGTTCGGGACGATCGACGTCGGCGCCAAGCGCACGCTCGGCATCTATTTCATGTACGACGTCAAACAGTTCGACCCCGCCGAATGGTCGTCGCCGCCGCTCGAGGGTAAGATGGTCGAGCGCCCCGGTTTCGGGCAGGCGATCATGGGCCGCGGCGCGGTGAACCAGAAGGGACCCGAGGCGACCTTCCTCGCCGCGCTCCACGCCATCCGCGCCGCCGGGCGCAAGCTGCCGGTCAATATCGTGCTTGTGTGCGAGGGCGAGGAGGAGATCGGCTCGCCGCACTTCCGCCAGATCGCGACCAAACCCAACATCCTCGCCGCACTCAAGAAATGCGACGGCATCTTCATCCCCTTCGCGTCGCAGGGCAAGACCGGCAACGTCACGGTCAATCTGGGATCGAAGGGGATCATCGAGCTCGAGCTCGTCGCCAGCGGCGAGAAATGGGGCCGCGGGCCGAAGGGCGACGTCCACTCCAGCCTGAAGGCGATGGTCGACTCGCCCGCCTGGCGGCTGGTGCAGGCGCTTCAGACGCTCGTCGCCGAGGGCGGCAACAAGCCCGCAATCGAGGGCTGGTTCGAAAACGTCCGCCCGCTCACCGAACGCGAAAAGACGCTGATCCGCGAAGCCGCCAAGGCCGGCGACGAGGCGCAGCAAAAGGCCGCGCTCGGGGTCACGCACTGGATCGACAACCTCGCCTATGACGATGCGCTGATCCGCCTCGCGCAGGAGCCGACGGTCAATATCGAAGGCCTTGTGGCAGGCTATACCGGCCCCGGCGGCAAGACGGTGCTGCCGGGAAGGGCGGTCGCCAAGCTCGACCTCCGCCTCGTCCCCAACCAGACGCGCGCCGAGGCCGAAAAGAAGCTGCGTGCGCATCTCGACAAGCATGGCTTCACCGATGTCGAGGTCAATGTCTCGGGCGGTTACGACCCGACCGAAGCCGCCGAGGACAGCCGCCTCATCCGGTCCGAACTCGCGACCTACAAGAAGCTGGGGATCGAAACGAGCCTCAACCCGCGGATGGCGGGAAGCTGGCCGGGTTCGACCTTCACCTCGCCGCCGGTCTCGATTCCGGCGGGCCATTTCGGCATCGGCCACGGGTCGGGCGCGCATGCCCCCGACGAATATTTCCTGATCGATTCGACCAATCCCAAGGTCGCAGGCCTCGTCGATGCAACGATGGGTTTCGCCGAATTCCTCTACGTGCTGGCAGCGATCAAATAGGGGGCAGCCGATGAGCGACCTCAACGGCGTCGCGCACGTCATCCTGACCGCCGGCGACTTCACGCGCTCGACCGCCTTCTGGCGCGCGATGATCGCCTATCTCGGGCTCAAGCTCGTGCTCGACAGCGAACATATGCTCTATGGCGTCGGCGGCCGCACCGCGATCGGCATCCGCACCGGCAGCCCGGAAAATGCCGGAAAGCGCTTTGACCAAGGCGCGCCCGGGCTGCATCACGCCTGTTTTCGCATGCGCGACCGCGCCGCGATCGACGCGGTGCACGCCTTCCTGGCCGGCCGCGACGATATCCATATCGTCCACGAGCCGCAGGTAGAGCCGTGGGCGCCCGGCTATTATTCGGTGCTGTTCGAGGATCCCGACGGCATCCGGATCGAGTTCAACCATGTCCCGGGCGTCGGCCTGCTCGCCGAGGGCGAGCAGATCGGCGGGGCGAACGCGTTCGACTAGAAACCGTACACGAGGGTGAAGCGCGTCTGGGTGTCGACGCTTTCGATGCCCGGCGGCGGGCTCGTGTCGATCTGCGCCGAATAGGCGATGCGCGCCGACAGCGCGCCGGTCAGCTTGGCGTTGAGCGCGGTCAGCGAACTGGTCGACCCATTCGCCTCGCCGATGATCGTCGAAGCGACCTGCGTCAGTCGCAGCGTCGGCGATATCTGCCAGCCGAAATCGAGCCCCGCGAGCGCGGTCAGTTCGGTCTCGGCGTCGCCGCTCACGAAATCGGTCTGGCGAAACGCCGGGCCGCCTTTCAGGCTCAGCGTCATCTTCTTGTTGTCGATCACCTTGTAACCGAGCCCGCCCGACAGGTTCCAGCGCGTGTCGTAGCCAAGGATGCGGTCATGTTCCCAGCGACCGAGGCCAAAGGCAAAGGTGCGGTCGTCAATCCGATATTGCGGCTCCACTTCGGCCAGATAGCGTTCAACCGACGTCTTGCCGTTGGTGCGCTGGTAATCGGCCTGCGCGCGCAGCTTGTGCGTCCAGTCGATCCCCTTTCGCGCGAGCGCGAGGCCGGCGCTCAGTCCCACCGATTCCGTATTGCCGCTGCTCTGCGATGCGCCGATCTGCCCCTCGCCCTTCCAGTTCTCCCAGAATTTCGACGCCGCCAGCCGCGCGCGCTCCGCCGCCGCCGCTTCGTCCTTCAGCCGCTTCCGCTCGGCGCGATACGCAACGACGCGTGCCTCGATCGCCTCCGCATTCTCCGGGTTGGCCTTTTTCGCGAGCTTGGCGACGGCTTCGACGTCGGCATCCTTGCCGCTCGCGATCGCCGCGACCAGCATATCGCGGACCGGGTCGGGCGGGACCACCGGGGCGTGCCGGTTGCGATAGTCGGCAAACAAGGCATCGATTTCGCGGGCGCTGTAGGGATTGGCCACTTTGGCGATCCTGATCACCGCTTCGACATCGGCGTCCTCGCCGCCAGCCATCGCCGCGTCGATCATCGCACGCACATCGTCGGGCAACATGGGATGGAGCGGCACGATCTCCATCGGGATGGGATTGGCCAGCACCGGATCGGCGAGCGCGGGATTGGGCTGCGGCAGGTTCACCGGTTCCTGCGCAGCATAGGCTGGCGAAACCGCCGCGCCGAAGGCGAGCGCCGCGAATGGCAGGCAAAGCGCGGCCAGGCGGGGGAGAGATGTCATCGAAGACGTCCTTCTCTGGGGAACAGGATGCGGGTTCGACCGTCGGGGCGAGCACAAAGCCGCCGCTTCGATTTCGCCTATAACCCGAAAGATGCTGGCATTTCCACCCCGGCTGTCCCATCTGCAAACCTATGTGGGTCGCGATCATCGCCATTTTCTGCGCCGGCGTCGGCAATTTCGCGATGCACCGCGCCTTCATGGAAAGCGACGATCCGCTGATCCAGCAGATGGTGAAGCCGCTCGCCGACAAGGTCGGGCCGAACATCACCTATGTTTTCGAGTTCCTGTTGCTTGTCGGCGCGATGGCGATCGCAACGCGCAACTGGTTCACCGCGCTGATGCTTTATGGCCTCTACACCATCTTCAACGCGATGGCGTTCAGCTGGATCATGCAGCGGCCGCGCTAGGCGGCACGGCGGCTAACGACCGATTGCGGACGTTTCTTTTATCGTCACCCCGGACTTGATCCGGGGTCCCGCTTGAGATCGAAGGCAATGGATGCGCCAAAAAAGCGGGATCCCGGATCAAGTCCGGGATGACGAAGAGGAAGGAGGCAACGTCAGCTTTCCACCCCAATTCGGCCTCCTACTGCATTGGGCGCCGGGGGGCGGCAGCTAACGACCGGTTGCGGACATTGGCCATCCGTTTATAGTCCCGCCAATGAGCGATGGCGCGGACTTCAGTTTTAACGGAATGGATGTGGGCTATTTCGAAGGTCCATCCCCGACACAGGGCGGACGTGCACGCTACATGCCCTTTCGCGGACCCGGACATTATGAGTTGCAGCAGGCACTAAAGGCCGACGCACGGCCGCGCTGCACCTACCTGACCAATGGGATCGAAATCACTTTTGAGGTGCTAAACTGCCCCGAATACGGTGTGCTCGATCTCGGTAATTTCTCAGGGGCGTAATTCACAGAATACAACGTCGGCTTCCCACCCCTAAGCCGATACGCCTACGCGACCCCGTGATACCACCACACGCCGTCGCGGTCCTCGCGCTTCACGCGCCCCTCGACCTCCAGCCGCTTCAGGTGCGCGAACGCCTCGCCGGTTGCCATGCCCAGCTGCTCCGCGCCGATCTGCCGGTTGAACAGCAGGGGAAAGCTGTCGACCGCACGCATCGGCGCCTTCGCCGCGGCTTCGGCCAGGTTATAGAGCCGCATCCGATGCTCGTCGCGCAGCGCCATCAGGCGAACGTGCAGCCCCCTGAACGGTTCGCCATGCGCGGGACAGGTCACGACGTCGGCGGGGATCGTCGCAAGCAGCTTGTCGATCGACGCCAGCCATTCGCCCAAAGGGTCGGCGTCGGGCTCGGTGATGTTGACCGAGACGTTCGAACTGATCCGCGGCAGCACCTGGTCGCCCGAGACGAGCACGCCCTCTTTCTCGTTCCACAGGCACGCGTGCTCGGGGCTGTGCCCCGACCCGGTGACGACGCGCCAGCGATGCGCGCCCATGTCGAGCGTCGCGCCATCCTCGATCCGCACATAGGAGCGCGGCAGCGCGAAGATCATGCGCTGGAACATGTTCCAGCCCCGCGCACGCTGCGCCTCGATCGCGTCCTCGTCCCAACCGGCGGCACGCGATTGCACGAGCACTTCGTCGGGCGCGGTATCGGACGAGTCCGCCACGATCGCGCGCGCGGTCAGCATCTCGCCGCGCGTCATCCACAGCTTCACCTGCTGCTTCTTCGCGATCCAGCCGGCAAGGCCGATATGGTCGGGGTGGAGGTGCGTGCCGATGACGCGCGTGATCGGCTTGTCCTTGAGCGCGCCGGCGTAGAGCGCCTTCCACGCGTCCGAACACATGGTCAGGCAAATGCCCGTGTCGACCACCGCGACGCCTTCGCCGCCATCGGCGGTCGCGTCGTCGAGCAGCCAGCTGTTGATATGACCGAGCGACCCCGGCATCGGGATGCGCGCCCAACTGATGCCGTTCGCGATCCGGATCGTCTCGCCCACGCCCGGCGCGGCATCGCCCCACGGATAGGTCAGGCCGGCACGGCTCGTCGCGGTAAAGCTGTCGTCCTGGGTCAGCGAGGCATCCGGCGAACCGCTGGTCGCCGGAATATTATCCTCGTCCACCCCCGCCATTCCTCAGGCTTCGCCGTCGGCCTGTGCCTCTTCGGCGGCGCGCGCTTCGGCGGCGGCGCTACGTTCGGCGCGCAGTTCCTCGAGCAGCGCTTCGCGGTCGCCCTCGAACCGGCTGTCCTCGGGCGCCTTGATGCCGGCCTTCTTCGCCGCCTTGGCGACGAGCGCGTCGAGTTCGCGCTGCGAGCAGAGGCCCAGCGTCACCGGATCCTTGGGCACGATATTCGCGCTGTTCCAGTGGCTGCGGTCGCGGATCGCGCCGATCGTGTTGCGCGTCGTGCCGATCAGCTTGCCGATGGCGCCATCCGAAACCTCGGGGTGGTTCTTCAGGATCCACGCGATGCCGTCGGGCTTGTCCTGCCGCTTGCTGACCGGGGTGTAGCGCGGGCCGCGGGTGCGGCGGATCGTATCCTGCGCCTGCTTGGTCATCTTGAGCTTGTAATTCGGGTCCTTCTGACCCTTTTCGATTTCTTCCATCGACAGTTCATGCGCGCGGACGGGGTCGCGGCCGGTATATTTGGTCGCGGCGGTCTCGTCGGCGATCGCCTGCACTTCGAGGATGTGAATGCCGCAATATTCGGCGATCTGGGCAAAGGTCAGGCCGGTGTTGTCGACCAGCCAGGCGGCGGTCGCGTGCGGCATCAGCGGGGTGGCGTCGGCAGTGGCCATGACGAAAAGTCTCCAAGCGGAAATAATAAGGGCCGCCCCTCGCGGGGCGGCCATTCGGCGGTCGATGTAGCCCTGTTTGCCACCTGGAGCAAGCACAAGGGTGAAAAAGCCGTGGTTCGCGAGCGCCGCGCCGGTACACGCAAATATTGTTGCCGCGCGATTTTGCTCAAGCTAATCAGTACGGCAGACATCCCGGCCTTGCGGGGGCGGCCGGAAACAGCAAGCCTTTTTGGGGGAAACATTGTCATGAAATATTTCGCAACCGCAGCCGTTCTGGCAGGCAGCCTCGCAATCGCCATCACGCCCGGCGCGACGGCGGCACCCGCCGCAGCGCCCGCAACGACAACGACGACAACGGCGGACGGGATTGCCCGCCCCGACGTCTCGGCGATGTCACGTTCGGAAATCCGCGCTTTCAACGCAAAGCTGACGCCGAACCACCGCTATTATATAACCTGCCGCCAGTCGTCGGTGACGGGATCGCTCGCCAAGGTCACGCGCGTCTGCCTGACGCGCGAGGATCGCGAGCGGATCGCCCGCGATGCGCAGGACGATACCAACACCACGATCGACCGCGCGCGCGCGTCGTCGGGTTGCGACCCCTACTGCCAGTAAGCCTGGGCGAATCGCTGCACGCCCCTGAGCCGGCTCAGGGGCCGCACTGCCAAAGTCCCGCGAAGACCCGCTGCGCACCATCGGCACGGTCGGCGGTCAGCGTCGCGGGGCGCGGTGGCGATTCGCCTCCGCCTTGAGCAGGGCCAGTCAGCGCGATGCGAAGCTGCAGGCCCTTGCCGAAGAATTGCGTCCCCTTCGCGATCGCGTCGAAGCCGCCATTGGCCGACACCGTCTCGATCGTACTGCCGACCTTGACGATCCCGCGCGCGGGATCGGTCGATGCGACGTTGCCCTTCGCGATCAGGATCGGCTGCACGGTCGCATCGGCGGCGAAACTGCATCCGAGCTCGCCGGCGAGCTTGGCGCCCGACAGGTCGGCTTCGGTCAGCGCCGCCAACTCGATCGGCGAGCCGTCGCCGCCGCGCGTCGGGATGTCGGCGGGCTTGATTACCGGCGGCGCTGCCTCGGCCGCTTTGCTTTCCGCCCCGACGCTTCCATCGTAGGACGCGGCGGGTGCCTTTTCATCCGAAGGCTGCGACGAACAAGCCGCGAGGGTCAGCGCGAGCGCGGTGGCGGGGAGGAAGAATGTCCGCAATTGCCGGCGGGGTGTCATCGTGGGAAGTCTCCTGAGCGTTGCCCTGTCCCCCGATTAACCTTTGAAAACGCGCAATGTTCCCGGATCACCGTCGCGCAGCTCCGACAAGCCGCAACCGGACAACTTGAAAACTGGGGCCGCGGCGGCCTCATCCGGTATCGATCGGCGCGACCCGCGCATCCGCCAACCTAGCCGATGTCGAGTATGATCTTCCCGACATGTTCGCCCGCCTGCATGCGCGCATGCGCCGCGCTCGCGTCGGCAAGCGCGAAGGCCTGATCCATCGCAGGCTTCCATCCGCCTTCGGACAGGCGCGGCCAGAGCGTGCGGTGGATTTCGTCGGCAAGCAGCGCCTTGAAATCGGCGCTCCGCGCGCGCAGCGTCGAACCGGTCAGCGTCAAGCGGCGGCGCATTACATCGGCGATGTCGAACTCGACCTTCGCGCCGCGCTGGAACGCGATGGTCACATGGCGCCCGTCCTCGGCAAGGCAGGCAAGATTGCGCGGCAGATAATCGCCGCCGACCATATCGAGCACGACGTCGACGCCCCTGCCGCCGGTAAACGCCTTCACCGCCTCGACATAATCCTCGCTCGAATAGTCGACGGCGAGGTCGGCGCCGAGCGTGGTCGCCGCGGCGCATTTTTCGGCGCTGCCGCAGGTGACGATGATCCTGATGTCGAACAGCTTGCACAGCCCGATCGCGGTGGTGCCGATGCCGCTGGTGCCGCCATGGACGAGCACCGTCTCGCCCTCGCGCACATAGCCGCGTTCGAAGAGGTTGTGCCACACGGTGAAGACGGTCTCGGGAAGCGCCGCCGCCTCTGCCATCGAAAAGCCCTTGGGCACCGGCAGGCAGCTGCCGACCGGCGCGACGCAATATTCGGCATAGCCTCCGCCCGCGACGAGCGCGCACACCGCCTGTCCCAGAAGTTCGGGGTCGCCGCCCGGGCCTACGGCAACGACGGTCCCGGCGATCTCGAGCCCGGGCAGGTCGGACGCGCCCGGCGGCGGCGGATAATAGCCCATGCGCTGCAGCACGTCGGGGCGGTTCACGCCCGCCGCGGCGACGCGGATCAGCACCTCGCCCGGCGCGGGCCGCGGCACCGGCCGCGTCGTCGGCTGCAATACTTCGGGTCCGCCCGGCGCGCTGATGGCGATGGCGGTCATGCTCTCTGGCAAGCTGGTCACTCTGGAAATTCCCCCACTGGTCCCTTCATTCCCCCGTCCCCTGCCCCGCCTTATTGACAGTGCGGCGACAGGGGTCAACAGTCGGACGCCCAAATACGCATCAGGGACCAGGAGGATACGCCATGGACGATGACGACCTTCCCCGCCGCCGCGACGATGTGCTCACGGCGCTGACCAGGCAGCCACTCGATCCGCTGTCGGTCGACGAACTCGACGATCGTATAGCTGCGCTCGAAGGCGAAATCGCACGGATCAAGGCGCATCGCACCGCTGCGACTGGCCAGAAAGCCGCAGCAGAGGCGCTGTTCCGCAAGAATTGAACGCGCGATCGCCGACGCTCCGCGGGCGGAGCGCCGGCGACGTCGCCCCAGGTCCTGACCCTAGGCGACTTCGGCGTAGCGAAGCAGGTCGATCATCCGGAAATCGTCGCCCTTTTTCGACGCATCGACCGTCGGCAGGAACGGCTGCCATTCGGGATCCTGCGCGAGGTACGATCCCTTGTCGCCCTGCAGCAGGCCGATGAACACCTCGGTCACGATGCGCGCACCGACCGGCCCCAGCCGCTCGCCATTTTGCGTCACCTGTGCCTCGCGCAGGATATAGAACCAGAGCGGCGTGCGGTCGTCGAAGCCGTGCGGCTTGAGGTCGGACAGGTCTCCCTTCGACAGTTCGGGCAGCTTCATCGCGCGCGCCACGCGCTGTCCCGACGGCAGCGAGAAGGTCAGGTGGCGGAGCAGGTTGCGCTGTGCGAGCGACGCCGGGTTCGATTTCGGATCGGGGTTGGGCACCACCGACCCCGGCAGGCGGAAGAGCGAGGTCGACAGCGTCGTGTCGATCTTCTTGTTCGGCTTCACATTGCCGTCGCTGAAATCGAAGAAGGTCGGCCAGTCGATGAAGCGCCGCGGCGCGCGGCAGCCGCCCGACAGGTCATCGGGATCGTTCGGGTCCGACGGCGTCGGGGTAAAGATCATCGCAAAGAAGGGATTGCCGCCGTTGCCGGTGAAATTGGCGCGGTACGACGGCCGCACCTGGCTGTGCCCGAACCGGTAAGCCGCGACCGAGAATTCGACCGGGATATAGGGTTCGTTGTGCCAGCTATAATATTTGCGTCCGTTCGTCAGCACATCGTCGACCACCGCGTCGCCGCACGTCTTGCGCAGGAATTCATGGACGATGATCCACTGATAGTGCCAGCGCACGATCCGCTGCGCCTCGGCGAAAATCTCGTCCGATCCGGTCAGCTTGATCTTGGTCTTCACATGATCGACGACCTCGTTGTGAAACTTCAGGAAGGCGACCTGAAGCTGGCCGATGATCAGATTCTCGTCGTCGCGCGGATCGCCGATCAGTGCGACCTTCTGGCTGTTGCGCGGCACGTCGAACTTGTTCGCGGTGCCGGTGGGTTCGAGCAGGAACTTGCCGCCCTTGCCGCCCTGCGTATCGTACAGATGCGGACTGCCACCCGGCCCCGCGCCATAGACATTGTCGAGGCCGAGGCTGGGGGTACGGAAATTGGCGATCTGTTCGGGATCGACCTGCCGCTCGAGGCTCGAGGTCGGGTCGAAGGTCATGTCATGGTCGAGGAACTGGCCGAGGAAGGTAAAACCCGCAGTCAGCGTCGGATTGTCGCTGTTCTTCGCCGACAGCGCCGGGTTGGTGATCAGTTCGGCGGGGGTCTTGGTCAGATTGTCCTTGGCATCCATGATGCCCCCGACCTTGCCGATCTCCATCAGCGCGGCGCGGACATCGGGGGTGTCGGCGGCAAAGGGCGGCAGTTCGCCGAACATGCGGCCGAAGCGGCCGGCGTCGGAATATTTGGAGCGCGGCGGAACGATGTCGCGCGGATATACGCCGTGACGAGGCATGGCAGTCTCTCCTCAAGGGTTATGGTTATGGAGTCGGGACGATCCACCCACGAGGAGGGCTGGCATCCGCTGTTATAGGGACGACACCTGCCGCCACCCTGCACCCGGTCGGTGCGTGCGCCCAAGATTTTAGGTGGCTAATTGGCCGTTAACATGACTGTGCGCCGCGAAAGCGCGACGGGGCGAGCCGCTATTCGGCTTCGGTGCTGAGCCCGAGTTCGGGAATGCCGATCGAGCGCCGCCCGCCGAAATCGGCGCGCACGACGATCACGCCCTGCTTTTCCATATATTCGACGAGCCGGCGGATGCGCCCCGGCGACCGGCTGCCATAGGCGCGGCCGAGGATCTCGTCGTCGGGACAGGGTTCGCCATCCATCGCGGCGCGCGCGATTTGCAGGAAGGGCGCGAACATGTCGTGCGGCAGCCGGTCGGCGACGGCGAGCATCTCGCGCCAGCGCGGCTCGGCGGGGTCGAACACCCCGCCCTTGGCAAGCGCGAAGCGGCGGCGAAAGGCGGCGAGGTCGAGCGGCACCTTCTTCAATTTCTGCATCCGGCAGCGCACCGAAAAATCCTGATAGAGGAAGGATTCGGGCTGGAAGGCGCAGTCGGGGTCGGACAGCATTTCCTGCAGCGTTTCGATCACCACCGCGTCGTTCTGTTCGGCTTCCTCGACCGCTTCGAGGATATCGAGCACAGGCGGCGCGTCCAGATCTTCATGGAGCCCCTCGCTCGCGGCGATCCGTTCCAGCACTTCGCTGGCCGCGACCGGTTCGGGTTCGGGCGCAAAGAAGCGGGGTTGGGCCGGCGCTTCCAATTCGGTGAAGAGCATCGAGCGCATATCCTCGCCGCCCGCCGACGGCAGCGGCATCAGCCGGTGCGTGCCCAGCCGCGTCGAGGTCTGCGTCGACCCGATGCGCACCGCGATCGGCCGCCGCGAAATCGCGGGACCAAGCCCGAGGAAATGCCCGCGTTCAAGGTCGCGGATCGTCTCGGCCTGCCGCCGCTCCATGCCGAGCAGGTCGGCGGCGCGCGCCATGTCGATGTCGAGGAAGGTGCGCCCCATCAGGAAATTGCTCGCCTCGGCGGCGACATTCTTCGCCAGCTTCGCCAGCCGCTGCGTCGCGATCGCGCCGGCGAGGCCGCGTTTGCGCCCGCGGCACATCAGGTTCGTCATCGCGCCCAGGCTCGCGCGGCGGACATTGTCGGCGACGTCGCCCGCGACGCTCGGCGCGAACATCTGCGCCTCGTCGACCACCACCAGCGCGGGAAACCAATGCTCGCGCGGCGCATCGAACAGCGCGTTGAGGAACGCCGCGGCGCAGGTCATCTGCGCCTCGATATCGAGCGATTCGAGGCTGAGGATGATCGACGCGCGATGCTCGCGGATGCGCGCACCCATCGCCGCAATCTCGCGCTCGTTATAGTCGCCGCCGTTGATCACGACATGGCTGTACGCATCGGCGAGCGTCACGAAATCGCCCTCGGGATCGATCACGATCTGCTGCACCAGCTCGGCGCTTTCCTCGAGGATGCGGCGGAGGAGGTGCGACTTGCCCGACCCCGAATTGCCCTGCACGAGCAGGCGCGTCGCGAGCAGTTCCTGCACGTCGATACGCACGCCCTGCCCCGTGCCGTCGGTCCCGATGTCGATGCTGGTCTTCACGATGGCCGCCCTATCGGGGCGCTTGGGCAAAGACAACCGGGCGGGTTTTCGGATCGCCCGATTTTACCGCACGATCTTGCCAAGACGCCCGGAAGAGCCAAAAGGGCGGCATGGATTTCGACGACCAGCTCCGCCGCTATTTCGGCACCGCAGACATCGCGGCGATCCACCCCGAAGCGCACGCCGCGGGCACCGAACGCATGCGCGTCGACTTCGGCCTCGAAACCAACCCCGGCCGCCGCTTCGCGCTGTGGGCGCTGATGTACATGCTCGGCGTCGCCCCCGACCTCGATGTCGCGTTCAAGGACGAGAGCGAGCGCGACACCGCGCGCGACTTCATGGATATGGTGGATCGGGCTGGCGAGGAGGACGGCAGGTAACGACGATAGCGGACATTTGGTATCGGAATTTGGATCTATGTCTCAGACGCCGAAGCTCTGCGGCGCTCAGACTTAGCGATCCGCATGCGCTGCTCAATCAAGCCTGCGAGTGTGAGGCGTTCGGACATTCCGTCTTCACGGGCTTTTAGCGGGAGGGTCAGGGTTTCCCCGCTAGTCAGGGTAAGGGGCAGTGACGTAGGGCCAACGCTTCCCGCCACTCTCTTCGTATCCTTCTCCGACAGGAGCAACTTGCCGTCATGCAAACTGGCACTCTCGATTTCATGAAACGAAATATACCGCGCGCTATCGTCAGGATCGATCAGCAGGCCGTCGCGGCAGATGGCAAATGGATGCCCATCTTCGTCGTGAAAATAGGTCGCCAGCACATCATGATGAGATGACTTCCCGCCGCCAGCCCGAAGGCCGGACGGTGTTCGAAGTAGGCGAGCGACAACTGGGTCTGCCTCTTGGGGCGATGAAATCTTCTCCACCCTACGAGAATATAACGCGGTTCGTCCGCTTTCCACCCCAAAACAGAGATTGGGCGAGCGACAAAAATCGCTGTCCTACTTTATTCCGCCGTGCCAGCCTCCGCCCCGCTCTTTGAAATGGTCGGCTTCAGCAACCTCTCTTAAAGCGACAAAGGAGACATTTTCGACGCGCACGTCCGTATCTTTTGTCGCCTTAAGGCCACAAAGGACACAAAATCGATGCGCCCATGCGGGGCTTTTGTGGCTTTAAGGCCCGACGGATCGCAAATATCGCATGCGCCCAAAGCCCAGGGCCGCGTTTTCCACCCTTGAATGGATCGTCGCGAAGCGGATTGCAGAACCTCGGCCCAATCCGAACATCCCGTTAACCACATTCCAACCCCGTCATCGTAATTTCACAAAGCCGACCGCTTTTCCCTTGCGGTGGGGCGGCGGCATCGCCACGTTACGTTCCTAAGGGGGCCGCCATCTCCCCGGCGTCGTCCCCGCAAGGAGATGAATGACCATGCCGTCTTTTTCGGAAAGCCTCGAAAAGACCCTCCACAACGCTTTGAAGGCCGCTTCGGAGCGCCACCACGAATATGCGACGCTCGAGCATCTGCTCTACGCGCTGATCGACGACGATCATGCCGCCGAAGTGATGCGCGCGTGCGGCGTCGCGCTCGACGACCTGCAATCGGCGGTCGTCCACTATCTCGACACCGAACTCGACAGCCTGAAGGTCGAAGGACACAGCGATCCGTCGCCGACGTCGGGCTTCCAGCGCGTCGTCCAGCGCGCGATCCTGCACGTCCAGTCGTCGGGCAAGGATGAGGTGACGGGCGCCAACGTCCTCGTCGCGCTCTTCTCCGAACGCGAGAGCTATGCCGTCTATTTCCTCCAGCAGCAGGACCTGACGCGCCTCGACGCGGTATCCTACCTCAGCCATGGCGTCGGCAAGGGCGGCAAGCCCTCGCCGCAGGCCGAGCCCGAGGAAAAGGAAGAGACGAAGGACAAGGGCGAAGGCAAGTCCAAGAAGGAAACCGCGCTCGACCAGTTCACCGTCAACCTCAACGAAAAGGCGAAGGGCGGCAAGGTCGACCCGCTGATCGGCCGCAGCGCCGAGGTCGACCGCACGATCCAGATCCTCTGCCGCCGCAGCAAGAACAACCCGCTCTATGTCGGCGATCCCGGCGTCGGCAAAACCGCGATCGCCGAGGGGCTCGCGCGCAAGATCATCGAGGGCGACGTGCCCGAGGTGCTGCTGCCCGCGGTCATCTATTCGCTCGACATGGGCGCGCTGCTCGCTGGCACGCGCTATCGCGGCGACTTCGAGGAGCGGCTGAAACAGGTCGTGACCGAGCTCGAAGGCCTGCCGCACGCGATCCTGTTCATCGACGAGATCCACACCGTGATCGGTGCGGGCGCGACGAGCGGCGGCGCGATGGACGCGTCGAACCTCTTGAAGCCCGCACTGTCGGGCGGCGTCATCCGCTGCATCGGCTCGACGACGTACAAGGAGTTCCGCAATCACTTCGAAAAGGACCGCGCGCTGCTTCGCCGCTTCCAGAAAATCGACGTGATCGAGCCGAGCCTCGAGGATACCAAGAAGATCCTCGCCGGCCTGCGCAGCGCGTTCGAGGCGCATCATCAGGTGCGCTATACCCCCGATGCGATCAACGCGGCGGTGGAACTCAGCGCACGATACATCAACGACCGCAAATTGCCCGACAAGGCGATCGACGTGATCGACGAGGTCGGCGCGATGCAGATGCTCGTCGCCCCGTCGAAGCGCAAGAAGACGATCACCGCCAAGGAGATCGAGGCTGTGATCGCGACGATGGCACGCATTCCCCCCAAGTCGGTGTCGACCGACGACAAGGCGACGCTTGCCAGCCTCGAAACCGATTTGAAGCGCGTTGTGTTCGGTCAGAACACCGCGATCGAGGTGCTGTCGTCGGCGATCAAGCTTAGCCGCGCGGGCCTCCGCGATCCCGAAAAGCCGATCGGCAACTATCTCTTCTCGGGCCCGACCGGCGTCGGCAAGACCGAGGTCGCGAAGCAGCTCGCGTCGATCATGGGCATCCCGCTCCAGCGGTTCGACATGTCCGAATATATGGAACGCCATTCGGTCAGCCGGCTGATCGGCGCGCCCCCGGGCTATGTCGGTTATGATCAGGGCGGGTTGCTCACCGATGCGATCGACCAGAACCCGCATTGCGTGCTGCTGCTCGACGAGATCGAAAAGGCGCATCCCGACCTGTTCAACATCTTGTTGCAGGTGATGGACCACGGCCGCCTGACCGATCATCATGGCAAGACGGTCGATTTCCGCAACGTCATCCTGATCATGACGACCAATGCGGGCGCCAGCGACATGGCGCGCGAGGGCATCGGCTTCGGTGCGTTCACGCGCGAGGATGTGCAGGAAGAAGCGGTGAAGAATCTCTTCACCCCCGAATTCCGCAACCGCCTCGATGCGATCGTGCCCTTCGGCTATCTGCCGCCCGAAGTCGTCGCACGCGTCGTCGACAAGTTCATCCTGCAGCTCGAAATGCAGCTCGCCGACCGCAACGTCCATATCCAGCTCGACGATGCGGCGCGCGAATGGCTGACCGGCAAGGGCTATGACAAGCTGTATGGCGCGCGTCCGATGAGCCGCTTGATCCAGGAAAAGATCAAGCAGCCGCTCGCCGAGGAACTGCTCTTCGGCAAGCTGGTCCATGGCGGCGAGGTCAAGGTGAAGATGAAAACGGGCGACGACGCCCATGTCGGCAATCCGCTCGCCTTCGAAATCACCCCCGCTGCGCCGAAGGCCGGCAAGGGCAAGGCGAAGGGCAAGGCCGAGAAGACGGCGGAGTAAGCCGGGTTGAAATTCTTGAGCGGCAGTGTTATAACAACCGTATGAACACGCCGCTCAAGATTACCAAAGTCGGCAACAGCGCCGCCGTCATCCTGCCCAAGGAGCTGCTGGCGCGGCTTCGCGTATCGCTGGGCGATACATTGTTCGCGACTGAATCGCCCGACGGCATCCGCCTGACCGCGTCCGATCCCGATTTCGCGACGAAAATGGCCGCAGCCGAAGATATCATGCGCGAAGATCGCGACATCCTGCGTGTGCTCGCAAAATGACGCAGCCGGATCGTATCGAGCCGGTGTGGCTCGATACGAAGGTCGCATTGGCCATCCATGATCGACAACTGGCCGAACATGGCGGCATTGCGGGCGTCCGCGATCCGGGCATGCTTGAATCGGCGCTCGCGCGGCCCGTCAATCAATGGGCATACGGCGAAGACGATCACGCTCGGCTGGCGGCGGCCTATGCGTTCGGCATCGCCCGCAATCATCCGTTCGGCGACGGCAACAAGCGGACCGCCTGGGTTGCCGCCCGTCTTTTTCTGCGCCTGAATGGACATGATCTCCGATTCGATCCGCAAGATGCCATTGCGATCGTCCTCGCGCTCGCCGCCGGCAAGCTTGCCGAAGAAGAACTCGCCAGCTGGTTTCACGACCATCTGTCCGCCGCCTGATCCGCGCCCCTCGCTTTTTGGCCCCCCATCGCTTATATCATCCGCATGTACGACTATGTCTCCGTAACCGCCGCCGACGCCGCGGCCCCCGCCCGCGTTCGCGACGGCACGATCAAGCTGCACGACGAGGCGGGCTTTGCCGGTATGCGCAAGGCGGGTCGGCTGTCGGCCGAAATCCTCGACGCGCTCGTTCCCTTTGTCCAGCCGGGCGTGACCACGGCGGAGATCGACAATCTCGTCCGCACTATGATGCTCGACGGCGGCGGCATCCCGGCGACCTTGGGCTATCGCGGCTTCACGCATAGCTGTTGCACCAGCATCAACCATGTCGTCTGCCACGGCATCCCCGACGACAAGCCGGTGCGCGAGGGCGACATCGTCAACATCGACGTGACCAGCATCGTCGACGGCTGGCACGGCGACACGAGCCGCATGTATCTGGTCGGCGACGTGCCGATCAAGGCGAAGCGCCTCGTCGAGGTGACCTATGAATGCCTGATGCTCGGCATCGAGCAGGCAAAGCCCGGCAACCGCATGGGCGACGTCGCGCATGCGATCCAGCAGCACGCCGAACGCCATCGCTATTCGGTCGTCCGCGACTTCTGCGGCCACGGCCTCGGCCAGATGTTCCACGACGCGCCCGAAGTGGTCCACGCCGGCCGCCCCGGCACCGGCCCCGAGCTTCGCCCCGGCATGTTCTTCACGATCGAGCCAATGATCAACACCGGCAAATATGCGGTGAAGATGCTCGCCGACGGCTGGACCGCGGTGACCCGCGACCGCTCGCTCTCGGCGCAGTTCGAACACAGCATCGGGATCACCGAAACCGGGTGCGAAATCTTCACCGCCAGCCCCAAGGGCCTGAACGCGCCGCCCTGGCAATAAGCGGCGCAACGATTCCAGTTTCGTCATCCCGGACTTGATCCGGGATCCATGACCTCAACGCAGCGCTCGCCTTCATGGACCCCGGATCAAGTCCGGAGCGACGACAGAGAACGCCCCCTCGCCTCACCCCCCATTTTCCCGCTTGCGCCCATGCGCCTTCGCGCGCAGACTTGACGTTAACGTCAAGATAGGCGTCGAACGGGAGAGCAAGTTATGGCGAAACGGGTCTTTACGGCCGCGCTGCTGGGCTGCGCGGCTTTGGCATTGGCGGCGTGCAATGCATCGAAGAACGACAGCATCTCGGGCGGCGGATCGCTCGACGACGCCGAAAAAGCCAGCGAGACCCTGCTCAAGACCGGCGGCAACGGCGACGACTGGGGCGGCATCGGCTACAGCTATGACGAACAGCGCTTCAGCCCGCTGACCGATATCAACGACAAGAATGTGGGCGAACTCGGCATCGCGTGGACCGCCGACCTCGACGACGCGCGCGGACAGGAAGCGACACCAGTGGTCGTCGACGGCGTCATGTATGTCACCCACGCTTGGTCGAAGGTCAGCGCATGGGACGCCGCGACCGGCAAGCCGTTGTGGAAATTCGATCCCAAGGTTCCTGGCGAACGTGCCGTCAGCGCCTGCTGCGACGTCGTCAACCGCGGCGTCGCCGTCTGGGGCGACAAGGTCTTCATCGGCGCGCTCGACGGCCGGCTCATCGCGCTCGACAAGAAGACAGGCAAGGAACTCTGGTCGACGCAGACCTTCGACACATCGAAACCCTATACGATCACCGGCGCGCCGCGCGTCGTGAAGGATATGGTGCTGATCGGCAACGGCGGCGCCGAATTCGGCGTGCGCGGTTATGTCACCGCCTATGACGCCGATACGGGCAAGGAGCGCTGGCGCTTCTACACCGCGCCGAACCCGACCAAGGCGAAGGACGGCGCAGCCTCCGACGATATCTTCGCAACTAAGGCCAACGCCACCTGGTCCGACAAGGGCGAGTGGCAGACTTCGGGCGGCGGCGGCACCGTGTGGGACGCGATCGTCTACGACAAGGATCTCGACCAGATCTATCTCGGCGTCGGCAACGGCAATCCGTGGAACCATGGCACGCGCTCGAATGGCGAGGGCGACAACTGGTTCCTCTCGTCAGTCGTCGCGCTCGACGCCACCACCGGCAAATATAAATGGCATTATCAGGAAACCCCGGCCGAGACGTGGGACTATACCGCGACCCAGCCGATCATCCTCGCCGAGCAGGCTGTGAACGGCAAACCCGTCAAGGTGCTGTACCATGCGCCGAAGAACGGCTTCTTCTTCACCCTCGACCGGACGAGCGGCAAGCTGATCGATGCCAAGCCCTTCGTCGACGGGATCAACTGGGCGACGGGTTACGACCTTTCCACCGGCCGCCCGATCGAAAATCCGGAGGCGCGCTTCTACAAGACGGGCAAGCCCTTCATCGCGGTGCCCGGCGCGCTCGGCGCGCATAACTGGCATCCGATGAGCTACAATCCCGCGACGGGCCTCGTCTATATTCCGGCGCAGCAGATCCCGCAGGGCTATCTTGCCGACATGGACGAGCTCGACAAGCGCAAGGTGCTGGGCTTCAACGTCGGCACTTCGCTCAACAAGACGATGCTGCCCGACGACAAGGCGGCGTTCCGCGCCGCCATCGCCGCGACGACGGGCCGCCTCGTCGCTTTCGACCCGCGCACCGGCAAGGTGGCGTGGAGCGTCGATCATCCGGCGGCATGGAATGGCGGCACGATGACGACCGCGGGCAATCTCGTCTTTCAGGGCACCAGCCTCGGCCGCTTCCGCGCCTATGCCGCCGACACCGGCAAGCAATTGCTCGACCTCGATATGCAGTCGGGGATCGTCAGCGCCCCCTCGACCTTCCGCGTCGGCGGCGTGCAATATATTGCCTTCCAGACGAGCAAGGGCGGCGCCTTCCCGCTCGTCGCCGGGGTTGCCGGCGGCGCGACGCGCAAGATCCCGAACATCCCGCGTCTTGTCGTCATGAAGATCGGCGGCACGGTCAAGCTCCCTGCCCCGCCCGCCGCCGCGCTCGCATGGAACCCGCCGCCGATGACCGCATCGCCTGCGCAGGTCGCGGCGGGCAAGGCGCATTTCGGACGCTATTGCATCGTCTGTCATGGCGACAGCGCGATCGGCAACGGCTTCACCCCCGATCTTCGCGTTTCGGGCACGCTCGCCAATGCTGACGCGTGGAAATCCGTGATCATCGACGGTGCGCTGAAGGACCGCGGCATGGTCAGCTTCGCCAAGGTGCTGACCCCCGCCGATGCCGAGGCGATTCGGGCCTATGTCATCGAACGGTCGAACTGGACCAAGGCCAATCTGCCCGACGCATCGGCCCCCATGGGACGCTGACTGCTCAAAATTTAGGCAGCCAAAGAACGTCGTTGCTCACCCCTTGGGCAGCGGCGTTCTTTCGTTTCAAAATTCTTACCAAATCCCCGCGATTCGCCAATTGGCACGGCTTTTGATTGGTGCAAGATGGCGGGACATCGCACCGACTCGACGGCAGACCGGACCAGGCACGCCTGATCCGGCTTGACGCGCAAGGAGCGGCGGCCAGCCCAAAGGGGGACGAAAAGCGTGAAGAAGATTGAGGCGATCATCAAGCCGTTCAAACTCGACGAAGTGAAGGAAGCGCTGCACGAAGTCGGTGTCAGCGGGATCACCGTCACCGAGGCAAAGGGTTTCGGACGGCAAAAGGGTCACACCGAACTTTATCGCGGTGCAGAATATGTCGTCGACTTTCTGCCCAAGGTGAAGCTCGAAGTCATCGTCGAGGATTCGATGGCCGAACGTGTGGTGGAGGCGATCGCCGCCGCTGCGCAGACCGGCCGGATCGGCGACGGCAAGATCTTCGTCATTCCGGTCGAAACGGCGCTTCGCATTCGCACCGGCGAACGCAACGAGGACGCACTTTAATCTTTCGCATTTTTCGAAAACCCGAAAACCCCCGGCACGCCGGATCATTTCGCAAGAAGGAAGCATAGACGATGGCTACGAAGCCCAAGGATATCATCGCGCGGATCAAGGAAAACGACATCGAGTGGGTCGACCTGCGCTTCACCGACCCCAAGGGCAAATGGCAGCACCTGACGATGGTCGCCTCGGTCCTTGGCGAGGACGAACTCGAAGACGGCCTGATGTTCGACGGTTCGTCGATCGAAGGCTGGAAGGCGATCAACGAGTCGGATATGATCCTGAAGCCCGACCTCGACGCCGTCTATGACGATCCCTTCTCGGCAACCCCGATGCTCGTCATCTTCTGCGACATCGTCGAGCCCGCCACCGGCGAAGGCTATGCCCGCGACCCGCGCACGACCGCGAAGCGCGCCGAGGCCTATGTCGCCTCGACCGGCATCGGCGACACCGTCTACGTCGGCCCCGAAGCCGAATTCTTCATGTTCGACGATGTGCGTTTCGAAACCGGATACAACAAGTCGGGCTTCGAGATCGACGATATCGAACTGCCGACGAACACCGGCCGCAGCTACGAGGGCGGCAACCTCGCGCACCGTCCGCGCGCCAAGGGCGGCTACTTCCCCGTCGCGCCGGTCGACAGCGCCGTCGACATCCGCGCCGAGATGGTCTCGACGATGCTCGAAATGGGCCTGCCCTGCGACAAGCATCACCATGAAGTCGCCGCCGCACAGCACGAGCTCGGCCTGACTTTCGGTACGCTCACCGAGACCGCGGACCGCATGCAAATCTACAAATATGTCGTGCACCAGGTCGCGCATGCCTATGGCAAGACCGCGACCTTCATGCCGAAGCCGATCAAGGACGATAACGGCAGCGGCATGCACACGCACATCTCGATCTGGGAAAAGGGCAAACCGCTCTTCGCCGGCAACGGCTATGCGGGCCTTTCGGACATGTGCCTCTATTTCATCGGCGGCGTCGTGAAGCATGCCAAGGCCTTGAACGCCTTCACCAACCCGACGACGAACAGCTACAAGCGCCTCGTCCCGGGCTTCGAAGCGCCGGTGCTGCTCGCTTACTCGTCGCGCAACCGTTCGGCCTCGTGCCGCATCCCCTATGGTGCGGGCGCCAAGTCGAAGCGCGTCGAGTTCCGTTTCCCCGACGCGATGGCGAACCCCTATCTCTGCTATTCGGCGCTGCTGATGGCGGGCCTCGACGGCATCCAGAACAAGATCCACCCCGGCGACGCGATGGACAAGAATCTGTACGACCTGCCGCCCGAGGAACTGAGCGAAGTCCCGACCGTCTGCGGATCCTTGCGCGAAGCGCTCGACAGCCTGATGGCCGACCACGACTTCCTGCTCAAGGGCGACGTCTTCTCGAAGGACCAGATCGAAGCCTATGTCGAACTGAAGTGGGACGAAGTCTATCGTTTCGAACAGACGCCGAGCCCGGTCGAGTTCGACATGTACTACAGCGCCTGACACTGGGGCATGTAGAAGGGGCGTCCGGTTCGGGGGAACCGGGCGCCCCTTTTCATTTCGCGCGCTCGGATCAGCGCGGCGCCATCATCCCGCGCCGGCCCACCGCGACGAAGCAGGCGAGCAACATCGTGCCGAACGCCAGCGAGACAAGGTCCAGCGGCTGCGGCCCGGCGGCCAGCCCCGCGGCCGCGGCGCCGCCCCAGACGATGCCGATCGTCATCAGGACGCTCCCCATGATCGCCGACACCTCGACCGTCAGTTGGCGCCAGAGCTCGTCGAAAGTCTTCCACATCCACAGCGATACCCCCGTAAAGCCCGCGAGCACGAACATCAGGATCCAGAAGGCGGTCGCCGGCGACACAAGGCCTGCACCACCCGACGCATCGGCCGCCGCGGCCTCGGCAAACAACATCAACGCCGCCCCGAGCGCGAGGCAGCTCAGCGCGCTGCCTCCCATATGCGATCGCTCCTCGACGATCTCGTCGGCGTCGGCGACGTTGAGCAGCCGTTGGCCGAACAAGCGCGGCGCGAGCGTCCCGAGCCCGACGAACAGGCCCATCAGCACATAGATCAGGCCGACTCCGACAAGGATGATCTGCGACGGCACCCAGTCGGGCCCGTCCCCGCCGACCATGAGCGCCATGACCGCGAACATCCCGCCCGCGCCCGCCACAGCGCCGAAGAGCGCCTGCGCGGCCATCTTGCGCCAACCGGCGGCGCTCACCTGCGTCGTCATAATCCTACTCCTCGGGTGCCCAGTGATCGATGAACAGTTCGCGCACCTCGAGACCGAACAGCGCGGCCATGCGAAGCGCGAGCGGCAGGCTGGGGTCATATTTGTCGGTTTCGACCGCGTTGATCGTCTGGCGCGAAACGCCGAGCCGGCGCGCCAGCTCACCCTGGCTCCACCCCGCCTGCTCCCGAAAATCGCGCACCCGGTTTTCCAACGCCCGTCCCCAAGCCTGTAAAGAACTCTTTACATACCATACGGGATACTGTCAAACATTCTTGACACCCTTCCTGACACCGAAGCGCACATACGCTTTGGTAAGCCCCGGGCGCTATAAAGGGCCGTTCGCAGGGGGGATTGATCCGATGTTGCGCATGATAGTTCCGATCGCCGCGATGCTGCTTGCGACCGGCTGCGGCAAGGCGGCCGAACTCGCAAGCCAGACCCGGACGGTCGCCGCGCCGCGCGAAGAGGTCTTCGCCAAGATGTTCGGCGACGACAGCGCCTTCACCGGCCTGCCGCTCGTCACCAACGGCGGCTCGACGCGATTGTACGAGATGGTGTCCGAAAAGGGCGACCCCGAATTTGCGAAGATCGCGCCAAAGGAACGCCCCGAGGCCTATAAGGTCAAGATCGCGGTCGCGATGGAAATCCCGCGCGAGGCGCACCTGATCTACAGCGTTGACGACGGGGCACTGACCACCGGGCTGAAATTCACTTTCGAGGAGCTCGCGCCCGACCGGACGCGCGTCGCCTTCACCGTCGACGAGCTTTCGGGCGAGGGCGCCAGGGGGCTCAGCCTCAACCGCTTCGTGCTGCACAAGATCGCACGCGACGCGCTCGACAAGCTCGACGACTTCGACGAGGCGAAAGAAGCCGCCTGACGTCCGGCATCCGCAGCATGGTTAAGCCGCCAGGGTTGCGGGCCCCGCGCGGCGATGGCAGGTTGCGCACGAGGGGCGGGCTCGATCGCGAAAGGCTGTCTGGCCATGTGGATACGCGCGTTCCTCGCCCTCACACCCCTGATCCTTATGTCGTGTGGCGGCAGCGGCGGAGGTGGGGGTGGCGGCGGCACGCCTCCCGCCGCCAATACGCCACCGACCTTCACCTCGCTCCAGACCGCCAGCATCGCCGAAAACACCGCCGCCGCCTATCAGGCGACGGCAAGCGATGCCAACGGCGACGCACTGACCTTCGCGATCGACGGCGGTGCCGATGCCGCGCGCTTCTCGATCACCGCCGCGGGCGCGCTGCGCTTCAACCAAGCGCCCGATTACGACCTGCCCGGCGACGCCGACGGCAACAATGTCTATGCCGTGCAACTGCGCGTCAGCGACGGCCAGGCCGGCGCGGCGCAGGCGGTCAACATCACCGTCACCAACAGCCGCGAAGGCATCGCGGTCGCGCGCGTCGGCACCGGCTTCAACCAGCCGCTCTACGTCGCGCCGATCCCCGGCAGCAGCAATGTCTATGTCGTCGAAAAGGGCGGCAATGTGTATCGCTTCGACCCCGCGAACGGCGACCGCACCCTCGTCCTCGACATCACCGATATTTCGACGAATGGTGAACGCGGCCTGCTCGGGCTCGCGGCATATCCCGACCATGCGTCGTCGCAGCGGCTCTTCGCCGTCGCGACCGCGACCGACGGCGCGGTGCAGGTCCGTCGCTACACGCTCGGCCTGCCCAATTCGTCGACGGCCTATGACACGGTCCTCAGCATCCCGCATTCGCAGAACAGCAACCATAATGGCGGCTGGATCGGCTACGGCCCCGATGGCCATGTCTATGTTGCAGTCGGGGACGGCGGCGGCGGCCTCGCGAACAATGCGCAGAACACGAACTCGCGGCTTGGCAAGATCCTGCGCTTCGCGGTCGGTCCCGGCGGCAACAGTTACAGCCCTGCGCCCGGCAACCCTTATCTCTCAGGCGGCGGCGATCCCTATGTCTTCGCGCTCGGGTTTCGCAATCCGTTCCGCGCCTCGTTCAGCGGGTCGACGCTCGCGATCGGCGACGTCGGCGAGGGCGCGGTCGAGGAGGTCGATGTGGTGACGACCAACCAGCCGGGGCGCAATTTCGGCTGGCCGTTCCGCGAAGGCACACGCACCAACGCCGGAACCCCGCCCGCCGGCCTCGTCAATCCGGTCGCCGAATATCTGCACGGCAGTGGCCCGCGCGAAGGGCGTACCGTCACCGGCGGCTATGTCTATCGCGGCCCGGTCGCCTCGCTCGCAGGGCAATATGTCTTCGCCGATTTCATCTCGGGCAACATCTGGACCGTTCCTTTCGCCAGCTTTGCCGCCGGCCAGACGTTGCCCTCCTCGCGCTTCACACGGCGGAACGAGGATTTCGCGCCCGACGCCGGCACGCTCGGCCAGATCGCCTCGTTCGGCGAGGACAGCGCCGGCAATTTGTTCCTCGTCAGCCTCGGCGGCGATATTTTCATGATACGCTCCGGCTAACCGCTTGCGGGGGCCGGGGCGGCACGGCACAAGAGCGCTCCAGAGGAGACCTCCCCCATGAAATCATTGCCGTTCGTCGCGCTCGTCGCCCTTCAGCTCGCGCTCGCGCCCGCCGCGCAGGCCAAGCTGTCAAAAACCGAAAGCACGATGGCGAAAACGGTCGCGAGCGAACAGGCGCGCAGCCTCGCGCTGCTCGAAAGGCTCGTCAACCAGAACAGCGGTTCGCAGAATCTCGAAGGCGTCGAAAAGGTCGGGGCGATGATGCGCGCCGAACTCGAACCCTTGGGCTTCAAGGTCGAGTGGAAGGACATGCGCGACACCGGCCGCGCCGGCCACCTGATCGCGACACATAAGGGCAAGGCCGACGGCAAGCGCCTGCTCCTCATCGCGCATCTCGACACGGTGTTCGAACCCGACTCGCCCTTCCAGAAGTTCGTCCGCAAGGGCGATAGGGGCGAAGGCCCCGGCGCGGGCGACGACAAGGGCGGCATGGTCGTCATCGTCGCGGCGCTCCGCGCGATGAAGGCGGCGGGAACGCTCAAGGACGCCAATATCGAAATCCACATGACCGGCGACGAGGAAGACGCCGGCACCCCGATCGAAAAGGCGCGCGCCGACCTGATCGATGCGGGCAAGCGCAGCGACGTCGCGCTCGATTTCGAGGGCCTCGTCCGCGACAACGGCGCCGACATGGGCTCGATCGCGCGCCGCTCGTCGGACAGCTGGACCGTCACCGCGACGGGCAAGAGCGCGCATAGCTCGGGCATTTTCAGCGCCGCGGCGGGCGACGGCGCCATCTATGAACTCACACGCATCATCCACCGCTTCCGCACCGAGCTGCCCGAACCGAACCTCACCTTCAACGTCGGGCTGATCGCGGGCGGGCAGCAGGCCGACCTCGACGCTGGCGGCATCCGCGCCACCGTGAATGGCAAGACCAACATCATCGCCCCCGTTGCGGTCGCGCGCGGCGACCTTCGCGCGCTGTCGCCCGAACAGATCGAACGGGTGAAGGCGAAGATGGCGGCGATCGTAGCCGAGCACGCCCCCGGCACCGACGCGAAGATCAGCTTCGATCCTGGCGGTTATCCGTCGATGGCGCCGACCGACGGCAACCGCGCGCTGCTCGCGAAGCTCAACGGCGTGAACCGCGACCTCGGCCTCGCCGAAATGGCGCCGCTCGATCCGCTGAAGCGCGGCGCGGGCGACATCAGCTTCGTCGCCGCCGACGTCGACGGACTCGCGGGACTCGGGCCCTACTCCACCGGCGACCATGCCCCCGGCGAAGCCGTCGACATCCCCAGTATCGACCGGCAGGCGACACGCGCTGCCATATTGATGTCACGCCTTTCCGCTGAAAAGCGCTGACCCGCCAGATTTGGCAGTTGGCTCAACTTGATTCATTCGCCACAGTGATTAGGTAGCAATCCGAGACGGAATTGACCGCCGATGGGAGACAGATGATGAGCACCGAAACGCACCTCAAACAGAATTACATCGGCGGCCGCTGGGTCGACAGCAAGGGCGGCAAGCTCCACGACGTGATCAACCCCGCGACCGAAGAAGCGGCATCGACCGTCGTGCTCGGCACCGCCGCCGACGTCGACGACGCCGTCGCCGCGGCGAAGGAGGCCTTCAAGAGCTTCTCGCAAACCACGCGCGAAGAACGCCTCGACCTCCTGGGCCGCATCGTCGAGGAATATAAGAAGCGCGCCCCCGACCTCGCCAAATCGATGGCCTCGGAAATGGGCGCCCCCGTCAGCTTCGCGGGCACCGCGCAGGTCGGCGCCGGCATCGGCGGCTTCCTCGGCACGATCGCCGCGCTGAAGGACTTCAGCTTCACTGAAAAATATGCCGCGGGCATGATCGCCTACGAACCGATCGGCGTCGTCGGCATGATCACGCCGTGGAACTGGCCGCTCAACCAGATCGCCCTCAAGGTCGCCCCGGCGCTCGCCGCCGGCAACACGATGGTGCTGAAGCCGTCGGAAGAATGCCCCGGCAACGCGGTGATCTTCGCCGAAATCCTCGAGGCCGCTGGCGTCCCCGCCGGCGTGTTCAACCTCGTGCAGGGTGACGGCCCGACCGTCGGCAACGCGATCAGCGCGCACCCCGGCATCGAAATGGTCAGCTTCACCGGCTCGACCCGCGCCGGCATCCTCGTCGCCAAGGCGGCGGCCGACACGGTCAAGCGCGTCCATCAGGAACTGGGCGGCAAGTCGCCGAACATCGTCCTGCCCGACGCCGATTTCGCGGCCGTGCTGCCCCCGACGGTGCAGGGCGTGCTCGTCAACACCGGCCAGAGCTGCATCGCCCCGACGCGCATCCTCGTCCAGAAGGACCGCGAGGCCGAAGCGGTCGGCGTCATCAAGGCGATGTTCGACGGCACGCAGGTCGGCGACCCGCAGGCCGAAGGCGGCCACATCGGCCCCGTCGTCAACAAGGCGCAGTTCGACAAGATCCAGGGCCTGATCCAGTCGGCGATCGACGAGGGCGCGACGCTCGAAACCGGCGGCACCGGCCTGCCCTCGAACGTCAACCGCGGCTATTATATCAAGCCGACGGTCTTCTCGGGCGTCACGCGCGACATGCGGATCGCGAACGAGGAAATCTTCGGCCCCGTCGCGACGATCATGGCCTATGGCGACCTCGACGAGGCCGTCGATATCGCCAACGACACCGAATATGGCCTCTCGGCCGTGATCTCGGGCGACCCGGCCAAGGCGGCCGATGTGGCGCCGAAGCTGCGCGCCGGCATGGTCGCGGTCAACGCATGGGGCCCCGGCCCGGGCGCGGCGTTCGGCGGTTACAAAGCATCGGGCAACGGCCGCGAAGGCGGCGTGTTCGGCCTCAAGGATTTCATGGAAGTGAAGTCGATCAGCGGCATTCCGGCCTGACAATCTCCCCTCCCGCTTGCGGGAGGGGTCGGGGGAGGGCCTGTTGCGTCGCAACCCCTCCCCGCTGCGACTAGCGAGCAAGCTCGCAAGTCTCACTACCCCTCCCGCAAGCGGGAGGGGTTTTGCTTTGGGCCGATAGCGATTATGCGCGCTCGCATGACCACCCGCTCACCGCTCGCCCCCGACTCCTTTCCGGCCCTCCCCGACATCGCCGGGGTCACGCGCCGCGTCGCACGCGCGCAGTACAAGACTTGGGACCGCTGCGACCTCACCTATGTCGAGCTGGCGCCCGGCACGACGGTCGCGGGCGTCTTCACGCGCAATGTCTGCTGCTCGTCCGAAGTCGAGCTCGGCCGCGAACAGGTCAAGGGCGGTATCGGCCGCGCGTTGATCGTCAATGCGGGCAACAGCAACGCCTTCACCGGCTATCGCGGCCGCGAGGCGGTCGAACAGATCATGGAACAGGTCGCGGACCACCTCGGCTGCGAACAAAGCGAAGTCTTCGTCAGCTCGACCGGCGTGATCGGCGTGCCGCTCCCCAAGGACAAGGCGCGCGCGGGCGTCGAAGCTGCGCTGACCGCCGAGCCCTGCTCATGGGAAGCCGTCGCCGAAACGATCGGCACGACCGACACCTTCGCCAAGGGATCGGCCGCCAGCGCGATCCTCGCCGGCACGACCGTCCGCGTCGCCGGCGTGGTCAAGGGATCGGGCATGATCGCCCCCGACATGGCGACGATGCTCGGCTATATCTTCACCGACGCCGCGGTCGCGCCCACGCTGCTGCAGGACATGCTGAGCGAGGCGACCGGCGGCAGCTTCAACAGCATCACCGTCGACAGCGACACCTCGACCAGCGACACGGTGCTGCTCTTCGCGACCGGACAGGCGGGCAACGCCACGCTCACCACCCGCGACGATCCGGGCGCCGACGCGCTGTACGCGGCGATCCGCGACGTCGCGCTCGATCTTGCGCATCAGGTGGTGCGCGACGGCGAAGGCGCATCGAAATTCATCGAGATCCAGGTGACCGGCGCGACCAGCGACGACAGCGCAAAGCGCGTCGCGCTCGCCATCGCCAACTCGCCGCTCGTGAAGACCGCGATCGCGGGCGAGGACGCCAATTGGGGCCGCGTCGTAATGGCGGTGGGCAAGGCGGGCGAACCCGCCGACCGCGACCGGCTCGCGATCCGCTTCGGCGACCATTGGGTGGCAAGGGACGGCCTGCCCGTCGACGGCTATGACGAGGCGCCTGTCGCGGCGCACCTCAAGGGACAGGACATCCGCGTCGGCGCCGACCTCGGCCTCGGCGACGGCCACGCGACGGTGTGGACCTGCGACCTCACGCACGGCTACATCAGCATCAACGCCGATTACCGGAGCTGAGTCGATGCTCACCATCTGGGGCCGCCTCAACTCGCACAATGTCAAAAAGGTCGCGTGGTTCGCGGTCGAACTCGCCCTGCCCTTCGAACGCCACGACGTCGGCGGGCAGTTCGGGATGGACGCCGCCTATCTGGCGAAGAACCCCAATGCGCTGATCCCGACGATCGAGGACGACGGCGTCATCCTGTGGGAATCGAACGCGATCCTCCGCTATCTTGCCGCGAAACATGGCGGCGCGCGATATTGGCCGGCCGATCCCGCAGTGCGCGCGATCGCCGACAAATGGATGGACTGGCAGATCGACTATGCCGAAGCGCAGCGCGACGCATTCGTGCATCTGGTTCGCAAGGCGGCAGATCAGCGCGATCCGGCGGCGATTGCCGCCTCGGCCGAACGCTGTGCGAAACGAATGTTGGTGCTCGACGCCGCGCTGGCGCAGTCGACCTGGCTGTCGGGGCCCGATTTCGGCATCGGCGATATCCCGATGGGCGTTTATGCCCACACCTATTTCTCGCTGGATATCGAGCGGCCGGCGCTCCCCTATGTCGAGGATTGGTACGCCCGGATCAGGACGCGGCCCGGCTATGCCGAACAGGTGATGATAGCGCTGACCTGATAACAAAGGCCCCGGTTTTCGCCGGGGCCCTTCATTCTTTTACAGCGCGCCTTCGAGCCAGCCCTTGAGCGCGCTCTTCGGCGCCGCGCCGACCTTGGTGTCGGCGATCTCGCCATTCTTGAACAGGATCATCGTCGGGATGCCGCGCACGCCATATTTGGCGGGGGCGTTCGGATGATCGTCGATGTTCAGCTTCGCGATCACGACCTTTTCGCCGAGTTCGTCGGCGATTTCCTCGAGCGACGGGCCGATCATCTTGCACGGGCCGCACCATTCGGCCCAGAAATCGACGAGCACGGGGGTGTCGCTGTCTAGGACGTCGGCCTGGAAGCTGTCGTCGCTGATTGCCTTGGTACCCATATCTTGGACTCCTGAAATATCGTTGCCCCCAAACTAGGGCGTCGGGGCGTCCGGCTCAAGGGTTGAACCCGGCAAATTCGCCTTGGTTGCGAGCAAGCCCGGCTTGTGCGCGTCAAGCAACGCGCCGTCGAGCGGGATCAGCCGCGCCGCCGCGGTATAGAGCAAGGCCGCCTCGACCCGCCGCCCCGGAAAGATCGCCGCGAGCGCGCCCCGATACGCCGCCATCTGGCGCAAATAGGCGGGTGCGACATCCGCGGCGCGCGCGGGCACATGCCGCCCGGTCTTGTAATCGACCACCGTCACCGCATCGTCCGTCACCAGCAGCCGGTCGACGATCCCGGCGACGACCGCGCCGTCGACCACCGCCGACAGCGGCACTTCGGCCAGCGACCCCGGCCCGAACAACGCCGCGTATGCGGGGTCTTCGATTATGCCCAGCACCTCGTCGACCATCGCCGCGCGCGCATCGGGGGCGAGCGGTGCCGCCTGCACCGCCAGCCAATGTTCGGCAGCGATACGCCGCCGTGCCGGCGCGACCGGCGGCAACCGTTCGAACAGCGCATGAAGCAACAGACCACGCTCGACCGCCGCCGGGCGCTCGCCCCCTTGCGGCGGCGATGCGACATCGTCCTCGCCCAGCGCCGACGGCGCGAGCGGGCGCGGCGGGCGCGCCTCATCCGGCGCGGGTTTCGCCGCCCAGGCGGGAAGCGCCAAGGCCGGCGCCGCGACCTTCGCCGCTTTTTCCTTGCGGGCCCATTTGCCCGCATTGGCGCGATGGACGCGCCGCTGGCCCCACATCGGCCCCGCCGCTTCCCAGTCGCGGCCCATCCCCGTCAGCGCGGTCTCGACGGCCGCGTGCCAGCTTTCCTCGGAGATGGAACGGTCGGCCTTCTTCGTCACCCCCGCGACGACAAGGATTTCCTCGGCGCGCGTCATCGCGACATAGAAGAGCCGCCAATGCTCCTCGGCCGCCGCCCGCGCCGCCGCCGCGTGCGCCTCGGCGAGTTTCCCGTGCCGTTCGTCGGCGGGGAGCGCAAAGACGGGCAGCTTCTCCCACGCCGCGACATCGACGCTGAACGGCCGGTGCCCGATCGCGGCGTCGTCGGTCGCGTCGGCGAGGATCACGATCGGCGCCTGCAGGCCCTTCGACCCGTGCACCGTCATCACGCGCACGACGTCGCTGCGCGCTTCGGTCTGGCGCTTGATATCGGCCGCGCTCGCCGACACCTGCGTCAGGAAGCCGAGCAGCGACACCGTCTCGCGGCTCTCGAACGCCAGCGCCTGGTTGAGAAGCTCGTCGATCGGGTCGCGCGCCTCGCGCCCCAACCGCGCATAAAGCTTGCGCCGCCCGTCTATCGGCCCCGACAGGATCGTCTCGAGAAAACGGAATGGCGTCGTGAAGTCGGCCATGCCAAGCAGGTGCCGCAGCGCCGCCATCGCCGCCGCCGTCGCATCGTCCTCACTCGCGCGCAAATGCTCCCACAGCGCCGCCCGCCCGCGCTTATGGGTGTGCGCGTAAAGCGCGTCTTGCGTCCAGCCGATCAGCGGCGACACGAGCAGCGACGCGAGGTTGAGATCGTCGAGCGGCTGCACCGCAAAGCGCATCGCCGCGATCAGGTCCTGCACCGCCAATGGCTGCGTCAGCGCGAAGCGATCGACGCCCGCGACCGGGACGTGCAGTGCCTGCAACCGCGCGACGATCCGCGCCGCGAGGTCGCGGCGCCGTCGCACGAGGATCATGACATCGCCCGGCGCGACGGGGCGCCCGTCCTTGCCGTTCGCGATCCAGTCCTGCACCTCGCCCGCGATCGCCTTCGCCAGCCGCATCGATGCGGGGTCGGACGCGGGCGCGCCCGTGTCGCTCTCGCCTTCGCCGCTATCCTCTTCGGCTGCCGCGTCGAGCGCCTTGCCGACCGGCAGCGGCTGCCACAGTTCGACCTGCCCGGCGTGCGCTTCACGGAAAGGCCGGTGCGGCGGCTCCTCGCCGTCGAGGCCCATCGCGGTGGCGCCGCCGGCCGCCAGCCAGGCATCGACCACCGACAGCACCGCCGGGGTCGAGCGATAGTTGGAAACGAGGTCGACCTGCCGGAACGGCTGCCCGCCGATCTCGCCCATCGCATGGAACATGTCGCGCGCGGTCGCAAAGGCCTTGGGCTCGGTCCCCTGAAAGCCGAAGATCGCCTGCTTGCGATCGCCGACGGTGAACAGCGTGCGAATCCGGTCTTCCTTCGCGCCAATCCCCGCAAAAAATTCCTGCGCCAGCGACAGGACGATGCCCCACTGGCGCATGTTGGTGTCCTGCGCCTCGTCGACGAGGATATGGTCGGTTCGCTGGTCTAGCTTGAAGCGCACCCATTCGCCGAAGCTGCCAACGCGCAGCAACGATCCGGCGAGCGTGATCAGGTCGTCGAAATCGGCGAGCCCCTGCTCGCGCTTGGCGAGCGCATATCCCTCGGCGAAGCGGCTCCCGAGCCTCCACGCCGCCGCCAAATCGTCGGCAACATGCATCGCGGTGGCCGTGCCGAGCAGGACCTGCACGGCCTCGACGATCCGCACCGCGCTGCCCAGGCAATCGGTCATCTTGCCCTTCTCGCCCGCGAAATCGGCGCGCATGTCGCCCTTGCCGGTCAGGAAGCAACCGAGCATTTCGCCGAGCATCGCGGCCCGCCCGGCCGGGTCGGCGATCAGCCAGCCGATCATCACATCGTTGCACGCGAGCCCGGTTTTGGTGCCCCAATTGGCCCCGCTGGTCGCGACCGCCCTGACATCCTCTTCGCCGACGGCCCCCGCCGCGAGTTCGCCGGCGATCCACGCATCGGGGTCGCCCCCCGGCAGGTCGAACGCCGCGCGCAGGTCGTGTGCCGACGGCGGCAGCGCCGCATGCGGCCCGCCGAATATGGCGGCGCAGCCGGACAGGAAGGACAGCGCCGCCTCCTGCCCCAGCCGCTGCGACAGCATCGCGGCGGCCTCGCGCAGCGCCCTGCGGTCTTCGCCCTCTTCGAGCAGATGGCCCAGCACTTGCCGCTGGAGCGCGGCCGCCTCATCTTCTTCGATCGCGCGAAAACCCGGCAGCAACTTCGCCTCGAGCGGGAAACTCGCGAGCAGCGTCTGGCAAAAGGCGTGGATCGTCTGCACGCGGATCGCCCCGCCGGGGCTGTCAATCACGGTCGCGAACAGCGATCGCGCGCGCGCCATCAAACCCGGCCGGTCCCACGCGAGCCCGAGCGCAAGGAGGTCGAGCCGCAGGTCGCCGTCGCTCATCCGGACCCATGCCGCGAGCCGCTCGTGGATGCGGTGCGCCATTTCCGCGGCGCCGGCCTTGGTAAAGGTGATGCACAGGATCGCCTCGGGCGAAACGCCGTCGAGCATCAGCCGCAGCACGCGCGCCGACAGTACCTGCGTCTTGCCCGTCCCCGCCGACGCGCCGAGCCAGACATGGCTTTCGGGATCGGCCGCGGCGCCCTGCCGCGGGTCGAGCGTCGCGAGGCCGGACGGCTTGCTCATGCCTCCTCCTCGCCGCGTCCGAACCATTCGTCGCGGCGCATCAACTGGTCATAATCGCCATGGCCGGCGCCGTCGCCGGGACCGAAGGGCGCGTCGCCGAACAGGTAAAGCGCCGCCAGCTCGGACAGCGCGTCGGCGGCATGATCGATCGCAATCTCGGCATTCTTCAAATCGCTGCGCGATCCATAGCTGTTCGATATTTTCCCCGCGCCGCCGGCGCGGCGATCGGGCCGCAGGCTCCAATATTCAAGCGCATCGACCGGCGCCGCGCCGATGTCCGTCATCCCGCCTTCGCGCGCGATCAGGCCGAGCAGGCCGAGCTGGTTGTCGAGCTTGTCGAACGCCGCCTTCGCGCTCGGCGCGCCGCCCGATTTGTAATCGACGATCGCCAGCCGCCCCTCGCCGTCGCGGTCGATCCGGTCGGCCTTGCCATGCAGCGTCAGCCCCCCGACGACATATTCGCCCCTGACCTCGACGCCCACCGGCCTCCGGTCATCACGATCCCAAATCTGTGCCGCCGCCCAGCGCAGCGCGGGCTCGATCCGCGGCAACCAGAAAGCGCGCGCGATCGGATCGAGCGCCGGGTCCGAATCGAGCGCCGCCAGCGCGGCCTCGAACCCCTCGCGCGTCGCGCCGTCCCGGACCCAATCTTCGAACAATCGATGCACGCGCGTCCCGCGCCAGCGCGGATCGGGCGCGGCGCTCAATGGATCGAGCGCCGACAGGCCGAGCATCTGGCCCGCATAATAGCCAAAGGGATCGCGCGCGAGCCGGTCGACCGCCGTGACGCTGATCTTGCGCGGCCGGTCCGCGGCCGGCGGGCGCGGCGCGGGGCGGCCCGCTGGCTGCGCGCCCCCCGGCGGCACGTCGAGTTCGGCGGCGAGCCGCGTCAGCGCCACGCCGCCCGGCGCCGGCTCGGGCATGTCGCCCGCGAGCGCCTCGAGCCGCAGCCAGAAGCGCGACGCGACGGCCGGATCGCCGCCGCTGCGCTGTGCGCGCGTGACGACGATCTCACGCGCGGCGAGCGCGCTCGCGAAATCATGCGCCGCCATCCCCTGCTGCCGCTCGGACGCGGGCAGGCGAAGCAGGCGGCGAATGCCGGGCGCGAGCCAGGGGTCGGGCTGGGCCGCCGCGGGCCAGCGTCCCTCGTCGAGCCCGCCGAGAATCATCAGGTCGGCGCGCTGCAGCCGCGCCTCGAGCAATCCCCAGATGAACAGGCGCGGATGGCCGCCATAGGGCGGCCGCACGCTCGCCTGCGCCAGCAATTGGCCGAGCATCTCGGGGAAATCGGCGGGATCGACGAGCGCCGGCCCATCGCTGCGCGCGAGCGCCCACTGGTCGAACAGGTCCGACAGCATCCGCCCCGCCGGTCCCGCCCAGACCGCATCGCCGGTCAGCCATTCGGCCGCCTGTTGCAGCGCCTCCAGCAGGATCGCGGGCGGCGCCGGTCCGGAGAACGGGGCAAGCGCCGCGGCCATCGCCCCCGAAACATCGTCCCACCAGGGCTGCAATTCGGCGGCGCGGCCATGCCCACGCGCCCTCTGGTCCGCGGCGCGCGCGGCGATGCGCGCGCTCACCCCGGCCCAGCCGGGCAGCAGGCCCGGCTCGCGGAGGGTCAGGTCGAGCCGCCGAAGCTGGTCGAGCCATGGAGTCCGCCCGTCGCCCTTGCGCACCAGCGGGTGCCCCAGCAACGCGACGAGCGCGACGGGATCGAACGACGCCGCCAGTTCGGCAAGCAGCAACAGCAGGGCCCCGGGAGGGGTTCGCGACAGGGGCTGCCCCGCGCTGTCGTCGACAGAAATTCCCCAGCGCGCGAGCGCCGCCGCGACGCGCTCGGCAAGCCCGCGGTCGGGCGTGACCAGCGCCGCGGTCTTGCCCGGCGTTTCGATCGCCTCGCGCATGAGCAGGGCGATCCCCTGTGCCTCCTGCCCGTCGTCGGCGAACACCGCGCCCGATATGCCGGCGGTCGCCGCCGACAGGTCGCCGGCGGCCTGCCACTGCGCGGTGTAGTCGGCGGGTGCGAAGAGCAGCGATACGAAAGCCATCCGTGCATCGGGCCCGTCGAACGCCGACGTGGCATCCCATGGCAGCACTTCGCCCCGCGATACGCCCATGCGGCCGAGCAGCAGCTTCAGATGATATTGCGGGTGCGTTTCCAGCGGGCGTTCGCCCGGCTGGTCGGGATCGGGCCTGGCCGGCCCCAGCGTGTCCCACTCCTCGTCCGCCATGCCGAGGTCGAGCCCCGGCAGCACGACGATGCCTTGCTCCATATCGGCGACGGTACGCAGCAGCCGCGCGATCGCGGGCGCGGCGGTCGTGACCCCCGCCGCGACGACGAAGCGCGCGGGGGGGGCAAGGCGCCAGCCTCGCGTCACCCGGTCCAGCAGGCGATTGCGGCGATCGGCGCGGTCGATATGCCCCGTCGCCGCGAGCATCCCGGGCCATTGGTCGACGAGCAACGACAGCCGCCGCCACGACGCCTGCCAATGCCCCGCAAGCTCGCCGAGCGCGCTTTCGATATCGGCGAGCCGCGCCGGCGAGACCTCCTCATAATGCAGCTGGTCGATCACGCGCCCCAGCCCGTCGGCAAGCTGGAACGCCGCGGCGCCGGCGATCGGCGGTTCGCCCGGAACATCCTGTTTCTCGATCAGCGCCGCCAGCATCAGTCGCCGCTTCAGCGGGTCGATCGCGGGCGGGATGGCCTCGCTTTCGTCGATCGGGTCGAGCGCAAGGGCAACCGATTCATCGAGGTCGGCGTCGCCGATCACGACCAGCCGCGGCATCAGCAGCCCCGCCCCGCCGGCTCGCACGAACGCCGCCTGCACCGCGCTGCGCGCCCGGTTGCTCGGCAGCAGGATCAGTCCCTGCGCCAGCCCCAGCGCGCCATCGGCATGACGATCGATCAACCCGGCGACGAGGGCGTCGGCGAAAGCCCGCTGGACGGGAATGGAAAAGACGGTGGGCTTTGCGTCAGCCATCCGTCAGCGCGGCTTCGGTCGGCGCGATGCTCGCCGGGGTGCCGACGTCGAACCATTGCCCCATGTGCGACAGGCCATAGAGCCGCCCCGCCGCGATCGCGCGGTCCCACAATATGTTGGTCGAAAACGCGCCCTCGGGCGCGCCGCCCAGCAGGCGCGGCGATATGAGCTGGATGCCCGTATAGACGAAAGGCGCGACGCGCCCCTGCTTGCGCCGCGTCAGCCGGCCCGCCGGGTCCATATGGAAATCGCCCTTGCCGCCATGCCCGCTCGCGCTGGCCTGCCGGATCAGCAGCAACAGCGCGTCCATCTTCCCGCCGTCCCAGTGGCGTGCAAGGTGGCGGATGCTGTCTTCGGGCCCGTCGGTCCAGATATTGTCGCTGTTGACGATCAGGATCGGGTCGCCGCGAAGCTGCGGCAGCGCCTTGACCATCCCGCCGCCGGTTTCGAGCAGCCGGTCGCGCTCGTCCGAAATCGCGATGCTGAAGCTGCGTTTCTGCGCCGCCAGATGCGCTTCGAGTGCATCGGCCAGATAATGGACGTTGACGACGACATGCCCGATGCCCGCCGCCTCGATCCGGTCGAGGCTGTGGTCGATCAGCGCCTTGCCCGCGACGCGCACCAGCGGTTTCGGCCGCGTCGCCGTAAGCGGACGCATCCGCTTGCCGATGCCCGCCGCCATCACCATGGCGCTCTCGATCTTCGCACTCACAGCCAAGCCTCTGCCCGTTTCTCGAGCGGGATATTGGCGTCGAACCATTGCCGGACGGGGACAAGCGCCGGATGCGCAAGGTCGCGTTCGAGCAGCCCCCACATGCGCGGCTGGAAACTCTTGTAATGCGGCTTGTTGTCGCGTTTCCACAGGCGGACGAACACGCCCAGGATGCGCGTGTTGCGCTGCGCCGCCAATGCCCAATAGGCGCGCTCGATATCCCGCCCGGTCGCCGCCTGGTACCGCGCGAGCATCGCCGCCTCGACCCCCGGGCTCACGTCGCGGCGCGCATCCTCGAGCACCGAGGCGAGGTCATAGGCCGGGTGCCCGACCAGCGCGTCCTGGAAATCGAGCAGGCCATAATGCGCGATGCCGCCCTGCCCCGCGACCAGCATGATATTCTCGGCGTGGAAATCGCGCAGCACGGTAACGCGCGGCAGGCCGTCCTTCTCGACGGGCATCAACGCCGCTTCCCACGCCGCGCGGAACGCATCGCGGTCGACCGCGATATCGAACGCCGGGCAATACCAGTCGGTGAACAGCATGACCTCGTCGAGCCATTGCTCGATCCCGTGGACCGGCAGCCCGTCCATCGGCGCGCGCGCATGGAGGTGGACGAGCAGGTCGGTCACGCCCGCATAATGGTCCGCCTCCTCGTGCAGCGCTTCGTCGACCGTTTCGCGCAGCCGCACGTCGCCGAAATCCTCGATCAGCAACAGCCCCTGCTCCAGATCGCGGGCAAGGATCGTCGGCGCATTGAGCCCCTGTTCGCACAGATATTCGGCGACCGCGATGAACGGGCGCGGGTCTTCGTGCGGCGGCGGCGCATCCATCAGCACCGCCTGCCGGGCGCCGTCGACGACACGGAAATAGCGGCGGAAGGACGCGTCCCCCGCCAGAGGCAAAATCCGGGCGTCGCCCCAGCCATGCGCGGCAAGGAAAGCGGGCGCGTGGGCGGGCGGAATCATCGAAGCGGCCATCGTGCTCCCCAAGCCGCCGGCACATCGGCTGTCAAGACGCGTGCGTCGCCCTCTCCCGAAATCCGGAGGTTCAGGGCGGCGGGCCAGCCGTCATCGCCCAGCCGTTCGGGCCATTCGATCAGCAACGCGCCGTCGTACAGATAATCGTCGAGCCCCAGTTCGATCAGCTCGTCGGGCGCCTCGATGCGATAGAGGTCGACATGCGCGATGGGCAGGTCGACCTCGGGCGGCGCATAGGGCTGGACGATCGCAAAGGTCGGGCTCGGCGCCTCGCCCGCCAGCCCGCGCGCCTTCAGCATCGCGCGCGCCAGCGTCGTCTTGCCCGCGCCGAGGTCGCCCGACAGCAGGACCACATCGCCGGGCGCCAGCGCCGCGCCGATCGCCGCGCCGATCCGCTCGGCCGCCGCCAGGTCGTAGCGCACCGAAAAACCGGTCATGCGCCGCGCGGCAGGCTGATCCGCACCAGCGTCCCCTGCCCCTGCTCGCTCACCACTTCCATCGTCCCGCCGTGCGCGGCAACAAGCTGGCGCGCCAGCGCGAGGCCGATGCCGCCGCTTTGCGTCCCCGCCTGCGTGCCGCGCGTCACCGCGACGACCGCGTCGGGCATGCCGGGGCCATTGTCGGACACGATGATATCGACCCCGCGCGCGTCGCCATCGGCGTGCAGCAGCACGCGCCCGCCCGATTTGCGCGACGGCGCGGTAAAACGCACCGCATTGTCGAGCAGCCCCGCGACCAGCCGCGACAACCGCGGCGCGTCGCCCTCGATGCGTCCCAGGTCGGCGGCGATATTGCCGACGAGTTCGACCTTCTCGCTCGTCGCGATCGGCTTCGCATCGGCGAGCGCGCTTTCGAGCAGCGCGCGGATATCGACCGGCGTGCGTTCGATCGCGAGCGTCCCCGCCTCGCCCTGCGCAAGGTCGAGCACATTGTCGATCTGGCGCGACAATACCGCGACCGAATCCATGATCGCATCGACATAGACGCGCTGCTGGTCTCCGAGCTTGCCGGCATAACCCGCCTGCAACATCTCGCCGAAGCCGCCGATCGACGTCAGCGGCGTGCGCAGTTCGTAACTCATCCGCGACAGGAAGGCGGTCTTGACCTTGTCCGCCGCCTCCAGCGCCTCGTTGCGTTCGCGCAGCGCACCTTCCATCTTCCGGCTCGGCGTGATGTCGAGCATGATCAGCAGCGCGTTGCCGTCGGGCAGCGGGATCGACGCGAAATCGAAATAGCGGCCGTCGGCGAAACCGATTTCGCCGCCGCGCTGCTGCCGTTCCAGCGTCGCGGCGCGGATGACTTCCTGCACGATGCTGATCTGGTTCGGCTTGACCAGCCGGTCGGCGAGCCCGCCCATCAGCGCATCGACGCGCGGATGCGCCGCCAGCGTCGGTTCGTCGATGCCCCACAGGCGGCGGAACCGCTGGTTCCACAGATGCAGCCGCCCGTCGGGCGCGAACACCGCGATCGCCTCGAACAGATTGTCGAAGGTGGCGGTGCGCACGCGCAGCAACGTGTCGCGCGCGCCCGCCAGCTGTACCTGCTCGGTCCGGTCCTCGGCGATCAGCAACAGCCCGCCGTCGGGGGTCGGCTGCGCGACGACATGCAGGTGCGTACCATCGCGCAGCAGCCAGTCCTCCTCGCTCGCGCCCGGCTGCGCGAACCAGTCGACATGCACCTGCCGCCATTCGGGATAGTTGCGCACTTCGGGGGTCCGCCCGCGCTCGCGCCAGGCGTCGAGCAGCCGCGCGAAAGGCCGCGCCTCCGACACATCTTCGGGCGACAGGTCGAACAACCGGCGGAACGGCTGGTTGGCAAAGACGAGGCTCTGGTCGGGGCCGAACTGCACGACCGCCGCCGACATACGGTCGAGCAATTCACGCTGCGTATCGACGAAACGGCGGTGCGCGCCGCGCTCGGTTTCGAGTTCCTGGATGTCGATCGCATAGCCGGCGATCCCGATCACGCGGCCGCCCTTGGGTGCCAGCGGGACGTCGACGACGCGCATGATCCGCCGCTCGCCCTCGATCGTTACCGGAATGGTGCGGACCTGCGCCGTGCCCGCCGCGCGCGCCGCCTCGGCGGCTTCGGCGGCGCTGACGCCCGCCACGGTTTCGCACAATTCGATCCCGCCATCGATCACCGCCGCGGGGCCCTTCGCCTCGACCGCGCGGACATAGGCGCCGTTGACCAGCGCAAGGTGCAGGTCGGTATCGCGGAACCACATCGGAAAGGGCGCCGCCTCGATCAGCCCCGACAGCGCTTCGAACGCCGCCATCGCCTCGTCGCGTTCCTGCCGCGCATGCGCCAACGCCTGCTGCCCCTCGGTCGCATCGCTCAGCCAGAGCAGCACGCTGCCCGGTCCGCCGACCGCCTGCGGTGCCGCGGCGCCATGGACGATGATCGTGCGCCGGCTCGCCTCGGGCTTCAGGCTCAACACAAAGGGCTTCGCGCCGCGCTGCGCGCCGAGGATCGCCTGCCGCAACGCATCATGCGCGTCGGCGTCGAGTCCGCTGCCGATCCCGCGCAGCTCGTCGAAATTCCGCGGTCCGCGCTCGAGCCCCAGCCAGCGGCCGAGCCGTTCGCTCGCCTCGATCCGCCAGTCGGCGCGCACGATCACCGGCAGCTGCGGCGAGGCCTCGACCAAGCTCGCGAGCCGCTCGGCCTGCCCCGCGACGAACGCCGAGCGCCGCTGCATCGCGATCCCGCGTCCGACCGCCCATAATCCGGCGAGCAGCCAGAGCGCCGCGAACAATCCGAGCGCGAACAATGCCCCCGACGATTGCATCAGGGCCATTCCGCCGGCGACGCTCGAAAACAGGGACCAAAACATGGGCGATTGCTGGACAGCATATCGCTGCCACTATCGACTGTCCCCAATTGTTTCAATCGTTCGACGTCGAGGGCAAGGGTATCGACCGTTCGGCGCGCGCGCCCTGTCGCAGTCGCGCGCCCAGGCGCCGCTCCGATAATCCTTTTGCAGCGGCCGCAGGGGTAGCGTAGGCGAGAAGGGCAGGACGCGCCCGCCGCCGCACAGGACCCGCGCGAACCAACCGAGGAGGATGAGTGCAGGACGAGAAGCTGTCGGCGCTGGCCGCCGCGATTGCCGACCCGCTTGCCCATGATCCGGGCGATGCCCCGATCTCGATCTCGGCCGGGCTGGCCGACTGGATGCTCGCCCAGCGCCTTTCGCTCGCCTTCACCTCCTATCAAACGGGCCAGTTGATCGTCGCCGGCGTGGGACCCGACATGCGCCTGTCCTTCGACCAGCAGAATTATGCGCGCGCGACGGGCCTCTGCTACGACCGCGGGCGGTTGCTGGTCGGGTCGATGTTCCAGATCTGGCGGCTCGAAAACATGCTCCGTCCCGGGCATTATGCCAATAATGCCTTCGACATGGCGCTCGTGCCGCGCACCGCGCACACCGTGGGCTATGTCGATACGCACGAGCTGGCTCTCGATGCCGACGACCGGATCATCTTCGTCAATTCGCGCTATTCCTGCCTCGCAACGATCGACCCGGTGCACAGTTTCCGGCCGGTCTGGCGTCCTCCGTTCATTTCCGCCCTCAAACCCGAGGACCGCTGCCACCTCAACGGCCTCGCCATGGACGGCGGGCGTGCGCGCTTTGTCACGATGGCGGGCATGTCCGACGAAAAGGACGGCTGGCGTGCCGAGCGCGCGGGCGGCGGTGTCGTCATGGACGTTGCGAGCGGCGAAACGGCGGTACGCGGGCTGACGATGCCCCACAGCCCGCGCGTGCACGACGGCGCGTTGTGGCTGCTCGATTCGGGACGCGGCCAGATCGTGCGGGCCGATATCGACAGCGGACGGTGCGAAGATATCGCCTTTTGCCCCGGCTTCCTGCGCGGCCTCGCTTTCTCCGGCAACTATGCCATCGTCACCGTCTCGCTGGCGCGCGAAGGCCGGTTCCGGGATCTGGCCATCCAGACCGGGCTCGAAGAACGCGAGGCAGAGGCGCGGTGCGGCATATTGGTCGTCGACACGCGCAGCGGCCGCATCGCCCATTCGATCCTGCTGGGCGGTCGCTTCACCGAGATGTTCGACGTCGCGGTTCTTCCCGGCGTCCGAAATCCCATGACGGTGGGTCCTGCGACGGTCGAAATGATCGGCGCCGTCAGCATCGGCGACGAAGCCTGACAGCAAAAAAGGCCGCGCCGTTTCCGGCGCGGCCCCCTTTGCCCGATGGCCCCCGATCAGAAGCCGACGCTGGCCCCGACGCGGAAATAGCGGCCCAGCACACCCGGGAAATAGGTGATCGTGCCGCCGCCGGTCGGCGACGGGAACGGCGGCTTCCGGTCGAACAGATTGTCGACCACGAAGCGGATGCTGAAGCTCTTGTCGATCCGGTAGGTCATGCCCGTATTGAAATAGATGAAGCTGCCGACCCCGTTCGGATTCTGGAAGGTCGGCGTGGCATCGGCATTGAACTTCGCCGGGCCCATGTAATTGGCCTGCAGGAAGGTGCTGAAGCCCTTGTTGTTATAGTCGATCGTCGCGACCGCCTGATGCCGCGAATATCCGATCTCGCCATCGTTGGTCGCCGGCGCCGAATTTGCGTCGGCACGCGAGGTCAGCGTGTCGAGATACTGGTAGCTCGCATTCACCCCGATATTCGAATCGGCGCCGAGGAACGGCGTGCTGGTGCGCCAGTCGAGCGCCGCCAGGATGCCCTTGTACCGCAGTTCGGCCGCGTTGAAATAACCGGTCGAAATGAAGTCGAGCTGGTTCGTGGCATCGCGCGTGAAGCGGTCGCAGAATTCCGAATTCGGGAAATCGTCCGAGTCATAGCAGTTCGCGACGATGTCGTTCGCGGCGAGCTGCGTAATGACGTCCTTCACCTTGATATCGACATAGTCGATCGACAGCGACAGGCGCGGGATGAAGCTCGGGCGCAACACGGCACCGACGGTCCATGCGCTCGATTTTTCGTTCTTCAGGTTGGGGTTGCCCACGACGGCCTGAAGGAAGCTTGCGTCGTCCGACGTTGCGCTGAAGTTCGCCGGGATGCCATCGGCCGCGCAGTTGGCGGCGCGGGTGGCCGGATTCGGACCTTCGTCCTGCAGCGGCGCGTCGCACGGATCGTCGGCAAAATCGAAGAAGCTGCTCGACGGGTTGAACGCTTCGGTGATGAAGGGTGCGCGGATCGCGCGAGTGTAGTTGCCGCGGATCGTGATGTCGCGGATCGGCTGCCAGCTGCCGCCGACCGTCCAGGTCAGGTCGCCGCCAGCCGTCGAATGGTCGACATAGCGCGCGGCGCCCTGCAATTCGAGCGAGTAGATCGCCGGCACATTGTTGGCCGGGCCGACGAGCGCGGCGCGAAGTTCGCCGAAGACTTCGTCGGTGTTATATTTGCCCTTCAGCGGCTGGATGATCACCGACTGGCCGAAAGGCACCCGGTCGTTGGTGGGATCGCCGTCGCCGTCGGCGTCGGTCAGCGGATCGGGATCGTCGCCGCCGCGGTTGAATGCGCCCGGATCGAAGTCCTGCGATTCCGCCCGGTGCTCGTAACCGAGCGCGAAGGAGAAATCGCCGCCGGGCAGCGCGAACAGCGGGCCGGACAGCGAAGCCGTGAATATCTTCTGCTTGTTGACCGACACGGGGCGGGTGATCGCGGTGACATAGTCGCGCGCCGCCTGCGACGTCTGCATGCCGAACAGGTTGAGCGGAGCGCAAGTCGAACTGATCGTCTCGGCCCCCGAATTCACCGCGCCCGGGCGGCAGATGATGTTGCCGTTCGCGGGACCGCCGTTGAACAGGCCTTCATCGACCGCGTCGACGGCGTTGAAGAAATTCTGGGTGGCGATCGCCGGAACCTTGCCGGTCGTCTTGGACCGACCGTAGTTTCCGACGATTTCAAAGGTCCAGTCGCGGCCGCCGAGGCCCTTGAAGCTGCCATCGATGCCGAGGACGTAACGCTGGATTTCGACGTTGCCGGTGGCGCGGCCCGAAATCACGTCGGTGTTGGCGCGCTGCAGCAGGAAGGTGTCGCCGTCGGCCTGCGCCTGAATGATCGCGCGCGCCTGCGGCGTCAGGAACGGGTTGTCGGTGCTCATGATGATCGCACCGGCCGGATCGCCCGCATAGCCGAACAAATAACTGTTATATTCGGGCTGGTCGCGCAGGTTGACCCCGCGGCTGCGGCTGTACCAGCCTTCACCGAACAGGCGGACATTGTCGGTGAGATTGAAGCTCAGCAGGATGTTGCCGCTGTAACGTTCGGTATCGGTCAGCAGGTTCGAAAGCGGGACGAGGCTGAAGCCGTTGCCGCCCGACGCGCTGGTATCGAACGAAAGCGGGTTGCCGTTTTCGTCGAGCGGACCGAACGAGGTACCGAAATCGATCGGGATCAGGTTACCCGTCGCATCGAAACGCAGCGCGCGGCCCTGCGCATCGACGAAGCCCCCCTGCGGGAAGCCGAGCCCGGCCTGCTGGCCCTGGCTGACCGGGATGAAGTCGAAGATCGTCGGGATGCCGAATTCGGAGATCGTCGGGATGCGGCGGTCGCGGAAGATCACATTGTCGTACGGCGAATCGGGATCGTTCGGCGCGCCGAAAAAGCCCCCGTCGTACAGGCGCGGGCGCGCCGTCTGCAGCAGGCCTTCGCCCTTGTTATATTCGCCCGCGATCGTGACGTTCGCGCGGCCGTCGAGGAAATTCTTGCCGGCGAGGGCGCGGAAGCGATAGTTGGTCGCGTCGCCGCGGCTCGAGACGCCATATTGGCCGTCGAGCTCGACGCCCTCATAATCACGCTTCAGGATCACGTTGACGGTGCCCGCGATGGCGTCCGACCCATAGATCGGCGCACCGCCGATGACGATGGTTTCGACGCGGTCGATCAGCTTGGTCGGGATGACGTTGAGGTCGACCTGGTTACCGCCCTGCCCGGTCGGGCCAAAGATCGATGCGGTGTTCGAACCGACGAAGCGGCGGCCGTTGACCAGCGTCAGCGTACGCTCCGAACCGAGCCCGAGGAAGTTGACGAAGCTTTGCCCGGGGCCGAAGCTCGACTGGGCACCCACGGGGCTGCTTCCCGGAACGCCGAAGGCCGGCAATTCGTTCAGCGCCTGGCCGAGGGTTTCGAAGCCGCGCGACTCGATCTGGTCGGAATTGATCACGACCGACGGCTCGACGGTGTCGAAATTGGGGCGCGAGATGCGCGAACCGGTCACGATGATCGCGCTTTCGCCGGTGGCTTCGGCGCCTTCCGACGATGCGATGCTTTCGGGCGGAGCGGCGGCTTCCTGCGCCAGCGCGGCACCCGAAACGCACAGGGCGATAGACGAAACGCAGCCGCCCAGCGCGGCTTTCGCAAAGAATTTCATGAACAACTCCCCGGTCTTGCGGGGAGTCGCCTCCCCATCAGGCACAAATCCTAAGGGGAGGCGGTAAGATTTCTATAACAATTCAGAATTTTCGATAATAATTTTCCAGCTGTTGCAACAAGGCAACGCCTTCCCGCCCGATCAATACCGGTAATGATCGGGCTTGAACGGGCCTTCGACGGGCACACCGATATAGTCGGCCTGCTTCTGGGTCAGCTGCGACAGGTGCACGCCCAGCTTTTCGAGGTGCAGCGCCGCGACCTTTTCGTCGAGGTGCTTAGGCAGGACATAGACGTCATTCTTGTACTGCTCGCTACGCGTCCACAGCTCGATCTGCGCCAGCGTCTGGTTGGTGAAGCTCGCCGACATCACGAACGACGGGTGGCCGGTCGCGTTGCCGAGGTTCACGAGGCGGCCCTTCGACAAGATGATGATCTGCTTGCCGTCGGGGAATTCTACCAAGTCGACCTGCGGCTTCACTTCGGTCCACTTGTAGTTCGCGAGCGCCGCGATCTGGATTTCGCTGTCGAAGTGGCCGATGTTGCAGACGATCGCCATATTCTTCATCGCCGCCATATGTTCGGCGGTGATCACGTCGGCATTGCCGGTCGCGGTGACGAAGATGTCCGAACGCTTCACCGCTTCGTCCATCGACACGACCTCGAACCCTTCCATCGCCGCCTGCAGCGCGCAGATCGGGTCGATTTCGGTGACGAGGACGCGCGCGCCGCCGTTGCGGAGGCTCTGGGCGCTGCCCTTGCCGACGTCGCCGAAGCCGGCGACGGTCGCGACCTTGCCCGCGAGCATCACGTCGGTGCCGCGGCGGATCGCGTCGACCAGCGACTCTTTACAGCCATAGAGGTTGTCGAACTTCGACTTGGTGACGCTGTCGTTGACGTTGATCGCGGGGAAGGGCAGCTCGCCCTTCTTCGCGATATGGTACAGGCGGTGGACGCCGGTCGTCGTTTCTTCCGACACGCCCTTGATCGCCTTCACCGTCTTGGTGAGGTAGCCGGGGTTGGCGGCAACGAACGCCTTCAGCGCGCGCTGCATTTCGATCTCTTCCTCATTCTCGGGCGCCGGCATCGTTTCGCCGGCCTCGAGCTTCGCGCCCCACAGCGCGAACATCGTGGCGTCGCCGCCGTCGTCGAGGATCAGGTTGCACGTCGTGCCGTCTTCCACGCCCCAGTCGAAGATGCGGCCGACATAGTCCCAATAATCGGCAAGGCTTTCGCCCTTCACCGCGAACACCGGCACGCCCGACGCGGCGATCGCGGCGGCGGCATGGTCCTGCGTCGAGAAGATGTTGCACGTCGCCCAGCGGACTTCGGCGCCGAGCGCGGTCAGCGTCTCGATCAGCACCGCGGTCTGGATCGTCATGTGCAGCGAACCGGTGATGCGCGCGCCCTTCAGCGGCTGCGCCGCGCCATATTCGGCACGCAGCGCCATCAGGCCCGGCATCTCGGTTTCGGCGATGTTGATTTCCTTGCGCCCGAAATCGGCGAGGCTGATGTCGGCAACGACATAATCGCGGGCGTCGGCGGCGAGAGTGGCCACGGGGGATTCTCCATTTTGGCAATACGACCGCAGGCGAGCGGCCACGAAATATCGTGCGCGCCCTAGCCGAAACGCCGCCGCCGATCAAATATAAACTTTTCTTTATATCGCGTGCCCGGCACCGTCCGGCGACCGATGGTGCGCACACGAATCGGCGCGCAAAAAAGCGCGCCGGTGCAAAATAATTTTCGCAGGCCGCAATTGTGACAATCCGCGCCGCCCAATTGTGACACGGAGTCGCAAAGTCCAAGATTCTGAAAATCCTGACTTATAATGCGCCTTGCGTGGAGCATAATCGCTATTTGTGACAGCAATGTTACAAACCCCCGAAAACATTGACTTTTTGTACGGCGCGCGAGAAAATCACCTCAAGTTTTCGGGGAGATACGCAAGATGAAAAAAATTCTGCTGCCGCTGATCGCTCTGGCCATTTCGAGCCCCGCCGCGGCGCAATCGATCGTGGTCGTGACGGCGCCGCAAGCCGATTCGGAGGTACTGCCGGTCGCTTATGCCGAGCTGAAGGCCGGCGAAAACCAGGTCGCGATCGAAAAGCTCACCGGCGACACCCGCCTCGACGCGCGCGACCCGTCGCGCCTGATCAATCTCGGCACCGCTTATGCTCGCCTGGGTCGCACCGCCGAGGCCGCCGCCGCCTATGACTCGGCGATCGGCAGCCCGATCCGCTACGACGTCGAACTGGCGAACGGCGACTATGTCGACTCGCGCTGGGCCGCCCGCACCGCGCTCGCCAACCTCAATCAGGGCAAGCCGCTGCTCGCGCTCGCGCGCTAAGCCTCGCCGCCTTCGGTTGTCAGCAAGCGGGCGTCCACTCCCGCTTCGGCAAACGCCGCCTGCCACCGTTCGGCAGGCGGCGTTTCGAACAACAGGGCATCGCTGCCCGGCGTCACATGCCAGCCATGGCGAACCAGTTCGCCCTCGAGCTGCCCCGACGACCATCCGGCATAGCCCAACGCAACCAGCCAGCGCGACGGACCGCGCCCTTCGCCGATCGCCCGCAATATGTCGTGCGAGCTCGACACCATCCAGCGATCGCTGACCTGCACCGCGGCCTCGCCGCCCCAGTCCTTGCTATGCAGCACAAAACCGCGCGACGGCTCGACCGGCCCGCCCAGAAACACGGGCTGTTCGAGCGGCTGGTCATGCTCGATCTCGAGTTGGTCGAGCACCGCACCGACGGTCATCCCGGCGATCGGATCGGCGATACCGATTCCCATCGCCCCCTCTTCGTCGTGGCTGATCATCGCGATCACCGAATGCTCGAAACGGGGATCGCCGATGCCGGGCAGCGCGAGCAGCAATTGGCCGGTGAACCAGGTGGGCACGGTCTCCATATCGCTACAATGCCGCGACACGCCGAATGGGTCCAGCGCCTTTGCCCAATACAAAGGGTCGAATGCCGTCGTCTGCGCGGAGAACGGACGCCACCGGAGGTTTCCGGCCCGCTCAGCCGGGCCGGCGCGTCATCGCCAGCCGCATGAATTCCGCCGGGTCGGGGCTTTCGGCGAAGTTCGGCACCGCCGGGTCGATCGCGATCCAGCCGCGTTTCCGGCGGGTCCATATATGCGCGAAGGGTTCGAGGCCCGACGGATCGTCGAGCGTCCCCGCGCGCACGATCGTCATTGCGGGATAGACGGTGTTCGCATTGCACACCCGGCTGAAACAGTCGGGGCAATGGCGGTTGTTCGTCGTCCCGCCCGACGGGCGCTCGGTCGAATAGAGCACGCTGCGCCCGGTCAGCGTCAACGCGTCGGTCGACACGATGAGCTGATCGGCGAACGCGCTCGCGGTCGATTTCTGGCAGTCGAGGCAGTGGCAGCAATAGTTGAGCAGTGGCCCGTCGTGCTCGAAGCGGTAACGCAATTGGCCGCAGCGGCAGCCGCCGGTGAACTCGGTCGCCATATCAACGGAAGAAGCAGTTGGTGCCGGCGAACAGCGCGTCGATCCTCGCCGCATCGCCGGGCGCCGCGAACATGCCGCCGATGACATTGTCGCCGGTGCCGATGCTGAATTCCTCGCCCAGCGTGCTGTCCTCGAGGTCGACGATCGACACCGATTCCTTGGCCTTGGCGCGGGTCGTGCCGATGGCGATACCGCTCATCGTCGAATAGGTCGCGGCGCCGGGTTCATTGCCGAGGAACCAGCCGACGAATTTGCCGTCCTGGAAGTTGAGCGTCATCGCGTCGTAGCGGGTGAACTCCATCGTCCCCGCGCCGCATTCCTCGTTCGTGCTGCGGTCGTCTTCCGCGCCCGCGACATTGGCGAGCGCGGTTTCGGCCTGCGCGCGCGGGACGCCGAAGGCGAGCAGACTGGCCTTGCCGCTGGCCTTGTCGATGAAGCGCAGCCCCTCACCGTCGAGGCTGACCGCGGTGGTCGCGGCGTTCGGGCCATCGGCCTTCGCCTCGGGGACCGGCGGCGCGACGGGGTCGGCGTCAGCGGGTGCCTTGTCGGCGGCGGGTTTGCACGCGGCGAGCAGCGCCAACATCGCGAAGGTTGTCCACTTACGCATCGCTCGATCTCCTGCCGCGAAATATCATGACCAGTATCGCACCGAGGGTCGCGAGCGCCATATCCTTTTGCGCGTCCCAGATGTCGCCCTGTTGCCCATTGTAGCGGTCGGCGGTTTCGCCCGCCGCGACGATGGTGAGCAGCCATTCGAAGATTTCGTAGAGGCAGGATATCGCCAAGACCCAGCCGAGCACGGTCAATGCCGCGCCGCGCGGGCCGAGCCCGCCCCAACGCCGTGCGATCTCGGTCACGGGGGTCACCGACAGCGCGCCGAACGCGAAATGGACGAGGCGGTCGTAATGGTTGCGCGTCCAGCCGAAAACATCAGCGAGGCTTGTGCCGGTCAGCGCGCGCGCCCAGTCGTCATAAGGAACATTGCTGTAGGCATAGCGCCCGCCGAGCGTGTGCAGCGCCATGAAGAGGACGATGCACGCGACCGACGCGGTCGAGAGCGGCCAGCGGCGGAGCAGCCATGGCGCGGCGACGATCAGCAGCATCGTCGGGATATGCTGGAGCAGCGCGACCTCGGGATAGGGCTGGTCGATCTGCGCGAGGAGAAGCAGGACGAGAAGCGCGCCGAGAAGACGTTTTTGCGACCTGAGCTGCGACGAGCCCCCCGTCATCGACCAAAATCCGTCGGGGCATAAATGGCGGAAAACCGCCTAACTTCACTCGCAAATGCATGTATCGGGCAGGAGGTCGGGACTGATATCATGCCGACGACCTAATCCACCAAGATATTGTAGGACAGCGATTTTCGATGCGTCACCAGCGGAGCGACATGCAGCTGAGCCCTGCATCGATATGCGCGATCTGGTCGGTGGGCAGCGGGCGGATCGCGATGCCACGCGCGCCAAGCAATGCGTGCGTCGCGGACCAGCGGTCGCCGACGAGCACGGTGCCCTGAATGCGCAGGATGTTGGCGGCGGGATCTTCGCCGGGCGGGGTCGTCACGACTTCCAGCCCCTCGAACTGCGGACAAGCGGCGAGCGCGGGGACGGCGAGGATCGTGCGCGCATCGATCAGCCCGCAGCCGGTCTTGAAATGGAGGACGCCCGGCGGGGTTTCGGCGATCTCGGCGCGGATACCGAGCTGGCCGAGCAGGCTCGCCAACTCTTCGGCGCCCGTACGGTCGGTGCGCGCCGAGAGACCGATGATCACGCGGTCGGCAAGGCGCAATATGTCGCCGCCGTCGGCGTAGCCGGGGCCAGTCATTTCGAGGAGGCGGCCGTGGTGCGCGGCGAGGGGCTCGCGGATATGGTCGACCTCGCCCGCGCGGCTCGGCGCGCCGGGACGGAGCAGGATCGCACCTTCGGGAAATGTCAGCGCGACATCTTCGGTGAACAGCGCGTCGGGGAAATCATCGAGCGGTTCGAGAACCTCGACCGCGAGGCCGAGGTCGCGCAGCGTCGCGACATAGGCTTCATGCTCGGCCAGAAGGCCGTAGAAGTCGGGATCGGGACCGCCGTCGGCGCGGATACCCTTGACCGCCGACCGCGCGGGGGCGCGGCAAAGGGCACGGGTGAAGGCATAGGGACTGGTCATGCGCCATCCCTACCCGTTCGCATCCCGAAGTCGAGATGCGAACGGAGAGAGGATCGGGCTCAGCCCTTCTTGAGGTGGCGACGGCCGAGAAGTTCGGCGATCTGCACCGCGTTCAGCGCCGCGCCCTTGCGCAGGTTATCGCTGACGCACCAGAGGTTGAGGCCGTTTTCGACCGTTGGGTCTTCGCGAACGCGCGACACGAAGGTTGCGAAATCGCCGACGCATTCGACGGGGGTGATGTAGCCGCCGTCCTCGCGCTTGTCGTGGAGCACGACGCCGGGGGCTTCGCGCAGGATGCGCTGTGCGTCCTCGGCCGACAGTTCATCCTCCATCTCGATGTTGATCGCTTCGCTATGGCCGACGAAGACCGGAACGCGGACGCAGGTCGCGGTGACCTTGATCTTCGGATCGAGGATCTTCTTGGTCTCGACGACCATCTTCCACTCCTCCTTGGTCGAGCCGTCGTCGAGGAATTTGTCGATGTGCGGGATGACGTTGAACGCGATCTGCTTGGTGAATTTCTGCACGTCCTTCTCGTCGCCGACAAAGATCTGGCGCGTCTGGTTCCACAGCTCGTCCATGCCCGCCTTGCCCGCGCCCGACACCGACTGATAGGTCGAGACGACGACGCGCTTGATCTTTGCCGCGTCGTGGAGCGGCTTCAGCGCGACGACCATCTGCGCGGTCGAGCAATTGGGGTTCGCGATGATATTCTTCTTCGTATAGCCGTCGATCGCGTCGGGGTTCACTTCGGGCACGATCAGCGGCACGTCGGGGTCCATGCGATAGAGCGACGAATTGTCGATCACGACGCAGCCCGCCGCGGCGGCCTTGGGCGCGTGGATCGCGGTCGCGTCGCTGCCGATAGCGAAAATCGCCATGTCCCAGCCCGACCAGTCGAAATTCTCGATATTCTGGCACTTCACGGTTTTACCGGTATCGCCGATTTCGATCTCGTCGCCCTGGCTGCGCGACGATGCGACCGCCGCCAGTTCGTCGTAGGGAAATTCGCGCTCGGCGAGAATGGCGAGCACTTCGCGCCCGACATTGCCCGTGGCTCCGGCGACTACGATACGATAACCCATTTACTCACTCCTCAGTGCAAATACTCGGTTGAAAACATTGCAATATTCAGACTTTCCAGCGGAAATGGCCGGTCAGCTTGTGCTTGAACAGCGCATCCTCCTCGCGCGTCCCGCCCCCGATATTGTGGAGCACGAGCGGCACGCCGGTCGTATCCTTGCGGTCCGACACGATGCCCGTGTGCGGCAGGCGGCCGCCGACCATCTGGGTGAAGATGTCGCCCGGACGCCAGTCGGCAGGATCGTCGGTGACAGGCAGCGAAGCGCGCTGTCGCCGCCAAAAGGTCGCGAGATTGGGCACGCGGCGGTGGTCGATGTTGCGGTCGGGGCGGCCGAGCCCCCAGTTTTTCGGATAGGCCCCGAAGTTGGCGCGCATGTCGGCATTTACAAGGGCCTGGAGATCGGCGCCAAGCGCATCGCGAAAGGCGCGGATCACGACATCGGTGCACACGCCCTTCGCGCGGTCGACATCGCCGTTCGGGAAACGCAGTACGGTATAGGCGGGGTCATAGGTCAGCGTGACGCCGACCTGACGCCGCGCCGCCGCCACGACGCGCTGCGCATTGGTGAGCGCCATCGCCTCGCCTGACACGCCAAAGGCAAGTACCGCGCCGAGGAAGGCGCGCCGTGTCGGCTGGAACGGGAGGACGGACGCTTGCATCAAATTCGCTTTGCCCAAAAGAAAACGACCGGCTCTGCCTGTTGGCGGAACCGGTCGTTTTTGAAAGCTGTTTCGGCTTTGGGTGAGAGAAGCTCTCCTTAGCCTTCGCCGGCTTCCGACCGGTATTCGCGGCGCTCCGCAATACGCGCCGATTTACCAGTGCGGCCACGAAGATAGTAAAGCTTCGCACGACGCACGGCACCCTTGCGGATGACGGTAATCGAGTCGATGTTGGGCGAATAGAGCGGGAACACGCGCTCGACACCTTCGCCGAACGACATTTTGCGCACGGTGAAGTTGGAGCCCATGCCCTTGTTCGAGCGTGCAATGCACACGCCTTCGAAATTCTGGACGCGGGTGCGTTCGCCTTCGACCACCTTCACGCCGACTTTCAGCGTGTCGCCGGGACGGAAGGTCGGAATGGTCTTGCCAGCCTTGGCAATTTCTTCGGCTTCGATCGTCTGGATGAGGTTCATGTCCTCTAGTCCTTTTCTTTTCGCCGCGCGCCAGAGGCAGGCCCAACCCGAGCGCCCTCATGGCGCTCCCAAAGGTCCGGCCTGCGTAACCGTGTATGATCTTCCGCCTGTCGTTTCCGCCAGGCCGCGATCTTCGCATGATCCCCCGATCGCAGCACTTCGGGGATCGTGCGCCCTTCCCAAGTAACGGGCCGGGTATAGTGCGGATATTCGAGCAAACCGTTTTCGAACGATTCGTCGTCCCCGCTTGAAGCCGCGCCCATTACGCCGGGAAGCAGCCGAATGCAAGCGTCGAGCAGCAGCAGCGCGCCCATCTCCCCGCCCGACAAGATGATGTCGCCCATCGACACTTGTTCGATCGGCCGCGCGTCGAAGATACGTTCGTCGAATCCCTCGAAGCGGCCGCAGAGGATGATCGCGCCGGGGCCCGACGCAAGCTGCCGCACGCGCGCCTGCGTGATCGGCGCGCCGCGCGGGGTCATCGCGAGGATCGGGAGGTCCGGGTGCGCGGCTGCCGCATGGTCGATCGCGGCGCCGAGCACATCGGCCTTGAGCACCATCCCCGCCCCGCCGCCGGCGGGCGTGTCATCGACGGTGCGATGCTTGTCGGTCGCGAAATCGCGAATCTGCACCGGAGCGCAATGCCAAGTCCCGCTTTCGAGCGCGCGCCCCGCCATGCTGTGCCCCAGCGGGCCGGGGAACATATCGGGGTAGAGGGTGAGCGGGACGGCGGTGAAGGTCATTGGGAGTTCTTCGGCTTGATCATGAACGTCGCAATGAATGCGCCAAAAAAGGCGAACGGAATCATTAACATCGCCATATATCCAACGAGCCACAGGAATTCCGTGGCGGTGGTTGTCTCGTCGCGCATGAATGACAGCCCGAATGCCAATAGGGCAAAAGAGAAGGCAACGCTTGGGACGAGCGAAGCCAGATATGCCATAAAGCGCCTTCGGACAATAAAGAGCCCGATGGCGCCAAACAGAATGCCAGCGACGATCATTATTGATCCCAAAATGGCGAATGCGGTGAGAGTAGCCATCACTGCTTGACCATATTCGGATTATCACCGCGCAAATCGACAACCAAACTCATAGCGGTGGCTCCCATAGCGCGTCGGGGAGCAGGTGGCGATCCTTGCCGATTTCGGCGTGAAGCCACTCGCGAAAGCGTTCGATCTTGCGCACCCCGACCCGATTCTCGCGGTGGACGAGCCACATGCCAGACGACGGCGAGACATAGAGCGTATCGAACGGCTGGACCATGCGGCCGCTCGCGAGGTCGGTCTGCCAATAGAGCGGCGTCATCATCGCGACGCCGAAGCCCGCCTGCACCGCGCTCGCTTCCTGCAACTGGCTGTCGAGTTCAATCCCCCGCCGCGACGGCACCGGCGGCGTTTTTACTCCCGCCAGCGCGAACCACTCGGCCCACCAGCTGTCGTTCGGCGCGAGCCGCTGCGCGCGCAGCAGGTCGGCGGGCTCGGTTATGCCATGTTCTTCGATAAAGGCGGGTGAGGCGATCGGCGCGAGATACTGACGCATCAGGAAATCGCTGCGCAGCCCCGGCCACACCCCCTTACCGATGCGGATGGCGACATCGACATTCGAAGCGTCGAAGTCGACGAGCTCGTTACTCATCGACATCCGCACCGCGAGTTCGGGATATAGGAGCTGGAAGCTACCGATGCGCGCGCTGAGCCAGGTGCCGCCGAAGCTGGTGGCAGCGTTGATCGTCAACACATCGGCCTCGTCGCTGCCGAGCGCAGCGAAGGCGTCACCCATCGTCGCAAAGGCGTTGCTGATCGCGGGGAGCAGCCGCTGCCCCGTTTCGGAGAGCCGCACGCGTCCCTTCTCGCGCACGAAGAGCGCGCGGCCGAGCCGGTCCTCCAATTGGCGGATTTGATAACTGACCGCCGCCTGCGTCAGCCCCAGCTCCTCGGCGGCGCGCGAGAAATTCTGCAAACGACCGGCGGCTTCGAAGGTGCGTATGGCAGCGAGGGGCGGCAGGCGGGACACGCCTTCTTATAAGCCTGACTTATACCATGGTCTACGCCTTTTGTTGGCGGCACGGCACGAAAAGGCGCATTCAGGCTGCACCAAGCGAAAGGAGATGAACGATGAAAGACGAGCAATTCATGCGCGTTTGGAATGACGGTCATGATCATTTCAGCGCCGATATCACCCGCGCCATCAAATGGCTGGCCGAACCCTTTCGCCGCATGGGCGAATATATGGGTCCGGCAAGCGCGCCGGGCGAAGACAGTTTCTTCACCCGCGCCGCCGCGCGTTGCGGCATCAGCCCGCGCCGCGCGCGATAATTCCCTGCCCCCTCTCAAAAGGTCCAGGGCGAAACGGGGTGGAGCCGCCCCCTTGCAAGCTCCACCCCGTTCATTTTTCGGGCGGAACGACGCGAAAGCGTAGCGCCTGGATCGTCGCCGGCACGGTCGGCGCGAGCAGCAGCATCCCGTCCAGCTTGCCCTTGTCGCAATTGAGCCGGAAGGCCGCCGACATCGCGCCCATGGGCGCGAGCGGTTCGTCGGACGGACAGGCACCGACCTCGGCCTTCAGCTTCGCCAGTTCGGCTTTCCAATTTTCGGCCGAGCGATCCAACAGGAAATTCATCGCGAGCCGCCCCTGCAACGGGCCAAGATCGCCCGCAGTATAGGCCGCCCTCGCTGCCGCATAGGCTTCGGCCACTTCGGGCGAAACCGGCTCGTCGCGCCGTGCGAGCAACCCCGCCTTGTCCATCACCACCGCCGTATCCCAGGCCGGTGCCGACGGCCCCGCATAGGTGCGGTTCGCGAGTGCGAAAACACCGACGCCGCGATCGGGCATCAGCATCACATGGCTGCCATAGCCCGGATAGCCGCCGCCGTGCGCCAGCGTGAGGCCGAGGTCGCAATCCTGTGCGACGCGCCAGCCCATGCCATAGGCGGCGGCCTGTTTGCACGCCGTGGCGCCGCTGGCGCCGATGCGGTTCGTCACCGATACGAAGTTCAGCCCCTGCGCGATCTCGCGCACCGTCGACCGTTTGACCGGGCCGGTGTCGGCATCGTCGCGCGGGGGCCAGGCGGAGAGCAGGAAGGCGACCCATTTGGCATAGTCGTTCGCGCTGACCTGCAAGCCCCCCATCGCGTTGAACGCGCCGTCGGCCATTTCGGGCTCGGCGGTCCATTTCTCATTTTCCCAGCGATAGCCGAGCGCGTAGCGCGCCTTGGGCGCTTTCGGCGCGTCGAAGCCGCTGCTCGTCATGCCGAGCGGGGTCAGGATCGTCTGCCGGACATAGTCGGTATAGGGCATGCCCGACGCGTTGGCGACGATGCGGCCGAGCAAGGCGTAGCCGAAGTTCGAATATTCATGTTGGCTCTGCGGCACGCGGCTGAATGGCACGCCCGCGGCGATCATCTTCGTAAAATCGGCCTGCGGCAGCACCTGCTGCCGGTCGCCCCACGGATCGTCGGTGACGAAGCCGCCGACATGCTGGAGCAGGTCGCGCACCCGGATGCGCGGGCTGTCCTTCGTCGGATAGGTCCAGCCCCTCATTTCGGGCACATATTGCTCGGCAAGGTCATCCAGGCGAAGCTTTCCATCGTCGCGCAGCTTCAGGATCGACAGCGCGGTGAAGGCCTTGGTCATCGACGCGATGCGGAACAGGCTGTCGGGGGTAACAGGACGCTTGTCATCGATATTCTGGACGCCGATGCCCTTCACATAGGCCAGCCTGCCATCCTTGACGACGCCATAGACGATGCCGGGGATATGCTGGTCGGCCTGATATTTCGCGAAGAGCGCGTCGATCTCGGGCGCGAGTTGGTCGAGGGTCTTGGGGGCGGGCTCTTGCGCCTGCGCAGAAAGTGGCGCCAAAAGCAGGGCGAGGAAAAGTCCGGTTTTCAAGCGCATGAAATCCCCCTTCAGGATGTCATGGGGCTATCATTTGCGCCCTATCGTCGCAACATCGCTATCGGGCGCGCCCGGTGCGCAGCGCGATCGCCCAATCGCTTCGCCCTTCGGCCTCCGCCTTGCGCGCGGCGGCCTCATGGTCATAAGCGACGGCGACCAGATCGACATGAAGCGTGTCGCCGTCGACCACGGCATAGCGCGCCGCGGGCGATCCGGTTTCCATCACATGATAGTGCGGCCGGTCCCAGTCATAGGCGGGGAGCCCGACGCTGCCCGGATTGGCGACCGTGCGGCCATCGGCCAGCTTCACCTGAAGCGGAACATGGGTATGTCCGCACAGGACAAGCCGTTCGTCGCGGCCGGCCACACGCGCGGCGACGGCATCGGCCGGCGTATCGCTCACTCCCGCTTCACCGACGTCGTGGAGCATATAGTCGAGATCGCTGTGAAGCGTCCCGTGGCACAGATAGATGTCGGGCCGCCACGCGAGCACCGGCGGCAGCGTCCGGAGCCACGCGCGTTCGCCCTCGCCGATCGCGGCGTCGGCAAAACGGTCCGAATCGCCCATTTGATCGCGCGTCTGCGTCAGTAACTGGCGCTCATGGTTGCCGGCGATCGTGGGCCATTCGAGCGGGCGCAGATAGGCGGCGGTTTCGACCGGCCATAACGGCCCCGACAGGATATCGCCCAGATTGATGAAGGTGGTGCACCCACGCCGCCTTGCACCGTCGACGCACGCCTCGAGCGCGGGGAGGTTGCCGTGGATATCCGAAAGAACGGCGATCCGCTTCATTCGATATAGTCGCGCGAAATCACAACCTGCTCGCCCCATTCGGGAACGGCCTTCTCGGTCATCGGGACCATGAAGCGCTTGCGGTCGGGCTTTTCGATTTCGAGGATGTCGCCCGCACCGAAATTCTCGACCGCGGCGACATGGCCGATCGCCGTGCCGTCGGTCGACACGCACGGCAGGCCGAGCAGGTCGTGGTGGTAATATTCGCCCTCGCCCAGCGCGGGCAGCGCCGAGCGCGGCACCGTGAGCACCGTTCCGCGCAAGGCCTCGGCGGCGCTGCGGTCGGTGATTTCGGCGAAGGTCGCGACCGCGCCCTGATTGGCGGGACGCACCGATTTGAGCGTCAGCTTGCTTGTCCCAGCGTCAAAAACGGAAAAGGCGCGGAGAGCCTCCGCGCCTTCGCCGAACAGTTTGAGACGCACCTCGCCCCGTACCCCGTGCGCGCCGGCGATGGCGGCGAGGGTGACGGGGCGTTGTGCGTCGGCCAAGGCTTAGCCTTCGGCCTTTTCTTCGCCAGCCTCAGCAGCCGGAGCTTCTTCGGCTTCGGCAGCGACCGGGCCGCCTTCGGCGACTTCTTCGGCGATCGCGGTCGCGTCGTCAGCAGTCGCGTCGGCCGGGGTTTCGTCGGCGACGGCTTCGGCGACGGCTTCGGCGGTTTCTTCGCTCTTCACCGAACCGGTTGCGTCCGATTCAGCGGCCTCGGGAGCGGCAGCTTCTTCAGCCGGAGCTTCGACTTCGGGTTCCGGCGCCGGAGCAGCGGCAGCGGCTGCTGCGGCTTCTTCGGCGTCAGCCAGCTTCTGCGCCTTTTCTTCGGCGCGTTCCTTGGCCTTTTCGCCGGGAACAGCCTTGTTCGGGTTGTTGCGCGCGGCGCGTTCGAGGACGCCCGCGGCGTCGAGGAAGCGGGCAACGCGGTCGGTCGGCTGCGCGCCAACCGAAACCCAGTGCTTCGCACGGTCGGCGTCGAGCTTCACGCGCTCCGGATTGTCCTTGGCGAGCAGCGGGTTGTAGCTGCCGATACGCTCGATGAAGCGGCCGTCGCGCGGGCTGCGCGAATCGGCGACGACGATCTTGTAATAAGGACGCTTTTTCGAACCGCCGCGTGCGAGGCGAATAGAGGTAGCCATGATATTTTCCTTCAGGGTTTAACGTTCAAATTCGGGTGTAATTACTTCTTTTTATTCATCAGATTGGCGAGTTCGGGCGGGATCGATCCGCCTCCACCGAGACCCGGGAGGCCTCCGCCGCCACCCATTCCGCCCATTCCGGGAATGCCGCCGCCCTTGCCGAACAGCGCGCCGAGGCCCTTGAGCCCGCCCATCTTGCGGATCTTCTTCATCGCGCTGGCCATTTCCTGATGCATCTTCAGCACCCGGTTGACCTGCTGCACCGTCGTGCCCGACCCGTTTGCGATACGGATCTTGCGCTTCGCGGTCAGGATTTCGGGCTTCGCGCGTTCCTTGGGGGTCATCGATCCCATGATCGCGTCGAAGTGGACGAGCATCTTGTCGTCGGCCCCGCCCGCAGCCATCTGCGCCTGCGCCTTCTTGATCCCGGGGATCATGCCGGCGAGCGCGCCGAGGCCGCCCATGCGGCGCATCTGGTTCAATTGCGTGCGAAGGTCGTTGAGGTCGAACTGGCCCTTGGCCATCTTCACCGCCATCGCCTCGGCCTCTTCGGCCTGGATCGTTTCGGCGGCGCGTTCGACGAGGCTGACGACGTCGCCCATGCCGAGGATGCGGCCCGCGATGCGCGAGGGCTGGAAGAGTTCGAGCCCGTCGAGCTTTTCGCCGGTGCCCGCGAATTTGATCGGCTTGCCGGTGACGGCGCGCATCGAGAGCGCGGCACCACCGCGCGCGTCGCCGTCCATACGCGTGAGCACGACGCCGGTGAGCGGCACCTGATCGGTAAAGCGCTGCGCGACCTGCACCGCGTCCTGCCCGGTCAGGCTGTCGACGACGAGCAGGGTTTCGGCGGGGTTCGCCGTGCGCGACACCGCCTGCATCTCGTCCATCAGCTGCTGGTCGACGTGGAGGCGGCCCGCGGTGTCGAGCATCAGGACGTCATAGCCCTGCAGCTTCGCCGCCTGCATGGCGCGCTGCGCGATCTCGACCGGCTGCTGCCCCGCAACGATCGGCAGCGTCGCGACGTCGATCTGCTGGCCGAGGACGGCGAGCTGTTCCTGCGCGGCGGGGCGATTGACGTCGAGCGACGCCATCAGCACCTTCTTGCGCTCTTTTTCCTTGAGCCGCTTCGCGATCTTCGCGGTCGTCGTCGTCTTGCCCGAGCCCTGAAGGCCGATCATCATGATCACGGCGGGCGGGGAGACGGCAAGGTCGAGCTCGGCGGTTTCGGAGCCGAGCATCTCGGTCAGCGCGTCGCTGACAATCTTGACCACCTGCTGGCCCGGGGTGACCGAGCGCAGGACATTCTGGCCGATCGCGAGTTCGGTGACCTGATCGACGAAGCTGCGCACGACGGGCAGGGCAACGTCGGCTTCGAGCAGGGCGATTCGCACTTCGCGCATCGCGGCGCGCACGTCGGCCTCGGTCAGCGCGCCGCGGCCGCGGAGCTTCCCGAAAACATCGCCAAGCCGATTGCTCAGACTGTCGAACATGCGCCTCAAATCCTTGTTTTCGAGGCCCGCAACGCAAAAGACGCCGGTGAGCGAAACCTCGCCAACCAGCGGCTATCCGTGGACAGACTTACCGTCGCGGACATCGATAATCCGTGCGCAAGATGCGCGCGAACGCGGCGGCCTCTACACAAATATCCATATATTGGCAAGCAAGCGCCGCGAAGCCCCATTTAACGCAAATTTCACCGCTCTGCGCGCATTATGGCGGCGATGGTGGGGAAATTCATATGAGCGCGACATCGAAGCAGTTGGACCGCAGCGAAGGTGCCCGACGCGAGATCGTCGCCGGCGGCGTCGTCGTCGCCGCAATCCTGCTGTTCGTCGGGACGGGCAGCAATGTGATGCAGGCGGTCGTCCAGACGCTGATCGGCCTCGGCGGCGGTCCCGACCGCGCGCTGGCCGCGGCGCTGGTGCTGAACGTCGCGCTGATCCTGTTCGGATGGCGCCGCTACAAGGACCTCAATCGCGAAATCCGCGAGCGCACCGAGGCCGAGCAGCGCGCCCGCTACCTTGCCGACACCGATCCGCTGACCGGCTTTCTCAACCGGCGCGCGCTGCTCGCAACGGGACAGCGCCAGATCGCGGAAGCGATCGCCGACAGGCGGCAGGTCGCGCTGTTCCTGCTCGACCTCGACCATTTCAAGACCGTCAACGATATCCATGGCCACGCCGCCGGCGACCGCGTGCTGCAGGTCGCGGCCGAGCGCATTTCGGCCATCCTGCCGCCAAACGCCACCAAGGCGCGGCTGGGCGGCGACGAATTCGTCGCGATGCTCGCCTTCGACCCCGCCGCGCGCGCCGACATCGACGCGCTGGCCGCCGAACTGGTGACGACGCTCGACAATTCGGTGAACCACGACGGCCAGCAGATTCGTATCGGCGCCTCGCTCGGCATATCGCTCGCAAGCGATACCAGCATCACGATGGAAACGATGGTCCGCCAGGCCGATATTGCGATGTATCATTGCAAGGATGAAGGCCGGAACCGCCATATCTGGTTCGAACCGGGCATGGAAATGGCGGTGCAGGTCCGCAACCAGATCGAGACCGGCATCCGCGAAGGCATGCCGCGCGGCGAGTTCGTCCCCCATTTCGAACCGCAAGTCGATATCGCCAGCGGGCGCCTGCTCGGCTTCGAGATGCTGATGCGCTGGGAATCGCCCGAATATGGCATGATCCCGCCCGAACGCTTCATCCCGGTTGCCGAGGAAAGCGGGATGATCGGCGAATTGTCGCTGCAGGTCATCCGCCACGCGATGGAAATTGCCAAGCGCTGGGACCCGTCGATCATGCTCGCGGTGAACATCTCGCCGCAGCAATTGAAGGATCCGTGGTTCAGCCAGAAGCTGACCAAACTGCTCGTCGAAACGGGCTTCCCCGCGAGCCAGCTCGAGGTGGAAATCACCGAAAGCTCGTTGTTCGAGAATCTGCCGCTCGTCCGCTCGATCGTCACCAGCCTCAAGAATCAGGGCGTGTCCTTGAGCCTCGACGATTTCGGCACCGGTTACAGCTCGCTGTCGCACTTGCGCGCACTCCCCTTCGACCGGATCAAGATCGACCGCAGCTTCATCGCCGCGATGCGCGGCAGCCCCGATGCGCAGGCGATCGTCGTCGCGATCGTACGACTGGGCGAAAGCCTGGCGATGCCGATCACCGCCGAGGGCGTCGAGGACGAGGCGACCGCGCTCGAACTGACGCGGCTCGGCTGCTCGAAGGGGCAGGGCTGGTATTTCGGCCGCGCCGCATCGGCCGCCGACACCGATCGCCTGCTTGCCGAACGCGGACTGCTGCGCGCGCCGATGGTGCCGCCCGCTCCGCCCGAGGCCGGCGAGGACGAACCGCTGCGCAAGACGGCGTGATGCCGCCGCATCGCTAGACTTCGCGCCCCCGCACCCTTACATGCGCGGACTATGGCAGACCGCTTCACCAAGATGCACGGCCTCGGCAACGACTTCGTCGTGATCGACGCGCGCGCGAATGCCGTCGAAATGACGCCGGCACGCGCGCATGCGATCGCCGACCGGCGCCACGGCATCGGGTGCGACCAGCTGATCTTGCTCGAACCGTCTAACAGCGCCGATGTGAAGATGCGCATCTTCAACGCCGACGGCGGCGAAGTCGAGGCGTGCGGCAATGCCACGCGCTGCGTCGCGACGCTGATCGGCAAGCCCGCGGTGATCGAGACGCTGGGCGGCATGCTGCGCGTCACGCCGGCCGACGGCGGCGCCGAAGTCGTGCTGGGCGAGCCGGTGTTCGACTGGGAGCATATCCCGCTCGCGATGCCGATGGACACGCGCGACATGCCCGTCGCGTGGGACGAGCTCGAACATGGCGCCGGGGTCAATGTCGGCAATCCGCATATCGTCTTTTTCGTGCCCGAGGCCGATGCCGTCGCGCTCGACGAACTCGGCCCGCGGATCGAGACCGACCCGCTGTTTCCCGAACGCGTCAACGTCAATGTCGCGAGCCTCGACGGCGAAAACCAGCTGCAGCTGCGCGTCTGGGAACGCGGCGTCGGCCTCACGCAGGCGTGCGGCACGGGCGCGTGCGCGACCGCGGTCGCTGCGATCCGTGCGGGGCTGGTCCAGTCGCCGGTGACGGTGTCGCTGCCCGGCGGCGACCTGGTCATCCGCTGGGCGCCCGGCGAGCCGATCGTGATGAGCGGTGCCGCAACGCGCGTGTACGAGGGCGAGACCGACTGGGCGCAGTTCGGATGAGCATCCCTCTCGTCGACCGGCAAGAGGTCGTCAATTTCGGCTGCCGGCTCAACATCGCCGAGGGTGAAGGGGTTCGTGCGGCCGTCAAGGCTGCGGGTGCTCGCGACACGATCGTTTTCAACAGCTGCGCGGTGACCGACGAAGCGGTGCGGCAGGCGCGACAGGCGGTGCGGCGCGCGCTGCGTGAGCGGCCGGACGCCGAGGTGGTTGTGACCGGGTGCGCGGCGGAACTGGAGCGCGATGCCTTTGCCGCGATGGGCGCGCGGGTGGTGAGCAACAACGCCAAGGGTTTGGCCGAGAGCTATCGCATCGAAGAACAGAACGGTGCTTCGACAAGCTCAGCACGAACGGGTTTAGCGGATGGATCAACCCATCAACCGTTTGCCCTGAGCTTGTCGAAGGGCCGCCCTTATTCTCCAGCCCTTTCGGGCGCAGACCACGCACGCGCCTTCCTCGGCGTGCAGACCGGTTGCTCGCATAGCTGTACCTTTTGCGCGACGGTGATGGCGCGCGGGACGGCGCGCTCGGCGAGCGTGGAAGATGTTCTCGCTTCCGCAAGCACCGCGCTCGACCGCGGGCAGCGCGAGATCATCCTGACCGGGGTCGATCTGGCCAGCTATGGCGATGACAGCGGCACGACATTGGCCGCGCTGGTCGAGGCAATGCTGGCGCTACCGGTCGAACGCCTCCGCCTTTCGTCGCTCGACCCGGACCGGATCGACGATGCGCTGTTCGCGCTGCTGACGCAGGAAGCGCGCGTGATGCCGCATGTCCATCTGTCGCTGCAGGCGGGCGACGATATGGTGTTGACGCGCATGAAACGCCGCCACCGCCGCGCCGACGCCGTGCGCCTGATCGAACGGCTGAAGGCCGCGCGCGCCGACATTGCGATCGGCGCCGACCTGATCGCGGGTTTCCCGACCGAAGATACGGCGATGTTCGCGAACTCGCTGGCGCTGATCGACGATTGCGACATCGTCTTCGGCCATATCTTTCCCTACAGCCCGCGCGCCGGCACACCCGCCGCGCTCATGCCGCAGGTCGGGCGCGCCATCGCGCGCGAACGCGCGGCGACGCTGCGCGAGGCCAACGCGCGGCGGCGGCAGGACTGGCTGGATGTGCAGACCGGCCGCACCGCATCGATGCTCGTCGAGCGCGACGGCAGGACGGGTCATGCCGAAAATTTCGCCGCCGTGAGGCTCACCGCACCCGCGGCGCCCGGCACCATCATTGACGTGCGCCTCGGGGTGCGCGACGGCGACCGCATGGTCGCCACTCCCCTGCAAGCAAAGGACATCGCCGCATGACCGGCAAAAGCTGGAGCGAAAGGCTGCTCGGCGGATTTCGCCGTACCTCCGAACGGCTCGGCGAGAATCTCGCCGGGCTGACCGGCAAGGCGCGGCTCGACGAGGATGATCTCGACCGGATCGAGGAAGCGCTGATCACCGCCGACCTCGGCCCTGCGATGGCCGACCGCATCCGCGACCGCCTTGCCGAACGGCGCGACATCGCCGCGAACGGCACCGAGGAACTGCGCAAAATCGTCGCCGAGGAAATCGCCGCAGTGCTGCGCCCGGTCGCCGAACCGCTCGACATCGACGCCTTTCCGCGCCCGCAGGTCATCCTCGTGATCGGGGTCAACGGGTCGGGCAAGACCACGACCATCGCCAAGCTCGCGCATCTGTTCCAGGAACAGGATTATGGCGTAATGCTCGTCGCGGGCGACACCTTCCGCGCTGCGGCGATCGGGCAACTCAAGGTCTGGGCCGAACGGCTCGGCGTACCGATCATGGCGGGTCCAGAAGGCGGCGACAGCGCGGGCATCGTGTTCGACGCGGTGAAGCAGGCGACCGCGACGGGCATCGACGTGCTGATCGTCGACACCGCCGGGCGGCTCCAGAACAAGCGCGAGCTGATGGACGAGCTTGCCAAGATCAAGCGCGTGCTCGGCCGGCTCAACCCGGCGGCGCCGCACGATGTCGTACTGGTGCTCGATGCGACGACGGGGCAGAATGCGCTGTCGCAGATCGACGTGTTCCGCGAGGTCGCGGGCGTCACCGGCCTCGTGATGACCAAGCTCGACGGCACCGCGCGCGGCGGTGTGCTCGTGTCCGCCGCCGAACGCCACGGGCTTCCCATTCATGCGATCGGCATCGGTGAAACCATCGACGACCTTCGCCCGTTCGATGCGGACGAGATCGCAGGCATCATTGCAGGAAATATCAGATGAGCGATCAGCTCCCGACCGGCCCCGAAGCCGTCCCCGCGCCACCGCCCGCCAAGCACGGCATGCTCAATTTCGTAATCGATTTCGGGCCTTTGCTTGTCTTCTTCCTTGCCTATAAATTCTCGTCGGGCGGCGAAGGCGCATTTGCGGCAACGACCGCAGCGATCAAGGGCACCGTCGCCTTCATGGTCGCGATCATCATCGCGATGCTCGTGTCGAAATGGAAACTCGGCAAGATTTCGCCGATGCTGTGGATGTCGAGCATCCTCGTGCTCGGTTTCGGCGCGCTGACGATCTGGTTCCACGACGAGCGTTTCATCGTGATGAAGCCGACGATCATCTATGCCGCGTTCGCGATGCTGTTGCTCGGCGGATACTGGTTCAAGAAGCCGATGCTCAAATATCTGCTGCAATCGGCGCTCGAGGGTTTGACCGACCGCGGCTGGCTGCTCCTGTCGCGCAACTGGGGACTCTTCTTTGCCGCGCTCGGCATCGCCAACCATGTGATGTACGAGATGATCCAGGCGAAGCAGATGAGCTTCGACCTGTGGCTGACGATCAAGGTGTGGGGCGTCACCGCGCTCTCCTTCCTCTTCACCTTCAGCCAGGTGCCCGTGATGCTCAAGAACGGGCTCGCGGTGCCCGAACAGGCTGCGACCGACAAAAATTGATGCATTTCCCTCGCGGGCTGGCATAGCTGCGTCACCGGCACCGGGTCGCACGCGGGCGCCGCGATAAACAGGGGGAACTGCCATGGACAAATTTTTCGGAAATCTGCACGCGGTACTCGGCACCGGGCTGGTGCTCGCGATCATCCTGATGCTGTGCCTCAACGGCCAGAATTTCGAGGATGGCATCGCCGCGGGCAATGCGATCATGCGCTGGCTGCACACCTTCTTCGGCGTGCTGTGGATCGGCCTGCTCTATTATTTCAACTTCGTCCAGATCCCGACGATGCCGAAAATTCCGGCCGAACTGAAACCCGCCGTCGGCAAGCATATCGCACCCGCCGCGCTGTTCTGGTTCCGCTGGGCGGCGCTGGCCACCGTGCTGCTGGGCCTCGCGATCGCGGGTCACGCCAAATATCTGGCGCCCGCGCTCGGCCTGCAGGACCCGTATAAGCTGATCGGCGTCGGCATGTGGCTGGGCCTGATCATGGCGTTCAACGTCTGGTTCGTGATCTGGCCGAACCAGAAGAAGGCGCTGGGCATCGTCGAAGCCGACGACGCGACCAAGGCCAAGGCCGCGAAGACCGCGATGATCTTTTCGCGGACCAACACCTTGCTGTCGATCCCGATGCTCTATGCGATGGTGAACGCCAACCTCGGCTGAATTCGGGTCAATCGAAGCAAAGGGGCGCTCCGGGAAACCGGGGCGCCCTTTTCGCTTCAGCTCTCGATCGCCGCCTTGTGCATGCGGCCGTTCATCACATAATGCGCGACGCCCAGTTGCATCCCGACGGCCTGCGCATCGTCGATTTCGCGCACACGCCGCGCGGGCGAACCCGCCCAGAGTTCGCGGTCCGGTATTTCCTTATTCTCGGTGAGCAGCGCCCCCGCGGCCAGCATCGCGTCGCTCCCGATGCGGCAGCCGTTCATCACCGTCGCCTTCAGCCCGACGAACGCCCTGTCCGCCAGCATGCAGCCATGCACCATCGCCATATGGCCGATCAGCACATCCTCGCCGATGATCGTCGGAAATCCCTCCGGCCGGTGCGGCATCGGGCCGTCGCAATGGACGACGCTGCCGTCCTGGATGTTCGACCGCGCGCCGACGACGATGCGGCTGACGTCGGCGCGCAGGACGCAATTATACCAGATGCTGACGTCGGGCCCGATCGTCACGTCGCCGATGATCCGGCATCCGGGCGCGATGAAGGCGCTCGGGTCGATCTGCGGCGTCTTGCCGTTTACGCTGATGATGCTGACGTCGTTAGAGCGTGATGACATGATATTGTTCCACCGTGATTGCCCCCGGAAGTTCGCCGGCAAGAAGCGTCTCGCAGGCTGGGCCGGTTGCCCAGACCAGAGACGCGCCGCCGTCCGGCGGGCTTCCGGGGGCAACCCCTACGGGGCGGGCCGATTTTGGCCGATTGCTGCGTTGCTCGTCGCGCACGATGAACCACATCGCACCTCTCCTCGCGCCTTGCACTCGGCCAAAATCGGCTCCGTCGCGGCGGATCAATATCATGTCATCACGCTCCAGTTCATTCGTCACGTTTCCCGATGATGTGATCCCAGAGCAGGACCGGCAACGTCGAGGCATAGTCGTCGGTCCAGCGTTCGAAATTCGGCCGCGATTCGAGCGCGACCCATGCGCCGTCCAGCGACGCTTCGGTGCGTGGGCGGATGCCGCCCGTCAATTGCTGCATCCGCTGCGGCGTCGCGGTCAGCGCGACCCAGTTCGACCCGGTCAGATCGCCATAATCGTCGCCGATCGGGCCGGGATCCATGCGGATCGCCGCCGACCAGCCGCGCGCCCGCGCTTCCTCGGCGAGCACGGGTTGCAGCCCGAAGAAGCGGTTCGAGATATGGATCAGCAGGATGCCGTCGGGTTTCATCGCGCGCTGATAGATGCCGATCGCTTCCTTGGTGAGCAGGTGGAGCGGGATCGCATCCGACGAAAAAGCGTCGATGACGATGATGTCGAAGCGCCCCGCCGGCTGTTTTGCGATCTGAAGCCGCGCATCGCCGATCACGATCGGGGTGTTGCCGGCACAGTCGGACAGGAAGGTGAATTTCGCCGGATCGCGCGCGATCTCGACCATCGCCGGATCGATTTCGAAAATCGTCCATTGCTGCCCTGGCTTGCGGTAACAGGCGAGCGTTCCCGCCCCCAGGCCGACGATCCCGATCGAAGCATGGGGTCCCGCGAGCGCTTCCGCCTTGTCGAGCGTCAGCCCGACGCCGGATTTGTGGCCATAATAGGTGGTCGGATCGCGCCGGTGCTCGGCGTCGGTGCGCTGCAGTCCGTGCAGCGTCGTACCGTGCGCGAGGCGGCGCTGGTTCGAGGCCGGATAGTCGGTGACTGTATAGACACCGAAATAACTGCGCACGCGCGCGCCGGTAAAGCTTTCCTGGATCGTGTCCCAGCCGCCGACGCCGATCATCAACAGCGCGAGCACCGACACAAAGGCCCAGCGCCAGCCGACAACGAGGATACCGATCGCGAAGATCGTCAGCCCCCATGCGGCGGTCGAACCGTCGAGCAGCCCGGTCCATTTGCCGACCATATGCTGCGCTGCGAACATCGCGACCGCGATCAGGAGCAGGAGGACGAGCCGTACAGTCCGCGGTTCGAGTTTCAGCCATTTGTCCCACGGGAACAGCGCGGGCAGCGGCAGCAGCGCCGCCGCCGCGAGGATCAGGATCGGATGCTCGTAAACCCAGTCGAACAGCAAAGGCGCGAACAGCGCAGCGAACAGTCCGCCGAGCACGCCGCCCGCCGACATGATGAGATAGAAGAGTGTCAGATGCTGCGTCGCGGGACGAAGATGATAGAGATAGCCGTGGAGCGCGGTCGCGACGACGAACAACATCGCAAGGCTGGCAAGCGCGATCGTCATCGACCCGCCGCCCGAGCTCAAAAGCCCCAGTCCGCCGACAGCGAGCAGGATCACCGGCGCGATCAGCGTGATGATCTGCGTGGGCCGCTCCATCGTCGAAAAGGCGATCACGAAGCTCAAGAGATAAAGACCGAGCGGAAGCACCCAGAGCAGCGGCATCGCTACGATGTCGGTGGTGAGGTGCGTCGTCGTCGACAGCATCAACCCCGACGGGACCGCGGCAATGAGCAACCAGTGGATCTGACGCCGCCAGCTCGGCCGGGGCTCGTCGCCAGCCCCTGCGCTATTATCGGCGATCTCGGCAGACCCGTGCCAGCGCGCCGCGGCGCTTGCCGCAACGAGCAGCACGAGCAGCGCATAGCCTGCGGTCCAGCCCCAGCTTTGCGCGGCGAGCGGCAAGGTCGGCTCGACGAAGGCCGGATAGCTGATGAGCCCTGCGAAGCTGCCGAGGTTCGAGGCGGCGTAAAGATAATAAGGATCGCCCGCACGGCTGTCGGCCGCGAACCAGCGCTGCATCAGCGGCGCCTGCGCCGAAACGACGAAGAAGACGGGGCCGATCGATGCGAGCAAGAGCAAGGGCACCCACAGCGCCTCCTGCCCCGCCGCCGGCGGGGCGATCTGTGCGATGCCGATCGGAAGCCACAGCGCGGCGACGAGGAACAGCGCCAGATGGATGATCGCCTGCTTCCGCACCGCGAAGCGGCCGAGCCAGTGCGCATAGGCATAGCCGCCGAGCAGCAACGCCTGATAGACGAGCATCGCGCTATTCCACACCGCCGGTGCGCCGCCAAGCCGCGGCAGCACCATCCGCGCCACCATCGGCTGGACCTGGAAGAGCAGGAAGCTGCCGACCAGGATGGTCAACACGAAAAGCCAGCGGCGCGGTGTGCCTGTCATCAAATCCCCACTTTTCCGGTTGCCGATTGTCCGGTCCCGGCGGTCCCCGTCATTGTCCAAGAAGTCGCGCCGCATGCAGCGCATGATAGCTGAGCACGCCCGACGCACCGGCGCGGCGGAAGGCGAGCAGGGTTTCGAGAACGAGCGCGTCGCGGTCGCCCGCGCCGGCCGCAGCCGCAGCCTCGATCATCGCATATTCGCCCGACACCTGATACGCATAGACCGGCACGGCGAAACTCGCTTTCACTGCCGCGACGATGTCGAGATAGGGCAGCCCCGGCTTGACCATGACGCTATCGGCGCCCTCGGCGAGGTCCTGTGCGACCTCGCGCAGCGCTTCCTCGCTGTTCGCCGGGTCCATCTGATAGGTCTTCTTGTCGCCCTTGAGCAGCCCGCGCGAGCCCACCGCGTCGCGGAACGGGCCGTAAAAGGCCGACGCATATTTGGCGGCATAGCTCATGATCTGGACATGGCCGAAGCCTTCGGCCTCCAGCGCCTGCCGGATCGCGCCGATCCGGCCGTCCATCATGTCGCTCGGCGCAATAATATCGGCGCCGGCGCGCGCCTGATTGAGCGCCTGCCCGACGAGCACCTCGACGGTCTGGTCGTTGAGGACATAGCCGGCCGCATCGATCAGCCCGTCCTGCCCGTGGCTGGTGTAGGGATCGAGCGCGACGTCGGTGAGCACGCCGATCTCGTCGCCGAGCGCATCCTTGATCGCCGCGACCGCGCGGCACATGAGGTTGTCAGGATTGAGCGCCTCTCCGCCGTCCTCGCTGCGCCGGTCGGGCTGCGTATAGGGAAAGAGCGCCAGGCACGGAATGCCAGCGGCGACGGCGTCCTTTGCGCGCTCGACGATCCGGTCGACCGACCAGCGCGACACGCCCGGCAGGCTCGCGACCGATTCTTCGGCGCCCGCACCGTCGCACACGAACAGCGGCCAGATCAGGTTCGCGGGGGAGAGATGCGTTTCGCGCACCATCGCGCGGCTCCAGCCGGTACGGCGGGTCCGGCGCAGGCGCAGATCGGGAAAGGCGGCGTGGGTCATGCGGCGTGCATAGCGGCGCTTCGCCGCCGGGCAAATGGATATTGCCGCATGTCAGGGGAGATCAGGTCCCGCCCTCGGCGCGCTTCGAGGCGACATCGGCAAGGCTGCCGAGCTTGGGCCCCTCGACCTGCTTCGGCGCAATCGGCGTCAGCGCCGCGCCGGGCGCGATCGCCGTCAGCGCGCGAATGCGGGCACGGAAATCGGCGAGCGCCTTGCCCTCGAGCAAAGCGCGCGTGACGAAGGTCACCGACGCCGGATTGACCGCTCGGCCGTTGCGATACAGTTCGTAATGGAGGTGCGGGCCGGTCGAGAGGCCGGTCGAACCGATGTAGCCGATCACCTGCCCGCGATTGACGCGCTGGCCGGGCCGCACCGCGATGCGGCTCATATGGCCATAGCCGGTGCCAAGCCCGCCGCCATGGTTGAGCTTCACATAATTGCCGAAGCCGCCGTGGCGGCCGGCGATCGTCACGATGCCGTCGGTGACCGCATAGATCGGCGCGCCATAGCCCCCACCGAAGTCCATCCCGCTGTGCATGCGCCGATAGCCGAGGATCGGATGGCGCCGCATCCCGAAGGTCGATGTCACGCGGCCGTTGGTCGGACGCGCCATGCCGCCGCGCTGCTCGCCGACGCCCGACGCTTCATACCATTGGGTCCGGCCGTCGACCGTCCATTCGAGCATCGAAAGCTTCGGTTTGCCACTGCGGATCAGGCCCGCATAAAGCAGCTTGCCCGTTTCGCTCTCGCCGGTTTCGGCGCGGCGATGATCGACGATGATATCAAACTCGTCGCCAGCGCGAATATCGCTGCCGACCGAAATCTGTTTGCCGACGACGCGGAGGTACGACTGGATCGCTTGCGGCGGCGCCCCGGCGGCGCGCGCCGAACGGTACAGGCTGTCGCCGACCCGGCCGCGAATGCGCAGCGGCGTCGTGTCGACAGCGATCGGGATGCGCCGCATCACCAATCGCCCGCCCTGCCGTTCCATCTCGATCCGAAGGTCGAAACGCGCCCGCATCGCCAGCGCCTCGACCGGGCGCGGCATGGTGCGGGTGGGACGGCGGCCGAGGATCAGGTCGATGCGCGTGCCCGGCGCGATATCGGCAAGCGGGACCGCGCCCGACACCTGATTGGCGAGTGCCTGCGCTTCGGTGCTGCCGACCCCCGACCGTTCGAGCAGGCGTGCGAAGCTGTCGCCGCTACCCAGCGTGGCGGTCAGTTCGATCTGCGGGCGTTCGGGGGTCTGCGTCAGCGGACGGACCGCGTCGGTCGCCGCCATATGGCGGCCGGTGTCGCCGCCGAACGCCAGCGGCACGATCATCTGCGCGCGCGCCTCGTTGAAATCGGCGGCGTCGAACGCCGGCGCCCCGCCGACTTCGAACGGCTTGATCCCCGGAAAGGTGGCAATCGCCGTCCCGCAGAGCAGGGTTAATGTGGCAAGGCCGCGCCACCATTCGCCCGAACCGATATTGTCGCCAAGATCGGGGACAAGGTCGAGCTGCGCTAGCCGGTCGCGCCAGCCTAGCCGCGGTTCGGCGTCCGAATCGGCGCGCCGCAGCGGTATCGCTTGTGACATCGTGAGGGCGGCCGCATTGCCGGACATCCCCGCGATGGGTTCATGGCGCTGGAACAAATTGCAACCCCCGCTCGGCAAGCCTCCCGTAAACCCGGCCGCCGAATGATGTTTTCGAGCCGTTGTCTGTAAAGAAAGGTCGTTAAAGTCAATTTAATGGCGGGCGCGCGGAAACGCGTTGCGGCGAATCGTGTCGGGGTTGGGATATTATGCAAGTACCAGCGAAAAATCGGCCCCGGCCCTCCCGTTCGACGATCGGCTGTTGCGCCGCGGCGGCGCTCATGCCAGCTTGGTGGACAAGATAATGACACCACCCTCTTCCCAGCCGGTCAAGGCTGTCCTTGGCCCCACCAACACCGGCAAAACCCATTTGGCGGTCGAGCGCCTGACCGCCCGGTCCAGCGGCATGATCGGCTTTCCGCTGCGCTTGCTCGCGCGCGAGGTCTATGACCGGGTCGTCGCGATCAAGGGTGCGGCGCAGGTTGCGCTGGTCACCGGCGAAGAACGCATCACCCCGCCCGACGCGCGCTACCTGCTCGGCACGATGGAAGCATTGCCCGTCGAGCGCGATGTCGCGTTCGTCGCGATCGACGAGGCACAGCTCGGCGCCGACCCCGAGCGTGGGCATGTCTTCACCGATCGCCTGCTCCGCGCGCGCGGGCGCGAAGAGACGATGATCCTCGGCTCGGCGAGCATCCGGGGGTTAGTGAAAGCGCTGGTTCCCGAGGCCGAAATCATCACCCGCCCGCGCTTTTCGACCTTGAGCTACGCCGGATCGTCGAAATTGTCGCGGCTGCCCAAAAGATCGGCGATCGTCGCCTTTTCCGCCGAGGAAGTCTATGCGATCGCCGAGATGCTGCGCCGCTTTTCGGGCGGTGCCGCGGTCGTGATGGGCGCGCTCAGCCCCAAGACGCGCAATGCGCAGGTCGCGATGTTCGAGGCGGGAGAGGTCGATTATCTCGTCGCCACCGACGCGATCGGCATGGGGCTCAATCTCGATGTCCAGCATGTCGCCTTCGCGAGCCTGCAGAAATTCGACGGACGCCGCCTCCGTCGCCTGACGATCTCCGAAATGGCGCAGATCGCGGGGCGCGCCGGGCGGCACCAGCAGGACGGGACCTTCGGCACCGTCGGCCTGCCACAGGGCGGCTTCACCCCGGAGGAAATCCACGCGATCGAGGGCCATCATTTCCCGCCGCTGCCCAGCCTGTTCTGGCGCAATCCGACCCCCGGCTTCGGCTCGCTCGACCAACTGCTCGCCGACCTTGCCCGGCCGCCGACGCAACCGATGCTGCGCCCCGCGCCCGAGGCGGTCGATATCGCGGTGCTCAAGCATCTGGCGGGCGATATGGAGGTACGCGCACGCGGCGGCGATTTCGACGCGGTGCAGCGCCTGTGGGACGTGTGCGGACTCCCCGATTTCGAACAATTGGGCGCCGAGCATCACAGTCGCACGGTGTTCAAGCTGTGGCAGTGGCGCACGAGCGGCGACGGGATGATCGACCCCGACTGGTTCGCGCGCCGGCTTGCGCGGCTGGATGACGTCGAGGGAGACATCGACCAGCTCGCGAGCCGCATAGCCGCGGTGCGGACGCTGTGCTTCATTGCGCAGCGCGGCGACTGGATCGCCGGCGCCGCCGGATGGACCGATCAGGCGCAACTACTCGAATCGCGATTGTCCGACGCGCTGCACGCGGCGCTGGCGCAGCGCTTCGTCGACCGCCGCCTTGCGCTGCTTCTACGCGATGCCGGACAGCGTCACGCCGCGCTGCCCGTTGCGGTCGGTGCCGACGGCACCGTTGCGGTCGACGGCGAGGCGATCGGCACGCTCAAGGGCTTTCAGTTCAAGGTCGATCCGGTCGCCAAGGCGAGCGACCACCGGTTGCTCCTCGCCGCCGCCGAAAAGCATCTCCGCGCCGAACTCGCCCGCCGCGCGACCGCGCTGGCCGAAGGCGACGACGGCGCGCTGGCACTTGTCGCCGAGCCGGGAACCGCGCCGCGGCTCGCCTGGCACGGCCATGCCGTCGCCACGCTGGCGCGCGGACCGACGCTGGTGCAGCCGGCGATCCAGATCGACCCCTCGCTCCGCCGCCTCGAACCCGGACAGGTGCAGGCGATTTCGGAGCGGCTGCAGCGCTTCGTCGCCGCGCAGCTCGCACGCCATGCGGGGCCGCTCGCCGCGATGGGCGAGGCGGCAGGCGATCTTTTCACCCCGCCGCGCGTGCGCGCGCTGCTCGCGGCGCTGACCGACACCAGCGGCACGATCCCGCGCGCGGTCGTAGAGGACCAGCTCAACGCATTGGCTCCAGAGGAACGGCCGCAGTTGCGCAAGCTTGGCTTCACCATCGGATCGCTCGACATATTCCACCCGCTGCTGCTGAAGCCTGAGGCGGTGCGCTGGCGCGCGGCGCTGACTGCGGCGCAGCAGGGCACGTCGGTACCCGCCCTGCCCCCGCATGGCGCGGTGCTGCAAAAAAACGGCAGCCAGGCGGGGCTTGCGATCGCGGGCTTTCGCCGTTGTGCCAACGGCTGGCTGCGCATCGACATGGCCGAAAAGCTGGCGCGGCAGGCGCATGCGGCGCGGATGCAGGCCGCCGCACCGCCAACATCGCCGGTGGCGGGCGGCGACGACCATCATCATGACGATCATGGCGAGGAAGCGCACGGCGCACCGCCCCCCGGTTTCGTGATCGACCCGGCCCTCGCGACCTCGCTCGGGCTCGACGAGGAAACGCGGCGCGGGCTGCTCGGCAGCTTCGGATTTCGCGCCGTCGGCGAGCCCGCGCTGCAACGCTGGCGCTGGTCGGGACTCCGCAAGGCTGCCGAAAAACGCGCACGCCGCAAGGGACCGCGGCGGCGCCCCGATACGCCGAAACAGACGCGACCGAGCGGCGAGGCAAAGCGCGTTCCCGCGCAGCACGCCAAAGGCGCGGCCCATGCCAAGCCCAAACGCGGAAAGCCGCCCCGCACCGACGCCCCGCGCCCGCCGCGGACCGATCGCCCCGAACGCCGCGGCCCGTCGCCGAACAGCCCCTTCGCCGGCCTCGCCGCCCTGCTCGCCGAAAGCCGCAAGGACTGATGGCGAGCCCCGGCGCCGCAGGGAGCATCCGGCTGGACAAGCTGCTGTGGTTTCTGCGCCTTGCACGCTCGCGCAGTATCGCCCAGGCAATGGTCGAGGCGGGGCATATCAGACTCGACGGGCGCCGCATTACGCGTTCCTCAGCTGCGGTGCATGTCGGGTCGACGCTCGTGCTGCCGGTGGGCGAGCGGATCGAGGTGATCCGCCTGCTTTCGCTGCCCCAGCGCCGCGGCCCCGCGCCCGAGGCACAGGCCTGTTACCTGCGCGTCGAGGAACAGGCGCCCGCCGCCTCCAGCTGAGCTATCGGGGCGACAGGAAAAGCTGTCGCCCGAAACCCGAAGCTTTTGCGTATCGAGTGAGAGTGATTCGCAACTGTCGCTTTGCGTTGACGTGCCGCGTCGACGCGGAATAGAGGCGGGTCCGATGGATGTCGGACGGCAAGGGTGCCGCCGACAAAGGGAGCTGAACCCATGACCTATGTCGTCACCGATGCCTGCGTCCGGTGCAAATATATGGACTGTGTCGAGGTGTGCCCCGTCGACTGTTTCTACGAGGGCGAGAATATGCTCGTCATCAACCCGAACGAGTGTATCGACTGCGGCGTCTGCGAGCCCGAATGCCCGGCCGAGGCGATCCTGCCCGACACCGAGAGCGGCCTCGAAAAATGGCTGGAAGTGAACGCCAAGTTCAGCGCCGAGTGGCCGAACATCACGGTCAAGAAGGACACGCCGCCCGACGCCGACGAGTTCAAGGGCGTCGAGAACAAGTTCGACACGCTCTTCTCGCCCGAACCGGGCGAAGGCGACTGATCGAATTGGGTTGCGCCGCTATTCGACCAGCGGGATAGGCGGCTCGGTCAACCAGTAGGTTGTGGTCGCGGCGTCGCACCAAAATCCTTCGAAGAGCTGGTTGAGCCGGATTCCGGCCAACCCTGCCTCGGTGCCCAATATCAGCGTGTAGAAGCTGTCCCAATGCACCCAGGCAAATAGCGACCGGTCGGACGAAAAAAGACGCCGCGCGCCATAGGCGGGCACATCCTCCACGCCGACCCACGGCTTTTCCCCGGCGAGCGCCGACAGGTCGACGAGCCGCTCTTCGTCTCCGAATTCGTCGCCCGCAATAATCTCGCGATGCCCGGCGCGCGCAAACATCCGGATTAGCGCGTTTTGCATTACGGGTTCGAACCGGCCTTCGGTCGGCAAGAACAGTGCCTCTCTATCGCAATAGCGCAGCAACCGCTCGGCTGACGCAGGATCGGCCAGATCGTCCCGGAGCCCGTGGATGTTCGTCCGAAGCGCGCGGTCGAGTTCGCAGTGATCGGAAAAACCGGCCGCCCGCGCAACCGCCTGCCATCCGACCGTGCGGGCGAAACGCTTGGCGATCGTGTCGACCGCGTCGGCTTCGATCTCCTTGCCGAGCTTTCGCGCAGCCTTCGCTTCATCGGCCCACTCGATCAATTCCGCCCCATCGGGCATCTCGGACCGCAGGAGGATGAGCGAACCGCTTTCGCACGCACGCGGGTGGAGACCTTCGACGGCAAAAAATGGGTGGAGCGCTATGAAGGCGTGCTGAAAAGCACCGCCATACCATGGTAAAATGGGCGTATCGTCGGGCGGCCCGAATTTCGTAAGCTCGTCCTGATCCATCGCCTGTTCCTACGCGCCCTCCGCGCCACTGTCTGCCACGCATTGTCCGAATTCAAACCGCAGGCGCGCGTGTTTCCCCCCTTGAATCCCTTTCGCCGCGCGACGATGTAGGTCGCGGAGGGGCAGCCCGCCGGATTCTCCGGTGCGGCATCCCGATAATGAAGGACGAAATTCCAATGATCGACCCGCTCGCAGCCCTTGTTCCCGTCGTCGTCGAACAGACGAGCCGCGGCGAACGCAGCTTCGACATCTTCTCCCGCCTGCTGCGCGAACGGATCGTCTTCGTCACCGGCGAGGTCGAGGATAATATGGCCTCGTTGATCGTCGCCCAGCTCCTGTTCCTCGAATCGGAAAATCCGAAGAAGGACATCTACATGTACATCAACTCGCCGGGCGGCGTCGTCACGGCGGGCATGGCGATCCACGACACGATGCAATATATCCGCCCGCGCGTGGGCACCGTCTGCATCGGCCAGGCCGCGTCGATGGGCAGCTTCCTGCTCGCCGCCGGCGAGCCTGGCATGCGCGTCGCGCTGACCAACGCGCGCGTCATGGTCCACCAGCCGTCTGGCGGCGCGCGCGGCATGGCGTCGGACATCGAAATCCAGGCCAAGGAAATCCTGCGCATCCGCAAGCGGATGAACGACCTTTATGTGAAATATACGGGCAAGTCGCTGAAAGACATCGAAAAGGCGATGGACCGCGACACCTTCCTCGAAGCCGATGAGGCCAAGGCCTTTGGCATCGTCGATCATGTGTACGACCGCCGCCCGGGCCTGCCCGGCGACGATGCTCCCAAGGATGTGAGCGAGGGTCCGACGCCCTGATCGGGCGCCTTGCCAGTTCCGGTAACTGCGTTTGTTGACATCCGCTTGGCGCCTTGGCGCTAAGCGGAACATTGAACCGATGTCACCCAATTGCCATATTGTAATTGGGTGACCGCGGACTAGGATAAAGACGGCGGCACCCTTTTTGCGCCGCCAGAGGACTATTTATGACGAAATTGAGCGGCTCGGACAGCAAGAGCACCCTTTATTGCTCCTTCTGCGGCAAGTCGCAGCACGAAGTCCGCAAGCTGATTGCCGGGCCGACGGTGTTTATCTGCGACGAATGCGTCGAGCTTTGTAACGACATCATCCGCGAAGAAATCAAGGGCGGGATCGCCGCGCGCAAGGATGGCGCGGTGCCGACGCCGCTCGAAATCTGCCAGCATCTCGATTCCTATGTGATCGGACAGAACAAGGCCAAGCGCGTCCTGTCGGTCGCGGTGCACAATCACTACAAGCGGCTTGCGAACAGCGGGCGCGGCGAAGATGTCGAGCTGGCGAAGTCGAACATCCTGCTCGTCGGCCCGACCGGCAGCGGCAAGACCTTGCTCGCGCAGACGCTCGCGCGCTTCCTCGACGTGCCCTTCACGATGGCCGACGCGACGACGCTCACCGAAGCGGGCTATGTCGGCGAAGATGTCGAGAACATCATCCTGAAGCTGCTGCAGGCCAGCGACTATAATGTCGAAAAGGCGCAGCGCGGTATCGTCTACATCGACGAGATCGACAAGATCAGCCGCAAGGCCGAAAATCCTTCGATCACCCGCGACGTGTCGGGCGAAGGCGTGCAGCAGGCGCTGCTGAAGCTGATGGAAGGCACGACCGCGAGCGTCCCGCCGCAGGGCGGCCGCAAACATCCGCAGCAGGAATTCCTGCAGGTCGACACGACGAACATCCTGTTCATCGCGGGCGGCGCGTTCAGCGGCCTCGAAAAGATCATCGGCGACCGCCTGCAGGGCAAGTCGATCGGTTTCGGCGCGCATGTCGCGGGCCCCGACGAGCGCCGCCAGGGCGAAGTGCTCAAGAATATCGAGCCCGAGGATCTGCTGAAATTCGGCCTGATCCCCGAATTCGTCGGCCGCCTGCCGGTGATCGCGACACTCGAGGATCTCGACATCGACGCGCTGGTCAAGATTCTGGGCGAACCCAAGAATGCGCTGGTCAAACAGTATAAGAAACTGTTCGACCTCGAGGAAGTGTCGCTGACCTTTACCGACGACGCGCTGATCGCGGTCGCCAAGAAGGCGATCGAACGCAAGACCGGCGCCCGCGGGCTCCGCTCGATCGTCGAGGCGATCCTGCTCGACACGATGTTCGACCTGCCCGACCTGACCGACGTGGTCGAGATCGTCGTCGACAAGGACGTCGTCGAGGGCCGCAAGGACCCCGTGCGCGTCTATGCCGACAAGGCGAAAGAGGCTGGCGACGCCGCTTGATGCGGCGCGCGCTGCGCCTCGTCCTTGCCGCGGCGGCGCTCACTGCCGCTCCTGCTCTGACGCCGGCGCACGCGCAGCCTGTATCGACGCCGATCGACGAGGTCGTCGATTCCGCCGAAGTGCGACGCGAGGGCGGCGCACTTCGGCATATTCCGTCCAACTATCTCTTTCCCGCCAGCCTCGGCGGCATGCCGGCGCGCAAGCTGATCGTCTATGAACCCGGCAATGTCTCGGTCCAATATACGCTGAACGGCGGCGCCAACGGCGATGGCTGGATCGACCTTTATGTCTATCCGAAGATGGTCGAGCTGGACGAAGAAGCGCGCGAACTCGAGAGCCTGCTGCTCGAACGCTATCGCGGCGAACGTATCGCGGTGCCTGCGGGCTTCGCCGATCCGGCCGTGGGTGTCGCGAACGGCTGGTTCACAGCCGAAATTGGCGGACAGCCCTATCTGACGCATTTTCAATTGTCGCAGCACGGCAACTGGTCGGTGAAAGCGCGCTTCAGCATGCCCGTCGGTGCCGCAGCCGATGTACAGGGCCGCGCGGCCGCCGCGCTGACCGACCCGCCGACGCGCTGGCGCTGAGTCGCGCGCCGCTCTTTTTTCGGCCAAGGCGGACGAGGAGGCGGCAGAATGGCATCACAAAATGTTGCATTGCAGCAACAGTTTCCCAAAAAAACGCGACCCCGCCTGTGGATAAATTGTCGACCGGCACGGAAATTCGCGATTTTTTGATCTCCGGCCGGCGGCGCGCGGGCGCGCGGGTTGCACTGTCACAATTGCTGTCACAATCGTGCCACATGCGGGCTTCAGGGGCGCTCGCAGGTCAGGCGCGCCCCATTGTCGCGCGCCAGCCGATTGCACCACCAAGGGGACATCCATGAAACTTCGTTATTCGATCGCGGCTAGCCTGATGGCTATCGGCGTCGCCACCGTCGTCGCCGCGCCGGCCCAGGCGCAGCAGATCACGACCGGCATCCAGGGCCAGGTCAGCGACGACAACGGCGCCGCGATCGGCGGCGCCACTGTCGTCATCACCGATACGCGCACGGGCGCCGCCCGCACGCTGACGACCGGCGCCGATGGCCGCTTCAGCACCTCCGGCCTGACGACGGGCGGTCCTTACACGGTTTCGGTCAACGCCGACGCGTTCGAAGGCCAGACGCTGCAGGACATCTATACGACGCTGCAGGGCAGCACGGATCTTTCCTTCTCGCTCACCTCGGGCGGCGGCGAAATCGTCGTTACCGGCAGCCGCGTCCGCGTGACGCAGCTTGAGGTCGGCCCCGGCACCAGCTTCTCGACCGAAGTCCTGGCAAGCGCGCCTTCGTTCAACCGCGACGTGCGCGACATCATCCGCCTCGATCCGCGCGTCAGCCTCGACCGCGACGACGGCGGCTCGGGCCAGGATCGCATCTCGTGCCTTGGCGGCAACGACCGCGGCAACGCTTTCACCGTCGACGGCATCAGCCAGGGCGATATTTACGGCCTCAACGACACGGGCTTCTCGTCGCGCAGCTCGACCCCGATTCCCTATGACGCGGTCCGCGAAACGCAGGTGCAGTTCGCGCCGTTCGACGTCGATTACGGCGCCTTCACCGGCTGCGCGATCAACGTCGTGACCAAGTCGGGTACCAATGACTATCATTTCGGCGGCTTCTTCGAATATTCGGACAACGGCATGCGCGGCGATTCGCTGCCCGGCATCGCCAAGCTCGCGCCGGTCGAGGCCGAAAAGCGCTGGGGCGCCTGGCTCAGCGGCCCGATCATCAAGGATCGCCTCTTCTTCTTCGGCGCCTATGAACATCATGAAGCCGGCCAGTCGCAGGACGACGGCCCGGCGGGCGCCGGCGGCTATGCGAACGAACTCGCCGGCGTGCCGGTCGAAGCGTTCAACGAAGTCTCCGATATCCTGAGCAGCGTCTACGGCATCGACACCGGTCCGCTGGTTCGCAGCCGTCCGTTCGAGAATGATCGCTATTTCGGTCGCCTCGACTGGCAGATCAATGACGATCATCGCCTCGAACTGACTTATCAGCGGCTCGAGGAAGCGACGACCCGTCCCGACGATTTCAGCACGACGTCGAGCAATCCGCGCGTCACGGGTCTCAACACCTTCTATCTGAGCGGCACCAAGTCGGACTATTATTCGGGCCGCCTCTATTCGCAGTGGAGCGATAATTTCTCGACCGAACTGCGCTATTCGCGTTCGAAGATCACCGACCGCCAGGATCCGATCGGCGGCGGCGAAGCACAGTCGGCCAATCCGATTCCGCGCATCATCGTCGGCGTCGACGATGGCAATGGCAACCTTGGCCAGATCCTTGCCGGCCCCGGCTTCTCGCGCGCGGCGAACGACCTGCGCACGACGGTCAACGCCTATCGCGCCGTCGCCAAGCTCGACGCCGGCGCGCATTCGCTGAAGGTCGGCTTCGAAATGAACCAGGCGGACCTGTTCAACCTGTTCGTCCAGAACGCCACCGGTACGCTCTATTTCCAGAACATCGACGATCTGCGCGCCGGCCTGCTGTCGCCCGGTTCGACCACCAACCCGACGGCAACGAACCTGTTCAATGGCGAGGCGGTCGGCGCCGAAGGCAATTTCTCGGCCACCGGCGACGTCCGCGATGCCGCGGCTGCGTTCAAGCGCACGACCTACTCGATCTTCGCGCAGGACGACTGGGAAATCACCGATCGCCTGAAGGCGGTCGCCGGTGTACGCGCCGACTGGTATTCGGGTGGCCAGCCCAACTACAACCCCGTATTCCAGCAGCGTTACGGCTTCTCGAACACGACCGGTTTCAGCAATCTGGACCCGATCATCATGCCGCGCCTCGCGCTGACCTATGACATGGACGATTTCGCCGTGTTCGGGCGGCCGAAGCTGACCGCCGGCGTCGGCATCTTCTCGGGCGGCGATCCGCTCGTCTGGTTCGGCAACGCCTTCCAGAACGACGGCCGCGGCTTTGCGACGGGGACGACCAATGACGCCCAGTGCACCCCGATCAAGGATGCCAACGGGCAGATCAGCGTCGTCAGCAACGGTCAGTTCACCGGCGTTCCGGGCTGTTTCCAGCAGTCGGCGTCGAACAACGCCGCACGCGGCCTCGGCGACACCCAGTCGATCAGCCCGAACATCAAGATGCCGTCGGTGCTGCGCGCCAATATCGGCTTCACGTCGGAGCTGAATTTCGCCCCTTCGGGCTTCTTCAGCGGCTGGAACCTCAACCTCGACTATATCTACAGCAAATATCGCAATCCGTTCACGATCGTCGACCTGTCGCAAACCCCCAACATCACCAAGGGAATCAACGGCTACACGATCGACGGGCGCCCGATCTACGCATCGATCGACCCGAATGCCGCGAACTGCCCGGCCGAACTGGTCGGTCTCAACCCCGGCCCCGTCTATTCGGGTGTGACCGCGGGCTGCTTCAGCCCGGCAACCAGCCGCGACGACGAATTGCAGCTGACCAACAGCGCCGGCTATCGTAGCCACAACGCGTCGATCATCCTGTCGAAGACCTTCGACGGGGGCCTGTTCACCGCAAATGGCAGCGTCGATTTCAACCTCGGCTATGCCTATACGGATTCGCAGGATCGCCGGAGCATGTACAACTCGACGGCGGGCTCGAACTACGACCTCGTCGCCGCGTTCGATCGCAACAACCCGGCCGCAGCGCGCGGTTTCTATGAAAGCCGTCACAATATCTCGACGCGCCTCGCCTTCCGCGAGGAATTCTTCGAAGATCTGTCGACGCGCTTCGCGATCAGCTTTATCGCCCGCTCGGGTCGTCCGTACAGCCTGACCTTCACCGGCGGCGGTATCTTCAACGACAGCGCATCGGGCTTTGAAAACGCCCTCGCCTATCTGCCGCGTGGTCTCAACGCGGTCGATCCGAACGTGTCGCCGAACTCGACGATCTCGGCGGCGCAGATGCAGTCGCTGGTCGACTACATCAACAGCAACGGCTGCGCGAAGAAGCATATCGGCACGACCGTTCCGCGGAATACCTGCACGAACAACTGGTATTTCGACATGGACCTGTCCTTCTCGCAGGAACTTCCGGGGCCGGGCCGCCTGTTCGGGCGCAACGACAAGATCAAGCTCTATGCGACGATGGACAATTTCCTGAACTTCCTCGACCAGGACTGGAACGTCCAGAAGCGCCGCAATTTCGCAGGGCTTCAGGACATCGCGCAGGTCAGCGGCGTCGATGCGCAGGGCCGTTACGTCTTCACCGGCTTCAACGGGCTCGACAACATCGCCGGCGACAACCAGATCAACGTGTCGTCGTCGGTCTGGCGCCTGAAGATCGGCGTGTCGTACGAATTCTGATCGCAGGACAAACGAACAAAAAGGGCGCGGGAGGCAACTCCCGCGCCCTTTTTCATGCGCGAACAATGGCGCGGACCGGCTCGCCGATAACGGGCGGACTCAGCCGGCGGCGATACGGCGCGCCGTATCCTGCACCAGCGCGATCATGTTGGGGACGCCCTGCGTGCGGTTCGACGAGAGCTGGCGCGTGAGGTCGAAGGGCGCGAGCGCGGCGGCAACGTCCATCGCTGCGACGTCGGCGGCCGATTTGTCCTGAACCGCGGCGAGCACCAGCGCAACGATCCCCTTGGTGATCGCGGCATTGCTGTCGGCGAGGAAATGGAGCTGCCCGTCTTCGCGCGGCACCGGATAGACCCAGACACTGGCCGAGCAGCCGCGCACCAGCGTTGCGTCGGTCTTGAGCGCGTCGGGCATCGGTTCCAGTTCGCGTCCGAGCTCGATCAGCAGGCGATACCGATCATCGCCATCGAGGAAGTCATATTCTTCGAAAATGTCGGTCAGGCTGCGCATGGCCGCGCCCCTTGCACAGATGCGGCCAAGTTGAAAGGGGCTGAAACGACACCGGCCCGCTCCCCTGTCAGCCGCCGGACGGATGGCGACTGACAGGGGAGCGGGCCGGTGCCGCGCGAAATCAGGGGCAGATTAGAGGTCGACTCCCGCCGCGATGGCTTCGAGCTTGCGTAGCCGTTCCTTGAGGTCGGCGATCTCGATCCGCGAACCCGCGTGCGGAACCGCGGGATCCTGCGCGAGCGGCGCGTGGCCTGCGGCCAGTTCCTCGCGCTTGAGCTGGATCCAGTCGCGCCAGCCGCGCAGCGCGACGAGGCTGACGATGCTCAATCCGGCGAGAGCAACCGCGGCGGTGGTGAAGTCAGGAGTGATGAAAGCCATGAGCGTTGCTCCTTTTCCGGCGTTCAGATTTTGCTGCTGTCGCGCAGCTTCTCGATTTCCTGATCGAGCGTGACGGCGCGATTATTGTCGGTGGCGATGCGTTCGAGTACCTGGATGCGGTCCTTGAGTGCCCGGATCTCGGCCTGCAGCGCCTTGGTTTCGGCATTGTCGGCGGCGTTGCCGACGAAATATTCATTGCCCCGATTGTCGCGGCGAATGCCGTGCTTGGCGCGAATGATGCTGCCGATCGTCACGATCAGGACGATGCCGATGACCATTTCGAAGGGGTTCATGGGGAAGGATCCTTTCGTTTATTTTTTCAGTTGAGCGGGGCGTCGCGCAGCTTTTCGATCTCGTCGGCAACATCAATTCCCTTGTCGGTAACGATGCGCTCGAGAACGCGGACGCGCGCTTCCAGCCGTTCGGTTTGTGCCGCATATTGCGCGGCCTTTTCGGCGGTCTCGTTGGTGATCGCCTTGAGCTGCTTTTCCTTGAACTTCAGGTGACGCTCATAAGCGGCGAAGCCGATGCCGAGCGTGACGGGCAGCCCGACGACGATGAAGAGGATGAAGATGGCTTCCATGTTCGTTCCTTCGGTTCGGGGCGTTAGTTCGAGGGGCGCCGCAGCGCCTCGATCTCGTGGCTCAGCCGGTGACCTTCATCGGTGACGATACGTTCGATCACCGCGAGACGATCCTTTACCGATCCGAGTTCGGCGCGCAGCTGGGCGTTTTCCTGGCTGACCAGCTTGACGCGTTCCATCGCCTCATCGCTGGTCTTGGGGTAGACCGCCTTTCCCCAGCTGTTTTCGAGCGGGTAGCCATGCTTGACGCGCAGCCAGGTGGTAAAGACCCAGCCGCCAACCCCGAACAGGCCAATGATGGCGGCCGCGGGAGCAAGGGCATTCACAAGGTCGGCGTTCATCGTCTCAATCCTCTCAGCGCAGGCGTTCGATCTGGTCGGCGAGCTGCGCCGCCTGCCCGTTGTTTTCGGTCGCGATGCGTTCGAGCACCGAAATCCGTTCCTCGAGCCGGCTGACCTGATCCGCGAGCTTGGCATTGTCATCGGTCAGCAGCGCGATTTTTCGATCAGCGTCGGGGTCGGATCGATGAACTGTGCCGCCCCATTCATTTTCAACCGGATAGCCATGCTTGGCACGGATCCAGGTGGTGAACATCCAGCCGCCGATCGACAATGCGATAATGGCGAGGACGAAACCGGTACCACCGAAGTTCATTTTCTATCTCCCTGTTGTGCCCCAAGGATCTTTGGGTGCCCGCCCGGCGCCCAAGATCAACGCAGCGCGTCGATCTCGTCGGCGAGCCGGCGGTTGTGGCTGGTATAATATTGTTCGATGTCGGCGAGCCGGCGGTCGATGTCGCGGAAGCGCGAGCGGATGTCGCGGGTCGAGGCGCTGGGGTTCGACCGCACCCCCTGCCAGAATTTCGCTTCCTCGTTCGAGCCGTAGAGCGCGAAGGGTTTCGGCGTGCCCATCCAGGCAACCATCCAGTAAGCGATCAGCGTCCAGGGGAAACCGCCCATCAACGTCAGCAGCACCGCGCCGACGCGAACCCAGAGAACGTCGATACCGCTATAGTCCGCGATCCCGGCGCACACGCCGCTCCATTTGGCGTTCTGTTTGTCGAGGTAGAATTTTGTGCGGCTGGCAGACATCTCAGTTCCTCCTGGTCATATTTTCGAGTTGCGCCAGGTCTTCATCGCTACGAACCGCGGGGCGGAAGTCGGGATGGTCGGCGCTGATGATCCGTTCGACAGTATGAAGACGATTCTCGAGCCTGCGAGCCGTATCATATAGTTCGTCGAGCAGTTGTTCATCCTCTCCGGTCAGCGTCTTGGCCTGTTTCCACTTGGTGATATAGTGGAGGATCAGCCAGGGCAGACCGAGGAAGAGCGTTCCGATGACGATCGGGACGATGATGATTTCTTCCATCGGTCCGGCTCCTTACTTCTTGCCCTGCGCGGCCTTCAGCGCGGCGAGTTCGTCGGCAACCTTGTCGGCGGCCTGCAACTCGGCGATCTCTTCGTCGAGCGACTTCTTGTAGCCGAGGTTCAGCGCATCGGCGCGGCCTTCGGCTTCGTCGACGCGGCGTTCGAGGATTTCGAAGCGCGAGAAGGCATCTTCGACGCGGTCGCCGCGGGTCATTTCGCGCAGCTTGTAGCGATTCTCGGCGCTTTCGAGGCGGTTGACCGCGCTCGACTGGCGCGCACGCGCTTCGCTGAGCTTCTTCTGCAGCTTGGCGATATCGTCCTCATAGCCCTTCAGCGCATCGTCGAGGACCGTGATCTCGCTCTTCAGCCGCTCGGCCATGTCGCCGGCTTTCTGCTTTTCGACGAGCGCGGCGGTGGCGAGGTCTTCGCGGTCCTTCGACAGCGCGAGTTCGGCCTTTTCCTTCCAGCTGTCCTGCAGGCTTTCGAGCTTGGCGACGTGGCGGCGCATTTCCTTTTGGTCCGCGATCGTGCGGGCGGCGGAAGCGCGGACTTCGACGAGCGTTTCGTTCATCTCGAAGATGATCTGGCGGATCATCTTTTCCGGATCTTCGGCCCGGTCGAGCAGGTCGGTGACATTGGCGGCGATGATGTCGCGGGTTCGTGAGAAAATACCCATTTTGAAACTCCTGTCGAAAATCTTGAGACTGTGTCTGTTTTGAAAAAAGGCTGGTGCCGGAGCGGGGCAAGGGGGGAGAGTGCCCCGGCACCAGTGCCGGTCAGACCAAAGGTCCGACCGCCGGGGACATGACAGCGGCGACCAGCGGGCCGGCGGGGGTGCCGGTGATGCTGGCGGCGGCTTGCGGCTGGTCGATCACGCCGACGAGGATGGCCAGCGCTCCTGCCGTGCTGAGCACGAAAGTGGCGGCCTGGGCAAACATCGACTTCATGGGACAACCTTCCTCTGCTTTTTCGCTGCACCGGCACATCTGCGCCGGTTCGATGATATCTTTGCAGGAGGCGTGCCAATTGCGGCGAGTGGCGGAAATTTGCCGATCTTCGCGCATATCGCGACGATGAAGGCCCTTTTCACTTGCCAATCAGCGGGAATTTTTGCCAATGATTGGGAATGGAGCGCGAAACGCAATTCATCGGCCAGTCGGCGACGTTTCAGGACGCGGTCGAACGCACGAGCCTTGCCGCCGCGCTCGACCGCCCGGTGCTGGTGATCGGCGAACGCGGCACGGGCAAGGAACTGATCGCCGAGCGCCTGCACCGCCTGTCGACGCGCTGGGACCGCCCCTATGTCATCATGAACTGCGCCGCGATGCCCGAGACGCTGATCGAAAGCGAATTGTTCGGGCACGAGGCGGGCGCCTTCACCGGCGCGACGCGCAGCCGCGCCGGGCGTTTCGAGGAAGCCGACGGCGGCACGCTCTTTCTCGACGAACTCGCGACCATGTCGATGGGCGCGCAGGAACGCCTGCTGCGCGCGGTCGAATATGGCGAGGTCACGCGCGTCGGCGCGTCGCGCCCGATCCGCGTCGACGTGCGCATCGTCGCGGCGACCAACGAGCATCTGCCCGCGCTGGTCGAGGACAACAGGTTCCGGGCCGACCTGCTCGACCGGCTGTCGTTCGAGGTCATTACCCTGCCCCCGCTGCGCGCGCGCGAAGGCGATATCGAAGTGCTCGCGACCTATTTCGGGCAGCGCATGGCGGCGGTGCTCGGCTGGGAAGAATGGCCGGGCTTCGGCCCGCGCGCGCTCGCCGCGATGGAAGGCCATGACTGGCCCGGCAATGTCCGCGAACTCAGGAACGTCATCGAGCGCGCCATCTATCGCTGGGCCGATCCCGAAAAGCCCGTCGACGCGCTGACCTTCGATCCCTTTGCGAGCCCCTGGCAGCCCGCGGCCCGCAAGGCGGCAACGAAGACGGAGACGCCCGCAATCGCGACGAGCGCGCCGCCCGCGACCGCCGCGGCCACGCCGCCCCCGGGCCCGGTGAGCGACCTGCGCGCGGCGGTCGACGCCTATGAACGGCAGATATTGTCGGACACGATGGCGCGGTGCCGCTTCAACCAGAAGGTCGCGGCCGAGGCGCTGGGCCTGAGCTATGACCAGATTCGCCACGCGCTGAAGAAGCATGGGCTGAATCAATGACCGTCGCCCCCGCGAAGGCGGGGGCCGCTGGCAACCTGGCGCTACGGCGATAGCGGCCCCCGCCTTCGCGGGGGCGACGATATTCTACTGCCCCGGCGCTTTTATTGCCCCGGCAGTTGCCGGCTCAGCGCCTCGATCACCGCGTCCTGCGTCGACACCGTATCGGCAAGCCGGTCGCGCAGCGCATAAATGTCGGGCAGGCCGTCGATCGCTTCGTCGACGCTGCGTTCCAGATAGAGCCGGTCGATATCGGCGAGCGCGCCGGTGAGCGGTGCGCGCGCGGCGATCAGGCGCGAGATCGCCTGCTGCGCGACGACCCAGCGTTCGCTGGCGACGGGCGCGCCGGCGGCGGCGGAGACGAGCGCCGCAGTCGAATCGCGTTCGGCGGCAAAGCCCTGCTGCCCCGCTGTGCCATCGGCTTCCCAGCGCGCGAGGCGCCCGGCGAGGTCGGCGGGCAGCGGCCCCGGCGGCGCAACGACCACCGCAGGCGGCGCGACGTCGAATCGCCCCTCGACCGGGCGCTTGGCCAGCGACGGCGCGGCGCTGTCCTGTGCGGTCGCGCAGGCGGCGAGCGAAAGCGATGCGGCAACCGACAAGGGCAGGAAAAGGAGGGCGCGCTTCATCATGGCCCCTGATATGGGCGGCAGGCCCGGGCAGCAAGCGCGAATCGGGAGACGGCGGCGCCCGATCGCACCGCGCACGGCAAAACCGCAAAAAGCGCGGAAATATGCGGTTGACAGCTTGCGGCAAGCTCGCTAGTGGCGCTGACTTTCCCGCATGCCGGAAAAATCGTCTGCTTTGGCGGGTGACTGGCAGCGCGGGTGTTTTAGTTTCTGATTGGATGGAAGACCATGTTCGCAATCGTGCGCACGGGCGGCAAGCAGTATCGCGTCGCCGCTGGAGACAAGATCGCCGTTGAGAAGATCGACGGGGAAGCTGGCGACACCGTGTCGCTGGGCGACATCCTGCTGGCCGGTGACGGCGGCGAAGTGAAAAGCGCCGAAGGCCTCGTCGTTTCGGCCGAGATCATCGCCCAGACGCGCGGCGAAAAGGTCATCGTCTTCAAGAAGCGCCGCCGGCACAATTATCGTCGCCGCAACGGCCATCGCCAGTCGCTGACGCTGCTGCGCATCCTTGCCGTCGGCGATGCCAAGAAGGCCGCGCCGAAGAAGGAAGCCGCTCCGAAGGCCGAAGCCGCTCCCGCCGCCGAAGCCAAGGCTGCTCCCGCGAAGGAAGCTGCGCCGAAGAAGGCCGCCGCTCCCAAGAAGGAAGCTGCACCCAAGGCCGAAGCCGCCGAAAAGAAGCCCGCTGCCAAGAAGGCAGCCCCCAAGAAGGAAGCCTGAGCGCGGCAACGCGGCTCGGCCCCTCGAACGAATTAAGGAGCATCAGTCATGGCACATAAGAAAGCAGGCGGTTCTTCGCGCAACGGTCGCGACTCAGCCGGCCGCCGCCTTGGCGTGAAGAAGTTCGGCGGTCAGGAAGTGATCGGCGGCAACATTATCGTGCGCCAGCGCGGCACCAAGGTTTACCCGGGTGTCAACGTTGGCATGGGCAAGGACCACACGCTGTTCGCGACCGCGGACGGCCGCGTCCGATTCCATGACGGCAAGCTCGGCCGCAAATATGTATCGGTCGACATGATGGCCGAAGCCGCCGAATAAGGACGATCGCTGACGGGTCGTCCTATCCAAGGGATGACCCGGAGCTGTCCTTTCCGCCCCAAGCGGAAACAAGGTTCGAAAAGAGGGAGACGGGTCACCCCGGACTCCCTTTTTTCTTGCCCGAAATCCGTCACTTGAGACGGCCGGGCGCGAAAACGGGGCCATCCATCTCCCTCCGTATCGATTGTCGTCAAAGCGTCACCATCTGGCGCCAAGGCGACAGGCATTGGGAGTTAGAAGACATGTTCGCGCGTACCGAAAGACTGTTGCTGCGGCCCGGCTGGCTGGAAGATGCCCCCGCGCTCGCCCGCGCCATCGGCGAAGAGGCGGTGGTCCGCAACCTGGCGACCGCCCCCTGGCCCTATGGCGAGGCGCAGGCGCAGGAATTCCTCAGCAAGCCACTCGACCCCGACCAGCCGCGTTTCCTGATTTTCGCCCGCACCGGCGGCGCACCGCGCCTTGTCGGCGGCTGCGGCATCTCGCCGAGCCCCGAAGGCGATCTCGAAATGGGTTACTGGATCGCGCGTCCCTATTGGGGCCTCGGTTTCGCGACCGAAGCCGGGCGCCAGCTCGTCCATATCGCGCGCGCGATGAACCTGCCGAAGCTGTCGGCGGGGCATTTCATCGACAATCCCGCATCGGGCGCGGTGCTGCGCAAGCTCGGCTTCCGTCCGACCGGCAAGGTCGCGCAGCGTTACAGCCTCGCCCGCGGCGGCGAAGCCGCGTGCGCGCTGTTCGAAGAGGGCGACGCCGATGCCGATGCTTGCGTCACCCCGATGCGAAGCCGCATCGGGGTGGACGAGGATTTCCGCGAGGAACTGCGCCTGATGGCGGCGTGAGGCCGATGGCGGCGTGAGCCGACGTAATGGCGGTTTCGGGGTGGGAAGCGGACATCCCCAATTTCTGTCATCCCGGCGGAGGCCGGGATCTCACCCTATCGAAATGACGCGCCGGCGAGATCCCGGCCTTCGCCGGGATGACGAGGACAGAGGCGGCAGCAACCGGTCGAGGGCAGACGATGCGCCCGCGGCCGCTACCCCCGCATCTTGTTCACCATGCCCATGATGTCGTCGAGCGGATTGCCGTCGCCGTCCATGTCGAGCATCTTGCCCAAGCCGCCAAGGCCGCCGAGGCCGCCCGCCGAGGGAGCCGCCCCGCCGCCCATCGCGCCGCCAAGCACATTGCCAAGGACGCCGCCCAAACCGCCGCTCTCGCCGGGCTGCCCGCCCTGCTTCGCCATATAGCCCGCGACCATCATCGCGAGGATCGGCAGCATCTGCTTGAGAATGCCCGAATCGATCCCCGTCTGCGTCGCAGCCTGTCCGGCAACGGTACGGCTGACGTCCTTCGATCCGAAAATCTGGCCAAGCACGTCATTGCCCTGCTGAACCGGCGTCGGCTGCGATCCGAGCACCGAATCGAGCAGGCCGCCGCCGCCGAGCTGGCCGATCAGACCGCCGAGTCCTTCAAGCCCGCCGCCCGATTGCGCCTGTTTCTTGAACCCGCCGAGGATTGCGGGAAGCAGCGCGTCAGCGCCCTGTTTCGCCATCGCGGGCGGAATGCCCAGCTCTTTCGCCATCGATTCGATGCCGCCGGCTTGCGCCAATATGTCGGTCAGGTTCATGCTATCATACTCCCACTTCGGGGCGGAGCGAACCGCGCCCGATGGGAATGAGTATAGCAGCGCGCAGGCGAAGGACGAGCCGTTCATTTGACTGTCATTTTCAAATGCATAGTCCTAGCCTGAGGTCATTCGACTCGCCCCTTACGGACGGGCCGCATTAGTGGGAGCTACACAATGAGCATTTTCGGCAAGATCAAGGACGCCATCTTCGGCAAGGCCGTCGCCGCGGAACCCGCCGCATCCGCCGCACCCAGCCCCGTCGGCAGCGCGCTGGACGCCGCGACGAGCGCGATGGCCGCAGCGACCACCGCCGCGGCAGCGGCCCCGGTCGACGTCGACGCGACGCTCGCGGCCGAGGCGGCGAAAGCCGGACAGGATCTCAACTGGCGCACGTCGATCGTCGACCTGATGAAGCTGCTCGGCATCGATTCGAGCCTCGCCAACCGCAAGGAACTGGCGCAGGAGCTCGGCTATACCGGCGAACTCGACGGCAGCGCCGAAATGAATATCTGGCTGCACAAGGCGGTGATGCGCGAGCTCGCCGCGAACGGCGGCAAGGTCCCCGCCGACCTTACCGACTGACAAACAGCCGATAGATTTCGACGAGGGGTCGGGAGGGCGCAGGCTTTCCCGGCCCCTTTTCGTTGACCGCGACGCGCGCGCGCCTAGACAGGTTTCAACAGAAACAAGTCGCAGGGAGCCGCCGCGTGTCCAATCCGCTTTTCACCCCCGTCAACCGCCGCCAGACGCTCGCTACGCTCGGCGCCGGCACCGCCGGCCTTGCCATCGCAGGGTCCGCGGCCGCGTTGCAATCGCCCGCCAAGACCGGCGCGCAGACGCTGCTCACATCGATCGCCGACAATCTCCTCGCCCTGTCGCCCGAAGGCGCCACCTCGCTCGGCATCGACACCGGCGCGCGCGCCGCCGAACGCGGCAAGCTCGGCGACCGCTCGGCGGCGGGGCAAAAGGCCGTCGCCGACACGCTGAAGGCCGACATCGCGCGCGTGCGCGCGTTCGACAAGGCGGGGCTCGACCACAGCACGCGCACCAGCCTCGCGGTCGTCGAAAGCGCCTATGGCGTTGCGCTCGACGGCTTTGCCCTGCCCTATGGCGACGTCGCGGTCGGCGGCTGGCGCAACACGCCCTATGTCGTGATCCAGAATGTCGGCGCCTATCTCGACGTACCCAAATTCCTCGACAGCGACCATCCGGTGAAGACCTCGGCCGACGCCGAAGCCTATCTCTCGCGCCTCAATGCCTTTCCCGGCGTGCTCGACGGCGAAACCGAACGGCTGAAGGCCGCGGGCGGACAGGGGCTGATCGCGCCCGCCTTCCTGATCGACAAGGCGGTCAAGCAGATGGAAGCGACGATCGCCGATGCCAAGGCCGGCGGGTCGATGGTCGAAAGCCTCGTCCGCCGCACCGGCGAGGGAAGAATCGCGGGCGACTGGAATGCACGCTCGGCGAAGATCGTGCAGGGGCCGGTCGCCGCCGCGCTCGAACGCCAGCTCGCCGAACTGAAGGCGCAGCGCCCCAGGGCGACGATGGACGCGGGCATGTGGGCGCGCCCCGGCGGCGACGAATGGTATGCGTGGGGGCTCCGCGCCTCGACGACGACGCGGATGACCCCCGACGAGGTTCACCAGATGGGCCGCGACGAGCTCGCCGAACTGCACGGGCGGATGGACCCGATCCTGAAGAAGCTCGGCTACACGCAGGGTTCGGTCGGCGACCGGATGAACGCGCTCGCCAAGGATCCGCGCTTCAAATTTCCCGACAATGACGCCGGCCGCGCCGAAATCCACGCCTATATCCAGACCTGGCTCGGCAAGATCCGCGCGCAGTTGCCACGCGCCTTCCGCACGCTCGTGAAGGGCAATGTCGAGGTGAAGCGGCTCCCGCTCGCCGAGGAACCCGGCGCGCCCGCCGCCTATGGCGGCGCGGGGTCGATCGACGGGACGGTGCCGGGCAAATTCTGGATCAACCTGCGTACGACCGAATTGCACAGCAAATATTCGCTGCCCGACCTGACGATGCACGAGGCGATCCCGGGGCATGTGTGGCAGGGCGAATATGCGAACCAGATGCCGCTCATTCGTACGATGCTGGCGTTCAACGCCTATAGCGAAGGGTGGGCGCTCTATGCCGAGCAGCTCGCCGACGAGCTCGGGCTCTACGACGATTTCGAAGTCGGGCGTCTGGGCTATCTCCAGTCGCTGGCGTTTCGTGCGTGCCGCCTCGTCGTCGACACCGGGCTCCATGCGAAGCGCTGGACGCGCGAGCAGGGGGTCGAGTTTTTCGTCAAGGAAAATGGCTCGAACCCGCTCGAGGTCGCGAGCGAGGTCGATCGTTATTGCAGCTGGGCCGGGCAGGCGTGCGGATACAAGGTCGGGCACAGCGAGATCGTGCGCCAGCGCGGGCTCGCGCAGAAGGCGCTGGGCGCGAAATATGATCTCCGCGATTTCGACGATGTCGTGGTCAAGGGCGGCAACGTCCCGCTCGACGTGCTGGCGCAGAATGTCGCCGAATATGTGAAGGGCGCGAAGGGGTGATGCGGCGGATCGCGGCCGCGCTGGCGGTACTGCTGCTCGGCGCGGCGAGCCACGCCGCCGAAACGCAGCCGCGCGAGACGATCGTCACGTCGGACGTCGACCGCTTCTTCACGCTCCATGACGATCCGGCGCTGGCGGCGGACCCCGACCAGCTTGCCGCGCGCTACCTCGCCGATGCCTCGCCGGGATTGCAGGAATTCATGGTCCTGCGCCGGATCACCCCCGAAAAGCTCGCGACGGCGCTACGTAGCAAGCCGCAGCTCTTTGTCGATGCGCGCGGCTGCGCGGCGAAGCTCGGCAATGTTCGCGCGCGGCTGGTCGAAGCAACCGATCGCCTCGCGGCGCTCTATCCGGCGGCGAAATTCCCGCCGATCACCATCGCGATCGGGCGCGGCACGACGGCGGGCACCGCGAACGCAAAGGGGCTCTACATCGGCCTTGAGGCACTGTGCGCGGCCAAATTCATCGAAGCCGACGACGAGGACCGGTTCGTCCATGTCATCGCGCATGAATATGTCCATGCGCAGCAGCCGCTCGCACAGGTCGAGGACCGCGAGGAATCCGTACTTCGCGCTGCGCTGGTCGAGGGCGCGGCCGAGTTCGTCGCCGAGAAGATGAGCGGCTCGGTCGGCTATCCGCTGCTCCACCTGTGGGCAAAAGGCCGGGAGAAGGAACTGGAAACCTCCTTCCTTGCGGAGAAGGATGGCAAGGCGATCGGGTCGCGCTGGCTCTACAACCAGCAGGGCCAGGACGGCTGGCCCGGCGACCTTGGCTATTGGGTCGGCTACCGCGTCGCCAAAAGCTATTATGACCGCGCGCCCGACAAGGCCGCGGCGATCAGGGCGATCATCGAGATGCGCGATCCCGCCACCTTTCTCGCGGAAAGCGGCTGGACGCCGGGGATGACGCTCTAGGCAGGCAGCGGCGCGAGGTCGGGCTCGACGAAGCCACGGCGCGCCGGGACCGAGAAGAGCAGATCACGGCTGTAGAAGCGCAAAGGCCAGTCGCGGCCGCCCATGTCGGAGCGCAGCAGCGCGTTGACGCGCGCCGCCAGCTCCGTCTCGGCGGTTTCCGACAGGAACAGCCGCACGCCCGCGACATAGGCGCGGGTGATGCTGTCGTGATAGCCTTGGCGGTCGTCGTTCACCCCGCCGACACTCTCGTTGAAGGTGCGGATGATGGTTGCAATGTCGGCATCGACATCGATGTCGGGCCGCTCGGTCAGCAGCCAGAGGCACGCGCCGAGGTGCGCCTCGTGCGTCCACGCCGCGCGCGGCAGCGCGCACGCAAGCAGCCCCTCGCCGAGTTTACGGATTTCGTCGTCGCGCTCGAACAGGCGCGGTTCATATTCGGTGGTCATTGGTCCGGTCCTTCCGGGTGAATGAGCACCCGGAAGATATCCGGGTCAATCAGGCTGCGACGGCCGCCTGCGGCGCGGCCTGGCGGACGCCTTCGTCGACATGTTCCGCAAATTGCGCGAAATTGTCGATGAACTGGCCGACCAGCGTTTGCGCGGTGCGGTCGTAGGCCGCCTTGTCGACCCAGGCTTCGCGCGGATCGAGAAGGCCGCTGTCGACGCCCGGAACCGCGACGGGAACCATGAAGCCGAAATTCGGATCCTTGCGGAATTCGGCGTCATTGAGGCTGCCGTCGAGCGCGGCGTTGAGCAGCGCACGGGTCGCCTTGATCGGCATGCGCTTGATGCCGTCCATCGTCGCCATGCCGCCGGTCCAGCCGGTGTTGACGAGCCAGCACTGGACGCCGCCCTTGGCGATACGTTCCTTGAGCAGATTGCCATAGACCGACGGGTGGCGCGGCATGAAGGGCGCGCCGAAACAGGTCGAGAAGGTCGCCTCGGGCTCGGTGACGCCGATCTCGGTGCCGGCGACGCGCGCGGTATAGCCCGAGAGGAAGTGATACATCGCCTGATCGGGGGTCAGCTTCGCGATCGGGGGCAAAACGCCGTACGCATCAGCGGTGAGCATGATGACGGTCGTCGGGACCGGACCCATATTTTTTTCCGACGTGTTCGGAATGAAATCGATCGGGTACGAGCCGCGGCTGTTCTCGGCGAGGCTTGCATCGTCGAAATCGAGTTCGCGCGTTTCGGGGTCCATCACGACATTTTCGAGCACCGTGCCGAAGCGCTTGGTGGTCGCGAAAATCTCGGGCTCGGCCTCGGGCGAGAGGCGGATCATCTTGGCGTAGCAGCCGCCCTCGAAATTAAAGACCGCGGTGTCCGACCAGCCATGCTCGTCGTCGCCGATCAGCGTGCGCGAGGCGTCGGCCGAGAGGGTCGTCTTGCCCGTGCCCGAAAGGCCGAAGAAGACCGCGGTGTCGCCGTTCGCACCGATGTTCGCCGAGCAGTGCATCGGCATCACGCCCTTTACGGGGAGCAGATAGTTGAGGATGCCGAACACCGACTTCTTCATCTCGCCGGCGTACTGCGTGCCGCCGATCAGGATCAGCTTTTCGGTGAAGTTCACCGCGATCACCGTTTCGGTGCGCGAGCCATGCTTCGCCGGGTCGGCACGGAAGCTCGGCAGATCGATGATCGTATATTCGGCCGCGAAAGCCGCGAGCTCCGCCGCGGTGGGGCGGCAGAGAAGCGTGCGGATGAACTGGCTGTGCCAGGCGAATTCGGTGACGACCTGTACGCCGACGCGATGCTCCGCCTGCGAACCGCCGAACAGCTGCTGGCGATAGAGGCGCGGGCGATCGGCGAGGTGCGCAAAGAAATCGGCCTTCAAGGCGGCGAAATGCTCTGGGGTCATCGGGACATTGGTCTTGCCCCACCAGATGGTGTCGCGCGTCTCGTCGTCCTGGACGATGAACTTGTCCTTGGCGCTGCGGCCGGTGTGCTTGCCGGTTGCGACGACGAGCGGGCCATCCTTGGCGAGCAGGCCTTCATTGTGGCGCACCGCATCCTCGATCAGCGCCGACGTGCCCAGATTTTCGGCCACATCCGCCTTGGTTTCGACGGTGTCCGCGCCGATCACAAGCTTCGTCATTGTCTTCGCCTTTCCTCTGTCCCGCGCGCACCTTTGCATAGGTATGCAACACATGCCATGCGAAAGCGATGGGCCCGCATGAACATGGGGTGCCGACGGGACGCCGATTCCGAAATTGCGGCCGCGTTAGCGAGGTTGGCGGGCGAGGTCAAAAGATTAAAGGGCGATCGCTCGCGCTGCGCGGCCGACGCCGTAGGGGAACCGGTAACAAGCGCGCGATGTTGTGGCGGGGACGCGGATCGGCTAGTTGCCGGGACGTCCGCCCCACTGGAAAGAGCATGACGGCAACCATCGCGCTGGTCGACGACGACCGCAATATCCTGCAATCCCTGTCGATCGCGCTGCAGGCCGAAGGCTTTGTCACGCGCGTCTATTCGGACGGCGAAGCGGCGCTGAAGCCGCTGATCGACAATCCGCCCGACCTTGCGGTGTTCGATATCAAGATGCCGCGCATGGACGGGCTCGAACTGCTGCGCCGCCTGCGCGAAAAGAGCCAGCTTCCCGTGATCTTCCTGACCAGCAAGGACGATGAGATCGACGAGGCGCTCGGCCTTGCGATGGGCGCCGACGATTATATCGCCAAACCCTTTTCGCAGCGACTGGTGATCGCGCGTATCCGGGCGATCCTGCGGCGCGTCGAGCTTAACCGGCAAGCGCCGGGCGGCGATAACGAGCCCGTCGCCGAACCGATCACGCGCGGTCGGCTGCAGATGGACCCCGCGCGCCACAAGGTGAGCTGGGACGGCAAGGACGTCACGCTGACGGTGACCGAATTCCTGATCCTCGAAACGCTGGCGGGGCGTCCCGGGATCGTGCGCAGCCGCAACCAGCTGATGGACGCCGCCTATCAGGAGGATGTCTATATCGACGACCGCACGATCGACAGCCACATCAAGCGTCTGCGCCGCAAGTTCCGCGAGGTCGACCCCGAATTCGACGCGATCGCCACCCTCTATGGCGCGGGATATCGCTTTGCCGACGAAGCCTGACATGTCCGGCCCCGCCGCCCTGAAACCCGACGCGAGCATCGCCGAGCAGGAGGAATCGCCGCTCGTCTGGTCGGCGCGCTGGTCGCTGACCACGCGCATCCTCGCGGTCAACATCCTCGCGGTCGCGCTGCTCGCCGGGGGTTTCTATTATCTCGACACCTATCGCAGCCGCCTCGTCGACACGCGCATCGAGGTGATGAAGGATCAGCTCGCGATGCTCGACAGCGCGCTCGAGGCGGCGCGCCCCGACCAGCGCGAGCGGCTGATCGACGAATTCGCCGCCGCGACCGAATCGCGGCTGCGCTTCTATGCCGCCGACGGGACGCGCATCTCCGACAGCTTCGAAAGCGGACCCGCGACCTACACGCTGCGCGACCCCGACCTCCAGCCGTGGAAACGCGATGCGGCGCGCGCGATGGACCGCGGCATCGACTGGATCGTGGGCGCGCCGAGCTACCCCGACTTTTTCGAACCCCGCACCGACAATGCGCGCGCCTGGCCCGAAGTCGTCGAAGCGCAGGCGAGCGACATCGCGACGAGCCGCTTTCGCTACGCGCCCGAGCGCACCCCGTTGCTGAGCGCGGCGCGCGTCGTCGACCTTGAAACGCCGCAGACGGTGCTGATGACATTGAACGCGCGCGACATCACGCGCACAGTGCGCGCCGAGCGTTTCCGGATCGCGGTCGTGCTCTTCGTCGTGCTGCTCGCATCGGTGCTGCTTTCGCTGTTCCTCGCGCGGACGATCGTGCGGCCGCTGCGCCGGCTGGCGCGCGCCGCGGTGCGCGTCCGTCTCGGCCGCGCCCGCGAAGTGGTCGTACCGCGCCTGCCGAGCCGCCGCGACGAGATCGGCACGCTCGCGCGTGCGCTCAGCGACATGACGCAGGCGCTGCGCGAGCGCATCGATGCGGGCGAACATTTCGCCGCCGACGTGACGCACGAACTCAAGAACCCGATCGCCTCGGTCCGCTCGGCGATCGAGGGGCTGGGCCGCGTCAAGAGCGACGAGCAGCGCGCGCAGCTGTTGGCGATCGCCGACGAGGACGTTCGCCGGCTCGACCGGCTGGTCAACGACATCAGCGAGGCGAGCCGCGTCGACGCGCAATTGTCGCGCACCTTGTTCGAACCGATCGACGTCGGCATCATGATCGAATCGATGCTCGCGTCGCGCGCGGCGCGCGTCGACGAGGCCGATGCATCGCAGCCGCGCATCGCCTTCGCCCGCCCGCGCAAGGGCACGACGACGGTGATGGGCGACGGCCACCGGCTCGAACGCGCGATCGACAATGTCATCGACAATGCGATCAGCTTTTCGCCGCCCTCGGGCCTCGTCTGCATTTCGGCTACCCGCCTCGGCGACGAGGTGCATGTGAAGGTCGACGACGACGGCCCGGGCATCGACCCGGCGCAGCGCGAAGCCATTTTCCGCCGTTTCCACAGCGAACGCCCCGCCGGCGAGGCCTTTGGCCGCCACAGCGGACTCGGGCTCGCGATCGCGCGGACGATCGTCGAGGGGCATAGCGGGACGATCAACGCGAAGGACCGCGACGACGGCAAGCGCGGCGGCTGCCTGCTGATCACCCTGCCGGCGCGCGAAGGTGGGACAGAATCGGCCTGAACGGCGCGTCCTATCGCCTTGCGGCACCGCTTCGTCGCCGGTAAGCCTGCGTCCATGCTTCCGAGCCGGACCAGACCCGACGTCACCAATATCCATGCAAGCTGCGTCGCGGCGGGCAGCCGCGGCATCCTGTTGCTCGGCCTGTCGGGGCAGGGAAAGTCGGACCTTGCGCTGCGGCTGATCGATCGCGGCGCGCGGCTGGTCGCCGACGATCGCTGCGACATCTGGTTCGAACGCGGCCGCCTGTGGTGCCGCCCACCCGCCGCACTCGCCGGCAAGATCGAGGTCCGCGGGCTCGGCATCGTCGAACAGCCGTGGACGGCGCCCGTGCCGCTGGCGCTCGCGGTGCGCCTTGCCGAACGCTATGAACGCCTGCCCTCCGCGCAGCAGGCCGAAAGCGTCGCGGGCCATGCCCTGCCCTCGCTGATGCTGTCGGCGTTCGAAGCCTCGGCGCCGATCAAGATCCTGCTCGCGCTCGACCGGCTGGGCGGCGGCGAATGAGGCAGATCCGATGACCGAGAAGACCGAACCGCGCCTGCTGCTGGTGACCGGCCTGTCGGGGGCGGGCAAATCGACCGTGCTCAAGGTGCTCGAGGATCTGGGCTGGGAGGTCGTCGACAATCTGCCGCTCTCGCTGCTCGAAGCGCTGATCGCCGCGCCGGCGAAAGGCAGCGAGGCGACGCGCCCGCTCGCGGTCGGGATCGACAGCCGCAGCCGCGGGTTCAAGCCCGCGGGCCTGGTCAAGCAGATCAAGGCGCTGCGCGAAGCGGGCGGCCGCGACGTCCAGACCTTGTTCATCGACTGCGCCGGCGCCGAACTCGAACGGCGCTTTTCGGAAACGCGGCGGCGCCACCCGCTCGCCGAGGACCGCCCCGCGGCCGACGGCATCGCGCGCGAACGCGAGATGATGGAATCGCTGCGCCGCTGGGCCGAGCATGTCATCGACACGACCAATTACAGCAGCAACGACCTGCAGCAGGAGGTACGCCAGCGCTTTGGCGACACCGATACCGACGAGCCGGTGCTGACGATATTGAGCTTCGGCTTTGCGCGCGGCCTGCCGCGCAACGCCGACCTCGTGTTCGACATGCGCTATCTGCGCAATCCGCATTGGGACCCGAAGCTGCGCCCCGGGACCGGCCTAGATCCCGAGGTCGCGGCCTATGTCATCGCCGATCCAGCCTATGAAGACAGCGTCGCGCAGATCGAGCAGCTGATCCTGACCCTGCTGCCGCGTTACCGCGCCGAGGGCAAAAGTTACGTCACCATTGCCTTTGGTTGCACCGGCGGCCGCCATCGTTCGGTGCATGTCGCCGATCGTGTTGCCCGAACGCTACGCACCGCGGGCCATGAGCCGACGGTGACCCACCGCAACCTTGACTCTGCCCCGCAAGATGGGCTTGAGGGCAAGCCCCCGCCCACGGCTTCCGCGTCCGGCGGCAACATATAAGGGTCGACGACTGCATGGCGAACGATAAGGCTCTGCCGCTTTTGGGAATGGTCCTCGTGACCCACGGCCGCCTTGCCGAGGAAATGGTGCGCGCGATGGAGCATGTCGTCGGGCCGCAACGTGCCGTCGCGACCGTGTGCATCGGGCCCAACGACAATATGGAAATGCGCCGCAAGGAAATTGCCGACGCGATCCGCAAGGTCGACGAAGGCCGCGGCGTCGTGATGCTGACCGACCTGTTCGGCGGCACCCCGTCGAACCTCGCGATCAGCCTGCTCGAATCGGGCCGCACCGAGGTGATCGCCGGGGTCAACCTGCCGATGCTGATCCGCCTCGAAAGCGCGCGCAAGACGATGGAGCTTCGCGCCGCGGTGATCGCCGCGAAGGAAGCCGGCCAGAAATATATTTCGGTCGCGTCGGAAATGCTGGGAGTGGGCCCTTGAACGAAAATAGCGAGACGGTCGAAATCACCAACCAGCGCGGACTGCACGCGCGCGCGAGCGCCAAGTTCGTGACCTTCGTCAGCCGCCTGCCCGACACCGTGTCGGTCGAGGTCGAAAAGGGCGGATCGCGCGTCAACGGAACCTCGATCATGGGTTTGATGATGCTCGGCGCGGCCAAGGGCGATTCGATCACGATCCACACCAAAGGCGATGGCGCCGACGAAGCGCTGCTGAAACTCGTCGGGCTGGTCAAGGACAGCTTCGGCGAGGATTGACGGCCATGACTGAGCGGGGCCGCCGTTCCACCATCGAAAGCCTGTCGAACCCGCTGGTCAAGCGGATGCGCCTGCTGCGCGAGAAACGCCACCGCCGCGCCGAGGGCCTGTTCCTCGCCGAAGGATTGCGCATCGCGACCGAGGCGCGCGAGGCGGGCGTGCTGCCGCTGTGGCTGTTCCTCGGCCCCGACGGCGACGCGCACCCGCTCGCGAAGGCGCTCGTCGCCGATACGATGAAGGCGGGCGGCGAGGTCGTCGATACGACCCCCGCGATCCTTTCGAAACTGTCGGGCAAGGACAATCCGCAGACCGTCGTCGGCATCTATGCCGAGCCCCGGGCGACGCTCGCCGATCTCGACCGCGATGCGGCGCCGATCTGGCTCGTCGCCGAGCGGCTGCGCGATCCCGGTAACCTCGGAACGATGCTGCGCACCGGCGACGCGGTGGGTGCGGGCGGGCTTATCCTGCTCGACGAATCGACCGATCCCTATGCGGTCGAGGCGGTGCGCGCGAGCATGGGCGCGATCTTCACGCAGCGGCTCGTGGTTGCACGCTGGGAGGATTTCCTGCTCTGGCTGCGGCAGGGGGCGGGGCAGCTCGTCGCGACCTGGCTCGGCGACGACACCGAGGATTATCAGGCGGTACGCTATGCGGCGCCGACCTTCATCCTGACCGGCAATGAATCGCAGGGCATGCCCGCCGACTATGCCGCCGCCGCCGACGTGCGGGTGAAAATGCCGATGATGGGCAAGGCCGACAGCCTCAACGCCGCGGTCGCGACCGCGGTGATGGCGTATGAAGTGCTGAACCAGCGGCGGAACCGATAGGCGCCGCGCGCCGTTCATCGGTCGATCAGCCCAATGCGTTCAGGAGATGCCGCATGATCAGGATCGCCCTACCCGCCGTTTCTCTTCTCGCCCTCGCCGCTTGCGCCCCCGCGACCGAGGCGCCGCCGCAAGGTCCCGGCGGGAAACCGGCCGCCTATATGGCGATCGGCACCGAGCCCGGCTGGACGCTCGAGATCACGCCGGCGCATCTCAACTATGACGGCGACTATGGCGCGACGAAGATCAGGGTTGCGAACCCCGGCGCCGAAGCGGGCACGACCGGCGAACGCTATGCCACCGACCGACTGACCGTCGATGTGATGCGCAAGGACTGCAGCGACGGGATGAGCGACCGGCGCTATCGCGACACGGTGACGGTGCGCGCCGACGGCAAGACGGTGACGGGGTGCGGCGGCGCGATCCTGCCGCCCACCGAGCTGGCGGGCACCAGCTGGACCTTCGTGTCGATCGGCGGCGCGGCGGTCGCGGCCGACCGGCCGACCGCGCTGACCTTCGATGGCAAGAGGCTGAGCGGCAGCGCGGGCTGCAACCGCTTTTCGGGTAACTATACGCATGCCGGCCGCGTGCTGACCGCGGGTCCGCTGATGGCCACCGAAATGGCGTGTCCGGGGATGGAGCTGGAAGCGGCCTTCTTCGCGCTGATGCGCGGCCCCGTCGGGCTGAGCTTTCCGACCGACGGGACGTTGGTCCTGACCGGCGCCGACGGTCGGACGGCGGTGTTGCGCCGCGCGATCTGACGCGTCAGTCGTTCGCGCCGCCCGCGCCCGAAAGCTTGGAAAGCGGGCGCGCCGCCTGTTCGGCGACGGGAAGCGCCGGGATGTCCTTGTCGCCCGTTTCGACATCGAGCGCCTCGAAACGCTTCGCCTGCGTCAATACTTGCGATTCGAAGCTGCCGACGAAGGCGTTGTACGCGCCAGTCGCCTGGTCGAGATTCTTGCCGACGCGCGCGATATGCGATCCCATCACCGACATGCGTGCATAAAGCTCCTTGCCGAGCGCCGCGATCTCGCGCGCCTGCCCCGCCAGCTTTTCCTGCCGCCACACCGCCGCGACGGTGCGCGCGATCGCGATCAGATTGGTCGGGGTCGCGAGCAGCACCTTGCGTTCGAACGCATAGTCCCAAAGCTCATGGTCCTGATCGAGCGCGGCTGCGAGGAAATGCTCGCCGGGCACGAACATCACAACAAAATCGGGCGTGTCGTCGAACTGGTTCCAATAGGATTTGGCGCCGAGCGTGTTCACATGCGCCTTCATCGCCGCGGCATGCGCGGCGAGGTGCGCGACCTTTTCGCGCTCGTCGACCGCGCCGAACGCGTCCTGATAGGCGTTGAGCGAAACCTTGGCGTCGATGACGAGGCTCTGCCCGCCCGGCACCTTGACCATGACGTCGGGGCGCAGCCGTCCGCCGTCGCCTTCGACGCTCACTTCGGTCTGGAAATCGGCATGTTCGGAAAGCCCACAGCTTTCGAGCACGTTGCGCAATTGCTGTTCGCCCCAGCGCCCGCGCGCCTTGGGCGCGTTGCGGAGCGCGTTGACGAGCTTCGCCGCTTCGCTCGACACACGCTCGGTCCCCTCGCGCATCGCCGCGATCTGGCCGTGGAGCAGGCCGAAGGCATTCTGGCGCTCGGCCTCGACCTTGCCGACCGCTTCCTCATATTTCTGCAGCCGGTCGTGGACGGGCGAGAGGAGCGCCTTCAGATTCTGCCCCGCCGTTTCCTCGCTCTGCCTGAAGCGCTGGTCGGCGCGTTCGAGAAAGGCCTTTTGTGCCTCGCCGAGCATCGCCTGCCCGACCTCGCGGAACTGCGCGGTCAGCGCCGTCTGCGCATCGCGGAGCTGCGCGATCTGCGCATCATGCGCCGCGTCGCGCGCCTTCTGCTCGCTGAGCAGCGCCGCAAGCCGGATATCGGCCGCCTTGCGCGCCTCGGCCTCTGCGGCAAGATCGGTCACCGCAGTTTTGAACCGCTCCGACAGCCCGTCGCGTTCGGCCTTGAGCGCGCCCGATTGCCGGCCGGCGAAAAGCCAGCCGATCAGGGCGCCGACAGCGAGCGCAAAAAGGGCGACGACGAGCGAGAGTCCATCCATGCCCGGAACATAGGACGAACAGCGGCCGCCTGGCTAGCGGCAAATTGGGGTCAGAGCAGATAGATGACGACGTAGCGCGCGATCAGCGCGGCAAGGATGGCGATGCTCCAGCGGCGATCCTTCACCGCCATCGCCGCGCCCATCAGCGCGACGAGCACGACGGTCATGATCCACGCGACCGGGCGCGCCAGAGCCGCCGCGAGTTCCGGTTGCGACGCATAATAGCCGAGCTGCGCGACGAGCAGCACGAGCAGCAGGCCGAGAACGATCCGCCGGACGCGGAAATAATGGACGTCGAGGTTCGCGAAGCCGCCGGGGCGCGAAGGGAAGACCAGCCGCGCGGCGAGGAAATAGACGCTGGCGAAGGCTGCGACGCCGAGCAGCGCTGTGCTCGAAACGGCGATGTCGTCGCGCGCCGTCCACGCCGCGCTCCAGAAGGAGAGCAGGTCGAGCATCACGAAGATCGCGAGCAGCGGGGTCAGCCAGCCGATCGCGAATGTCTCGTGGCTTTCCTCGGCCGCAAAACGCGCCTCGATCGCGCGCCCGAGCCCGCCGAGCAGTTCGACCATCGAGAGCCCGAGCAGCAGGCTGTACAGTGCGAAGACAAATTCGAAATCGTCCATGATCTTACGTTGCCGATCGAGGCGGAAAAATTAGCCTCATTTCTCAAGCTGCTTGTATATGTCAACGAGCTTACGCTTCGGCTTCGCGCGGCAAGCCGCGTAGACCGCCTGAAAATTGGGACCAGCCTCCAGTTTGGCACCGGAGCTATAACGCTGAGCAACGAAAATGCCCGTGAGCAAGAGCCAGCTTCGCAATTCATCTGGCTTCTTCTCCGGGAAGGTTTGTTGAAACCAGTCGGCGTCGATCAGGAAGTCGCCACAGCTTTTTGCAAACAGCGTTCCATCCATGGCGCTGTCTTTCCACAATTCCATGGGAAAATGCGCAATCACCGCGACGGGTCGCCCATCCTTGTCTTGGGCCGGCTGGAAGGTCATACGCCGAACAAGGCCCAGAGCAAAGGCATCGAGCTCCGGTGAGCGCGAAGAATCGGCGACCGACGCGTCTTGCAGCACACCGTCAGTCCCGATGGCCACGCGGACTCGCACCATGCCCTGAATGCCCCGAACGAAGAAATCTTCCTTGCCGTCGGACGGCGGTGCGTAGGTCATAACCGGCAAGCGACCGCCGGCGGATCGGAGTTGAGCTGCATCGAGCACGTGCTCATTCGCTGATGCTGTACCGCACAACAGTATTGCCGCGAAGACGAGGCATCCGATCCTCCCATGCATTTTACGTTCCATCAAAGGCCGTCCTTCCATTCTATCGGCAATATCGCGCGATAAGCCTCGGCCCCCGGCGCACCGCCCACGACCACGCCCTGCGTGAGCAGCCAGTAATGCCGCACGATCTCCGCCTGCTGTTCGAGCCCATAGCGTTCGAGCAGCCAGCCGGGCTTTAACGTATAGCTGTAGGTCGCGAAGGGGTGGCGCATGAGTACGAGATACCAGCGCCCGCGCGTCTGCGCTTGCCACACATGTGTCATCTCGTGGATGAACAGGCCTTGCAGCCGCTGCGACGCCGCGCTGAAATCCTCGCAATACAGATCGCCGTGCGGGTTGAAGTGCAGGCTGCCCATCGGCGCCATCACGATATGGCGCGGCTGGAAGAATATCCATTTATGATGGTTCACGCGCACGCGGTCATAGGCGATCGCGCCCCCGAACACCGTCCGGGCGAGCGCGATTTCGCCGGGCGTCAGGGGGCGCGACGGACGCGGCACCGATGCTTATTTCTTGGCTGCGTCCGGCGCCGCCTTTTCGGCGCCATGGTCCATCGCGCCATGATCCATCTGGATCGTCGCCGTGGCCTCGGGCTGCTTGATCACCATGTCGAAGAGGATGCGTTCGTTATTGTTGTTGGTGAAGACGAACGCCATCGGCAGCTTGCCCGCGCGCACCGCGGCGCCGTTGATGCCCCAGATCATCAGATGCTTGCCGCCCTGCTTGAACACCAGTTCGCCCTTGGCGGGCACCTCGGCGCGCAGCAGCGGCTTCATCGTCATCATGCCGTTTTCCTTGACGCTCTCGTGCATCTCGACGCGCTGCGCGAGATCGGCAGTCACCGCGACGAGCTCGACCGGCTGCGGCCCGCCCTGCACGCGGAAATAGCCCACCGCCGGACGGTCGGGGGTCGCGCCCATCACGATATGGCCGCTGACGACATTGAGCGGCTTTCCGGCGCCCAGATTTTCGCCGCAGCCGGTCAGGCTGAGCGTGGCGGCGGCAAAAGCGGCAAGGGCGAAGGGTTTCATTTTGGGAGGACTCCGTAAAAGCGCGATATTTTCGCTTCCCCGATAAGCCGTGAAAGCCCTTGTGCCAAGGCAAAGCGCACCTATATCGCCCCCATCAAACCCATGGACGGCGTGCCTTTTCAGGGCGCCAAGGAAGCAACAAGGACGTATTATCAATGGCCAAAGTGATCGGGATCGACCTCGGCACCACGAACAGCTGTGTCGCGGTGATGGAAGGCGGGAAACCCAAGGTTATCGAAAATGTCGAAGGCACGCGCACGACCCCGTCGATCGTCGCCTTTGCCAAGGACGGCGAGCGCCTGATCGGCCAGCCGGCGAAGCGCCAGGCCGTCACCAACCCCGAAAACACGATTTTTGCGGTGAAGCGCCTGATCGGCCGCCGCTTCGACGATCCCATGACCAAGAAGGACATGGAGCTCGTCCCCTATACCATCGCCAAGGGCTCGAACGGCGACGCGTGGGTCAAGGCGGGCGGCGAAGATTATTCGCCGTCGCAGATCAGCGCGTTCATCCTGCAGAAGATGAAGGAAACCGCCGAAGCCTATCTGGGCGAGAAGGTCGAGCAGGCGGTCATCACCGTTCCCGCTTACTTCAACGACGCGCAGCGCCAGGCGACCAAGGACGCCGGCAAGATCGCGGGCCTCGAAGTGCTGCGTATCATCAACGAGCCGACCGCGGCCGCGCTCGCCTATGGTCTCGACAAGACCGAGAACAAGACGATCGCCGTCTATGACCTTGGCGGCGGTACGTTCGACATCTCGATCCTCGAAGTCGGCGACGGCGTCTTCGAAGTGAAGTCGACCAACGGCGACACCTTCCTCGGCGGTGAGGATTTCGACAGCAAGATCGTCGAATATCTGGCCGACGGTTTCAAGAAGGACGAAGGCATCGACCTGCGCGGTGACAAGCTCGCGCTCCAGCGCCTGAAGGAAGCCGCCGAAAAGGCGAAGATCGAACTGTCGTCGGCCGCGACGACCGAGGTCAACCTGCCCTTCATCACCGCCGACGCCAACGGGCCGAAGCACCTTGTGAAGACGATCACGCGTTCGGACCTCGAAAAGCTGGTCGAAGATCTCGTCAAGCGCACGCTCGAACCGTGCAAGAAGGCGATCAAGGACGCCGGTATTTCGGCGAGCGAGATCGACGAAGTCGTGCTCGTCGGCGGCATGACGCGCATGCCGCGCGTCCGCGAAGTCGTGAAGGATTTCTTCGGCAAGGAACCGCACACCGGCGTGAACCCCGATGAAGTCGTCGCGATCGGCGCCGCGATCCAGGCGGGCGTGCTGCAGGGCGACGTCAAGGACGTGCTGCTGCTCGACGTGACTCCGCTGAGCCTCGGCATCGAGACGCTGGGCGGCATCATGACCAAGATGATCGACCGCAACACGACGATCCCGACCAAGAAGTCGCAGGTCTATTCGACCGCCGACGACAACCAGTCGGCGGTGACGATCCGCGTGTTCCAGGGCGAACGCGAAATGGCGCAGGACAACAAGATCCTCGGCCAGTTCGACCTCGTCGGCATCCCGCCGGCACCGCGCGGCGTGCCCCAGATCGAGGTGACCTTCGACATCGACGCCAACGGCATCGTGTCGGTCCACGCCAAGGACAAGGGCACCGGCAAGGAACAGCAGATCAAGATCCAGGCCTCGGGCGGGCTCAGCGACGCGGACATCGACCAGATGGTCAAGGACGCCGAGCAGTTCGCCGAAGAGGACAAGACGCGCCGCGAGGCGGCCGAGGCGAAGAACAACGCCGAAAGCCTGATCCACTCGACCGAAAGCCAGCTCCGCGAGCATGGCGACAAGGTCGACGCGGGGCTGAAGTCCGAAATCGAAGCCGCGGTCGCCGAAGCCAAGACCGCGGTCGAAGGCGGCGATCCCGCCGCGATGACCGAAAAAGCCCAAGCGCTCGCGCAGGTTGCGATGAAGCTGGGTCAGGCGATCTACGAGAAGGAGCAGCAGTCGGCCGCATCCCCCGGCGCCGACGACGATGCCGGTACGGCGAAGGCCGACGAAGATGTCGTCGACGCCGAATTCTCGGAAGTCGAAGACGACAAGAAGTAAGAATGAAACTCTCTCCGCCGGGTCCTTCGGGGCGCGGCGGAGTTGAGGGGGCCTTTGGATTATGTCGCTCGACATCGATTATTACGAACTGCTCGAAGTCGAGCGCAGCGCCGACGACGCCACGCTGAAGGCGAGCTACCGCAAGCTCGCGATGAAATATCACCCCGACAAGAATCCGGGGTGCGACGACAGCGAAGCGCGTTTCAAGGCGATCAGCGAAGCCTATGACTGCCTGAAGGACCCGCAGAAGCGGGCGGCCTATGACCGTTTCGGCAAGGCGGGGGTCAATGGCGGCGCGGGCGGTTTCGGCGGCGGCAATGGCGCCGATTTCGGCGACATCGGCGATATTTTCGAATCGATCTTCGGATCGGCGTTCGGCGGTGGCGGGCGCCAGCAGCGCGGCCCCGCGCGCGGGGCGGACCTGCGCTACGACATGGAAATCAGGCTCGAGGACGCCTTTGCCGGCGTGACGCGCGAAATCCAGGTCGACGTCGCGGCGCGCTGCGACACGTGCGACGGGTCGGGCGCGAAGCCGGGCACGCAGACCAACCGCTGCACCACCTGCGCCGGGCATGGCAAGGTGCGCGCGCAGCAGGGCTTCTTCATGGTCGAGCGCACCTGCCCGACCTGTCAGGGCGCGGGCGAGGTCATCGCCGACCCGTGCAACGCCTGCCACGGCGAAGGCCGCGTCGACCGGCGCAAGACGCTCACCGTCAACATCCCCGCGGGGGTCGACGAGGGCACGCGCATCCGCCTGTCGGGCGAGGGCGAGAGCGGCGCACGCGGCGCGGCGCCCGGCGACCTCTACATCTTCCTCCATATGGCGCGGCACAAGGTGTTCGAGCGCGAGGGCACGACGCTCTTCACACGCGCGCCGATCAGCTTCACCACCGCGGCCTTGGGCGGCGAGATCAGTATCCCGGGGCTCGACGGCAAGAAGCACGACATTTCGATCCCTGCGGGCATCCAGTCGGGCAAGCAGCTCCGCCAGCGCGGCGCGGGCATGCCGGTCCTGAACGGCCGCGGCCACGGCGACCTCGTCATCCAGATCGACGTCGAGACGCCGACGAAGCTCACCGCGCGCCAGAAGGAACTGCTCTGCGAGTTCCGCGAGACCGAGACCGGCGAGGAATGCCCGGCAAGCCAGGGCTTTTTCGGCCGTATCAAGGAAATGTGGGACGATCTGACGGATTGATCGGTCGGATCCACCCTATCTTCGTCATTCCTGCAAAAGCGGGGATGACAAATTTGGCTATCCGATCTCGCCGCGCAATTCGTCGATCAGCGCCTTCACCTTCGGCAGCCGATCCTCCTCCTCATCGAGGATCGCGTGGAAGGCGCGGCGCTTGATCGCCTTCAATTCGTCCGCGGGCACCGCGCCGTCGCCATTGACGCTGCTCGCGACGATGTCGATCAGCCGGTCGGCGCCGTGGAGGCGGCCCCAGAGATAGTCATTCTCGCGGTAGGCGCGGCTGAAAAAGGCGCCAAAGCTGTTGAATTCGACCCCCTTCAGCATCGCCGCCGCGCCGCCGGTGCGGATCGCGGTCGCGTCCGACGGCGAGATGCGGTCGATCTTGATCGGGTCGAATTCGTCGAACCCCTCGCCCTGCAGCAGCGGCAAGGTCGCGATGTCGTAAAAGGGATAGCCCAAATAGGCGAAGAGCATCGTCCGCCGATCGTCCTTCGGCAGCCTGGCGAGCGCCGCCGCGATCACCTCGTCGGTTTCGGCATCGAGCGCGACGAGGTCGCGCCGCGCCGCGATCGCATCGATCCACTGGCCGGGCTCGGTATCGGCGGGCACGTCGAGGTCGGCGAGCCAGGCATCACCCTCGCGCTCGAGATACTGGCCGAGCGCGGCGAAGATCGTCTCGCGCATCTCTTCGCACACCGGGTCGCGCTTCTCGCGCGTCGCCTCGACCGACGCGTCGAGTTCGCGCGCCAGAAAGCGCAGGCGGCGAATGCGAAAGCCGAGGTCGTGGGTGCGGAAAAATTCGATCGCCTCGCTGCTCGCGCCCGCGCCTTTCTTGCCCGAAATCCGGTCGAGCCCGCGCGCGCGCGCCTCGGTCCACATCGCGATGCGGCGGTTGATCACATGCACCGGCCCTTCGGGCGGGACGAGGCGGTCGACGATGTTCGCGAGCTCGTCGATCACCGCCGACAGCTTGAGATGGCCATAGGGCGCGAAGGCGAAACCCGCGCGCGCCGCCGCCTGATCCTGCGCCTTCGCACGCCATTTCGCGAGCCGCGCCGGGGTCGGCGTGTCGAGGAAGAAGGTCGTGCCGAACAGCGCCGCCACCTGCTCTTCGACCTCGACCTTCATCGCGTCGATGATGTGCTGCATGCGGCGGATGCGGCGCGACATACCCTCGATCATTTCGATATTCTCGCGGATCGGCTGTTCGCGCGGGATCGCCGACAGCGAGCCGAGGATCGTCGGCAGGAAGCCCGGAAGCTGGCCCTGTTCGGTCGCCTCGCCGGGCTTGCCGACGCTGATCGCCTTATAGTCGGGCTTCGGATCGATATAGATGAAGCGACGGTCGATCTCGCGCCGCGCCGGGCGCTGCTTGAGCGCGGCGATCGCCGGACGGAAGGGCGCATTCGCCAGAACCGCGCCGTCGATGAGCACGCGGTCGGCGGGATCGCTCTCGGGCACGCGCGGCAACTGCGCGCGGATGAAGGCGTCGCGCCCCGGCCATGCGACCCCGCGCTTTTCGAGCGCCCGGTCGAGCTCGCGGAGGGTAAAAGGCGGGAAAGCGCCCGGAAAGCTCGCGGTCGCGCGCGCCGCGGCGACCAGCCCCGGCATATCGTCGAGCCGTTTGCCGGCGCGGCCATTCTGCCGGAAATGCATCATCAGCCGATGTTCCTGCTCGGTCACGCGCGGCGGGCTGTTGAGCGTCAGCTGCTCCTTGTGCCCGGCGAAATCGGTGACCGAGACGATCAGGTCGACCGGCTGTTCGGCGGGCACCAGCGGCGGTCCCTGCGGCGCCGCGTCCATCGCGTCGAAGGCATCGAGCAACAGGTTCGAGAAGGTCTCGCCCCCGAAGGGCGGTTCGAACCAGCGCGCACGCACGAAGCGCGACAGCTTGGCGCGCACCTCGTCCTGCGCGCCCTCGCCGACGGTGCGGTCGATGGCGTTGCCGCGCCGCTTCATCGCCCAGCCGGCGATCGGGACCGCCCAGAATTTGGTCATCGCCGACAGCGGCCGCGCGTCGGGGTCGAGCAGGCTGTCGACGTCGGCGTCCTTCAGCCAGAGTTCGGTCAGCGGGTCGAGCGACTTGCCCGTCGCGAGCGCGCGCGCGAGGAAGATGCCGTTGATCCCGCCCGCGCTCGCGCCCGCGACGATGTCGGGCAGGACGCGGAGCTTGACGCCGCCATGGGTCGCGATCGCCGCGAGCAGGTCGCGATAGACGCCGCCCGACCCCGCGATCCCCGCGCCATCGTGAAAGGCGCGCGACGCCGCGGCGAGCCGCCAGATCTCCTTGGTGATGCCGTGCATATAGACGGCGAGGCTGATGCCGCCGTAGCAAATCAGGGCGAAGCGCAGTTCCTTTTCCCGCATGGCCAGCCTGATAGCGCGGATCGGGGGGCGGCGTCACCCTTTGCGCGGAGGTGTCGGCTTTGGGGTGGTGAGCTCCCACTCCCAATATTCGTCATCCCGGACTTGATCCGGGATCCATCGCGGCGCTGAAGTCGTGGCCCCCGGATCAAGTCCGGGGTGACGACGATGGATAGGGCAGATTCCAGTCCCAACCTACCGCGCACAGCCGAAACCCCTTGCTTTTGCGAATGGTTCGCACTAGCGGCCGCTTCCGAAAAGGGAGCTCTCCGAATGAATCGCAAATTTGTCCTCGCCGCGCTCGCGTGCACGGTGCTTTCCTCGCCCGCCTTTGCGCAAGACACCGCGCCCGTCGCCGATGACGCCGAAGGCGAAGGCGCGATCATCGTCACCGCCGCGCGCACGACGCTGCCGCCGAACGCACTGCCGCTGACGATCGACGTCATTTCGCAGGAGAGTCTGGATCAACAGGTCGCGGTCTCGGGCTCGGTCATCGATGCGGTCGCCAACCTGACGCCCAGCTTTTCGCCGACGCGCCAGAAACTCTCGGGCTCGGGCGAAACGCTGCGCGGGCGCTCGCCGCTCTACGCGATCAACGGCATTCCGCAGTCGACGCCGATCCGCGACGGATCGCGCGACGGTTATACGATCGATCCCTTTTTCCTCGATCGCGTCGAGCTGATCTATGGGTCGAACGCCTTGCAGGGGATCGGCGCGACCGGCGGCGTGGTCAATCAGGTGGTGATCAAGGCGCCGCGCGAAGACGGCCTCTCCGGCCGCGTGCTGCTACAGGGATCGACGGGCAATTTCGAAAGCAACAGCTTCGGCGGCAAGGTCGGCGGATTGCTCGCCTATCGCCAGGGCGCGTTCGATGTGACCGGCGGCGTCGCCTATGAAACGCGCGGCCTCTATTATGACGGCGCGGGCCGCCGCGTCGGCATCGACAACACGCAGGGCGATGTGCAGGACAGCAAGAGCCTGAGCTTCTTTGCGCGCCTCGGCTATGACCTGTCATCGACCGCCCGCATCGAACTGTTCGCCACGCGTTTCAACCTCGAGGGCAATGGCGACTGGATCCAGGTCGCGGGCAACCGGGCGACGGGTCTTCCCACCAGCTCGAAGCGCGGCGACATTGAGGGCGAAGCTGCCTCCAACCGCGTCGAAACGGTCAATCTGACGCTGACCGATACCGATCTTGGCGGCGGAAACCTGATCTTCCAGGCCTTTTTCAACCGGTCGCGCGATATCTTCGGCGGCGATGTGAGCGCGACCTTCCAGGACGCCAGCATCGCACCCGTCGGCACCCTGTTCGACCAGTCGGCGAACCGCTCGCGCAAGCTCGGCGCACGCGTCAGCTATGAACGGCAGTTTTTCGAAGCACTCAATGTCACGCTCGGGTTCGACTCGATGTGGGACAAGACCCAACAGGGTTTGCTCGCGACGGGACGTTATTGGGTCCCGCCCACGACCTTCCGCACGCTCGCCCCGTTCGGCCAGGCCAATCTCAAACTGTTCGACGGCGCGGTACGCGTAGCGGGCGGCGCGCGCTGGGAGAATGGCCAGCTCAAGGTCGACGATTATGTGACACTGGCCTCCTATAATTCGGCCCGCGTCAGCGGGGGCACGCGCAATTTCGACGATCTGCTGATCAACGGCGGCGTGATCGTCGAGCCTGTGCAGGGCATCCGGGCCTACGCCAGCTATGCCGAAGGCTATTCGATTGCCGACGTCGGCCGCATCTTGCGGGCGGTCAACGGCGCGACCCAGCCGAATTTCCGCATCGAGGATGTCAACGTCACCCCCGTCATTTCCAACAACCGCGAGATCGGCATCGAGATCAAGCGCGGACCGCTGGATGCCAGCGCGTCCTATTTCTGGTCGACGTCGAAAGACGGCGGCCTGTTGGTTCTGAACAGCGGGGGCGTCTACGACGTCCAGCGCCAGCGCATCGAAATCCAGGGTTTCGAAATCAATCTTGCGGTCGAGCTTCCAGTGGACGGGCTGAAGCTTGGCACCGGCTATGCCCATCTGTCCGGCCGCACCGACAGCAACAAGGACGACAAGGTCGATATCGACCTCGACGGCGCGAATATTTCGCCCGACCGCGTCAACCTCTGGGCCAGCTACAACAGCGGACCGGTATCCGCGCGCGTGCAGGCGGGCCTCTATCTCGACCGCCGATTCGACGGTGCGCCGGCCAATACCGCCTTTTCGGGCTACACACTGACCGATGCGGTTCTGCGCTATGAGCTGCCGCGCCTCGGCGGGATCACGCTGGCGGCTTCCAACCTGTTCGATGTCGACTATGTCACCTACAACAGCCAGACGATCCGCTCGACCGTGGCGGCGACCGACAATGCCCGCTTCTTTACCGGACGCGGACGGACGTTCACGCTTGGTTGGGACTATCGCTTCTAGGATCCGGTGCTTCCGACATGATGAAATTGCTCGACACCCTCCACCGCTGGACCGGCGGCCTCATCGGCCTCGTGCTCGCGCTGCTCGGGCTGTCGGGCACGATCCTGCTCTATGACTATCTGTGGATCGGATTTCCGGGGACCGGCGATCCGCTGCGCGGCGACCTTGCAACGGTCGCCGCGACCACCGAGCGGCTGATGGCAACGCCCGGCGCGCAAGGCATCATCTATGCCGACGAACGTTTCGGGCTACACCAGCTGCGCTTCGGCAAGGATGCCGGCGGCTATGCGAACCAGTCGGGCGAGATCGTCGCGCGCTGGGCGAGCCAGTGGGAGCGGCCCGAGCTCTGGATCTTCGATTTCCACCACCATCTGTTCACCGGCGACAGCGGCGAATGGGTGATCGGCATCGCGGGGCTGTGCGGTCTCTTCTTCGTGATCAGCGGCGCGATCCTGTGGTGGCGTACCCGCAAGACCTTCCAGCTCCGCCTGTGGCCGAAGCGGATGAGCCGCCCGTCGATCGTCATGCACCACCGCGACCTCGGCATCGTCGTCGCCCCCTTGCTGCTGATCTCGATCGTCACCGGCACGATGATGATCTTCCGCCCGTTCGCGCTGGGTGTCGTCGCTCCCTTCGGTCCGGTTGCCGAGACCGCAAAGGCGCTCGATCCGCCGAAATACAAGGGCGGCCTGCTGGCGGGCAAACCCGACTATACCGCGATGCTGACCGAGGCGCGCCGCCGTTTTCCCGACGCCGAATTCCGCATCCTCAGCCTGCCGCGCAAGCCCGGCGACCCGATCAGTCTGCGCATGAAACAGCCCGCCGAATGGCTGCCCAACGGCCGCTCGACGCTGGCGTTCGACGCCGCGACGGGCGAGTTGCTCGGCGCGCGCGACGCGCTGAAACTCGCCCCCGGTGCGCAGGCGTTCAACATGGCCTTCCCGATCCACGCGTCGAAGGTCGGCGGCTGGGCATGGCGCATCCTGCTGACGATCTCGGGCCTTGCGATGACGATGCTCGGCAGCCTCGCCGTGTGGACCTTCTGGTTCAAGCGGCCGAAGCCCGCAAAGCGTCCGGCCAAGAAGGCCGCGCTCGCTTCCACCTGACCACCTTCGTCACCCCGGACTTGATCCGGGGTCCATACCGCGGGCGCCGGAATGGATGCCGGATCAAGTCCGGCATGACGAAAGAATGGAGCGCGCTGCTCCCCCGCGCTTTCCTATTTTACCGGCAGCCCTATATCCTGCCCAGCCCATGACCCGCGCCCGCGTCCTTCTTTTGACCGCCGCCCTCGGCCCGCTCGACTATCGCGTGCCTTATGGCAGCGAAGCCCCGCTGGGCAGCGTCGTCGTCGTGCCGCTGGGGCCGCGGCGGATGGGCGGTGTGGTGTGGGAAGACGCGAGCTTCGGCGCGCCCGAGCCCGTCGGCGACAATCGGCTGCGCAACCTGTTCGAGGTCGTGCCGGTGCCGCCGGTGCCCGCCCCCTTGCGCAAACTCGTCGAATGGACGAGCGATTATTATCTGGCGCCGCCGGGTTCCGTCCTGCGCATGGTGCTCCCCGGCGTCGCTTTTGCCGACGCGCGGCGCCCGATCGTCGAATATCGCGCCACCGGCGCCCTGCCGGCGCGGATGACGCCGCAGCGCACCGTCGCGCTCGAAAAGATCGGCGAGCGACAAGGGATCGTGCGCGAACTCGCCGCTATGGCCGAAGTCAGCGAGGCGGTGATCCGCGGGCTCGTCCAGACCGGCGCGCTCGAAGCGGTGAGCGTATCGGCCGACCAGCCCTACCCCGAGCCCGACAGCGGTTTTGCCCCGCCCGACCTGTCGGACGAACAGACCGCCGCCGCCGGGCAGCTTCGCGGCGCGGTCGCAGCGGGCAAGTTCGAGACCTTGCTGCTCGACGGCGTCACCGGATCGGGCAAGACCGAAGTCTATATGGAGGCGATCGCCGCCGCGATCGACGCGGGCCGGCAGGCGCTCGTCCTGCTTCCCGAAATCGCGCTCACCGAACCGATGCTGACGCGCTTCGCCGCGCGCTTCGGCTGCGAGCCGGTCGCCTGGCACAGCGGGCTGCGCTCGACCGAACGCCGCCGCGCCTGGCACAGCATCGCCGCGGGCGAGGCGAAGATCGTCATCGGCGCGCGTTCGGCGCTGTTCCTGCCCTATGGCAATCTGGGCGTGATCGTCGTCGACGAGGCGCACGAGACGAGCTTCAAGCAGGAGGACGGCGTCCATTATCACGCGCGCGACGTCGCGGTGATGCGCGGGCATTTCGAGGGGCTGCCAGTGATCCTCGCGAGCGCGACCCCCGCGCTCGAAAGCCTCGCGATGGTCGAGGCCGGACGCTATCGCCACATCCGGCTCCCCGCGCGCTTCGGCGGCGCGACGCTACCCGATCTCACGGCGATCGACATGCGGCAGGATCCGCCCGACCGCGGCCGCTGGCTCGCGCCGCCGCTCGTCGACGCGCTCGCCGACCGGCTCCAAAAGGGCGAGCAGAGCCTGCTGTTCCTCAACCGCCGCGGTTTCGCACCGCTGACGCTCTGCCGCACCTGCGGGCACCGCATCCAGTGCCCGAACTGCACCGCATGGATGGTCGAGCACCGCCTCGTCCACCGCCTCGCCTGCCACCATTGCGGCCATGTCATGCCGCCGCCGCGCCTCTGCCCCGAATGCGAGGACGAGGACAGCCTCGTCGCCTGCGGCCCCGGGGTCGAGCGCGTCGCCGACGAGGTCGCGCTGCGTTTTCCCGAGGCGCGCGTCGCCATCGTCACATCGGATACCTTGTGGTCGCCCGCCAAGGCCGCCGAGTTCGTCGACAATGTCGAGGGCGGGCTGGTCGACATCATCATCGGCACGCAGCTCGTCACCAAGGGTTATCATTTCCCGAACCTCACCCTCGTCGGCGTGGTCGACGCCGACCTCGGGCTCGACGGCGGCGACCTGCGTGCATCCGAGCGCACCTTCCAGCAGATCGCGCAGGTCGCGGGGCGCGCGGGGCGCGGGGTCAAGCCCGGCGAAGTGCTCATCCAGACACGCGTGCCCGAGGCGCCGGTGATGGCCGCGCTCGTCGCCAACGACCGCGACGGCTTTTATTCCGCCGAGGCCGCGGCGCGGAAATTTGCCGGCGCGCCGCCCTATGGCCGCTTCGCCGCGCTCGTCATCTCGTCGGAGGATATCGAGGTCGCGCGCGGGCAGGCGCAGCGCTTGGGGGCGAAGGCCCCCGTCGCCGAAGGCCTCGCGGTCTATGGCCCTGCCCCTGCGCCGCTCGCGATGCTGCGCGGGCGTCACCGCTTTCGCCTCCTCCTTCATGCCCCGCGCAGCTTCGACCTGCAGGGGACGATCCGCGAATGGGTGAACAGCGTCGACTGGCCGTCGAAGGCGCGGCTGGCGATCGACATCGATCCCTACAGCTTTGTCTAGCCGATAGAGGGCTTTACAGACCGCGGGCACGCTGGCAGCATCGACGGATACAGCCGGGGGGAGGCCGTGAATGTCGAGAAACCAAGCGGGCATGCTGGCCGGGTTCGCCCTGTTGCTGTCGGCATCGCCGGCCGAGGCGAAATGGCTCCGCGCCGAAACCGACAGCTTCATCATTTACAGCGAAGGCGGCGAAAAGCCGCTGCGCGAATTCGCCGCCAATCTGCAGCGTTTCGATTCGACGCTGCGCTTCATTTTCAAGACCGCCTATCAGGGCGAGGATAATCGCCTGCCCATCTATCTGCTGCCGACGCCGGCGGATGTGGCCGAACTCGCGGCGGGTTCGCGTGGCGCGTCGATCGCGGGCTTCTACCGCCACGACCGCGACGGCAGTTTCGCACTGTCGCACCGCGAGCGGGGGGCGGTCGATCCGGCGCTCGGGACGCCGATGTCGCAGCAGGTCCTTTTCCACGAATATACGCACCACTTCATGAAGCGGCATCTGCGCGCCGCCTTTCCGGCCTGGTTCATCGAAGGGTTCGCCGAATATCATTCGACCGTCGATTTCAACAAGGAAGGGCGCGCCGAACTCGGCAAGCTCCTTTACAGCCGCGCTTACGGCCTGCTGCGCATGCCCAAGATCCCGGCCGAGAAGCTGCTGCTCGAACAGCCGCGCGAGATGCGCAACCGCGGACAGACCGACGTCTATTACGGGCGGGCGTGGATATTGACGCACATGCTGTACCAGAGCGAAGCGCGCAGCGGCCAGATCGGCGCCTATGTCGCGGCGATCAACGCGGGGACCGACCCGAAGCAGGCCGCGACGCAGGCGTTCGGCGATCTCGCACAGCTCGACAAGGACCTCGACCGCTATATCAGCGGCAAACTGTCCTACAGCCTGACGCGCGCACCGATTCCGGTTGCGACCAACATCGTGATCCAGCCGGTCGCCGCCGACGAGGATGCGGTGATCGAAGCGCGGCTGGAGCGGCTCAACGCGCGCGGCAGCGCCGAACGGACGACGAAGGCGCGCGACGCGCTGCAAAAGCTGGTCGCCGCCGACCCCGCGAACGCCGAAGCCCAATATGAATATGCCGCTGCCGAATGGGATATGGACGACGATGTCCGCAGCCTTGCCGCGGTACGGGCGGCACTCGACAAGACGCTCGCCGCGAAGCCCGACCATGTCCGCGCCAATGTCCTGCTCGGGCGCCTGCTGCTTCACGAACTCGATGCGAAGGGCGAGGATGATCCGCGAGTCTGGCAGGAGGCCCGCAAGCCGATCCAGCGCGCCAACCGGGTCGATCCGCTCGACCCGGTGCCGCTCTATGCCTATTTTCGCAGCTTCCTCGACGAAGGGAAGCGGCCGAGCGAACCGGCGCTGAAGGCACTCGAACGCGCATTCGAGATCGCACCCGAAAATATCGAAGTCCGGGTTGCCTATGCGTTCGCGCTCGCCAATCGCGGCGACTTCGATGCGGCGCTGGCGCTCGCAAAGTCCGTCGCCTTCGACCCGCACGACAATGGCCGCGGCGAAGCGATGCTCAAACAGCTGGAGTCGATGCGCGACGCGCGGGCGAAACGCGGCGCCAGCGAGACGGCGGACGAAGCCGATGCGGACGACACGGCCTGACGGCGCGCGATGATCGGAAACCTCCGATCATCGCACCTCCGGCCTTTTCAATAATCGGGTTCGGTGCCGCCCATCACCTGCGCCGCCTGCGCCGCGAGCCAGGCCATGGCGGCGGCCCAGGGCTGGTGCCCGTGGCTGATCCGCGCGACGCCGAGCCCCGCGAGTTCGCTGTGCGTCGGGCCGCCCTTGCCGCGCAGGATATTGACCGGCAGCGGCGAGCCTTCGCAGATCGCGCCGATGCATTTCGGATCGAGCAGGAAGGGCACGAAGAGCGATCCCGCCCCCGCATCGGCATAGGCGCGGGCGCGTTCGAGCGTCGCGGCGACGAGCGCATCGCCGTCCTTCGCCGCATCGGCGCCGCGAAAGGTGTCGCAGCGCGCATTGACGAAAATGCCGGTGTCGGCGGCGGCACGATAGCGCTGCACCGCCTCGGCGACGGCGAGCAGCTCGGTCGCGCCGGGCAAGCGGTCTTCCATATTGATGCCCGCCGCCCCGGCCGCTTTCGCCCGCGCGACCGACACGCCGACCGCCGCCGCATCGGCACCATAACCCGATTCCATGTCGATCGTGACCGGCAGGTCGGTGACCGACAGGATGCGATCGAGATTTTCGAACACATCCTCGAGCGGGAAGTCCTCGCCATCGGCGCGCCCCTGCGCGCCGGCGACGCCGAAGCTGCCCGTCGCGATCGCTTTCGCGCCCGCGCCCGCGACCGCCTTCGCGCTCCCCGCATCCCAGATATTGACGAGGATCAGCGGATCGCCGGGAACGTGCAACGCGCGGAAACGGTCAATCTGATCGGTCATGCAAAAACTCCTTCGGGATCAAGGTCGATGGATAGATGGTTCAGACGATCGCGGTCGCCGGTGCCCCGCCGAAAACCTGTTCATGGCCGCTTCGGGTGTCCATATATTCGCGAATACGCCGAACGCGCGAGCCCTGCATTTCAAAAATGAAGACATAGTCGAGCGCGTAGTTGCGCCCACCCACAAGCTTCGCGATCTGGCGCTGTTCGAATACGACGCGATTGTCCTCGGCGATCAACGAGATCGGTTCGATCCGCATCCCGTTGCAAAAAAGCCGCGGATAATCGTCGAGGATGAAGCGCACGATCGCATCGGCGCCGATCATATGGTGCGTCGCCCCCAGCGCAAGCGTGGTCGCATTGCCCGGCGGTGCGCGCCATTCGGCGTCGTCGGTCAGTACGGCGCGAATGCGGTCAGCGTCGCGCGTCGCGAAAGCCTGCCACACCCCGAGCGCGGCCTGTTTGCTATCCATGGGAGACTCGCTTCAAAATTCGTCGAGCGCGGCTTGCCCCGGCACGCCTTCGCGGCGGAGCAGCTCGTCCTTGATCGGCAAGCCATAGGCATAGCCGCCAAGCGAGCCGTCGCTGCGCACGACACGGTGGCACGGGATCAGCACCGCGACATTGTTCGCGCCGTTCGCGCTCCCCGCCGCGCGTACCGCCTTCGGCTTGCCCACCGCGGCGGCGATATCGGCATAGCTGCGCGTCTCGCCCGCAGGGATCTTGCGCAGCTCGCGCCACACGGCTTCCTGAAAGGCCGTCCCCTTCACGTCGATCGGGATATGGTCGAACCCGTTCACCGGCGCCTCGACCGCGTCGACGACCTGTTTGAGCAAGGCCGCGAATTCCTCGCCCCCCTCGACCAGCGTCGCCGCCGGAAAGCGCTCCTCCAATGCCTCGCGCCCTTCATCGAACGACAGGCGGCACACGCCCTTCCCGGTCGCCGCGACAAGCATGTCGCCGAGGCTGGTCGACACGACCGCCCAGTGGATCTCGGTGTCCTTGCCGCCGTTCACCCAGGCCGACGCCGTCATCCCCATGCGCCCTTCCATATTCTCATAAAAACGCGACGGTCCCGAAAAGCCCGCGTCGTAGATCGCATCGGTCACCCGGCCGCCCTCGCTCAGCGCCCGCCGCGCGCGTTCGTCGCGCAAGGCGCGGGCATAGGCGGCGGGCGACAGGCCGGTGTGGCGTGTGAAGACGCGCTGGAAATGCGTCGGCGAATAGCCGGCGTGCGCGGCAAGGTCGGCGAGCGCGAGCGGCTCCTCGCTTCGCTTGATCGCGGCGATTGCCTTGATCACCGCGCTGTCGTCGCGCGCGACATCGTCGGGCAGGCAGCGCTTGCAGGGGCGCAGCCCCGTCGCCCGCGCCGCAGCGCCGTCGGCGAAGAAGCGGACATTGTGGCGCAAGGGATGGCGCGCGGCGCAGCTCGGCCGGCAATAGATGCCGGTGGTCAGCACCCCGGTGACGAAACGGCCGTCCTGCGCCTTGTCACGCGCCTGCACCGCTTCCCAACGCTCGTCGTCGGTCATGGCCGTGAAGTCCATGGTCAATTCCTCTCGATCCGCGCGGCGAAGCAGCCGTACGCGGCGTTGTGGGCATCGATATAGGAAATGGTGTCGTCGGCGAACAGGTCGCGGATCGCGCCATCGGCCTCGCCCGGCCCCGCGAGCCGCGCGGTCCGCAGCATCCCGCCCGCATCGAAGGCGCGCAGCGCGAGCGGGCGTCCCTCGAACACCGGCGGCAATTCGTCGCGGTAGCTCGCCGCCTCGACCCTCGGTCGTACATAGATCGCATAGGCGCTGCGGTACGGCGTTTCGACGTCGTGGCTGGTGTGATGGAGCAGGATCAGTTCCTCGCCGGCTTTCGCATCCTCGAGGCTGATGCGGCACGGAAAGCCGCGGTCGGCGGTTGCAGTCACACGGCGCGCATTGTTCGCGGCGAGTTCGGCGTCGTCGAGCGCAAAGAGCGGCGCAAAGCGTTCGGGGCTCAGCCCCTGGATCGAATAGGTCATCGGAACATCCTTTCCCGGTTGTCGAACCTTCAATGCCACCGCGCGCTTCGTGCCGCGTCCCGATGCTTGCGTTCAAACATTCGGCCCCGATATTCTGGCTTAGTGTGTTACTGTATTATATCATTGACTCACCAAGGCAGAAGGCGCAGTCTCCCGGTACAAATCGGGGAACCCGCCATGGCCACCATCGACCGATCGACAGCACATGCACGGCCCGCGCGCCGTATCGACTGGCTCGGGCGCAGCGCGACCTTCTGCTATCTCGCCATCGCTGCTGGCCAATTGCTCTTCGTCGCCTTCATCCTGCTCTATTATTACCCCCCGACGCTGACCGGCGATTTTGCCGCGTGGAATGAAAAGCCGATCATCAAGGGCTTCGTTGCGGGCGACACCGCGGGCAATCTCTTCTTCGCCGTGCATGTCCTGCTCGCGGCGGTCATCACCTTCGGCGGGCTCGTCCAGCTCGTCCCCGCGATCCGGAACCGCAGGCCCTTGCTCCATCGCTGGAACGGGCGGCTGTATATGATATGCGCGGCGGCGCTCGCGCTCGGCGGACTATGGATGACGTGGGGCCGGGGAACCTGGCTCAACTATGTCGGCGCGATCGGTATCACGCTCGACGCGTTGCTGATCACCGGCTTCGCCGCGCTCGCCTGGCAAGCGGCGCGCCATGGACAGTTCGCCGACCATCGCCGCTGGGCGATCCGGCTGTTCGCGGTCGCCAGCGCAGTGTGGTTCATGCGCGTCGGCTATATGGCGTGGGGGCTCGCGACCGGCGGCGCGGGGATCGGCAAGGCGATGGACGGCCCGTTCGACCTCTTCCTCGCCTTCGCCAACTCGCTGCTGCCGCTCGCGATCGCCGAACTCTATCTCCGCGCCGGGGCGCGCGGGACCCCGCTGGCGCGGCGGGTGACCGCGGCGCTGCTCGGCGTGAGCGGGCTCGTCATCCTCGCCGGCAGCGCGGGCGCGTGGATGGTGATGTGGGGCCCCTACATCTAGCTGCGCTTGCCTTCGCTTCGCGGCTGGCTAGTGTGCGCGGCATGACCCGCCTCCTTGCGCTGCTGCTCGCCCTCCTCACCTTCGCCCTTGTCTCGACGGTCCCCGCCCGCGCCGCCGACGATATCAGCGCCGCGTCGCGCAGCGTCGTGCGCGTCGTCACCGTCGCGATGGTCGATGGCGAGGTCGTCGGCTTCGGCCATGGCAGCGGCATCGCCATTTCGCCGACGCGGATCGTCACCAACGCGCATGTCGTCGAATCGGCCGCCAAATATCCGGGCAATGTCGCGCTCGGCGTCGTCCCGTCCGAAGGGCAGAAGAGCTACGCCGGCAAGCTGATCGCGATCGATACCGCGCGCGACCTGGCGCTGGTCGAGATTACCGAGGGGCGCCTGCCCGCCGCCGCCGTCTATACCGGCCCGCTCGATTCGGGCGCCGATGTCGTCGCGCTCGGCTATCCGGGCAACGTCGACCTTGCGACCGCGCGCAGCGCCAATGACTATATCACCCCGCGCACGCCGACGCGCAGCGAAGGCAATATGTCGAACATGCAGGCGGTCGACGGGGTCGCGATGCTGATCCACACGGCGAAGATATCGCGCGGCAATTCGGGCGGCCCGCTGGTCGACCAGTGCGGGCGCATCGCCGGGATCAACACTGCGATCACGCGCGCCGACGACGGCGATTCGCCTTTTGCCTTCGCGATTGCCGGGCGCGAGTTGACGCGCTTCCTGACGGACGCGGGGCAGGAATATGCCAGCGTCGGCACCCCGTGCCTGTCGATGGCCGAAGCCGATGCGCGCGACCGCGCGGCGATGGACGCCGAAGCGCGCGCGAGCGAACAGGCGAATGCCGCGAAGGAAGCCGCTGCGCGGCTCGACCGCGAACTCAAGCAGGCACGCGCCGAGGAAGACGCGCTCGCCTCGCGCGAGAATCGCATAGCGCTCGCGGGCGTGCTGTTCGTGATCGGCGCGCTCGCCGCGGGCGCCGGCCTGATGTTCTACAACCAGAAGAATCTGCGCAACGCGAAGATCGCAGGCGGTGCCGGCGCGGTGCTGGTGATCGGCGCCGCGATCCTGTTCGCGACGCGCCCCGACGCGCACGCCGAAATCGCCGACGAAGCCGCCAAGGCGACGACCGCAGCGGCACCGACGCTCGCACAGGGAAGTTTCCTCTGCACGATCCGCCCCGACCGCAGCCGCATCACCGTGTCGGCGACGACCGACGTCCCGATCAGCATCGGCAAGGGCGGCTGCGTCAACGGCCGCACCCAATATACGAGGGGCGCCGACGACCGCTGGCAGCGCATTCTTGTCCCCAACGAAGAAGCGACCGTCACCGTCGCGTCGATCGATGCATCCGGACGCGATTATCGCGTCGACCGCTATCTGCTCGATGCCGAAACGATGACGAAGGCGCGCGAGACGCGCGCGGCGATCACGCTCAAGAGCTGCACCGCCAATCCCGACGAGCTTGCGGGGCTCGCGGCGCAGCAGGACGCGATCCGCAGCGCATTGCCCGCCAGCCCGAACGAACGGCTCGTCTATCGCTGCCAGCCCGCGTCGGGCGCGGCGATCAAACCTGCAGCCGCGCCTTGAGCCGGTATCCCGCGCCGGCGCCGATCCAGATATAATTGCTCATCATCTCGCCCGCGAACTGGCCGTCGACCGTTCCCACCTCGAGCTGCAGCGGATCGCCGGGCTTCGCATAGCCATAGGAACAGGTCTTGCGGTTCCACAATGCCGACACGAGCGCATCGCGATAGAGGATTGCATAACGCTTGTCGGTGATCGGTGCATAGGGCGCGCGGCTGCCAACGATGCGGAAGCCCGCCATATAGGCGTCATCCACCACCCCGCAGAGCCCGGCACCCTCGCGCGTTACGGCCATGCGAAGCTCGGCGGCGAGTGCGGGGCTGTCGCTGAGCGCGGTCAGCTGGCGCACCTGCACCTTGTCCCCCGCGCCTTCGCTGAACCAGGTCATGATGCGGCAGGTGTGCGCGGCGACGTCGGGGTCGTGGCACTGGATCCGGCCCGCGCGCGCCTCAGCCAGCGGATCGCCGACGGGCCTATACGCCGGGTCGATATCGAAATTCGGCCCCGAAAGCAGCAACAGCGCAGCAAGCATGGACATGGCGGCTCTCCTCGTCCGCCATGGTCGCCCCGAGAGGTTGACATCGCGTTAGCCGGTCAGGGCAGACCGTCGACCCACTGCGTCAATATCGCCTGCGCCGGCGCGGTATAGGCCAGCTCGTGCCCCGCGCCGGCGACGAGGCGTGCGGTCGCATCGGGCGCCGCGCGGCGCAACCGCTCGAGATTGTCGGGCCTGACCAGCGTGTCGCCCTCGCCGTGAAGCAGGAAGATCGGCGCCGCGACCCGCGCCAGCTTCACCGCATTGTCGAAGCGGTCGCGCACCAGCCAGCGCGGGACGAGAGGTACCTGGCCCTGCACCACCGACGGCAGGTCGGAGAAGCCCGATACGAGAATCAGCGCCGCGACGCGGTGCCGCACCGCGATTTCGGTCGCGGGTCCCGACCCGATCGAATTGCCGACGACGACGATATGGCGCGGATCGACCCCGGCGCCCGCAAGCCAGCGCATCGCCGCCTCGCCGTCGCGATAGAGCGCCGCTTCGCCCGGCGATCCTGGGTTGCCGCCATAGCCGCGATATTCGACGAGCATCAGCCCGTGCCCCGCCGCCGCAGGCCCGCGCGTCGCCTCGATCGCGCCAGCCATATTGTCGCCATTGCCGTGAAAGAAGAGAATCGTCTTCTTGCCCGCCGCCGCCGGCCGATAAAAGGCCGTGAGCCGCAGGCCGTCGTCGGTCTGCGTGTGGACGATCCGGAAACCCGCCGGCGCCGCGCGCGGATAATCGGAGGGCGCGGGAAACAGGATGCGCCGCTGCTGCGTGTAAAGCAGCGCCGCCGCGACGAGCAGTGGCACTAGCAGGAAGAGCAGCAGGTTGATCGCGACCTTCATCCCCGGCGCAGCTCCAGCGCGTCGCGGATATGGATCGCCGCTTCGGCGGGCTCGACCGCACCCGTATCGACCTCGACCGCCGCCGCGATCGGCGGATAGGCGAAAGCGCCCTTCGCTTCGAGTTCGCTCAGCAGCGCGAGCGACGACAATTTGCCGCTCGCCTGCCGCGATGCCGCCTCGACCCGCGCGGCGACCACTTCGGGCGCGCAGGTCAGCGCGACGAAATCGACGCGCCCGCCTGCCGCCTCGACTAGCGCGACGACGCGTTCGGGGAAGTCGGGCGCGACGCTCGCCTCAGGGTGGAATGTGAAGATCAGCGAACTCCCTTCCTCGGCCGCAGCGCGGAACACGTCGATCCACATCGCCTCGCGAAGCTCGACGAAGGCCGGACTGCCGAACGGAAACACCGCGAGCAGCGCGTCGACGACGAGGTGATTGTGGAACAGCGGCAAGCCCGTGAGCGCCGCCAGTTCGCGCGCGACGGTCAGCTTGCCCGACGCCGCGGGCCCGTGGATGAAGACGAGCCTCATCCCCCGCACGCCTTGAACAGCATCAGCGTCCGCTCGCGCGCCAGCTCGCTCGACGCCTCATGATAATCCTTGCGGCGGTCGCTGTTGAAGCCGTGGTTCGCGTCATAGACGAAGATCTGCGCGGTCGGATGATCCTTCGCGATCAGCGCCTCGACGCCCTCCATCGGGATGCCCGCGTCATAACGACCGAAATGCGCGATCGTGGCGCATCCCGGCGCCTGATCGGCGAATTGCGTCGGAACGAGGCCGCCGTAATAGGCCGACGCCGCGGCGAGGTCGGGGCTGATCTGCGCCATCCGCCAGGCAACCGATCCGCCATAGCAATAGCCGGTAATGAAAACCGGCCCCTTCGCTTTCAGGGCGTCGATGCACGTCTGTGCATCCTTCAGGCTCTGCTCGAACGGGTGCAGCTCGCGCGCCAGCTGTACCGCGCGTTCGAACTGCGGCCCCGAATAGTCGCTCTCGAACCCCGGATGCTCGCGATCGAACAGCGCGGGCGCCAGCACTTCATAGCCGTCGGCGGCATATTCGTCGCAAAGCTCGCGGATATGGTCGGTGACGCCGAAGATTTCCTGGATGAGCACGAGACCGCCGCGCCGTTCACTTGTCGGCTGCACATGATAGACGGCGACCTCGGCGCCATCGTCCATCGTCATCCGGATCATCTCGCCCATCGCTCGCCCTTCCTTGCGGTCATATTTTTCGCTTCCATCGTCCCTATCGCGCAAGGGGCCAAAAGCAATCGCGGCACAACCTTGCATTGCAGCAAAATCGTTGCTACGCGCGCCCCGACTTTGCAGCGGGGGGCATTTCCGGATGCCGGGAAAATCCGCGCAGCCATCCCCCTCGGGATCGTAGAAAAGGACTTTCGCGCGTGGAGAATTCCGGCGGCATTCAGGGCAACATCACGGCGGGCCTCGCGGGCCGCTATGCCAGCGCGCTGTTCGATCTGGCCCGCGAATCGAACGCGATCGACGCGGTGGCAAAGAGCCTCGCGACGCTGAAGACCGGTATCGCCGATTCGGCCGACCTCGCGAATCTGATCGCCAGCCCGGTCGTCAGCCGCGCCGACGCCGCGAACGCCATCGGCGCGGTCGCCAAGTCGCTCAAGCTCGATTCGCTGACCGCCAAGTTCCTCGGCGTGCTCGCCGAGAACCGCCGCCTCGCCGACCTGCCCGGCATGATCGACGCCTTTGCCGCGATCGTCGCCGACCACCGCGGCGAAGTGACCGCGAAGGTCACCAGCGCGCACCCGCTCACCACCGAACAGGTGAAGGCGCTGACCGCGAACCTCAAATCCCGTGTCGGCCGCGACGTCACCGTCGCGACGACCGTCGACCCCGCCATTCTCGGCGGCCTCGTCGTCCAGCTGGGCAGCCAGCTGATCGACGGCAGCATCCGTACCCGTCTTAACAGTTTCGCCCAGGCGATGAAGGGCTGAACGCCCGTACGCCAAACTGCCCGATGAAAGGCTGAATAATGGAAATCCGCGCCGCTGAAATCAGCAAGGTCATCAAGGACCAGATCGCCAATTTCGGGACCGAAGCCACGGTCAGCGAAATCGGTTCGGTGCTCTCGGTCGGCGACGGCATTGCCCGCGTCCACGGCCTCGACAATGTCCAGGCCGGTGAAATGGTCGAATTCGCCAATGGCGTGAAGGGCATGGCGCTCAACCTCGAAGCCGACAATGTCGGCATCGTGATCTTCGGCTCGGACAGCGAGATCAAGGAAGGCGACACCGTCAAGCGCACCGGCACGATCGTCGACGTTCCCGTCGGCAAGGGCCTGCTCGGCCGCGTCGTCGATGGCCTCGGCAATCCGATCGACGGCAAGGGCCCGATCAAGGCCGACAAGCGCATGCGCGTCGAAGTCAAGGCGCCGGGCATCATCCCGCGCACCTCGGTTCACGAACCCGTCCAGACCGGCCTCAAGGCGCTCGACGCCCTCGTCCCCGTCGGCCGCGGCCAGCGCGAACTGATCATCGGTGACCGCCAGACCGGCAAGACCGCCGTCGCGATCGACACCTTCATCAACCAGAAGCAGGCGAACGCCGGCGACGATGAATCGAAGAAGCTCTATTGCATCTACGTCGCCGTCGGCCAGAAGCGTTCGACCGTCGCGCAGATCGTCCGCCAGCTCGAAGAAAATGGCGCGATGGAATATTCGATCGTCGTCGCCGCGACCGCTTCGGAGCCAGCTCCGCTCCAGTATCTCGCGCCCTACACCGGCGTGACGATGGGCGAATTCTTCCGCGACAACGGCATGCACGCCGTCATCGTCTATGACGATTTGTCGAAGCAGGCTGTCGCCTATCGCCAGATGTCGCTGCTGCTCCGCCGCCCGCCGGGCCGCGAAGCCTATCCCGGCGACGTTTTCTATCTCCACAGCCGCCTGCTTGAGCGCGCTGCAAAGATGAACAGCGACAATGGTTCGGGTTCGCTCACCGCGCTGCCGATCATCGAAACGCAGGCGGGCGACGTTTCGGCGTACATCCCGACCAACGTGATTTCGATCACCGACGGCCAGATCTTCCTCGAAACCAACCTGTTCAACGCGGGTATCCGTCCGGCGATCAACGTCGGCCTGTCGGTGAGCCGCGTCGGCTCGGCCGCGCAGACCAAGGCGATGAAGAAGGTGTCGGGCTCGATCAAGCTCGAACTCGCCCAATATCGCGAAATGGAAGCCTTTGCGCAGTTCGGTTCGGACCTCGACGCCTCGACGCAAAAGCTGCTCAACCGCGGCGCGCGCCTGACGCAGCTCCTGAAGCAGCCGCAGTTCCAGCCGATGCCGTTCGAAGAGCAGACCGCGTCGATCTTCGCCGGCACCAACGGCTATCTCGACAATGTCGCGACCACCGACGTGTCGCGTTACGAACAGGCGATGCTCGCCTATCTGCGCAGCGATCATGCCGACGTGCTGAAGACGATCCGCGACACCAAGGACCTTGGCGACGACGCCAAGAAGGGCCTTGTCGCGGCGCTCGACGCCTTCGGCAAGATTTTCGCGTAAGCCAAGTTACCGTGAGCCCGGCCCAGCGCCGGGCTGACGAACCAGAGGGGCCGTAATGGCATCGCTTAAGGAACTCAAAGGGCGGATCGTCTCGGTCAAATCGACCCAGAAGATCACCAAGGCCAAGAAGATGGTCGCCGCCGCCAAGCTGCGCAAGGCGCAGGCTGCGGCCGAAGCCGCGCGCCCCTATGCCGAGCGGCTCGAAGGCGTCGTCGCCAGCCTCGCGTCGAAGGTCGGCGCGTCGGATTCGGCGCCGAAGCTGCTTTCGGGTACGGGCAAGAGCGACACGCACCTGCTCGTCGTGCTCAACAGCGACCGCGGCCTTGCGGGCGCGTTCAACTCGAACATCGTCAAGGCCGCGCGCGACAAGGCGCTCGAACTGCAGGCACAGGGCAAGAAGGTCGTCTTCTACCTCGTCGGCCGCAAGGGCCGCCCGGTGATCAGCCGCCTCTTCCCCGGCCAGATCATCGAGCAATATGAGACGACCGGCATCCGCGACATCGGCTTCGAGCAGGCGAGCGAAATCTCGGCGAAGGTGATGGAGCTTTACGAAGCCGGCGCCTTCGACGTCGCGCACCTCTTCTATTCGAAATTCCGTTCGGCGCTGCTCCAGATCGCGACCGGCCAGCAGATGATCCCGGTTCCGCCGCCGGCCGACGTCCCGGCGTCGAGTGGCGCCGCGGTCGAATATGAACCCGACGAGGAAGCGATCCTCGCCGACCTGCTCCCGCGCAACGTCACCATCCAGATCTTCAAGGGCCTCCTTGAAAACGCCGCGTCCGAACAGGGTGCGTCGATGACCGCGATGGACAATGCAACGCGCAACGCGGGCGACCTGATCAACAAGCTGACCATCGTTTACAACCGCACGCGTCAGGCGGCGATCACCACCGAACTTATCGAAATCATTGCCGGCGCCGAAGCGCTGTAAGCTATCCAAGCAAGGAAGAACGTAATGGCTACCGCTCCCGCTGAAAAGAAGGCTCCCGCCAAGAAGGCCGCCGCGCCCAAGGCTGCTGCGCCGAAGAAGGCTGCCGCTCCCAAGGCTGCCGCCACCGGCACCGCGACGGGCCGCGTCGCACAGGTCATCGGCGCCGTCGTCGACGTCCAGTTCACCGGCCCGCTGCCGGCGATTCTGAACGCGCTCGAAACCGACAACAACGGCAACCGCCTCGTCCTCGAAGTCGCGCAGCACCTCGGCGAGAACACCGTCCGCACGATCGCGATGGACGCGACCGACGGCCTGACCCGCGGCCAGCCCGTGACCGACACCGGCGCGCAGATCACCGTTCCCGTCGGCCCGCAGACGCTCGGCCGCATCCTCAACGTCATCGGCGACCCGATCGACGAGCGCGGCCCGGTCAACGCCGGCATGTCGGCGCCGATCCACGCAAAAGCTCCCGAATTCGTCGACCAGTCGACCGAAGCCGCGATCCTCGTCACCGGCATCAAGGTCATCGACCTGATCGCCCCTTATGCCAAGGGCGGCAAGATCGGCCTGTTCGGCGGCGCGGGCGTCGGCAAGACCGTGCTGATTCAGGAACTGATCAACAACATCGCCAAGGGCCACGGCGGCGTCTCGGTGTTCGCGGGCGTCGGTGAACGCACCCGCGAAGGCAACGACCTGTACCACGAATTCCTCGACGCCGGCGTTATCGCCAAGGACGCCGACGGCAACCCGACCCCCGACGGGTCGAAGGTGGCGCTGGTGTTCGGCCAGATGAACGAACCCCCGGGCGCCCGCGCCCGCGTCGCGCTCTCGGGTCTGACGATGGCCGAATATTTCCGCGACCAGGAAGGCCAGGACGTCCTGTTCTTCGTCGACAACATCTTCCGCTTCACGCAGGCGGGTTCGGAAGTGTCGGCGCTGCTCGGCCGTATTCCGTCGGCGGTGGGCTATCAGCCGACCCTGTCGACCGACATGGGCGCGCTGCAGGAACGCATCACCTCGACCAACAAGGGTTCGATCACCTCGGTGCAGGCCATTTACGTCCCCGCGGACGACTTGACCGACCCTGCTCCCGCAACCTCCTTCGCCCACTTGGACGCGACGACGACGCTCAACCGCGCGATTTCGGAGCTGGGCATCTACCCCGCGGTCGATCCGCTCGATTCGACCTCGCGCGTTCTGACCGCCGCGACCGTCGGCCAGGAGCATTATGAAACCGCCCGCCGCGTTCAGGAAACGCTGCAGAAGTACAAGTCGCTGCAGGACATCATCGCGATTCTCGGCATGGACGAGCTGTCGGAAGAAGATAAGCTGGTCGTTGCCCGCGCGCGCAAGATCCAGCGCTTCCTGTCGCAGCCGTTCCACGTCGCCGAAGTCTTCACCGGCATCCCCGGCAAGTTCGTCGCGATCGAAGACACGGTGAAGTCGTTCAAGGCCGTCGTCGACGGCGAGTACGACCACCTGCCCGAAGCGGCCTTCTATATGGTCGGCGGCATCGACGAAGCGATCGCCAAGGCCGCGAAGCTCGCCGAAGACGCGTAACAAGGTTGAGCCCCTCCCCAAGCGGGAGGGGTTTGAGGACATATCATGGCTCTGAAGTTCGAACTCGTCACCCCCGCCCGCCTCGAGCGGTCTACCGACGTCTATATGGTCACCGTACCGGGCAGCGAAGGCGATTTCTCGGTGCTCGAAGGCCATGCGCCGTTCATGGCGACGCTGCGCAACGGCCCGCTGACCATCTATGCGACCGCGGGCGCCGCGCCTGAGACGATCGAGGTCGAAGGCGGCTTTGCCGAGGTCAACGAAGCGGGGCTTACCGTGCTTGCCGAGCATATCGCCGGCTGATTTCCCACCGTCCACAGGTTGGGCCAAAAGCCCGCATCCACCCGGATGCGGGCTTTTTTCTTGTCCATCGTCCAATCGCGCGGCGCATTAGGACAATGTCAAAGTTTCCGATTTATTCACCGTGTCGGATGGGGGTTCGTCTGTCACGGCAGGCGGTGCTCCCGAAGATATGGAAGCAGGATAAACCGATGAGTGCATTCGGACGCCGCCCCGGAACCGCTGGCCGCCCCGCCTTTGGCGTGGCCAAGCCGATGCAGACCGGCCCCGGCATGGGCGGCGGCTCGCAATTCCCCGCCCTCGACACGCCCGCCGAGGCACCGCCGCCGATCCCGTCGAACCTGTCGCCCGAAGAAGAGGCGATGGAACGGCTGAACCAGCGGTCGACCGCCGAAATGGCGGAGCCGGAGAAGGCGCAAGGTTTCGAAGCCAGCGTCCACAAGATCAAGGAACAGGTGCTGCCGCGCCTGCTCGAACGCGTCGATCCCGAAGCCGCTGCGACATTGTCGAAGGACGAGCTGACCGAGGAATTCCGCCCGATCATCCTCGAGGTGCTCGCCGAGCTCCGCATCACCTTGAACCGCCGCGAACAGTTCGCGCTCGAAAAGGTGCTTGTCGACGAACTGCTCGGTTTCGGTCCGCTCGAGGAACTGCTGTCCGACCCCGACATCAGCGACATCATGGTCAACGGGCCGTACCAGACCTATATCGAACGCAAGGGCCAGCTCGTCATCGCGCCGATCCAGTTCCGCGACGAACAGCATCTGTTCCAGATCGCGCAGCGCATCTGCAACATGGTCGGCCGCCGCGTCGACCAGACCACACCGCTCGCCGACGCCCGTCTCAAGGACGGCAGCCGCGTCAACGTGATCGTGCCGCCGCTGTCGCTGCGCGGCACCGCGATCTCGATTCGTAAATTCTCGGCCAAGCCGATCACGCTCGACATGCTCTGCCAGTGGGGCGCGATGAGCCAGAAGATGTGCACCGCGCTGAAGATCGCGGGCGCCAGCCGTTTCAACATCGTCATCTCGGGCGGTACGGGCTCGGGCAAGACGACGATGCTCAACGCGCTGTCGAAGATGATCGACCCCGGCGAACGCGTGCTGACGATCGAGGACGCCGCCGAGCTTCGCCTGCAGCAGCCGCACTGGCTGCCGCTCGAAACGCGTCCGGCGAACCTCGAGGGCAATGGCGCGATCCATATGGGCGACCTCGTCAAGAACGCGCTGCGTATGCGCCCTGATCGCATCATCATGGGCGAAGTCCGCGGCGCGGAGTGTTTCGACCTTCTCGCCGCGATGAACACGGGTCACGACGGGTCGATGTGTACGCTGCACAGCAACAGCCCGCGCGAATGCCTCGGCCGTATGGAAAACATGGTGCTGATGGGCGATATCAAGATCCCGAAGGAAGCGATTTCGAAGCAGATCGCCGACTCGGTCGACCTGATCGTCCAGATCAAGCGCCTGCGCGACGGCTCGCGCCGCGTCACCAACGTCACCGAGGTGATCGGCATGGAAGGCGACGTCATCGTCACGCAGGAACTCTTCAAGTTCGAATATCTCGACGAGGACAAGGACGGCAAGATCGTCGGCGAATATCGCGCGATGGGCCTGCGCCCCTATACGCTGGAAAAGGCCCGCCAGTACGGCTTCGACCAGCCCTATCTCGAAGCCTGCCTCTAAGCGCCTAGAGCCGCATCCCGAGCCAGATCACCGCTTCGGTCGACGCCGACACGAGCGGGTCGACTAGACGCGGCCAGAAGCCCGCCGATGGCAGACGGGCCGCCGACAGATCATGATGTTCCTGTTCTTCGGCAACGATTATCGCCAGCGTCCGGACCGCGGGCTCATCGACGCCCCGCAACGCCGCAATCTGTTCGTGCATGTGGCGTAGCACGACGCGCTCGATCGCGACCGTCGTCGCGGCAATCGCGCCGCGGCCCGCGATCCCGGTGATCGTGCCAAGAATCAGGCCGCCGATGCCGCACCAGAAATAGCTGCGGCAGCGACCGCGCCCGCGGCGCTGCAATTCTGCGGCAAAGAGCGCGCGGTGGCCGCGTTCATGGGCGAGGAAGGAATCGAGTTCGTCGACCATGTCGGGGGCGCGCATGCGTGCGAACCAGCGTTGGGCCCGATAGATACAGACCGCACCATGCTCGCCCGCATGGTCGACCTTCATCACCCGGTCGCCGAGCGCTTCGCCCGGCTTCAACCTCGCGGTCAGCATGGTGCCGCGCGCGGTTCCCATATTATCTGCCGGCCAGCCAAAACGCCGTCGCGAAGAGGGCGACGGCGGCGGAGGCCAGCGCGATGCCGCGCCACGGCATGAACCCGACCTCTTCGACGTCGTGCCGGTTGTTGCGGCGCCAGTTCGCGACCTCGGCAACGCCGAACAGCGCCGCAGCCGTAATCGCAACCGACAGCATCGACACTTGCATTGCCGCGCATCCCTTCGCAGAACAGGGCCTTCCCCCGCTCTCCGCAAGGAGACGAAGTCCCCCAGGCAGAGAGGTGCCCCATATGCGTCCGCTATCGATTGTTGCAAGTGCCGCCATCGCAATCGCCGTCCCCGCCGCCGCGATGCAGCACGACGGCCATGCTGGCCACGCCGCCGCGCCGAAGTCGGGCGACGCGATCGCCGCCGCCGTCGCCGCGCCGACGCGTACCCCCGCCAATCTGGCGCGCGATCCCTATCGCCACCCGGCAGAAACGCTCGCCTTTTTCGGCGTAGAGCCGGGCGACACGGTGGTCGAGCTGTGGCCCGGTGGCGGCTGGTACACCGAAATCCTCGCGCCGCTGACCAAGGCCGGCGGCGGCACGCTCTATGTCGCGGCGCCGTGGGAGCGCGGCCTCAACCGCGTAAAGACCAAGCAGGCCGAAAATGCCGACGTCTATGGCGCGATGAAGCTCGCCGAATTCCCCAACGCCGGTACCAATCCCAAGGTGCCCGACGGCAGCGCCGACGTCGTGCTGACCTTCCGTAACGTCCATAACTGGCGTTTCGACGGCGCCGACAACACGGCGAACGCGTTCAAACAGATTTTCGCGATGCTGAAACCCGGCGGCACGCTCGGCGTGGTCGAGCATCGACTGAACGAGAGCGACGACAGCGCGAAGGAAGAAAAGTCGGGCTATATGAAGAAAAGCTCGATCGTCGCCTTTGCCGAGGCCGCGGGCTTCAAGCTCGTCGGCGAGAGCGAGATCAACGCGAACCCCAAGGACAGCAAGGATTATCCCAAGGGCGTCTGGACGCTGCCGCCGAACCTGACCGAGGGCGAAACCGACCGCGCCAAATATGTCGCGATCGGCGAATCGGATCGCATGACGCTGAAATTCGTGAAGCCCAAGTCCTGAAGCATTTCGAGTCCATCGACCCGGCGCTGCTGCTCAGCGCCTATGCGCAGGGCATTTTCCCGATGGCCGACGGGGCGGACGACCCGTCGGTCCATTGGGTCGAGCCGCGCCTGCGCGCGATCCTGCCGCTGGACGGCTTCCACCTGTCGCACAGCCTGAAAAAGGCGATCGTTTCCGACCGCTTCCGCGTCACCACCGACACCGCCTTCGCCGACATGGTCGCGCTCTGCGCCGCGCCCGCCGACGACCGGCCGACGACGTGGATCAACCCCGTGATCAAGGCGAGCTACGATCGCCTGTTCCAGATCGGCCACGCGCACAGCGTCGAATGCTGGCTGGACGGCGAACTCGCGGGTGGTCTCTACGGCGTCACGCTCGGGCGCGCCTTTTTCGGCGAATCGATGGTCAGCCGCGCGCGCGACGCGTCGAAGGTCGCGCTTGCGCACCTCGTCGCGCGGCTCGTCGCCGGCGGCTGGAAATTGCTCGACTGCCAGTTCATCACCCCGCACCTCGCCAGCCTCGGCGCGATCGAAATCCGCCAGGCCGACTATCTCGCGCGGCTCTATTCGGTGTTGGCGGGGGGCGACGGCGCAGCCTTGGGCGCCGGGGCCGGCACGACAGGCGGAGCGACCGGCGGCGTCGCCGTGCCTTCGCCGCCGTTCGTCGCGGGCGACTGGGGCGCGCTCGACGCCTTGGGCGCCGCACCCGATTTCGGCACCGACCGCGCCACGGGCTCGCCGCCCGGATATGTCATCGCGCAGCTTTTGACGAAGACGTCGTAGATCGGGTGCTGGATCACGTTGCGGTCGGGCCGCTCGCGGAAAATCCAGCCCGAAAAGACGCGGTACCATTTGTCGTCGCGCTGGTCCTGCACCGTCAGCTGGACGAACGCGCCGGTTTCGGGCGGATCTTCCCACGGCGCGGTTTGTTCGCACGCGCGCAGCCGGACGATTGCGCGACCGACGCGCGCCGAATCGCCGGGCTTCATCTCAAGCTCGCGGACAAGGCCGTTGCGCTTGTTGAGCAGGCCGACGACGGCGACGCGCTCGGGCATCGGGGTCGCGCCTTCGATGCCGCCGACTTCCTGCGGCACGCGTTCGGATTTGGCGATCTGCGGCGCCTTGTCGCTGCCGCCGCTTTTGGTCGGCGTCCGGTCGCAGCCGACCAGCGCGCTCGCCGCGACGAGCGTCAGGAACGCGATGCGGAGGGGGCGCGACCTCACGGAAGCTCAGTCGGCGCCGGGCCGCCAGGCCTCATAATCGCCGGTCGCGGCAGCCCGGTGGCCGCCGCGTTCGAGCGCGCCGGCGGGGCGATAAGCGCCCGTGCTGCCGGTCAGGTTCGCGCTCGGTTCCTTTTCCCACGCGCGCGGCGCGGGCAGCACGTCACCGGGCAGTTCGTCGAACGTGCCATGCAGCCAGCCGTGCCATTCGGGGGGCACGCGGCTCGCGTCGTTCGACCCGTTATAGATCACCCAGCGGCGCCCGCCCTTTTTCGCGCGGAAATAGCGGTTGCCGAGGCTGTCCTCGCCGACCTTCTCGCCCGTGCTCCAGCTGTTCAGCAGCGTGCCGACGGTCGCGCCGTCCCACCAGGTGAAAATCTTGCCCAAAATGCTCATGGCTGCGGCGTTTACAGGCAAGCCAAGGCGCTTCGCAAGCGGCAAACCGCGCCGGGCGGCTCTTTCTGCCGCTTTATCGGTCTTTCCACGTCACCTTCGCCGTCTCGTCGAGGCCGAGCCGGGCCGCGGTGCCGCCCGCGAGTTCGAGAACCGCGCTCACCTCGCCTCCGCTGACCACCGGTTCGAGCGATTCGGGGATGGTGTTTTCGGCGATCCGGTCGATGCTGCCGTCGGCGCGGATGAAGATCATATCGAGCGGAATCAGCGTGTTCTTCATCCAGAAGCTGCCGATCCGCGGCTTTGCGAAGGGAAAGATCATGCCGCCGTCGGCAGGCAGACCGGTCCGGAACATCAACCCGCGATCCTGTTCCGCATCGGTGCGCGCGACCTCGACGTTGAACCGGTGCGCCTTGCCTGCCATTTCGATCGTCAGCGGGATCGTCGCCGCCGTTTCGGCCTGCGCGGCAGGATCGCTGCTGCACGCCGCCATCGGCAGCGCCAGCGACAGGGCAAGAGCGGTCAACATGATGCGCATCGGCAGATCCTTATCCCGGCGGGCTTCGCCGTGCCCTAATCGAGCCCCGCCGCATCGTCCAGCGCCGCCAGCGCCGCGTCGTCCCCCGGCGGGACGGCAAGGATGCGGCGCGCGATCGCCATGCTGTGCCCGGCGCGCAAAAAGGCGGCGATTTGCCGCTCGCGCAATTTCGGATCCTCGATCGCGCCGGCGGCAAAGGGCCCGAACCGCCGCCGCCGCGCAAAATCGATCGCCGCCGATGTCGCGGCGCCTTCGGCCGCCTCGATCGCCTCGCTGCTGTCCGCCTCGGCGATCCCGTCGACATAAAGCTGTGCCTTGACCCGCCGCACGCCGAGCCCGCGCCGCGTCATCGCGCCCGCGCGCATCGCGGCATATTGGCGGTCGTCGAGATAACGGAGCCGCTCCATCCGGTCGGCGACCGCCTCGCACGCCGTCATGGCGTCGACATCGTCCATCCATTCGGATTCGCGCACTTTTCTGGCGAGATAGCGTGTCAGCTTGGCGCGGCTCGTCGCGAATCGCGCGACATAGGCGAGCGCGAGCTCGTCGAGCCGCGCTGCGCCGAGCGGCCTTTTGGAGCGGTCGGACGGAGCGGAACGGCGCGGCATGCCATGTTTGTGCCACAGTCGGGCCCGATTGAGAACGATCAACACCGCCATATCGGGGCATCAAAGCCCGGAAATGGGCGATTTGTTCAAACAACATAAGGTTCGCGCACGCTGACATGGCTCAAAAAGATGACATGCTTGTTGCCGCGCGGCCTCTATCGCGGGATGTCGCAGCCCCTATGACCGATATCGAACCTGTTTCGGCCGATGTGCTCGTGCCGACGTCGACAGAATGTGCCCAGCCGCGCCGCTTCTCGGACTTCGCCACCGTCGGCGAAGCGCTCGACTATGCCGCCAGCGGATCGCGCGGGCTCAATTTCCACGACCCGCGCGGCAAGCTCGTGCGGCCCTATCCCTATAGCGAACTCAAGGCCGACGCGCTCGCCGCCGCCTACCGCCTGATCGCCGCGGGCGTGCGGCCGAACGACCGCATCGCGCTGATCGCCGAAACGGGCCCCGAATTCGCCGCGCTCTTTTTCGGTACGATCTATGCCGGCGCCTGGCCGGTGCCGTTGCCGCTGCCCACCAGCTTCGGCGGGCGCGATAGCTATGTCGGCCAGCTTGTCGTCCAGCTCACCAGCTGCGACCCCAAGATGCTGTTTTTCCCGCCCGAAATCGCCGCGATGGCAGTCGAGGCGGCCGAACAGCGCGGCGTCGCACCGATCGACTGGGCCGAATTCGAAACGCGCGCGGCCCCCGTCGCGGCGCTCCCCGAACAGAAGACCGACGAGACCTGCTATCTTCAGTACAGCAGCGGTTCGACGCGTTTCCCGCACGGCGTCGCGGTGACGCATGGTGCGCTGCTCAACAATCTCTCGGCGCATTCGCACGGCATGGAATTGCAGGACAGCGACCGCTGCATCAGCTGGCTGCCCTGGTACCACGACATGGGCCTCGTCGGCTGCCTGCTCTCGCCGGTCGCGAACCAGGTATCGGTCGATTATCTCAAGACCGAGGATTTCGCGCGCCGCCCGCTCGCCTGGCTCGACCTGATCAGCCGCAACAAGGGCACGACGCTCAGCTATTCGCCGACCTTCGGCTACGATATTTGCGCGCGCCGCATTTCGAGCCAGAGCCATGTCGCCGACCGCTTCGACCTGTCGCGCTGGCGCGTCGCGGGCAATGGCGCCGACATGATCCGCCCCGACGTGATGCAGAGCTTCGTCGACGCCTTTGCCGACGCGGGTTTCAAGGCGAGCGCCTTCCTGCCGAGCTACGGCCTCGCCGAAGCGACGCTCGCGGTCAGCATCATGCCGCCGGGGGAAGGCATCGTCGTCGAACTGGTCGAGGAAACCGAATTGTCGGGCGCCGCGAACGACAGCGGCCGTCCGACGCGCTACCGCGCGATCGTCAATTGCGGCAAGGCGGTCAAGGACATGACCATCGAAGTCCGCGACGAAGCGGGCAATCCGCTGCCGGACCAGACCGTCGGCAAGGTGTGGTGCACCGGCCCGTCGCTGATGACCGGCTATTATCGCGACCCCGAATCGACCGCCGCCTGCATGGCGGACGGCTGGCTCGACACGGGCGATATGGGTTATATGTCAAACGGTTACATCTATATCGTCGGCCGTGCCAAGGACATGATCATCATCAACGGCAAGAATCACTGGCCGCAGGACATCGAATGGGCGGTCGAGCAGTTGCCCGGTTTCAAGTCGGGCGACATCGCGGCGTTCGCGATCACCACCCCGGGCGGCGAGGAAACTCCTGCGGTGCTCGTCCAGTGCCGCACCAGCGACGAAGCCGAACGCCTGATGCTGCGCGACACGATTCGCGACCGCGTCCGCGCGATCACCGGCATGAATTGCCTGATCGAACTGATCCCGCCGCGCACGCTGCCGCGCACCAGTTCGGGCAAATTGAGCCGGTCGAAGGCGCGCGCGCAATATCTGGCCGGCGAAATCCAGCCTTTCGCAATGGCGGCGTAAGGGCCGGGCGCGTCCGGTAACGACTGGAATCTGCCCCATCCATCATCGTCACCCCGGACTTGATCCGGGGGGTATAGTGGATCGCACGGCGTGTACACGACCGCCCGCATTTCGCGCGAGCGTCATTAATCCTAATGCTGCTTTTCGAGCTTCCGTTGTCGTTCGATAAGGTACGCCGCCGCTTTGCCGCTTTCGACGAAATCAAATGCGCTCATTTGGCATTCTAGCATTGTGGCGTGTTCGGTTTTGCCCTTTACGCGGTTCAAACAAATGCAGAATTTCCCGTCGTCTATCGGAACTAGCGCAATCTGAATTCCGGCGCGTTCGATGGACCAAACGCCAGCCGCATCCGTTTCCCAATTTGGCGAGCCAACAAATTTCTTCCGGCGTTTGATGTAGTTCAGATATTCGCGGTGACTTTCGCTGGCAATCGTACTCTCGGTCAATTTGTCGCAGCATTGCGCCCCAACGATCATAGTCCCCCATCGGGGGTGCGAAACCATATGAGCATAGCGAAGCGCCTTGCCGCAATACTCGCATTCACCGTCCAATCCGCCAAGGTCATCTTCGCCTATAAGCCACCAGTCCTTTGATGGCCTTATCGTCCCATGCTCTTGGGCATGGCACCCTTTGCATAGGACAATGCATTCATCGTGGGGGTATTGCCACGGCAATCGACCGTGGGTGTAGTCTGGATGATGGACTTGTAAGACGACTTCATCTTGCGAACGGAAGCAGTGCGCACATACGCCGCCGTGCAGCTCGATTTGCTCGGCGCGGTATTTTGCCCATTCCTTTTGCCGATACAGGTTTATTGCGTTCCTCCGAACCATTCGTCGCACCCGTCTTAGAAATTTTGACCGGGAGTTTCGAGGTCGAAGCTTCCGGCCATTCCCGATCATTCAAAATCTAAATACAAGCGGTCAGCTAGGCAGGAGGCGCAGGCGTACATGACGAAGCTTGATCCGTGGCAAAGGGAAATGATCCGAGGCCTTTTTCCCTATTCTGGCGGACGCTTGCGGATTGAGGAGGCTTTCGCAACGAAGTTTCCGCATATCCCGGCAAAATTGTACAAGTATCGCGATTTCTCGAACAGCTACCATAAACAGGCGCTCGAATGCGATCAGCAATGGTTTTCCAGCCCCGATAATTTTAACGACCCGTTTGATACCGTAGCGAACTTCAAATCGGACAAGCTTCCTCGACAACGGCAAACGCTGGAAGAGTGTTTGGCAGAAGTTGAACTCATCCGAGCCACTGAAGCAAAAGGTGGCAAGTGGATAGCGTCGCCGATCACTGACCCGATCAGCGTTGAACAATGGCGGAAGGAAGTTCTTGAGCCACTGACATTGCAGTTGCCTAAGGAACATCAGGATATTTTCCGGGCCATGCTACGATCGTCAAACGAAGACCTAAATGATGAACTCGTGAGCGGTACGTCGGCCTTCCTGCGAAACGGATTCAGCGCCCTGTCGCTGTCGGCGGACCCGACATCAAATCTGATGTGGTCCCACTACTCGGCTTCCCATAAGGGATTTTGCATCGAGTATGATTTCGGTTCCTTGCCATATAGCGACTTGCGCAAGCGCATGTGCTTTCCAGTTTTTTATCGCAAAAAGCGGACTGATAGCACCCGCTATTTCTCGCAGGCGCGAGCTGACTTCAACCCTGCGGTCGGCATATACCTGTGCCTGATGAAAGGGGCCGAATGGTCCTATGAGCAAGAATGGCGCATTGTACACGCAATTGGTCCTGCCGATGCCAATCGCCTCTATGCAATGCCTCCACCGAGCGCATTGATCGTGGGTGCTTGCGTAGGCACCGCCGATCTCGAATATGCTCAATCATTCTGTCACAGCCGAGCCATTCCGCTTCGGCAGGCAAGATTGAAATCGGATAGCCTAAGCGTAACGGTATCCGAACTCAGCTAAAGTCGCTTGCTTCGATCAAAGGCTTTCAAACCTCCAAAGAGGCCGGAAGAGCTTGTACTATCGTTTGCAGAAGAGCAGTTTCAGCCACTCCGATCGCCCGCGCAATGGCGATAAATTCCAGCACATCTAACCGTCGCTCAAGCTGCTCAATCTTGTTGACGAATGAAGGGTGCTTGCCGAGCCGTCTCGCCAGTTCACGCTGAGACAAACCTTGCTCGACGCGGGCGGCTTTGATCGCATCGATAGCAGTCCGATATTCGGGTGAAACCACCCATCCGCGCTGCATCGATACATCCCCGATTCTTAGGCCGGGGCTTTAGGTATATGTAAACCCGAACGTCCCCATAATGGGGACACTTGAGATGTTCGACGGGGAGTGCTGGCCGTGAAGAAAACATGGGCGACTGTAGTTGTGATTGCGGGATTGCTCGCGGCGTGTTCCAGCCAACCGGCAGGCGTAGGCAGCTATGTGATGTCGGATACCGATACCGCAATGATGGTTCAGATTGCGTCTATTGAAGAAGGGCGCGTGAATGGCACGGTGTCAGCAGTCGTGTCTGGCGAGGACGGAAAAACGAGCGCCGGAACGCGATCGTTTTCGGGAACGCTAGAAGGCAAGGCGCTCAATCTGTCTGTCGAGAATGGCAACGGTGTTTCACTCGTCACCGGCATATTGGAAGGTGACAAGTTGAAGCTGACATTCTTCGCCGATGGAAGTTCCAATCAAATCACATTCGCAAAGAGTGATGCGAGCGAGTTCGACAAGCTGGTTGGGTCAAAACGGGTTCGCGCCGCCGAGAAACAGCAGGAAATTGAAACTGCCGCCGCGCAGAAAGAGCGGATGGCACAACGGTCTAAAACTCAAAAATCGATCGACGATCTGGCCGACAAACTCTTTGCCAAGGCGCAGGAGCTACAGCAGAAAACGAAGAAGCTGGACACCGTGATTGCCGGTTATCAATCGGCCCGCAATCGGGTAGGAAAGATGCAGGTCACCAAGCGCGGCATCGATGCCTCGTCCTATGACGGCTCCTATCGCGTCGACGAAATCAATTATCAGATTGACGACCTGTCGAATGACATGGCTTCCGTCCACGGCGACGTGAAATCTTACGCGGAGACCTTGGACGGCTTTATGTCCGACACGGCCTCGCAATCGCCTTGGCTCATTTCGGAGTGTGAAGCTGACAATTTGTTGGATTGCTCCCGCCTTTCGGCAGCGGCGCAATTGCTGGGCACCCGCAATACGGAATTTCGCGCTGCTTATGCTCGGGAAAAGGCCGCTTTTGAAGGAAGGCGCGGGACCAAAAGCTGATTATCCCACAATCGTTGCTACTACACGCGCCAATTGCGGGGACAGTCGGCAAGCGCCATCTTTGCGCAAGATGAAATCAGCTCCGGTGAATGTGTTGGTCTGCACGAAATCCAAAATCTTCGCATCGACCTTGGGGCGCTCAGGTTCTGACGTGCTCCCCTGAAATGTGACCGATTTTGAGTAGAGTCCGACGCGAAGGAGTCGGACAGAATGAAACGAAGCAGGTTCAGCGAAGAGCAGATCATCGCGATATTGAAGGAGCATGAGGCGGGGA